>ERZ1026874.62-NODE-62-length-69365-cov-13.883336_pt1 | contig 69365 bp, 64 predicted proteins | sample MGYA00380167_ERZ1026874 | MGnify/ENA primary metagenome ERZ1026874 (study PRJEB33269, sample SAMEA4719803) | human gut metagenome | biome: human-associated habitat; feature: organic feature; material: feces | place: Cameroon | collected 2013-10 ...
CCATTTCTTAAATAAAAATATTTTCTACGCGCTTTTATATCCTCTTTTTTCGCAGATGGTCTTTCAATACAAAGAAGAATATTTGTATCGGCTTGATGGAGAATTAAATCCCGCAATACAAGGCTTCCAAACCCTTTATTTCTGCATTTATTATCTATAGCCATATACATAAGATATGTTATATCATCATAGGAAATAAGAAATTGCATTCCGCTAATCTTATCAGTAGCGTGGTCGATAATTGCGTCAAGTCGAACATTGTTTTCCTTTGCACACTGTTTTAAAACCCAAAAAGGAAACTTTTTACTTTTTGGAAACGAAGTTTCATATATTTCTTTTATCTGAGATTGCCCTTGACTATCACAGGCAGAATAACTTTTGTATCTCATACATATTCCTTTCCCAAAAACACCCCTCCCTTTTCATTTTAAGAAAAAGAGAAGGGTGTGATTTTTAGCTTAACTTAATGACATTGCCTAATGGTAGCTGCTTTATGTGTGTCATTAACTCAAAGATAAATCTGCTTCGTGCTCCATTTCCACGTCACGATCTGTTTCGAAACTGAATTCTTCCGGACCAGGAATAACTTCTTTTTCTTCCTGTAAAGCTTCAGTGTCTTTCCGTGTTTTTTCGTTTTGAGAATCGAAGCGACGATTTGTTTCCTCTACAAAGTAATTAAAGGCATTTCTGTTGACCAAATACATACTAAAATCAGAATTTTCATGAGGCTTTGCAGATAATGCATAATCATTAGCTGCTGCTTCTAACAAACCATCTTGATCTCTGTCGATGCCAATTCCAAAAAGTTCCTTTTTATTTTCCAATTCTGTAAACACGATAAGTGGAGTCCGATGAGTCCGTATGCTTACAGAAGATGCGATATCTATAAGATTTCGAGGAATAACATTTTCTAGCTTTATAATAGGCACTGGATCACTCTTACATTGTATAACCAGATTTACAGCATTCTGCATCGCATCGAATTTCGCCTTTGCTTCTACTTTTTTATCAATGCTGATTTCATTGTATACTTTCAAAATATCACCAGGTATCACTTCTTTGTTTAACGGTTTCGGTTCTTCTATTACTTGTTCGCTTCGTATTCTTGATGCTTCAGATTTTGCTTTAAGGAGACTGTTGATACTAAATGGTCGATTTGTATTAAAAAGTGCCATTTTATTGTATTGGTAATTATTTTCTTCATTGTAATCACCTGTTTCCTCGTAGTGTGGGTGATTTTCATATTGATATTTCTTGTCTTGCACAGGCCGGTGGTTCTGAGTAAATACAATACTTAAAGAAGAATCCATTCGTCCGAGTTCATCCGCCTGCATAACTTCTCTGGATGTCTGTTGGAAATTCTTGTTACTTCCACTTCTTTCACCTTTGCTTACTCCTCTTGAACTGCTTGTCACAGTCATTTTGCCTAGCATATCTGAAAAGTATTTCAGAGTGTTAGGCTCCTGTGTTCCAAGGAATACAATACTACTACAGTTACCCACAAGTGTTTTCCAGTCATCTTTATACATCGATTCGATCTGAGCAATATCCTGCAGTACGATCGTTGCGGAAATATTGTATTTACGCATGGTTGATAGTTTTGATGGGAATTCAGGTACTTCACCGATGTTAGCAAACTCATCCATCAGACAACGTACCGGAACCTTCATTCGCTCAGAACCGCCGGCTGCAAGCTGTTGCTCACCTTTATGATAAAGTGTTTCAAACAGCTGGGAATAAAGCATGGATGCAAGGAAAGCATATGTCCTGTCTGCCTGTGGCGTGATGATAAATAGTGCTGTTTTTTCATCACCGATGTTCGCAAGATCCAATTCATCACGTTTCGTCAGGTTTACAACCTGTGGTGTCATAAATGGCTGAAGTCTTGTAACACAGGAAATGATGATAGATTTCAAAGTCTTACCTGCTGCCTGTTTGAATGCTTTATAATACTTCCACGCCAGGGAATCCTGTGGCAGTGGTTCAAATAATTCATCCAAAGGTGATTTCGCCATCGGATTGTTTTCATCAACACTTGATGCATTGACCATGTTGAATACTGAAGGAAAGTTCTTTTTACTTTCATCATTACAAAATTCAGTCAGGTAGAATACACATGCAGAATAAAGAAGTCGTTCAGCGTTTGTAAAGAACTGATCACCTTTATCATTTTTTCCTGTTGTATTTCGAATAAAGCAGTCGATCAGCATGGATACACCGGCCTCATCTCGAATATAATTAAGCGGGTTATAGCAATTAGAGTGGGCCATATCGGAAATATTAAAAATCTTAATTTTGTATCCATGGTCTGTCAGTGTTTTTCCGAGTGCATTGATGATCTCTCCTGATGGGTCAGTCACAACAAAAGATGCATTCATCTGTAAAATATTCGGTTTGATAAAGAATCGGGATTTACCGGTTCCGGCTCCACCAACTACCAGTACATTATTATTACCGATAAGTTTTCGTGCTTCTATTGGTCTACGGAAGCTGTTGCTCATGATCATATTTGGTGATGGTTCATCTTTGTTTTCTGGTTCCGGAGAAATATATTTTTTATTATATTCTTCCAGATCTTTTGAATTCATAAATCCGCCAGTTCCTGCCACTTCATTTGCTTTGTAGGAATAGTTTCTTTCATAATCATTGTGCAGGAAGAATTTAATAATGAATCCTGCGCCGATACCAAGTGCTACTCCCATGAGAAATGTAACATTAATTTCCGGTGGGAAGATAACACCTATCCTGAAATCCTTAAAGGAATCAATAATATGCGCAATCGCCTTTTGTGCTTGCACATCTTCTGCTTCCATCACTGAGCCAATGTATCCAAAAACGTAAGAAGCGATAATGCCACCGATGACACTCATATAATTGATAAAAAACTTTGAATTTTCTCTTCTCTGTTCTTCAGTCATTATCTTTCGCCTCCTTTATTATTCATAATCGTCTCTTTCTTCCAGTTCATCTGAAATGAAGTTACCGTTTTGGTCATTCATAAGATCAGTAATGAAATCATCTCGTTTGTATTCCTGATCAGCTCTTTCATAATCTTCAATGAATTTTTCATCGCGACCTGTATCTATAATCTCCTCCGCATGACGTTCCTGTTCATAATCAAGTGCCGGTACTTCAGATGTGTAGCTTTCATATAAAGTTCTTGCGTCATCATAAAAAATTGGTGCATCAGATTCATGCTGTTCCTTCCTATCATGAACAGCTTCTTGGTTGATACGCTCAAAAGCATCAAATGTTGCCATACGCATCTCATTATTATCGTAGGAATAAGCATAAATCTCCATTTCCGGATTATCCTTTACAAGTTTTTGTTCGTAAAGCAATCTTTGGTCTTGCATCTTTTTCATTGCCATATATTCTTCAAAGGTTAATTCCACCCCACCATGCCTTCTGTCGCTTTGAACCACAAGTTCTTTTCCTTTTTGGATGTCGCTATTGATGTATTCTTTGTATTCATCCAGTGTAAGTTCCCTTGGTTGATTCATTTCTGACAGTAAGCCGGCAATGCGTTCCTCTTTTTCCGGATCGTTATGACTGATAGTAATCACTTCACCATCTTTTTTATGGAAAACAGCACCTTTGGAATTAACGGTCAGTGTATTCCCTTCCAAATCAGCTGCATACATCGGTTCTTTTCCATCTGTGGTGCAGGCTTTCTCTTTTATTTCCATAAATTTTTGGTTTTCATCCTCGATCATACGTTCCATTGCTTTCCTGCATTCAGGATTAGTCAACATAAATGCCATTGTCATGCGAATATTGTTGATCTTTCTTTCATCACTCATGCTGTAAAGTACATTCCATTCGTTTTCTTTCGGGTTCTGTAATGAAACGTTGATTCCGGCTACCTTTGCGTATTCTGTAAATAAGGTTGCTTCTGTGACGGAAAGTCCAGGAATTTTTCGTACATTTCCATTTGCATATTGTTCGAGCATCTGGTGCGGTACGATTCCTCCAATGCTGTGATCATAACGATATTGGGCGATGATTTTCTCAACCGCTTTCGCTTCTTCCTTTGGGTAAACGATCAATGTTTCTCCATTTAATGAAATTGCAGAGGAATTCATAAAATGGATCCCCTCTTTTTTTAACATTGTCGTAATTCCATGCAGATCTTTTTCTGGGCACTTAAAACAACAGGCACCTTCCTTACTGTTGAGTAGTTTTTTTGTGACAAACTTATCGACATCAATTTTATCGATATATTTCAGCAAACAGTTAACTACATCAGAGGCTAAAGTGATCGACTTAAATGCAAGATCAGACGTCTTAAAAAATAAATTTATTGAACGATCCACATCCTGTGCTCCCATAATTCCAACTCCTTTCTGGTAAAATATTTCTAATGGGCTTATTGCGAACTACTACGACATCGAATGGCCGTGAGTTCTCACTTTCGCTCTTAAGAAAGAATATGGGAGTTGCAAAGTATGCTTATATCTAGTAACATTTATCCGAATTTAAGATTACTGTCCTTCTCAACCCCCTATTGTTTTGTTTGCTTTTTCCACAAAAAAAAAGCAGCTCTAAGAGCTGCTCTAAAACGCATTGCATATTAAGTTAATGTCATTTTCATACATTTTAAGATGATATTGTTTTTGGGCACATTCCATCCCTGAATCTCGTTTGGTTTTTCCGTATTGACACGTATTGCTTTGTTCCCGGCATCTTCCCATCCGTATTCCTGCAAAATACTAAGCAACGACAGATTCCCAAGCAAAGGAAATCGAATCACCAAATCATGGATTCTTCCGTTTGCAATGGTATATTGGAACAATTCGATTGCCGGTGAAATAGCATGTAGGTAATCCTTGATATCTTTGATTGTTTTTTCTGTTACCATATTTTTCAAAGCGGAACAATGTTCCGCTTTTGCCTCCTTACATGAAAATTCCTGCAACTTCTTTGCAAGCTTCAATGACATTCCATTCTTCCGGAGTAGGATCATCTTTATCTTTTATCATATTACACCAGTCAATAAAACTGTTCAGCTTGGACTGATATTCAATCTCCGTATCTCTAGCCTCATTAGCATACATAGCATCAAGTCTGTTGGATGCATCAATGCTTGTGTTAATGTCTGAATCATCAGCATAATCATCCAGGTCAAAATCCATACTATCAAGCTCTTCTAAGGTGGAAGTAAATCCGCCATTTAAAGTGCCAGATGTAGTTGCCGGTTTGGATTCTGTTTCAATTACCTTTTCTTCATTTTCTTCCTTTCCCTGCTCTTTTTTAGCTTCGATATGATTATCGATCAGATTACGGACAGATTCTCCTCTTTTTCCTTTTGTTCTTTGTTTTGCTTCATCAAGAATTTCTTTCTGTTCTTCTTCTGTAAATTCAAGGATCTTGCTTGCGTCACGGATTCCGATAGTTCCATCTGTAACCATATCCTGTAATTCTTTATTATCTGAAAGAAAGACCTGTCGGTAAAATCGGCCGTAACGGTCAGATACTTTGAAATGTTCGGAGGCTTCTTTTGCCACCTGACGTTCCGTGATTTCTCCACTTTCAAGCATCTGTTTAAGGATGCCCATTACTTTAGCACGATGTTCTCCCTTATCAAAATCTCTTGTTTCCAGATTTGAGATCTCGATCCACAGTTTCTGCTGCAACTCTGTCGTATTCGCAGGACCTTTTACAAAAACAGGTAATTCATCTGAAAAATCCGGATCTTCGTTTCTCAATTCTGAACAAGCAACATAACGGCGTTCTCCTGCGATTAGTGTATACATTCCGTCCACGTCCGGACCGATTACAGTAAGAGGTGTTAAGATCCCATAAAGTTTGATGCTTTGCTTTAAATCATCCATATCGATCAAATCGTATGTATTTAACGGGTTCTTTTTGATCTGTTCCAGTTTCAGTGTAATGTTGTTTGACATAATAATGTTCCTCCTTGTGTGAATATCTCATGCTTTATTGGGTGCTAACCCCCACCTACTTCGTTGAGGAAGGGGAATGCGTACCTAGATTTTGTTCAATCAACTCATCCCCGAGGGGAAAATAATAATTAACTGCAATATGAGAGAAATTTAATTTCTCATACGCTTTTTTCGTTAAATTAATCATAACATTTTCTAATGAATCACGATTTTTTGCACAACCGCTCTGCGAGAAGGGAAATCCTTGATCTTTCCTGCGTGTTATTCACCGCCATTGAAAAGGAATGATTGATACTGTATATATATACTTTTTTCTTTGCCCTTGTAACGGCCGTGTACACCATTCTTCTTGTCATCATTGATTTTGCGGAATCCGGAAGTAAAATGTGTATTGTTTCAAATTCAGACCCTTGCGATTTGTGTGTAGTAATTGCGTTTGCAAGTGCCATAAAATAGAAATCGCTTCGGTCAAGCCAGATTATCTTTTTCCCGAAATCAACTTTTAGCTGGCTTTTATCTTCATTTGAAGAAAGTACAGTACCGATTTCACCGTTAAAATAGCCTTTCTCATAATTCGTTTTTAACATAATGATCTTATTATTCTGATGGTAAGTGACACGTCCATATGTAATGCATGCTTTACCTGATGTATCTTGTGTCAGGTTATTTAACGAAAATGTTCCTAATTCTTTCTTTTTAATGGGTGTGAGGATCTGTTCTCCCTCTTTACGGTTTTGTAATAATACCTTTTTAGCTTCTTCTTCCGTTTTAAACTCATAGAGCTGAAAGGTATCATCCAATTTCATAAATTCATTTCCATGATTGATGCTGATCGCGTTTTCGCATATCGTACCACTTTGCCTCATAATCTCAGTTAACCGGTATACTTCAAAACAACCGGATCTGATCAAATCTGCTAAAACATTACCACATTCCACACTCTGCAGCTGGTCTTCATCACCGACCAATATGACTGTTGTGCCCGAACGAATCGCTTTAAATAACAGATAAGCAAGTTGCAGATCCATCATTGAGATTTCATCTATGATCAATAGATCTGCATCGATCGGATTATTAAGATCCATACTGGAAACACCATTATCATATGGTCTGATATCGATCATCTTATGAACCGTAACCGCAGGTTTCTCACAGGCATTGCTCATTACCTGTGAAGCTCGTCCTGTAGTTGCTGCCAGTTTATAAGCTTTCCCTTTATTCTGTTCAAAATAAGTGATATAGCCTTTAATAACAGCTGTCTTTCCACTCCCAGGCGGCCCTGTGAGTATTTTTACTCCAGAAGTACTAAGTGCCTGGAAGGATTCTCTTTGGCTTTTGGTATAACGAATGGAAAGCTGTTCTTCAAGTTCATCAATTTTTGCTTCTTTATAATAGACTTTGTCTTTCTGCAATCTAAACAGATGACGGATCAGGCTGTTTTCTGCCTGCCATATCTTTTCTTCATAGAGATACAGATTACCATGCTCAGAAACATATTCAATGAATTCATTTTTCATTTTTGATATACATAGATTTAAAATAGCAACATTTATTTTGGTTTCAGGATAGATCGAGTTACTTAACAGATGATTCACCATTTTCACGATCATCTGTGGTGTACAACATGTATTTCCACTGCTTTTAGAATATCTGAAAGCGTATTTTACGTAACCCATTAGCCTTATAGGTGCATATGGTTGCATATGAAGCATACTGCCAGCGATTGTATCTGCAAGATAGATGCTTATATCATAAAACAGAAAAGTAGAATACGGATCTTTCTTGATGTCCTCGTAGGTAACTCCTTTGCCTATCATTAGCGAAATCCGGTCTGCCGGTACTTTATACTGAAGCAATAAATTTGATAAAAAATCATTATCTTTGATGGATTTTAACTTTTTAATGAAAGCATTTGTTCTTTTTTTGTCCTGTAAAATCTCATAAAACACCTGATAGTGATTTCTTTCTTCTAATGCATGGAAAATACCATTTAATTTAAGGAGTTTATTCAGTTGCGCATCTGACAAGGTAGAATCCACATATCTTGCGAGGATAAGATCAGCTTCGGGTTCTTTTCTCAATTCATCCTTTTCAACAAAAAATACATCATTTGCTCCAAAGTGTCCTTCTAAATGGATCGGCATCTGTTTATGGTAAAATCCGATCATACCAGTACAAAAAAGCTGTCCGTCCTTTGCTTGTGGGCAGCGTTCTGCTGGTGAGATCACAAAAAATGTCATTCCGTCCTTTTCATCTCTTTTAATTGTTCGTAGATAAATTCCATTCATCTTCATCCCTCCGTTTGCAAAGGAAATATGAATGATTTTTCGTTTTCATTCCCTTTCTGCTTATACTGATTGTACATTTTTGAATCGATTCTGATATTTTTGCACGTAAAGAAAATATGAGCTGCTATTGTTTTTCGTTGCAGTGTTTCCGTAAACAAAATTCTTTCATATTTTAAGTACAACTAGAAAGGAGTTTGCATTATGGATACAATATTTATGGACTATGAAAGTCTACTGATGGGCCAGAGAAAAGATATCGGCCTTTATAATTTTTTTGGTGCTGAACCGGGAGGCGCAAATCAGCAAAGGGCATTGATCGTAATACGTTATGCGATTGAAAAGGTTCTTGGATGGTCAGTTGAAGATGCCGTCTTAAAATTTGATGATTATATGATACGTGAAATGAAACTGGAACGTGTTGTTGATTTTATCAATTACCCAACAGAAGTAAAGAGCCGGGATCCCCGCTATATTCTTTCCTTGCTCTATCCAAGCCGCGTCCGTATGGATTTACAACAAATGGTAACTGATATCTATAAGGATGTATTAGCGCATGAAGGGCAGTTCCCCAGAGAATATTTTGTTGGGGCTAATGGCTTTTTCCGATACTGTATTTGTCTGCAGTATCTGATTACCCATTATCATCCAGTAAAAAATCTTGATGAATTATATCAGTTCTTGTTATCATCAGAAGGAAATCGCTTTTTAATGAACTACAGACTTAAAATACCCGCTGAACAGCTTAACATCAACCTGTTAGATTGTATACACGAATTAACGCGTGATCAGGAATATAGTGACTTATATTATAGTTATTATTCCTTTGCCTATGCAATGAAACAGTTGGAAACTCAGCAATCAGCTATTGCTTAAAAATGGATACAAAAAAGGACCTCACATTTGAGATCCTTTTTTGTATCAAAAGCCACTTTGATTTAATCGAATCGCTCCAAGTTTCCGGACCACTTCGTCGGATACATAAAACTTTCTGCAGATTGGGTCGATTTCTAGTCCTTTTCCATTAAAAAGAAACTGTACGATCAATCGGTTCTTTTTATCTTCCTTATTGCGTTCATTCATAACAGTTGTTGCAAATGCTGTTTTTTCAATAGAGTCAAGACTTACATAATAGGTTTCAGTCGTTGCATTTAAACGCGCGATTTTATTACAGTAATAAGTTCTTGAGTCTTTTTTATCACACCATATCTTTATCACGTTATTTAACAGCTCTTCTGCCATTTTCCCATACAGGTCATATTTCTGTCCAAAAAGACCGATATTGAGAGAGTCGCTTTCATTTGTGATAGTGAGTATCATATATGGTTTCCTGGATTTTTGATTTACACCTTTTTTTAGGTCCGTAAGCATTCCCATAACGCAGATATTACCTAGCGTTTCGCTATTAAATTCTATACATCCGTATTTTTCAGGCGCTTCATATTTTTTTAACGGATGTTCACTTAGGAACATTCCTAATAGAGAAAGCTCGCTGTTAATGTTATAAGTAAGATCTTTTTCCTGTAAGTACGGCTGATCGAATGTTTCTTTGATTTCATTCGTCAAATGAAGGATGCTATTGAATTTAGTTGTTTCTTTTTCTTCTATACGTTCGTTTAGTTCTCGCCGTTCAATGTGAAATTCGTCAAAAGCCCCAACGTTAACTAATTTTTCAACCGTTTTCGTATCTGGCAGTTTAATTTTTTCTGTATCCATATTTCTTATCATAAAATCGGATACAGAAGTATATGGTTCATATTTTCTCTTTTGAGAACGGTTTTGTGTAATATTTTGTATAATCTCTGTTTTTTCACCGATACCTTTGATTCCATAAAACCCGTAACGGATACTATCATCTTCAATCGTAAATTGTTTATAAGATTTATTGATGGAAACCGGTAATATAGGTATATGGAACGTTTTGCAGTCTTCTACTATTGGTTTGAATTTGTCCTGATCTTTATTATTAAACATAGCACAAAGAAATTCCTTCGGGAAATGGTATTTGAGCCACGCTGTCTGATAAGAAAGAACGGAATAGGATGCTGCATGTGACTTATTGAATGCATATTTTGCAAAGTCTATCATATCATCAAAAATAGAGAGTGCAATATCTTCCCTGATACCGTTTTGGATACATCCAACAATATTTCTGTCAGGGTCTCCATAAACAAACGCTTTCTTCTCTATCTTTAATTTTTCTTCTTTCTTTTTAGACATCGCCCTGCGGACTAAATCTGCATCTCCAAGAGAATATCCTGCCAGTTTTTGGAAAATCTGCATTACTTGTTCCTGATAAACAGTAGCTCCATAGGTTGTTGAAAGAATTGGTTCCAATTCTGGTGTTTTATATTCCAACGGCATGTGTTTATGTTTTACTTTAATGATATCAGGTAAATATTTCATTGGACCCGGTCGGTATGCTGCTACAAGAAGAATTAAATCTTCAAAACAACTTGGTTTGAATTCCATCAGCATTTTTTTCATTCCTGCAGATTCAAACTGAAAAACAGAATTTGTAAGACCTGCAGAGAATATCTTTTCAAAAACTTCCTCTTCAAATGGAATGTTATCTAGGTCGATAACAATACCCTGATTTCTTTCCACAAGCTGTACGCAGTCAGAAATAATATCAAGATTGGATAATCCAAGCAGATCCATTTTAAGAAGTCCCTTTTGCTCAATTTGAATCATATCACATTGCGCAGCCCAGACCTGTTTCTCTGCCCTCCATGACAATGGCACATAATCGTTGATGTTGTCATTATCAGAGATTACAACGCCACCTGCATGAACTCCTGTTGCGGATAACTTACCTTCGATCAATTTAGCATGATTCCATAGAAGTACTTTTTCTTTGTCATATCCAAAAATAGAAAGAAACGTATTTTCATTCTTTGCCAGGGTCGCTTTCGGTTCGACGGGGATCAGATCAGATACAGGCAAGGTATTATTGTGAAGGTATTGACGTGTCATCTTGTCTTTCTCTTTTTTAGGGAGATGCTGATATAATTCACTTGCGCGGTCTCTTCCTGCTGTCTGTATTGCTTCTTTTGCTCCATAGGTTGTCTTTGTCATGATAGAACAGACTGCTTTTTCTCCGTATTTCCATTTGAGGTAGCGAATAATGTAAGGACGCAGGGATGTTTTTACATCTGTGTCGATATCTGGCAGAGTAACACGCTCAGGATTAAGATATCGGTCAAATAGCAAATTATATTTAACCGGATCAAGATTCGTAATCCCAAGAAGATAACAAACAAGAGATCCCGCCGCACTACCTCTTCCAGGTCCCACTCCAATACCGGAACGGAAATTCTTTTGCTCCAACCACTGATCTATTTTCGAAAAATCCCGAGGCATATTTTTAAGTTCATTTTTAGGTATCTTACCAAGCTTTCGCATCATATTACAATAATCGTATACGATCATATGATAATCTACATAACCCATTTGAGGTATGATCACCATTTCGCGTTGTAAACGTTCCTTATGTTCCCGATCCCAGTTTCCACTTTTAATGAATTCTCGCTTTCTCTTTTCAATAATTTTATAGAAAAGCTGACTGTCTTCACATTTCGGATAATGAGGCTCTTTTGTAAATACGACATTGCACTGATTAATAACATCCGTATTATCAATAGCTTCTGTTACTGTATCCGGATCCAGAATTTCTTCTAAAATCTCTCGCAGTTCATTTTCGTTTTTAACATATAATTCCTTATCTTCGTCACTTAATGACTGATGATTTTCAAAGTATCCGTATCTTACGATTTGCCGTGCTTCAATGTCATTTTCGTTATTCCCTGTCATATGCACATCATTTGCCGCAATAAAAGGAAGATTCAGCTCTTTCCCAAGTCTTACCAGCAGTGGCATCACATACTTTTCTTCTTCGATGTGATGATATTGTAATTCAATATATAAATTCGGAAAAATTTCTTTATATTTTTGCAGCTCATTTTTTGCTTCTTCATAAAGTTTGGATTCTTCGATAAATGCAAAGGATTTTATTTTTTCTTTTAACTTTGTATATTTATTTGCTTTACTTTTCAATTTATCTGACCTCAGTTTGAAAAGTTTCCTTTTTTCTGTAGCTTCTTTTTCTTGTTCTGCAAGGATAGGAAGATTCGTCTCAGCTAATCTTTTCATACTCATGAGGTCAGAAAGTTTCTCATTTGCCTGCACATCATCCGGATTACTGTTTAACTTTTTTCGGGACTTTTCAATTTGATTCAAGAACGTTTTCGTAGTGTATTTTTTTAAAGCTGTTATTTCCTTTTTGATTCTTTTGACTTCATCTGCTGCATCCGTATATAACTTCTTTGCGTTTCTAAATTCAGAATACTGCTTTTCAGCATCCACTAGCTGATCCTGCAATTTCTGTATTTTTTTATTTGTACGCATATTTGTAAGAAGAATTTTAGAAATGGGCCCACCAATGCAAGCTGTTGTAGCGATCACATGCTCATTTCCGCTAAAGTATTTCTGTATAATCTCTCTTGTAGTAATAGGAAAATCATTATTTCCCGAAGAAACAATATGTTCATTGGAATCCCTCAAAGCGTATGAGATTGAACGAAATCCTTCGATATCTTTTGCGACTACAAGGAAATGATCTTTGTTCTCCAGATAAAATTCAATTCCCGGAACCGTATTAATACCATACTTCTCTCCGGCTTCCATGAAATCATCGATCCCCAGCAGTGTCCCATGATCTGTCAATGTAACACTGTGATATCCAAGTTCCTTTGTCCGCTTTACAAGTTCTTCCGGTGTTTGTGTTGAATCATGCAAAGAAAACATTGTATGTGCATGTAAAATTGAAAACATAATACCATCCCTTTTTTCTTGTTAATTTCATTATATTAATTTGGTATATACCACAGATTTTTGCACATAAAAAAACAGCTCCGGAGAGCTGCTTAGTGAAAGCGGAACTTTGTTCCGCTTTTCGGATTAATCAATGATAAGATCGGTATATCTGATTGTTTTATCAGGGGCCTTCCCATTAACTGTAATGTTATTGTTATCTGCAGTAGATGCGAGAATATCAAGCATTTTTGAAGATCCTTGCAGGTCAAGTTTAGTCGCTGTTGCTGCTCCTCTAAAAAAGCTGTTATAATTGCTCGGGTTTCCATTGATTAGTAATACTCCAGAAATCTTTGTACAGTTATTAAAACAGCTGCTTGCGGATTCAACAGATTCAGGAATGTTTGTAAGGTTCGTTAAAGAAACATCATCACTGAATGCATTATCCATTATCTTTACCGTGCTTGGTATCTCTGGCATTGATTTGAGGTTTATACAGCTTGAATACATTTCAGATATATCCTGTACAGAGGAAGGGACATTTCCTTCAATCAGCTTTTTACAATTTTTAAAAGATTTTTTGGCTGAAATTACATCCGTAGCATTTGCTACATCAGGTGCTTTTTCAAGAGAAATACAGTCTTCACAGATAGAATCGATATTTCTCGCAGTAGATGGAATAGCCGGTACATACTTTAATGATTCGCAATCGGAGTATGTTCCTGACATGTTGAGCAGGTTTACACAATTGCTCACATCTGGTGCTTTTACCAATGCGGTTTCACTAAATGTATTTTCCATACTCTCAACACTGGATGGAATATTTTTTACGTATCTAAGAGTTTCAATTTTACTAAAAAAAAAGTCAAGGCTTGTAGGCGTTACTGTATCTTCAAATGTAACTGCCTCAATTGGATAATCATCTTCGTCTTCATAGTCCATCCAAGGAAATTTTCCCTCATCATAGGTTAATACGTCACCTTTTCCTCTGAAACATAATTCCCCATTGGAATAAAGAACAGCTTTAACATCAGAAAGTTTTGGGTTTCCGCATTCGAATGAAACGATTGGTTTACGTTTATTTTTAACCTTTACTTTGCAGGAAATATCCTTTTTCTTCTTAAGTGTGATTACAAGTTCTGTGCTTGAACCGGTCTTGTCAATGGATGTTTTGGATAATTCAAAGTCATCATTTGATAAAGTGCTGGTTTTTCCGCTTTCGTGCTTTGCTTTTACTGTAAAATCTGATTTCTTAATTTCCTGCGTCTTTGAATACTCCTTCTCATTTTTGGCTGAGATTTCTGTAATTGGAGTTTTATTCGCTGTCTGGTTCGCTATAAAAGGCAAAACTCCTTTTGCAAGAAAAAATACAATTAAAATGGCTCCGATCATAAGAATCGGCTTTTTAAATGTAGTCCATAATTCTTTTACTATTTTCATGTCCAAAAATCCTTTCTCTTTTCCTTTTACAAGACCCCGGCCGACAATGTCGTTCGGGGTCTATACAAAACTATTTTAAATTTTTAAATTTTTCTGTTATGGAATTTAGCTTCACAGCAAGATCGTTTGCGTAAACTGCCTTTCCAATAACTTTACGTCCAGAAACAGCATATGATTCAGCAAGTGATCTGTTATTCCATTCCATCATCGTTTTGGTATGGTTTTTCCTTACATCTTTTTCGATGTAAAGAATATGCAATTTATCATCAATTGTAAATGAACAATTATCCAATGTGCCGGAAATAAGATCTCCACCATCTCTTGGTGTTAATTTATAATCAACTTTCATAGCATTTAGCTGTTCTTCTGCTGGAAGGATACGCTCTTTTTTAAGCTCATCAATTTCTTTTTTCATTGCATTGCGCTCTGACTGGTCGCTTTCTGATTTCACTGTAAGTTCATCCAGTTTTTTCTGTAACAACTTTTTCTGCGCTTTTACCTGCTCCAATTCCGCATCATTATCAGAACTTGCATTTTCGAGAGCTTCCTCTGCTTTCTTCTTTTCTTTGCGTAATTCTTCTTCACAAGAAGTATTTTTTAATCTCAGGTTGCTGATTTCATTTAACAACTCAGCAACTTTATTCTGCGTTTCACTAATTTTGTTCTGAAGAGATGTATTTTTATCTATAAGCGTCTCTTTTTCATCTCTTGATTTGTTCAAGGATTCTTTCGCATGCTTCAAGTCCTCCAAAATTTTATTGTACTCTTTTTCGCTTACAGTTTTAGATTTGCTAAGGACCTCCTCTTTCGCATCCAGAATCTCTGACATCTCATGCAGATCCTGCATCTTTTTCTGGATCGCCTGCTCTTTTTCTTCTAACTGCTTTTCTTTTAATTCAAGTCTGGTTTCACGAAGTGGAAAGTTCTTTTCAGATTCTTTTAATTTTTCCATTCCGCTTTGATAATCAGTCAGTTTCTGTGATAGAGCTTGCTCTTTAGACAACAGTGCCTCTCTTTTGCTGTTTAATTCCTCTTCTTTTTTGTTAAATTCAGATTCTTTCTTTTCTATTTTATTTTCACGTTCCTCCAGTCTATTTTCGCGATCTTTAACTGCCTGCAATTTTGAGCTCAGTTTCTTTTTATTTTCGTGATAAACATTCCACTTGGACTGGATATCTTCTCTTTGTTTATCGGCTGAATCAAGTAATTCTTTTGCTTCTGTCTTTTGCCGTTCCAAAGCTTCTTTTTCCAAAGCAATCAGTTCTTTCTGCTCTGTCAGGACTTTTTCTCTGTAATCAAGCTGTTCACTTCTCATGGCAAAAGTCTTATTGATATCCTGATACATCAGCTGTATTTCTTCTGGAAGCACACTTGTATGAATAGGTTCGCTGTCAACTGCTTTTTCAATAAAAGCCATAGGTTCTTCTTCGTTAGATTCGTTTTCCTGAATTTCTACTGCTTCTTCTGGTGGTTCTGGAGACTCTGTGTGGTCCTGTTGATTTGACTCATCTTTCGTTTCAGATGCAATAGGTTCCTCAGAAGCGGATTCAACTTCATCAGAATACTTATCATCTTCTTCATCCTCATATTCTGGATTTTCAGAATCATACGATTCATCATCCTCCATTGCATCTTCTACATCACTTTTGTGGATTTCATCATCAAACTCATTTTTTTCTTTGCAATCTTCAGAAGAATCTTCGTTCTCTACGTCATAACCCGCGGAATCATCTTCAAACGAATTCGCTCTATCGGACGTTGCTTGATAAGGTTCATCAGGATGCTCATCTTCTGTTTCCATTGCATTTTGTTCCTCATCCTTTTTATTATCCGCTGCAATATCCATATCTCGCATCTCTGATTCAGCTGGATTAATTGTATTGAATCCGACCTGCTGCGTCTCTTCTTTATTGATATTTGTTTCCTCTTGGCTAGAAACCATATCTTCCGGGACAATTTTATCTAAAATGTATTCTACAAAAAGATTTGTTTTGTCGAACAGGATTTTTTCAGCTTCCTGATCGGACATACCAGTCACCGGAATACTGATCTGAAGGACCAGTTTGTTATCATATCCAGTTCCGTATAATCCTGGGAAATTATTTGAATATCTCATAGCATCCTCAGAAAGTTGTTCGTTTGATGCTTCTCTTGTAGCTTCGTAACGCAGAGAAAGCATATCCCTGTTACTAAAAAGACGATAAAAAACGGTTCCCGCGCCAGCCTTGAAACTAAAATCCAGATGTTCTTTTTCTTTTGGGTAATTGAAGTCTGATAACTTCGGGTTCTGTTTTAAATGGTTGTAAATTTTCTGATAACTGCTTACTTTAGCTTCATTGTTCATAGCTTAAAAACTCCTTCCAATTTTTATATTTTCTATGTGAAATCAAAACGTAGCATTATAAGCAAAATGTAATTGTTTTGCACATATACGGTAATGCTATGATTTAATGCAAAGATAATATGGAACATTTTTTATTTTGTGAACACACAAAAAGAAAGCCCGTATCCGGACTTTCTTTATAACAATCAAATGGCTAATGTATATTGGCCGTTTTCTTCCTCCATCATCATTTCTTCATAATGCTTTCTTAGAAATGAAGGGGAAATGATCTGTGGACTTTCAGTAGTCTCAGTTTCTTTTCTTAGATGGAAAAAACCATCTTTTTTTAATCGATCAAAAAGCAGATCGAATCTTTTATTGATTTCCTTACGCTCTTCTCCCAAAGGGATCGCATAAATGGTGTCCCCAGAAGCTGAAATAGCAACATATTCATCAGCATGAGCCACAAGATAGTCACACTGATTTTGAAGCTTGTCTTTCATGTAACATGCAAAAGCTCTTGCAAGCATTTCACAGGTACTGCTCCAATATCCAAAGGAGTCCTTTGAATACATGTAATCAAAATACCTGCTTCCTGTATAGAAATGAGAGTATTTCCCATTTTCATCGTATTTCATACAGTGTAGGAGATCTTTGAATTCATCTGGAAAGTCACCTCTCTTGCGTTCACTCGCGAGCTGGATTGCTGGTGCTTCCGGATTGTAAAATCTGTTGATCCGGTGGTCAAGTCCATGCATCCATTCATGAGCTGTAGATCCAGCTCCATGAAGTTTTGTTAGGTTAATTACCTGTAGCAATGGTTCATAGTGAGCTGCTGCTCCGGAAATACCTCTTGCTCCAAAAGCTAATGCAAGTGTTCCACTAAATGCAATATCAGTATCTTCAATTCCCAAAGCTACTGCCATATCTTTTAATGCATCATAGCAATAATCCATTGATTCCTGCCGTTCCTTTTGGGACAGCCAGTTTCCAAACTCAACACCTCTGAATGAGAACGTTTTCTGCCAGGTATCTGGATTAATATGTCTTCCGTGGCGATAGTCTGTGCCGTCACGGTGAATGTCGGAGAGAATTCCTACTTTAAATTTTGTTCTTCTTCTTTTCCTATCCTGATGCTTGCTTCCCCAAGGAAAGTTGGATTGCGCTATCTTTCTCTTCATGTTGGAGTGTCTATATCGGATGTAATCAATTTTGTAATCCATACAGCAAATCCAAAGTGATCGTTCTACTCCAAACTTATGTTCCAGTTCTTTATAGAATTCCTGCATATCATCTTCTGTTTTTACTGCTTCTGCTGCTTGTCGCACCATATTTGCCACCATTATGTAATTCTCACTGCTGCACATTGGTGTTTTTCGGATATATCTCCGAACTTCCCTTCTCCAGTAAGATACAAATGCCGGAAGCCCTTCTTCTACTTCTTTCTTTGCATCTGGGAGTGGCCAAACATAATCTCTTGTGACGTACTTTTCAATTTCCGCCTCGTTGAGATATTGCAGATCGTCCAATGTAAGACCACGTGTTTTCCAAGTATCTTTTCTTGCGCCACCTATCTTTTGTCCAAAATCATTAATTTTATTTGCCATTCTTTTTTCCTCCTCTTATTTTTTATAATTTCACCCCTAATATGAGAAAGAAGCCTAAATAAAAAAAAGAGTGGAATAAATTCCACCCTTTGTTGAGCTATGCGACATTTACGGTCTGTTCGTTATTTCCAGTAGCTGCTGCTGGCATTAACGATGATAACATTGCTGAAACAGCGTCATAATATTTTTCACCGTCTGGCTTTATCCAGCCACCATTCCATATAAGTCCATTTGGGAGCTTCCAGTTATCATGTTCCGGGCTGTAATCCAAATGTTCCAACATATAACCAGCCTTGAGCATAACGGATTTGGACATAACCACATCCAAGAATCTTTCAGCACCTTCGTTTGCAAGAATACGCATATATTCCTCCATGTGGGCAGCCACATAATTATGGTTTTTCTCACTTTCCAACTGGTAATCGTCTGTTCCATATGCGTAGCTGGCATCAAACGCATTTACCATAATCATCACGGAATTTCTAAGGATATACACGAGGAGATCCTGCATCTTTTTTTGCATATTCTCATATTTTTTATCAAGTGTGACATTACGAAGGTTTAATTTTCCTTCATTTATTGATATGTCACAGTCGAAATGCATTCCTTTCTTATTTTTGAGAAATGAATTTACTTTTCTTTCCCATTCATCAATATTCATCATTGTTTTTTCCATTTTATTTTCCTCCTCTTTTTAAAGATTTTTTACAAGCGATAAGAATTCCGAGTAATTATGCACCCTTTCGAAATCGCTATTGTTACGATTCCATGGCTGATCAAATACAACCAGATGTTTACATGGACTCTCTGATAGGTTATGGAGACCATCATCCAGTAAAAAATCGCCATAGATATGGTTTTTGGTATCTCCTAAATAAATATCCTTAATTTGAGGAAAATTCATTTTTAGAGATTTTACTCTTGCTTCCATACATTCCTTGTTAATACAGGACGCTAAGACCACATCTGCATATTCACACAAAGCAGAAATGAATTCTTTAGCCCCTGGATATAATGGAATATTGGAAACAAAATCTGGATCAGAAAAATACTTAATTCTCTGATCAAGAGGATTTTTCATCATTCCCCAATGAGTAATGTCTTCAATGGAGTACGAAGAGTGGATTTCCTGATTCAGTTTGGAAACCGATTCGAGATTGCAGCGATATAAAACATCGTCACAATCAACAATGATACATGTTCGCATATTGATTCCTCCTATTCTCTTAAATTTCAGTACCAATATGAAAAATAAAAAGGAATGAAAATTTTCTCCCGTTCTGTCTGATAAAAAAATGCAAAAGCGGAACATTGTTCCGTTTTTTATACCAACAGACAAAAATAAAAGCATCAGTCTAAATTAGCTGATGCTCCTATTTTTAAAAGTTGAGAGACAACTGTTCCGCGGATTCTTTTTTATCCGCAATCTCAATATCCTTTAAATCTCCATTGAAACTTCCTGTCTGTATATAGGACAGTGATTCCTCAACGGTCGGATATTTTCCTGTTGAAGTACCCAGGATGCATAATAATAATGCACAGTCCTGAGCAGTCAGTTCCTGGTTTTTTAATTTTTTGTAAGTTGTTCCTTCCATTTTTTATTCCTCCTGTTATATTAAATTCTGCTTTAAATATGAAAGAGGATACAAATTAAAATTTTTAAGCGATTTTGTGAGGCCACGGATAAACGATATATCTTGCCCGGGTGATGATCTTTTCCCTTTCAACGTATTTATTTTTCCAAAAGCGACTGTCTTTGGAATGATTCCGGTTATCTCCCATCATAAAATAACAATCTTTCGGTACTTTATAGATGCCATCATCAGATGACAGTTCGTTTACAAATGATTCTTTTAGCTTTACCCCATCTGCATAGACATGCCCATTCTTAATTTCAATGGTTTCTCCCGGAAGTCCGATCACACGTTTGATAAGTGTACGTGATTCATCATCTGGCGATTTGAATATTGCAATATCATAACGTTCGATTGATTTATTATCGCCTCGTGTTCCGACAGCAAGATTACCTACCTTAATTGTGGGTTCCATTGATTCCGATGGAATGATTGCCAGATATAAAACCTTTGTATTCAAAAGGAAAAAACTTAAAAGAATAAATGTATATATCAAGAACAATCTCCGTTGTTTTTTTTCTTTATCTTCCATAATCCAACCTTCTTTCTTTTTTTTCTAACAAGAAAATGGAAGAAAACGGAAAGAAGAGCCCTGATATCAGGACTCTTCAAACATTTCACAACAATTTTCACGATAGGAGAAAAAGGATTTTCCTATGATGATGTGGTCACTTAAATTGATCCTCATCATCTTTCCTATTTGTATCATTATTTTAGTTACATTGTCATCTGCCTTGGAAGGGGTGACATCTCCACTTGGATGATTATGAGCAATCACAATTGTACTTGCGCCACTTAAGCAAGCTCGTACAAAAATCTCTCTCGGCTGCAATAATGACGCATTAATTACTCCATGAGAGACTTCAAATGCACCGATTGGATGACATGCGGAATCCAGTGAAAGAAGAAATACATGTTCTTCAGCAAGATTCTTAGCATCGAAGATATCATTGAGCTGATCAGTAATCAATTTAGGTTCGTCAAGTACTGGGTTAACAGCATCATGCGCTTCTTTTACACATAAAATTGGGGCTCCTTTCTCATCCTTCTTTACTCCATATACGTTAATATTCATTGGTTTCCTCCTGTTTTCTATAATCTGCTTTTAATATGGAAAGAAAAAGTGGATTAAATTTCATATTCCAAATGAAATTGAAATCATAAAAGGAGGAAAATGAAATGGAGAAGAATAATATCGGCAGGTTAAAGGATGAAGCTGACATTCAGTCGGTTGTATCCTATTTAGGATTAGAAGTAACAAGAAGAGGATCGGCGTTTTTTATCCTCTGTCCTTTACCACAGCATGAGGATCATAATCCAACTAACTGCTTCTTTAAGAGTGGGGATCATGCTCTTTACTGCAACACTTGCTGCCAAAGTATCAATGCGATCGACCTGATCATCTACTCTACGGGATGTAGTTATGGGGAAGCATGTGATATTTTGTGGGAGATAGAAGGCAAGCCGGATTGGTATTATGCAAAGAAGAAAAGAAAAAAGAAAGGGCAGATTGATGTGCCTGTAATCAGTCAGGAGGAATTAAAAATGATCGGGGTTATCAATCCGAGTCATATGTATCTTCCAAAGAAAATTGTCCAAGATAAGCGCAGTATTGAGAAAGGATATGCTGCATATCCGGGAGAATTCTCTGATGAACCAGGTGATCAGTTCAACTATCTTTCTTGTGAATACCAAAGGGTTTCATGGAGAGATTTGCTTTCTGACAAAGAATATGTGGAGTTGATTCGCACCAAAGCATATGAGACAATCCTAAAATACAAGGAAATGATCCGTGGAAACGACAAAAATGACCTTTTCGTGCAAGCTGTTATAGAAAACATTGCAGTTTGCAAAGGAGTTTTTGATAGATTCACACCTGTATATTTGGCCTATCGGAAGTAGAAAAAGCGGAACAAAGTTCCGCTTTTTTCTTTCGTATCAATCTGCTGTTACAGTGACACCATTGTATTCCATTTCAATTCCATTGATCGGGATTACAAGGCATTTTCTTCCATTTACCAACTGAATGGATAACTCACAAGTTTCATCTGCTGCAATCACAGCATCAGAAAGCTTGATCTTCTTTTTTCCTGACACATTCCCTAATGTGATCGGGCATCCCATCTCACAATCCGTTTCCATATCGACATTTGTCAAGAGTTTATTCATATCTTCTGGAGTAAACGACTCAGACTCAGAATCTTCTTTTCTTCCTGCAATCTCGTTAATAGACTCCTGAATCTGATCATATTTTTCAAACGAAATGTCTTTTGGGATTGCATCGCGGAAACAGTCAACCTGCTCCTGATAGGAAAGCATGCGGTTCGTCCCAAGACAGTCCGTAATAAACTCTTCATTCATTACTTTTGTATCTTTGTTGTAATACAAAATTTCATGTACATTGGAAGTACGGTCCGAAAATGATGGAAATAGAAAACCTGTCATTGGTTTGTTTACAAGCCAGGAACGGATCTTTTCTGTAAATCTGCCATCATCGCTGCTGTAAGTAAGTCCCGGAGTATCCAGCTGTACCGGGCAGATAGAGCAAATGATATGGCTGTAAACTTCTTCTGAAGCATCTTCCATCAAAGTATCATCACTTGTTTTGCCAGGGACATCGTACACACCATGCGCGAGAATGATAAAGTAGTTCTCTGCAAAAGTGTATGTTTCAATCACTTTATCATAAAAAGCTTCTAACGCCTCATCATCTGTAAGTTTTGTATCCTTTAATGCGATCATGGATTTCTGTAATTCGTTATCTGTTTTTGTTGGATAGGATAAGTTGTACAGAGTTTTTCCAATCTTTCCGGATAATGTTTTTTTGAAAATATCAAAATATTTAAAAGCTTCCTCATCCGGTAAGGAAAGAAAGGTGTTTTTTGATACCATGATCTTTTCCTTTTCGTGTGATACATAACAGCCACAAATTTTTGTCAGACAACATTTGTTCGGTCCAAATAATTTTTTAATTTCTGAGATTTCTTTCTTATTCAACGTTATTCTCCTTTGCGATATGAATGCCTTCCAGTGAATCTACCAAATCCTTTTGTGCATCTTCTCTCCCATAAACTTTAAAATCAGATGCGCGACATAATAGAACATCTTTACAGTTTGCATGTGGTAGAGATCTCGTAAATCCCTGCTTGAACAGAAATACAACGTGATTCGTGCAGACATTACGAACCTCAGCTGGTACATATTCTGCCCTGGTATGGATTTCCGGGAAAAATATACTAGGGATCAATACGAGATCACCCGGATTGAGTCGAAAAGCATCTTTTGAAAACTGGCTCATCTTTGTTACCTCCTTATTTTACTCTTACGATGAGAATATGATATTTTTGCACGTAAACAAACAGGTATGTCCGCTTGTCATGAAAAAAAAGAACTGATCAAAATGACCAGTCCTTTTCTTTGTTACTATGCTGCGATTGTGATCGGAAGAACAAATTCGATGGCTCCATCTTCTTCCAACAGGATTGGAGATTTCGGTCCATTAAACTTCAGAGTGATTTCATCCGAGTGCATGGAACGAACTGCCTCTTCGAGGAATTTTCCACTCAGTCCGATGCGAAGTGATTTTCCATCGGTATTGGAAGAAATCAGGTTTTCTGTATTTCCGATAGGAGACCTCCTATTGGAAATTTTAAGGAATCCTTTTTCTGTTTCAAGGATCGTGCAATCAGAAAGCATATTTGTTACAGAAAGTGCACCTAATAAATCGCTCTTGTTAACAGTAACCGATGTAGAGATGCTACTTTTTGCGCCTTCGAGGACCTTCGTGATATTGAAGTAGTCTTTGCTGAAAAGCATTCCCTCAAGAATCAGCTGTTCCCCGTTATCATGGGAATGAAACTGTATGCGTTCATTATCCAGACCGATTTCTAAAGTTTCATTACAGAACTTCATTGCAAGGGAAAGAAGTGATCCCTGAATGACATAAGCTGTAGTCTCCTCATTTGGCTGAGTAATTCCGCTTCGTACTGAAATACGATGTCCATCAAGTGTAGTAACCTGATAGCCAGACTCGGCTACCTCCAAACAATAACAATTCATTTTGTCATTATCTCTTTTGGAGAGACAATGTGCCGTTTCTTTAAAGAAATCGGAATCCAGCTGATAAGACTCTTTTTCTTCAAAAGGCGGTTTCACAAGCCAAATTGACGGACTTTTATATTCCGTCGTAAATGACATGGATCCACTTTTGATCTTAAGAGACCCTTTTGTTGTTGTTTCAAGAGAGATATCATCTTTACACTTTGTAATGATATCTTTGAACATTTTCGCCTGAACAACAATATCCAGTTGTTCTAAGCTTTCATCACATTCCTTGATTGCGGTGATCGTAACAGATGGAGATGCTCCTTCTGCTATTAAACGGTTGTTATCCGTTCTGATCCGTAAACAATGATGAAGTTCCTGTGTTGATGTAGTGTTAGTCGCGTGGAGAGCCTTCTCCACGACATTTAATAATTCTTTTTTTCTAAGTAACATATTTCTTTCCTCCATTTTTCTTATTTTTGGTTTCAGTGAGAATATGAAAGGAAAGGCATAAAGAAATTCCGCCACTAGGTTAAGTGACGGAATCCCCAGATTAATCCATAAATGAGATCTGCTGCAAGTGATTAAGGATCGTTTTTTCTTTGATGTGATCATTGTCGCTCATGAAGATATTTATGAGTTTGTATAACTCTTTTTCGTATTGTTTATTCTGGAATTCTTCATTACAGGTTTCTAATTCTTTCGCCTGTTCCATCAAAAGTATTGATGTGTATACATTAAGAGGCAATGGTGTATCCGTATCGATTCCTGCGTCCTGCAGTTCTTGCCTCTTGATCGTTCCGATGAAAAATAGCATAGCTGCTGCAAGTAGCAGATCAAAATCTACATTGATCACGTCTTTAATGCCAAATGCCAATGATACTAGATCTGATGTTGCATGTAGAAGTCCGCCATCTTCGGAATATTTCCCGTTATCTGTAAGTGGAAAGTTCATAAATTCCGTCTTGTAGTTTGTGATCGTTGATGCAACAAGTTTGCGATATGGTTGTTTCAGAGGCATCGTATGTTTAACGATTGAATTCCAAAGTCTGGTTTTTTCTGTTTTCTCCATTTAATATTCCTCCCTTTTTCTTTTATTGTACAACTTACTCTTTTCTTTTTTATTTTTGCACGTAATGAAAAAGAGCCAGCCTATGCTGACTCGATTTCATTAACTGAATGGCAAATCATATTCAAAATCTGTTGATGAAACAGATGTATTTGAATATGAAGGAGAAGTCTGTTCAGTGGTATTATCTTTTGATGCACCACCATCCTCACTTTTAGCAGACTCTTCGTAGGATCTAGGAGCCCATGATACACTTTCTGCATTAATAAAAACCTCAAAGACGGTTTGTCCATTGCGAGTATATTTATCAGTCCGCGTATCTCCGGAAACGATCAGTACATCTTTCAATTTAATCTTATGTGCAATCTTTAATCGTTTCTCATCTCCAGATAGACGAATCGGAAGATAATCATAATCATAACTCCCGTCACGGTTTTTATAGGCTCGCTGCACAGCCAATGTAAACCGGGCTTGAAATTCTTTTCCGTCTTCCTTCCTACTTAAGAACTTTGGATTACTGACAAGCCTCCCGATGTATGTTCCTGCATTCCTTGCATTCATTTAATATTCCTCCATTTTTCTTAAATTTCACTTGAAATATGGTAAGAAACAGAAGTCAAAATTTGGCAAATCCACATTCTATCTTTTTCATTTTGCTCTCCTTCGTTTTTTGTCATACTGATGCTTTAATTCATTTCGGTCTTTTCTTGTATACACCAAATGAATGCAGTATCTTTTTCTGTTTGGTCCAACAAAATGATAGTTTCTCCCTTTGGTCCGCTTTATATATCCTATTGGTTGTTCTCCGAATCGTAGGTTAAGCCATTCGATAACCGGAACATTTTCTTTTCCGTAATACTTCTTTCCTCTTGGAATCAGCGTAAATGATCGAAGTGGCATAAATTGTACATAACTGTCCGTGACAATTCCGTATTTAAAACGAATATGGATAAAGTTCCATGTATACGGCTTGTGTAATACTTTAAAAAACATAGTATCTCCTTTCTGCGATTGGTCTATATTTTTTTGTAAAAGAAAAGCAGAGACAAAAATTTGCCTCTACTTTTTCTTTTTGACCAGCTGATTCTTGTCATCTATAATATGGTCTTTTTTCAGAATCGCTAAAAATTCAATTGCATTGTTAGCCGATGCATGTAAAGTCCTCATGATCAGTCCGATTCCTGCATATCCTTTTGATTCTATTTCCTCGATTAATTTCTGACGATCTTCTTCAGATAAGGAAGTTTCCGCAGTCTTTTTTCTTCGCGGCTTCTTGACGGTTCCTGAAGATACAGTACCTTGCTCTGTCGGTCGTACTTTTTTTGTTGTTTTTTTGACGCTTTCTTTATTCTTAGATACAGCACTTTCCTTTGTAGTTTTTGTTCTTGTCCTTTTTGCAGCAGAAGCGGTTTCTTTATCAGTGTCTTTTTCTTTTTTTACCACGCTTTTTCGCTTTGGCTTTGTCCCAGTGGAGGATTTTTCATCTTTTTGGTCCACCAGATCAAGCTCCATTTGTCCTTCACATTCTTTTTTCTTTCTCATTACCCTTCCCTCGGATCCACAATCAGCATTTGTTTTCCAGACTTTTCAATAAAAATGCCATATCCTGTAATCCTGTTTTTTTTCAGTATCTCATGTACACGCATTTTTACAGTCGATACAGGACCTTTTATGTAATATGATAATGCCCTTTTCGGGGTTGTTCTGTCATTAATGATCACGTTCACCTGTCCATTTAGTCCCTGACATATGGCAGCTATGTTATTATCTCCTATCTGATGCAGCAGATCTGCAAGATATTTTAAAGCGGAATCATAAGGATCAATGGTTATCGGATTCTCACAGGCAGGATAAAAATAACATGCATCTTTATTTAATCCTAATAATTCAAAATCTATATCCTGTTGTTTAGGTGTATACACAGCTCCTTCCAGAGGATGCGGTTCCTTTTGTTTTTTCCAACGACTCTTCATAATACTCTCCTATTTAGTCCCTTTGCTAGGAAATGAATGATTAAGTGCATAAGACTCTGGCAAAAATTTAATGTTTTTTTCAATGTCAAAATGCAATGAAAAATGTTTAAACTTCAGATATTCCAGTACAGAAACTGGTGGTTTATCAATGGTTTTCACTTGTATCATCTCCTTTTCTTCTCTTTTTGACTGAGCTGGTCGGATTCGAACCTGGGACCTCCCGATTAAAAGTCGGGCGCTCTCACCTACTGAGCTAACGGTGCCAAACGTTTTCATAATAATATGGAAGTTTTTGTGATCGCATCGCAACTTGTTTTATTTACAATATTATCTTACTACAACGATTTGGATCGAAAATTTTTGCACGTAAAAAAGAAGGAGCAGATCGCCCCTTCCAAATTATTTTACAGCGGTAAATGTAGTGTCTTTTGTAATCTTGTAAGAATCAAGATCTGTTGTATAGGTTTTTCCACTGACTTTCCAGCCTTTGATATCACTTCTCTGTGGAGCAGATGAAGCTGGACAACCAGAACCCCAATGAACATCAAGAACTTTTAAGACTTCATCGCCATCTTTAAATGTAACTTTGTAATAAACATTTTTTGTATCTGTATACTGATCAACAACTACAGTTTTACGAACCGTGATTTTTCCTGTTCCGAATAACTGTTTGTAAGATGCTGTAACAGATGCATCAAGCAATCCTTTATCAACATCAGCTGTATAAATTGTGATCTCATAGTCTGAGTCACTATCCATCTGGACAAGGAAGTTCTGAATCATGTCTGCAATCACTTCTTTATTATCTGTCCCATCAGATCCTGTTCCAATCTTGTAAGTTGGATCCTGACTTTTCAGTGTTGACATGGTCTCTTCCATTGCTTTGCCAAAACTATTATCGATCTCGTTTTTTCTAAGCGTTTTACTGTCAGATGTACTTATTGCAACACCACATAAGACCACGAACAAGATCATAAAAAATCCAATAATAAAATTCTTCATGTGAAATTCTCCTTTCGAATCTTATGCTTTTTATCTTGCATAGCCTACAATCTCATGATCCATGAACATTGCAAGGATTGGAATGTTGTATTTGTAGTCAAGAATGACTTCCGCGTATTCCTTTCCGGATGTTGATGTTTGTTTATTGACTGTCAGCTTTGTGTATCCATTATTTTTTGCTTTTGTTTTTAATTCATTGATTACCGAATCTGAGAAATCAGATGCTTCTATTTCGGATACAACTGCAGAGTGATAGTTCTGAGCTCTCTGTGTATTTAATGAAGCGGTAATATAGGAAGTTCCTACAATGACCATAAATGCCATTGCAATGATTCCAAATGCGGTTTCAATTGCACCTTTCATAATGAGTCCTCCTTAATTTGCTGAAAAAATACGATATCTTTCTGTTACCAAAGTTGCACCTTTGTAGGTTTCTTTCACACGGTAATAAACAGTATAATAACCTGGATTTGGTTTGAAATTGTTTTTTGTTGAAAGACTTACTGTATTATTATTATTATCGATTATGGATGTTACTTCTATTGGCAGTGGTGTTCCATTTGCATTTTCTGCCTGAATCTTCATCTGATCTTTGTTTTCCAAATCATAAGTCTGATTAACACTTAATTTTGCATCACTTAGAAATGTTAAAAATGGCTTTGACCTTCCAGTAATTTCACTTACCGTAGTTTTACTGGTTGTCGTTCCGTACGTAACTGTAGGTTCAGGTAGTGACGCTTTAAATCCGTCTGATTTGTTGGAAAATATAAAAATAAATAATGTAAGACCTACTAAAATGGTGATAATGATTTTACCGTATTCGCCTAAAAACGCTTTCATCATGTCACCTCCTTAATAAGTTGCTGCCATAAGGAGTTTTCTTACGGCATCACCAAGCGGGTTACTTGGAGAACTGAGAGAAAATAGAAGCCCAAGCAACCCTAAAACAACAATGGTAGCTGTAATAGCCCAGCCATATTCTTCTAACATGTCTTTCATGGTTTATCCCTCCTTATTTACACAATAAACTTATGATGGCTAATAATCCGGAAATAACGGATAAGCCAACGATACTCAGAGCAACAACCCCACCGTATTCTTCAAGAATTTCTTTCATAACGACGCCTCCTTGTTGAGTGGATCACATAGAATGATTCTATGTGATCCGATATCTGTTTACATAATCTGTCCCAGTGTACCTAACAATGTCATAAAAAGAAGTCCAAGATCTGCGATCATTTTTACAACTCCAGTAATCATTGGAAGAAGCATTGTGAACTCAACTCCCATCAACTGATCTTCCATTCTGATTTTTTCTGCTTTATTCATCATTTTGATATTTCTTTCAACAAGTGTATGAATTTGTCCCTGTGCATCATCTGATCCCTGCTCACTATAGGAAAATAACTTTTTCATAGCCGTTGAGATATCTGCAATCTGATAATCTTTCAGGAAGTTTACATAAGGTTCTATTGCGTTTGGGTTTTTATCTAATGCTTCAATAAACGTCTGAAGTTCATCCTGTAAAACAAATGGTGCATCTATGGAAACTTTCTCAATAGATACCTGTACATTGTCTGTTTGCAGCTGAAGAGATAAATTCAAAAGCCAATCCGGGAATGCTTTTTCCACTTCCTTTTTTATACGTTTTCTGCAGACTTTATATTTCCTTCTAGGCTGCGACATGATCATTCCACCAAAAAGAGCAACTAAAATAGCTATTTTTATATTTGTAAGGAAGAAGACAGGAACTGCAACTACTGCAATAAGTAATCCAAATACAAGGAAAGTTGTTTTGTATGTTCCAAAATCTTTACGCTTAACAAAGTCATATGATTTTTTAATTTCTGATACCGGAGTATCCTTATCTGCATCCAAAAGGCTTTTCGATAAAATCTTTTGTGCAACATACCAGATCAAAAAGTCTACATAAAGTGTTATGGTTGTTACAATCTGAGAAATAAGCATATCTGGAATATTGAACGTCTGAGGTAGCATATAAATTGTCGTTCCTACAATAACCAGTGATAGAGCAATAGCAATGGCAACATAGACACGGATTTTTTGTTTTTCCTGCATCAACTCATGGATGCGATCGATCCATAAGTTTTTATCCAAAAGAAGAATATCGATTGCGTCACCGCAATCACCACCGGATTCTTCTACCTGAACAAGAAATGAATGTATTTTGTAAAGTCTTTTACATCCATATTCTTCCTCAATAAAGGAAAGAGCTTCTGTATAAAGACTTCCTTCAGTTATACCTGTTTGGATATGATTGATAGCTTTTTCAATGGCTTCCCTTAAAGGAGACTCTTCTTCATCTTGGAAGAGGATCAATGTATCCTGTAGTGATGATAAGATTTTTGGATGTTTTTTGAATGAATAAAGCATCTGTTCCATATATATCGTGATATCTTCAAATTTCTTTGCTTCATACAGGTTTTTGAAATTCAAGTAAAAGATACTTGGAAGTAAAATACTGATTCCTACTGCAAGACATAGAATAGATGCCAGCTTTAATTTAAAAACAAAAGAAAATGCAATTAATCCGCCATAACAGATTGCAATAAATTCAATATATTTTCTTACAGAGTATTCATATCCGCACCTGTTAATTTCTGTTCTAAGGTGCGCCGGGCTCATATAATAGAAAAAGCTTTTTGACTTTCTCTTTTTATCCTGTGAATTACTTCTTTTCTTTTTCTCATTGTTCTTTTTCATTTACAAAACCTCCCCTCCATCTTTGAACGGATTTTTGATATCATTCCATTCAAATTTCGTAGCGATGTTAGGTGTAATTTCGCGAGATACGATGCATCCACCTTTTACAAGCAGTTGACACATATTTTTGTCATCCACACGGTCAAACAAACAGATCTGATCGATCATACGGATTACTTTATCTCCTCGAACCTTCTTTCTGAGCAGAATTCCAACATTAATGAAATTATAAATATCATTTTCCAGTCTTGAAGCTGCATAAGCATCCTGCATCATATTCTGGATTCGGTCTGGGATTTTTCTCACATCATCCGTATGCAAAGTGGTAAGTCCATGCAATCCTGTGGAAAAACACTCCAAAAGGTACTTAACTTCCACTGATCGAGCCTCTGACAAGAGCACCCATTGAGGATTTTGACGAAGAGCAGCTTTGATTGCGTTGGTGTAAGTAAACAATGTCGGGTCTACCTTTAACTCTACACAGTTACTTCCTGGGTTGATTTGTTTGTAATGAATTTCCAAGTTATCCTCAATGGTCATAACTTTTTCAGTTAACGGGATATACTGCGTTAGAAATTTCAAAAGCTCTGTTTTTCCAGATCCAGGAGTCCCACAAAATACGATATTCATTTTTGCATTGATGAAATTTTTTAAAAGCCGCAGAACGTCCGGGTGACAATAGCCTTCCGCTATCATACTTTCTTCTGTAAGCCTTCGTATAGCTGGTGTTTTTCTGATTGAAATAGATACACCTGTATCGGTTACGTCTTGATGAATGATACTAATACGAAGGGAATCTGTTTCCGCTTCCAATACATTATTCTGTTTGTTGAACTGCTTACTCATAAGATTGGCGATTCGAATACAGAATTGATTTACAAATTGCTTATCAAGTACGATCTCTGACTTATATACACCTTTAGTAAGATCTTCGATCCAAACATCAGTGCCATTGTAGTTAATGTCTGTAATCATTGGATCATCAACATATGGTAAAAGTGGGCCGAAATTGTTTTTATCAATTTCCCATTTTCCATTTAATAAGCTCATTTCAACTTTCTCCTTTCAAATGTCTCTTTTTGTAAAAATAAAAGCGCGACCTAATGGTCACGCTTTCATTTCGGGTTTGTCCGAAACTGTCGGACCCACACTCATTCGATCATAAAGATCGAATTTTTTGTGACTATTCCATGATTAATATGGAATACTTTACTTTTCCAGTGAACATTTGCGTATCCATCTGGCTTACAGATCACGAACCTGATTATTTGCCGTAGTTGGCTGTCTCAGCGTTCATTCTTTCTGTCAGTGTATTTACTGCTTTCAGAATTCCGTCTTTGATGGATGTTCCGATCGGTGTTGCTGCCACAATGATGATTGTGATAACGATTGCTGCGACGATAATTACTCCGTATTCTTCAAGAAATGCCTTCATTGGACTGTTCCTCCTTAAATTAATCTAAATTATTATTTTTACCAGCCAGTGAATACTTGTGTATCCAACTGGCTTACAGATCACGAACCTGATTATTTGCCATAGTTGGCTGTCTCAGCGTTCATTCTTTCTGTCAGTGTATTTACTGCTTTCAGAATTCCGTCTTTGATGGATGTTCCGATCGGTGTTGCTGCCACAATGATGATTGTGATAACGATTGCTGCGACGATAATTACTCCGTATTCTTCAAGAAATGCTTTCATTGGACCCCGTTCTCCTTTCATAAATTTGAACTTTTCCTGTTTCATCGACTAGCGATTTGCTTCATCTCCGCAGGCGTAACTTTCCGAGCTCGTTGGTAGATTCGCTGTATTTACAACGCTGAATTAATATGGTATCTGGTTCAGCGGGAAGCGATCTTAGTGCATCCGTTTTCTTATGTATTCGTTCCTATCGAACGATTCGCCTTTTTCCAAAGCAATTTTTTCTGCCTTTTTAATCTCTTTATCCAGCTGTTTTGTTCTTCCAACTACCTGTTTGAAGCTCATGCCGGTGCGTTTCATAATGTCTTTGATTTCTTTCATAGTGAATGTTTCACCTGAATCCATTTTGTCTTCTACTTCTTTAATAAGTTCATCTCTTAACATTTGTCCGTATTAGTCCTTTTTGAGGACAATCTCCTTTCTAATGTTCAGTGTGTTTGGTTAGGCATTGATTGGGTTCGAAGATTTAATTTCTGACTCTTCTTCGATTGTTTCCCGTTCAGAATATGGGATTTGGTTTTCCTCTTCCGCTTTCTTCTTTTCGGCGGCTGCAGCGAGGCGTTTAGCTCGATGCTCAAGTGCTATTTTTTCTAAGATTGGATCAATACATCTCAAAATAATGAGGACCTGGAATGCTAAGTTTATCCATACGAGCACTTTTGAATCTGAAACTAAGTTAACTGCTCCAAAAATTGCTCCAAATATTGCTATTCCGACAAACTGCTTATCAAGATTTCCAAGCGCTCTATAACTTGTCCTGATCAAATATGCATATGTAATGAGTGAACCTACATATAAGATCTGTTTCGATGTGACAAACTGCCTTAAAAGCACCCATCCAATGATCAGCACACAGAAGATGACTGAAAATGGATCAAGTTTTTTTGTTGCTTTGTATTCGCGATATAATGAAATTACATATCCGCCGGCGATAGATAAAATTGATATGGCAGTGAATACTGGTGATATACCTTCCAGAAAGATTGATATGAAACCAATAAGCCACAGGTAAGTACTGAAGTTCTTCTTCACGTTGATTCTCCTTTCAAAGAGGTTGTTGTTTATCTTTCGACATGAAGAATATGGAATATGAAATTCCATGAAGAGAAGCAAAAAAGCGGAACAATGTTCCGCTTTTGAATGGTATGTCGTGTATTTTATATAGGTGATTAATATTTTTAAGCAAAAAAAAGAACGAGGATAAAATCCTCGCTCTTCCATGATGAACATTTTTAGTTGAATGGTAACTCCTCATCAATACCATCTGGGATATTCATGAAACCATTTTCATCTACAGCTGGCTGTGCTGGTGCAGATGTCTGTGTCGATGTATTCTGAGAAGACTGGGATGGAGTATTGCCAGAACCGTGTTCAGAACGACTCTCGGCAAATTCCTGCTCCTCTACATAAACCTCCGTGGTGTAAACTTTTACACCGTCTTTGTTCGTGTAGCTGCCTGTCTGAATATTTCCGGAAATTGCGACACGCATTCCCTGGCGGAAATACTTCTCAGCAAACTCTGCTGAACGACCGAATACAACACACGGAATAAAATCTGCTGTCGGTTCGCCATCTCTCTTGAATCTGCGATCAACAGCAAGTGTGTATCTTGCAACCGCTGTTGGTTTTTCTCCCTTTGAGTATCTTACCTCTGGGTTACGTGCTAATCTTCCTACTAAAACGACTTTGTTCATAGTGATTCCTCCTATTGAATATTATTTTTAGATTTTCAGGAACAATATGGAAGATAATTCAAAATTAAATTTCGGCATGATTTGATCACAAAAGCGGAACAATGTTCCGCTTTTTCTTCATAATGCTAATTAAATCTCGCTATCTGATCGTCTCTGCATCATCTTATTGTTTAGGACACAGAAAAAGCCGTCCGATTGGACGACTCTCTCTTATAAAGGAAAATTGTAGTAAATAGCTTATGCGTCTTTTTCTTTCCATTAATTGTCAGCTACATTTTTACTTGTCTCTTCAGATACTGGTTCAAGAAAATAGTGATTTCCTACTTTATAAACAGATTGATTGTTATTCAAGCAAAAGGCGGGACGAATACCTCGCTTAGTAGAACCCTCACAAAAATCAAATGCATATCCGCCATCTGTATAAAAGAATTGTGTCCCATATCCTGTATGTGGAGTTCTTAGCCACCAACTGTCATTCAATTTACGATGAAAAGGATTTAAAAAGAATAACAAGTGTTTTCCTTCATTTGTATAAACATTATATTTTCTATATGACGAAGTTACTTCATACAATGAAAGCAGAAAAACTTTTCTCTTGATTTCTTTTGAATCAAATTTCCATGTATACAGATATTTTTCATCTGTTACATCTATTGTGCTTTCTATTATTTTGTTTCTATCATTTAAATCGATGTTATTGTAGAAGTCTTCATTTAAGAATATATCTATATCACACCCATCATAATTCGCTGTATAATCATTGTTTTTACCATTCATTTGCTTATAATCTTTTAATATCTCTTTTCTCAGAAGAAGGGTTTTACCATTATAGTTGTTGTCAACTACATAATAAGGCGTATAGCCTTCACCTTGTTTTGATTTTTCTTCTATATAAATAACGTTATTTTTAAATGAACGATTAAAAGCCATTTGTCCAATTGTAGTATAATGTTTAAAATGTAATAGCAAAAAAATCAAAATTATGCTTAATAAAATAAAATATTTCCTAATTTTATTCATAAATACCCTCTCCTTTTTGCAACATACATTAATATGATATATAAAAATTCCCCTTATCAACAAACAAATCGCTTGGATTGTCAACAAAATGTTTTTTAAAATCATATATCGCATCACCCTTTCTAGTGTACTCTGTTATTTGCCATCACAAAAATATACCGTCATCAACTATATTCCTTTTGGTTTTTCTGCACACAAAAAGAGCCTACCCTTACGATAGACTCTTCTTGCTTATAAAGGTTATTCTGCTTATTTCACCCAGGCACCATTTCCATCCACATAGTATCCGTCTACCCATTCGGAAGTAGCCATTTCGCCATTCCCTTTCATGTAGTAGATACCGGAGATCCATTTATCTCCTACCTGTTTCCATCCAGTAGACATTGCACCATTTCCGTTCAAATAATACCAGTGTCCATAACTGGCTGCGGGTCTGCGGATACTTCCAAAAGCCTGCTTTCACAAGCTCCTAATGCAATCAGGAGTGGTTGACTAATCGTCAACTATATTTTTACTTATTTCTTCGGATACTGGTTCGAGGAAATAGTGAGTTCCAACTTTGTAGACTGGTCGATTGCCGTTTAGACAAAAAGCAGGACGAATACCTGAATAATCAAATGCATTTCCTGAACTTCTAGTTCCATCTAGTCCAAAGGAACAGAACAGTGAATAATATGCTCCATCCGGTGTCCTCGTCCACCATGCATTATCAGTTGTAAGATGTTCTGGGTCAACAAAGTAAATTAAACGTTTACCCTCAGAAGGATATACCAAATGACATGGTCGCATGGTTTCATACATAGAGAGGAGAAAAATCTTCCGTTTTATTAATTTTGTATTTGTTCCAGATTGTCCCAAATTGCTTTCATCTCCAATTTCCAAATCAATGCATTGAATTCCTTTATTAATGGTTAAATCATTATAATATTGGTTGTTTAAAAACAGATCCATCTCGCAATTGTCATAAGTTGCGTCATAGTCATTCATTCTTCTGGTTCTTGGCAATGTATTCTTTCTCAAAAGAAGTGTTTTTCCTTCATATTGATTATCAATAATAATAAATGGTACATATCCAAAATTCTTCTCTTCAATATATACATAATTTACTTTGATTGTCCTGTTGTACGCCATATCGCTAATGGTGTCATAGGGCTGCGTAATATTTAAGTACCATATACCTATCAGTATTGGAATAATTAAGAGTGCAAAATATTTAATTCTTTTCATTTTTATACCTCCTAAATATATCCAATATGAAATTTAGGATGATTAAATTTTTTAAAGCTACTGTTTTTTACTGTTTTTTTTCAAAAATAGCGATATGAATAATATGGATGTTAAAACTAACATAATGATATATTTATGAGTATTGCAAAAGTCTCCTGTGTTTGCTGCGATTGTCGATTTTTTATCATTTGTATTGCTTTTATTCATATTACTTTTAATTGATGAATTGTTACTTGACTGATTATTATTCAAATCTTCTTTATTTGACGATTCATTTTTTGAATCGTCACTAGATTCTTTGAATTTTGCAATAATAGTTGTATCTTTTGTTGGTCTAAAACGGTAATTAATATCAGTTGATATACAAATATTGTCTTCAAACCAGCCATCAAAAATATATCCATTCTGTGCAGCAGCACTTAATTGAACATAAGATCCATCATATTGAATTCCGGAACCGAATGCTGTTCCGTACTGTTCTTGCTCGGCTTTAACTTCAACGTAATAATATGAATTCGCAGCTTCATCACCAACAACATCCTTGTCAGGGGTTATCTCATTGTCATTTTGATCTTTTAAATCATATTGTGTTATTGAGCCTTTTGATTCATTTGTTAGTTCATCTTTTGATAGAGATGGTATATTTAAAAGATAATAATTATGTTTTTCGATATTGATATTCAAATAATTAATCAATCGTGTAATATCTCCGAACGATGAAGAAAACTCGTTCAGAGAGATATCCATAGCTCCAGAATCTGTTGCTGTCATTTTTAATGAATAAGATGCATTTGCTGGAAGGCAAACAATTTTTTCTCCTTCATCTGTGAAACTTGTAATTACAGATCCATTTTCAAATTCTTGTGGTGTATTATCGATTATCTTACCACATATATTCCCATCTTCGTCATATATCTCTACATCTATTGGACAATTAATATGTATAATTCTATAAATGCCATTGCCATCAGACACAATTGGATTTGCTGTATAATTTCTATCTTGTGACTTCAACCATGACAGACATAATTCTGGATAATGAGCTGATCCTATTCTCTTTAAATTTCCTATTAGAGTTACTGTTGAGTTTGGATGAAGAATTGAAAATCCTCCAATTAATTTTATTACTTCAAAAACAAAATCATGTACTCCATCTACGCTATAATAATTGATTCCAGATTCGTTTAATGAATCAATCATTAGGTTTTCTATTAACTGATGGACATTTGTATCGCTTGCAGGATTTAGTGCATATAACATAATTTCTTTTAAGTATTCTGGAGATAATAATTTATCTATAAATAAATCAAGAGCCAAATTGAGTCTTGTTTCGGTATCGTTCGGTGCGATTTCTCCATATAAAGAAGAAAATATTATCCGTATTCCATTTTGTAAATTGGTTACATAGGAATCTCTAGTTCCAATCATTTCCTTTGTTAATTTTGTAATAGTTGAATCAAGAAATACTCCTTGAGACGAATTATCAAAAACATCGTCAACAATTAAAAACATACCACTATATAGAAAGCTTAAATTAAGTATCTTTTTTTTCTTAAAATCATCAACGTTGTAATTTCCGATTTCCTCTTTACTGTCCGAATTATTATAATAATATAGCATTGATCTTAACTTCGCTAAATAATCTCGTCCATCTGTTGCTTTATCAGGCAAATAAAAATCTGAACCATAACGCCGAAATCCTAATGTTTTCATTGCAACCATTGGGACTGGATCGTTTCTATTAATTATATTATAAATGTTATAATAATTTTTCTCGTTAACAACATCTTCATTCAATGCACCCATTGGAGTTTCGAAGCAATAAGCAAAAAGGTTTTGTTTCTCTAAAAGCACATCGTCTTTTAATTTAGTCCCTTCATCAATCATGTCATCAATTGTTCCTGCAACAAGATTAGAAGTTGCTGCTGCACGACTGTATCCTGTAATCCAGAGTTTAATATCTCCTGAAATGTTATTATCATGTAAATACTGTTTCAGCGAATCTATTACCTGATCTTTCGCAATTGAGAATCCATAATGCTGCCCATCTCTACCAACAGTAAAATTTCCTGCCCATTCACTTTCGTATCCACCTCCACGAACAGCAACTGCAATTAAAGTATAGTCTTTATTGTTTGAATTGATTTTCTTTTGTGAAATTGCAACGCCTATAGAATCCGTTTGTGGTTTTTGCTCAAACCAATCATTATGATAAAAGGTCTCTTTATCAAATCCAAGATCTCCCATGAGTTTTTTAACATTTCGATATTTATATGTATAATCTTGTTTTCCGCCTATATTACTTCCAAAAGCAGATAATGCCATACATAAGGAGGCAGTAGATAGATTTGTATTATATTGATCATATCTCTTCTCTCCCAATGAAGGATTATCAAAATATGTATCTGAATAATAGCATATATCTTCATAATCCTTTGCCGATCCAGATGCATAATTAAATTTAACGCCTTGGATAGTTACTTTATCTGCAATTTCGCCAAATACAAAATCCAGCTTATTGGGGTCATCGACATCATAAAAATAAGCATCTGATGTTGCAAGATCATGTGTGAGTAGATAAAAGAATTGTGCAACATCTCTTCCTTCTGCTGGAATATCTTCCATGGTTTGAAATAATCCGACTGTATATATCTTTGCTTTTTCTTTTATTCTTTCAGCGTCGTCATATGCCGTATTTGCATATGCGTATAATTTTACTTTATTATCTGTTCTGTACCATTCACTTCCAACAGTATCCTCATTATAGTGTCCTTCATAAGTGTAATCCCCTTCGTTGGTCATACCTGTAGTAAAAAGAACAATATTCTTAGATACGTTTTCTTCATTTATAGATTCAATAAGATTTTCTGCTGATCGCAATCCATAAGAGATACTTTTTCTCGTGCTATTTGCTGTAAGGCTGTCAATTGATTGGACAAGCTGCTCTTGATCTGTTGAAAAGTTCTGGACAATATTGGCATAATTATATTTATATTCTACTATTGCAACATAATTCGTCCCGTTTGCTTTTTGCACATCTTTTATAAACTTTTTTGCAGCAGTTTTGACATAATCTAGCGCTGTATCAGCCACATAAAAAACATTACCGTCCTTGTCTTCAAAGCTACTTGTTGAAGAAGTATCAAGAACAAGAACGGAGTATCTTTTGTTTGTCTGTGTTTCTTGCGTACCTTCGTCCACGGCAACAGGTATCGAATTTGAATATATATCTACATTATTCGATATCTCATTATCAGTTTCTGAATTCACCTGGGTTCCTGTTGTCCTTGTTGCTACATTTTCTTGAGATATTGATTCATTGAAATCCTCGGCAAACGTATACTGAACGAAAGAAAGAATACATAGTACAATAGCCAACAATAATGCAACAACTCGTTTTTCTTTTGTAATTCTCATATTTTCCCTCCTCATATGATATATAGCTATATTATCATAGAACTACCACAAAATATAGTCTTGACATGTGCCTATATAATATATATACATCAATCAGAAAAACTAATATTCCGACAACAAAGCAGAGTATGGAAAAATGTAATTTGCCATCACAAAAAATATACCGTCACCAACTATATCCCTTTTGGTTTTTCTGCACACAAAAAGAGCCTACCCTTACGATAGACTCTTCTTGCTTATAAAGGTTATTCTGCTTATTTCACCCAGGCACCATTTCCATCCACATAGTATCCGTCTACCCATTCGGAAGTAGCCATTTCGCCATTTCCTTTCACGTAGTAGATACCGGAGATCCATTTATTTGCCTGCATCTCTCCTGAACCATTCATGTAGTACCATTTATCTCCTACTTGTTTCCATCCAGTAGCCATTGCACCATTTCCGTTCAAATAATACCATCTCCAGGAATTTGAAAGCCAGCCACTAGCCATGCTTCCATCTCCGTTAAGGTAATACCATGAACCTCTGCTATATACCCAGCCGGTAGCCATGCTTCCATCGGAATACAGATAGTACCACTTACCGTTAATGTACTGCCAGTCGGTCTTCATGATGCCTTCCCCGTCAAGATAATACCATTTGCCGGAAACACTTCTCCATCCAGTAGCCATTGCGCCATTTCCGTCCATATAATACCAGTGTCCGTAGCTGTATACCCATTCATTTGATGCCATTGCACCATCATCATTTAAGTAATACCAAGAACCGCCGATACTTCTCCAGCCTGTCTCCATTGCACCTGAAAAGTTCATGTGATACCAGTGTCCACTAATGTACTCCCATCCTCTTGCCATATAGCCATTGGAATTAAACCAGTACCATTCTCCGTCGATATACTTCCATTCACTTACCGGGTAAGTACCGTTTCTGTACTCATACCAGTATCCGTATTGGTTGTGCTTCCACTCTCCTATGTGTTCAGCATCATACTCTGCCTGTGCATTCGCCAGTTCAGCGATTGCTGCAGCATTGACCTTTTTCGCATCCGCGTAAACAGCCTCGGCATCCAGCAATACCTGGTAAGCAGTGTTGTAAAGGTCAACAGCATTCAAAGCATCCTGTTTAAGTGCCTTTACATTCGCTGTAGAAGCATTCAGGTAAGCAAAGTCTGCATCTGTAATGTCATTTTTCATTGCATCCTCATAGGAAAGCGCTTCACTTCTTGTTTTAAAATCAGTTGCTTTCATAAGTGCATCATGTTTTGCCTTCAGGTTTGCTGTTGCATCATCAAGGGCTTTCTTTGCGGAATCGTAAGCAGCTTTGGCTGTCTTTTCGTCAACTTTTGCGCTTTCAGCTTTCGCCTTGGCACTCTGAAGCTTATTGTAATCCGCTGTTGCCTGATTGAGGTCTGTCTTTGCATGATCTCTTGTTACTGTTGCTTTTTCGATTGCTTCTTCGCAAAGATGTACTTTCCGGTTTGCATCCGGCAGTGCCGCCTTTAAATTCGTATTGTTCTTCTGCTCCTCAGTAAGCGTTGTTGTTGCTGTCGTCAGCTCAGTCTCTTTTATATTCTTCTGACTCTTGGCATTCTCAAAGTCTGCTTTCTTTGCATCCGCCTCATCATGAAGATCTGCGATATGCTTGCTGATCGCATCTGCAACTGCATCACGCTTTGCTGTTGCAGATGCCAGCTTTGCAGTTTTCTCAGAAACATTCTGTTCGCATGTTCTGATTGTTTCTTTGATGTCCTCGATTGTTCCTTCTGTATTTGCTACATCCGTTTTCAGACCTTTTACTTTGTTCTGAGATCCAGCCAGCTTGTCTGCTGCATCTGCCAGCTCTTTCTGAGCTTCCTTAAGGGATGAGATTGTTGTTACCTTACCGTACTTCTCATACGCTTCCTTGGCTGTATTGAAAACTTTCTGTTTTTCTGTCCGGTCGGCAATTGCTGCATCATAGGTATTCTTTGCATCCGCTGCCTTTGTGTTCGCATCAGCCAGTTTCTGGTCTGCTGCGTTCAGCTGAATTTTCTGGTTATCGACAGCTTTCTGTGCGACATCAACATTATCCGTTGCGCTCTTGACATTGTTTTCTTTGATCTTAAGCTCGTTCGCTGCGATGTTTACATTCTCCTGTGCCTGTTCCAGACCTGCGTTTGCCTTTGCTGTCTCCTGTTTTCTTGTCTCTAAATCGACAGATGCCTGTTTTTCTTTTTCTTCAGCAGCGGCAAGGGTTGTATTTGCAGCATCTAGAGCAGCTTTCGCTTCGTCCAGTTTTGCTTTTGCAGCTTCTTCAAGGTTTGGAGCTTCCATCAGTTTGTTGTAGTATTCCATAAACTTAGCTGTGTATTCTTCAAGAGAAAGAGCATTTTCAGTGATATCATATGTCATAAATGACTGCTCATGGGTAAGATCAGCGTATTTGTCATCAAGACCGTATTGATTGACCGCGAACCCTGTTACTTTAAATTTACTGTTAATAATGTTCAGATAATGTCCACAATCATGATCAGAACCACCGTTCTCATAGCGTTCTTTTTCCATATCATACCATCCAGCGAAAGGTCCACCAAACTCCTCGGTCCATCCCCATGCCAGATTTTCACCAACCCCAAACTGTCGGATATGCTCCATAGTGTATGCAGATGCATTTGCACTATACTGTGAAACAGCCATCAGGTAATCGTTTACTTTTAATTCTTCAAGTCCATTTGCTTTTCTTAATTCATTGCATACTTTGATCCACTCAAGGGAAGCTTTCATGTTCTCCAAAGATGTTGCATCCTTAGATTCACCCATATGGGTATACTGGTTGTATGTAGTATCCTTAAATACGCGAAGAGCACCGTTGCTGCCATTCTGTTCAAAGTATCCTGCTGATCCCTTAGCAATCTGCTCTTTGGAAGCTTTGGCTGTGATCTTTGCCTGATCGTAAGCTGCCTGTGCGTCATTGACTGCTGCCTGTTTCGCAGTAACATCCGTCTGAGCTACTGCCACTTCATCCTTGGCTAATGTAAGGTTGTTCTCAGCATCTGCCTGTAACTGATCCGCATTCGCCTTTAATGCCTGTGCGCTTTGAAGTGCCTGATCTGCCTGCTGCTTCATCTTCTCTGCGTCTTCTTTTTCTTCTTTTGCATTGTCGTAGGTAGCCTTTGCTGTCGTCAGTGTTTCATTCAGCTCATTTAACTTTGCATCTTCTGCATCTTTCTTACTCTGAGCGTCAGCCACTGCTGCATTGGCGGAATCCAACTCTGCCTGAGTGCTTTCGACTTTCGCATTGGCAGTATTTAATTCTTCCTGTGCTTTCGCTGCATCTGCCTGAGCCTGTGCGATTTCTATTTCCAGTGCTGCTTTTGTTTCTTCATCTTCAGCTGCTGCCAGCTGTTCCTGTAAGGAAGCTAAGTTGTTCTGTGCTTCGGAAAGCTTACTGTTCCGGTTTTCCCGATCTGCTTTGGCTGTATCCAATGCTGCCTGTGCTTCGCTCACTTTCTGCTGTGCTTTCTGTAATTCCGGAGAACCAGCCTCAGCTTCTGCCTTTGCCTGATCGTAAGCTGCCTGTGCGGATTCGTAAGCACTCTGCGCTGCTGCACGGTCTGCTTCTGCCTTATCTACGGCCGCCTGCTTTTCATCAACAGCTTTCTGATACTCTGCGATCTTCTCATCACTGGAATTGATATCAGCCTTTAACTGGTCTAACTGAGCCTGTGCTTCACTTAAACCACCCTGCTTCTCTGACAAGGTCTGGTTAGCTGCATCTAAAGCTGCCTGCTTGTTGTTTAAGTCTTCCTGTGTGACAGAGATCTGTGCTTCTACTTCTTTTAATTCTTTAGCTGCCTGTTCTTTTGCTTTCTGTGCTTCCTCAAATACCTTGTTTGCCTGGGATGCGCTTAAAGCTGCTGCGTCTTTTCCCTCAGAAGCACTGTCATAAGCATTCTGCGCTTCCTTTTCCTTATTTAATGCATCTGTCTTTGCATTCTCGAATGCAGCCTGTGCATTTGCCACTGCCTCATCCGCTGCCACTTTTGCATCATCTGCTGCTTTCTTTGCTGCATCGGATTCAGAGGAAGCATTATCATAATCAGCCTTTGCGGTATCTTCTTTTGCCTGTGTTTCAGCCTGTTTCTTTTTTGCTGCGTCTAAAGCATCTTTTTTGCTGACTGGCTCTTTGATTTCTGCATCTGCTTTCTTATCTTCTTTTGCATTTGGCAGTTCCTCTGCGTGAACGACAGTGCCTACACCTGCGATCAGATTGGATGAAATAACTGCTGCCGCTGTTGCTGCTGTTGTGATTTTCTTTACTTTGTTGTTTTTCATAATAAGTTACCTCATGTTGATTTACTCTATTTTTTTTGACAAGATAATTATATCACATTGACACGGAGTGAAAACTTTTTGCACGTAAAGATTTTTACTTCATATAATATAAGTCATCTTCGGCAAATCCTTCCTGTCCTTGTTCATTATAGATGACATTATAATCCAGTTTTCCATCACTATCTGCATCTGGATTGAAAAGCCACAAAATACATTCCTCAGGGATTTTTTCTATCGGCGTACCTGTAAGGTAATATAACATCTTTGATCCTGCGGTGGTGGAATCAAATCCCGGGAAAGTACCATCCGAACTATAAGAATAATTCGTGCCATCCTTAACTCCGCTATCTTCTTCGCCATAAAGAGAAAGTTCTGAGATTGTGAAAGAGTATGTTGTTTCATTTATTTGCTGTACATCATAGTAAGATCCTTTTGCTTTTGAAAAATTCTGTGTTCCATATGGATAGTCATCTGATACTTCTCCACCGTTGTAGTCATAATAATATCCGTCAAAGGTTCCATCCGCATTCATCCTTAGTTCTGTACCCCATCCTCCGGCACCGCTTGAAAACTTAAATGTCAAAGGATAGTCGCCAGGAAGCAGGGAATCGGATGTCTGTGTTGTATCATCGGTAGCCGGAGTTTCTTCAGATGTGTTTTCCTCTGGAACTTCCTCCGAAGCTTCATCAGAAGGCTCCTCTGTTTTGCTTGGGACAAAGCTTATTGATTCATCATCTTCAATTTTTGTTTTGTCCTCTGTCTGATCATGGGCAACCGCTGCCTTTTCATCTTGCTTGCTATTTGATACTAATGCATATCCTCCGCCAATAACTACAAGAGCCGCTGTAACTCCAACCGTTGCCTTACCTGCTGCCGTAGTTAAAAATTTAGGCTTTGTAGTTGTTTTTGTAGACTTACTTTCAGTTTTTTTGATCGGTTGTCCTTCTTTTATCGCCTCTTTTGCTGTAGCAAGATCGAGTTCGGCTGCATTGACTTCTCTTCCCAGAAGCAGAAATAATAGGAATGGTGTAAGTGTATAAAGCTTGATTCCTTCCTTCTTTTCCAGTTCCACAACCTTTTCTTCCACAGCTTTTTTACCAAGACGGATCCTGCTGTCCACTGTTTTGATAGAGATACCAAGTTCTTCTGCAATCTCTTTTTGTTTTTTCTCACCGAAATAATACTGAACGATACAGATTCTTTGGTTCTCCGGTATAGAAGCAAGTATTTGGTTGATCAATTCTATTTTGTCCTGCTGCTGCATCTCAAACCGGTATTCCAGCAGCCGTGCTTCCGGGTTATCTAATTTCTCTGTCTCTTCTCCGATGTAATCTGTATATTCCGTGTTCCTTTTCATTTTTTTGTAAAATGTACGGATACAATTAATCGTAAGTTCGTTAAACCAAACACGGAAATCCGACTTTTTCGGATCGAAGGAATGAATGTTTTTGTATAACTTTATATAAATATCCTGCATGCAATCCTGCTGATCTTCTATATTTGGAATAAGACGGCTTACCTTTTGGCCAACCGTTATTTGCGTTGACAGAAGGATCTTATCAAACGCAGATTTATCTCCATTGTGATATTCCACACCGTAGTAATTCACGGAATCGATCAGTTTCTCACCGCATTTCGGACAAACTGTTTTCTCAATCGGATACAATTCTTTACAGTTTTTACATATTTTTTCCACTTTATTTTTCCTCTTTTTAGGGAAAACTGTTTTGATCAGTTCCCCCTTTTGTTTTCTCTTGTATTTTTTTAAACCAGTCAGGCAGTTAACCTTTGATTATTCTTCAGCGCCGTTAAGTACTTCTGGTGCTTTTGATCCATCAAGGGTAACTCTATAAAGGGTTGACGGTGTTGAACCAGTATCATACAAAAAATTTAAATCATTTTCTCTATCAGCTTCATCTACATATAAATAATTAGATGCATATTCCACAGGTGCAAAATCAAATGATCCATCTGCATATTTAATAAGATCAGTCGCATACGTATATCCATATGCATGATAGGTCTGTCCATCACCAGTAACATCAACCTCAAAACGCAGATATAATGAATGCACTGCAGACGTATTAAAAAATAACGCTTCATTATCAATTTTGAAATTTGAAACCGTACTATGTCTTGTTGATATTGCATCTAGCAAATTGTTTGCCTCTTTAACTGGTTTCAGATAAATATATTTTGCATACATACCTTCAAACCATTCTTGACTTTCAAACTTTTTATTTGCAGAATCTATAATCAAGTCATACATATCTTTTGTTAAAAGTTTTGGATCTGTAATATATTGGTCTACCGTATCAGGAACTGTAATTGTGATTTCATTTTTTTCTGGTATTGTACCATCTACAGCTTCTGAATTTAAGCATGTAATGGTTACTGTATCTCCAACAGCAAGCTCGTCACGCGGAGTTGCGCTAAATCTATACTCTCTTCCATCTACTGCTGTTGTAAACTCTGAAGGAATACTAAGTTTTGGTGCTATGCCTTCGAAGGGAATCTCCAGATCTTTGAATACATCTACTATATCAACATCTTCCAATCCTTTCACTTTTACCTTTTTCGGAGTGCTCTTGTATTTAATCTTATAATCTTTCAAAGCTTTTTCATTTATGTTAGCAAACGATATCGTAACTTCATCTCCATTGGAAAGATTTTCCGACTTGCTTAATTCTACGTCTACATCAGCTAATTTATATAATTGATTTTCTCCATAAGAAGACATATTTGATTTTTTCGATGCAACTCGATAAATGTCATCAAATAACTTTTCATTATCCACATAGGCTTTGGCAATTCCCACTTTATTATATCCAGCTGTTGTTACTTCCAGATAATCCTGCAGATCAAACGTAGTATATCTATGGTTCGCAAAGTAGATCCCGCCACCGATCAGTAAGACGCCAACGGCAGCAGCTCCGATAATCTTAGGATTGATTTTTTTACTATTCCATTTTTTCTCTGCATTTTTTATTGGTTCTGTTTTGTTACCAGTATTAGCATCAGCCTTTGGATTTTCATTATTGGCAGCAGGGCTTTCGTCCACCGCTTTCCCACATTTAAAACAAAACTTCATTCCTTCCTTAATTTTCGCTCCACAAAATTTGCATTTTTTCATATTCATTTTCCTCTCTCTCTTGTATTGTAACGAAAATATTCGCCTGATTCCCCTTTTTATAACCACTGTTCTATTATATCACAGAGGCGTTTTTTCGTGAATCATTTGTTCTATTTTCGCCTTACATATATGAATACCATTCATTTTCTCATTTTCCTCAAAAAAATTGAAAAAATTTTATTTTTTTAAAAAAGTTGTGCGAGCGGAAAAAGCGGAACAATGTTCCGCTTAGTAAGATAAAGAAACCCGTTATTTTCGGCTATTTTTTCATGAAAAATAGGAAGGGAGTTATTTCTCCCTTCCTATTAAATGTTATTTGTTAAGGAATTTCTGATAAAAGGTACTCAAAGAATCTGTTTTCTTTGCATTACCGATACCATTTGTGTTGATGTACTCCTGAATCTTTTCTACATCTTCATGACTGAATTTGTAAGTTGCTCCGGATGTCTTGTCGAATGTAGCTGTAATCTCTGATTTGTAATCAGGATTAATATACCATTCACATCCAACACGGAGTCCTCCGTTAGCATTTGCTTTTGCAAGTTCTTCGTCACTAAGATCGATGGATTTATCTTTATTCAGATTATAGTACTTCTTAGTAATGAATCTTACATGTTTTACTATCGATGCAGGATCATCAGGTCTAATCGGTGGTCTGTCTGGATCAGTAATATAGACCTTAAACTGATTGATTGTTTCCTTACCTACTCCGTTCGGACCATAAGAGTCGTGAACTCTGTAAGTTACGGTAACAACTGCACTTGTGGTCAGTTTTGTGAAATCAGTTGGGTTGAAGTCAACCAGTTCCACCTTAGAAGAAAGATTTCCTTCCTCGATATCTGTTGATTTCATCTTGTTATTAGTGATGGAATTCTTTAAGAGCTCATCTGCGGAAATCACTCCACTCTGAGCTTGTTTCAGTGTATAGTATCTGTCCATTGTTGTGATAACCGGTGCGTTATTGTATTTTACATAGACCGTAACAGTCTTTGTAGTTACATTGCCGGCCTTATCCACAACCTTGTATGTTACTTTGTGTTTTACTGGTGAGTCTGCTTTATCAAGCTGCATAAACCATGTGTCCAGTTTTGCGTCGGATGGCATTCCATCTTTCCATTCCTGAGTATATGCAGGCTGTTTCTTGTCGCCTACCAGCTTTCCGGCTGAGTATTCAATCTTGGTGATGATGATCTGATTTGTGATCACTCCTTCTTCCGGATCGTTTGCTGCGACATCCTTTAAAAGATCATCCCTTGTTACTGTTGTTCCTTCATAGAATGTCTTCTCTCCTGCTTTGATTTCCGGTGCAAGATCCCACTGTGCATACAATGTGATGACCTTTTTATCCTCTGCCGTAAGTTTGGAAACTACCTGCTTATCCGTGTAAGACTTTCCGCTTCCATCTTTCTTCGTGTTCCATCCAATAAATGTTGCATGATCTTTTGTGAATTTGTTTTTGTCTAATGCTTTTGATTCAGAATATTTGTAATTCTGATCCGGCATAGATCCGTTTCCGCCGTTTTGATCATACTTGATCGTGTAAGCATGCTCTCTCCACTGCGCGAAGAGTGTTACTTTCTTTCCAGGCTGTGCAAGGTTGTTTACAGTTGCCTGATCCTTGTAGTTATCTTTGTCTGAGCCATCGGATTTTTTATTCCAATGATCAAATGTATAACCATTCTTTGTGAATAGGTTCTTTGGAAGTGTTTCATCCTTATCATAAATAAAGGTGGAATCATTCATTGATCCCTTTTCAGATCCATTACCATCGTAATGAACAGTATAGTTTGCAAGTCTCCAGTTTGCGATCAAATGTAAGCTTCCGGTTCTTCTGGTGTAGGATTCTGCATAGTAATCTGGTCCTGCCAGGGATTTACTGTCCTTTCCTTCGTTGATTCCGGTGATCTTGCTTGTCTGTTTCATAGTTTCGTCTGATATTGCAATTCGAGTTGCATTTTCAAATGTTACATTGAAAGAGATTTCATATTCTGCACCCTTTTCAAGGTAAATCTCGGAATGAGAAACTAACTTCTGATTCTGGCCATTATTGCCACAACCTAAGAAGCTAATAGTGTAATAACCACTCTCTTTTTCATGCTTGTATTTCATTGTTTGATTTCCGCTCTTTGTAACGGTTCCAATTTCTGAAATAAGCTTATCATTATTATTGTCATAAAGTGCTACTTTACTGGAAACAAAATTACCAACAGTTGAATTCTGTCCAGGAACTTCTTTCATGACAACATTTTTGATGTGTATACAATCACTTCGGACCACATCCTGCCTGTAAGTAAATTCATAACTTCTTCCTTCGTCGAGGTATACGTCATATACCATATATTCACCATCTTCAAGACTTCCATTTGCTGCAATACGCAAGGAATAGTTTCCTGATGGCAGGTTGTGTGTGTAGGTATATTTTACATCCCCGACAGTTTTTGATGTGCCAATGTAATGGAGAAGTTTGTTACCATCAGAAGTATAAATCTGGATTTTGCTCCAATCGTAAACATTAGGCGCCTGAGTCTTAAACTCACGGTCATTTAATAAATTGCGTTGAGTCTTGTCGGGTGTGAATAATGCATTACTAATCGTCCATCCATCAAAGACATAGCCTTCTTTGGTTGGTTCATTAAGTGTTGGTGAATAGATCACGTTGTAACTGGTCGGATTTGCTTTTGCAAGCGTACCGCCATTCAGATCATAAGTAAGTTTATAGTAGATAGGTACGTAATCAGCTTGGAAATGTAAGTTTCTTGAAATAGGCTCATAAGTTGACATGTTATAGTCTTTTCCGGATTCTGTTACTTTATCGAAATGGAATCCTTTTGGTACTGCTATCATATCGGAATCGGTATAAGCTACAGGCGTAGCTTCCTGATGTTTTGTAACATTTAATTCAGTTTTATAAGCTGTTTTGTTTTTAACATTTCCTTCACCTTTTGTAAATCCATTCAGGTAACTTTCTACTATTTTGAAGTAATATTTTTCAACCATCTTGATTGTTGTTTGATTACTTTCAGCAGTTTCTGTTTTGCCTGTATTTCTTCTTGTAATAGTTGTGGTTGCTTTCGATACGATCTCTCTAGGGAAAGTTTTATTCAAAGCATCCTTTGCTGACATGGTTGGCACTTTCAATCTGAAATGCAAAGTAGAACCATAAAGTTCATCAAGCTTACTCATTCCGCTTGGATTTAAAGTACATTGAATGGAATCATTTGTGCTTTCCATAGAAAAGTATTTCGTAATATCACTCTCTGAATCATCTTTAACAACAACAGATTTTGCAATATCTTGCATTTGAGCGGTTGTTAATCCAAGTTTATCCTTTTCAATTTTAATTGTTTCTGTGAGTGCTTGGTATTTATAATTATCGGATTCTTGAGGCAAAAGCTGATACACATCGTAATAATAGGAATTGCCTGGATTTATCACTGACGCACTAACGGCTTCTGTTGGCGCAGGCAAAGTTATTGGGCCAAATGCATTTGATGTATATGCCATCCAAAAACAATTGTCAATTGGAACGTAATTCGGATCATCTAATATGGAATCAATTTTTCCAACACGGTCTATAAGCGAAGGTGCTCCTTTTTTTCTGATATAATTATCACTATATGCCATTCTGTCTTTATAGCTATAATAAGAAGATGTATCTCTTGGGGAGCCATATAATACAGAATATTTGCTTGTATCTTTAAGCTCACAGCTTATCCAGCCTTCTAAATCAGTGTCAAATGTATTTGTCAATCCAGCAAAAATACATCCTGTTGTTTTGTCTGTTGCATTTCCTATTTGATGCAAGTTGTCATTTCCCTCTACTATAGATATACTATTGATTGATCCAGTATCTGTTTCAAGTTCTGTATACTGCATTTCATCAATATCCGTCATTGTAATTCTCATATTGATTGGTGTTGTTTTGCCATCAATTAAAACTTCATAAGTCACTTTGTAAGATGCATCATTAAAAGCAAAAGCAAAGTCGCCACCCTCTTTTGACGCGAAAAGTCCTATATAAGGAGTAATTCTAGTCCCATTATATTGGAAATTTGTTGGCCAACTAAGTGTTGCTTTCAAATCAACCGTTTTTCCATTGTATTTTCCTACATCTTTAAACATGAAGCCAACTTTTCCAATATCATTGTCAGTCGGAGCGATCCCCCAATAATCATAAAACCGTTTGTTCTCGGTATTATAATTGTCGGTTCTTTTGTGTACAACTCCATTATAATTTATTACTTCAATCGATGTGTTTTTATTGATTTTTGGAGTAAAAGAATACGTGCCATCTGTTGTCGTTCCTTCTTTGACAGATTTTACTTTAGGATCATCTCTCAAATAATCAATTTCTTTAAATTTCCAGTCCTTACATTCAGACTTGAAATCCACATAACATACAGAATTTTTTTGGTAAGTTAATGGTTTATTTGTGTGTTTGTCATATATAGAATAAGTTCCATCACTATTTCGTATTATGCGGAATAACTGAAGATCATCTTTTCCCTCACCGTACCAATCTCTAATATATAGCCCTCTGCCATCTAGAGAAGTAGTGACATATTTCCAGCCATTTTTTGAATATCTTCTAATATAATAGAAATCGCCGGCACCTTCATATTTGCAGAAATTAAACGTTTGCACACCAAGTCTATCTTCATAACCAGTAGTGGTACGATTTCTAACTTTTAACCACGCGTAATCATCCAGGGATGAGTCTTCTGTGTCCATCACATGATTCCACTGGTCTATTGCGTAAATATAATAAATTGCAGATGTGTTTAAGTTATTTACAACACTTCCTCCGGCCTGCGCCTCAATCCCCTCATCAGGATTACTTGCATAAGTTTTAACTTCCGCTTCGGCTTTTGCCTCCTCAACTACTGATACTGTATAAGCCGGTAGCTTGTAAGTCTTTTCATTGATTGCTTTTTGTAACTCATCTGACCATACATAACCGTCACCAGGAGTGATTGTATAAGTATAAGTCCCTGCTTTTGTAATTTCATCCGGACAATCCAAAGTAACCGGAACTTCACATTCCTCTTCTTTTGCTGTACCATCACCGGATGGCTTTATATTTGCCGTAATCGTCTGCGGCAATTTTTCATCGATTTTTTCAGCTTCTTTAAGTGTTACCTCCAAAGTGCCATACTCACCGGATCCATCATAATCTTTAACGGATACAATCTCATACTTCGGAGTGGTTGCATCTTTTTTTGCTTCTTCTTGCGTCGCAACGTTATCAGTAGTTTTTGTAGATTCCGCAAGTACAGACAACGGAGTATTAAATACCATGACGGCCGAAAGCATCACAAGTAATGTCTTTTTCAATTTACTTTTCATAGTCTGCTCCTTTCGCTATTCAATTTTCAAGGTACATTATTATCTGTTTACGATCTATCTCTGACCATCGTGTTTCACCCGCCTTTCTGTTATTTGTAAGAATATGGTAGATGTTTCGCATTGAAAAATATTACAACTATTCAGAGCCAACCCACAAATTATTTAAAAAAACGAATTATTTCATTTTTGTCTTGCGAGCAAAAAAAATAAAAGGAGGCAACACAGATGCAAGCAAAAAGATTAATTAAGAAACTCATGACAACAATGTTACTGACCGGAATTGTTTTCATACAGGCAGTGACAACATCCACCTGGGGAGCGAATCACTCAGCAGAAAATGATGTTGGACGTATTCATTTTCTTACACTTGATGACAACACAGATGCTATATTGATCGAATGTAATGGGAAATATGGCATGGTTGATTCCGGTGAAGACAGTGATTATCCTGATGGAAGTGATAGCAGGTATCCCAAAAGGGATGGAATCACAATCGGGCATGGACACGAAAAAGAAGTGATCTCATATTTGCACTCTATCGGTGTAAACAGCGACAATTTCGAATTTTATATCGCGACTCATCCACATAGTGATCATATCGGATCAGCTGATGAAGTCATCCGTGAATTTCATCCGAAAATGGTTTATGCAGAGCCTTATGATGATTCCATGATAACGGTTCCGGACAGGTTATGGGACAATCAGTATGTGTATGATCATCTTGTTGAGGCAGCAAAAGATACCAAAGCGAAACTGATACAACATTTTAATGATCCTGACGACGCAGATTCTTCTTCCACATTTCATCTTGGAGGAGCAAACGGATTAAAGATCGAAATTTATAATTATGGAGTAGTTGACAGAGATGGTCCGCAAGAAGATGCAAATAATTTCAGTCTGGGAGTGAAAATCACATCTGAAAAAAGTGGAAAAACAGCATTTTTATCAGGGGACATTAATAACCTTGACGGAGAAGAAACAAGACTTTCCAAGGAACTTGGACACATAAACCTGTTGAAATTAGGACATCATGGATGTTATGGATCGAATACGGATGATTACATCACCGCACTTAATCCTGAAGTGGCAGTTCTCACAGGGAACTTCGAAGGGATCAATGATGAGGCTCTTTATGGAGAAAAATATACCACCCTGGATACAGTTTTGAGAATGGCTGATCGCGGCACACCGTTGTACTGTACGGCATTTTATTCGAATGATGTGCCTGCGCTGGTTTTCCAGCTGGATAAAACACTCACTCATCAGGGAATACAAAAAGGAAAAGAAGTTGTGGCAACAAGTCGTTCAGCCGCAGTCAATTATAAAGACGGTTTCCCAAAAAGCACAAATGGATGGAAGTATGCATACACTGGAGGATGGTGCTATTTTAACGAATCCAGTCAGCCTGTGAAAAATCAATTCATATGGTATTATGATTGTTGGTATTACCTTTCCAAAAATGGGAAAGCGGCAACTGGCTGGCAATCGATAAATGGTCAGTGGTATTATTTTTCTGATAGTTGTGAAATGCTCACAGGATGGAAATTTGTGAATGACCATTGGTATTACATGAATTCTTCCGGAACAATGTTAACTGGATGGCAGTACATTAATCATAACTGGTACTACTTAAATGACAATGGTGCAATGGCTACTGGTTGGAAACAAGTAGACGGAAAGTGGTATTATTTTAATGCCGACGGTATCATGCAGACGGGCTGGCAATATATCAACAGCGAATGGTACTATCTGTATTCCGATGGAAGTATGGCTACAGGCTGGCTTTCCAATTCATGGAGATGGTATTACCTAAATGGAAATGGTGCGATGGCTACTGGTTGGAAACAGGTGGAAAGCAAATGGTACTACATGAATGGTTCTGGAGAAATGCAGGAAAATAAATGGATCTCTGGAACTTACTACGTGAAAGGAAATGGCGAAATGGCTACTTCAGAATGGGTAGACGGATGCTATGTGGATATAAATGGTGTCTGGGTGAGATGAATGTATTATTAACTTTACAGCGTGAAAAGAGACAAAAAGCGGAACATTGTTCCGCTTTTTGTCTTAAGGATTCATATATTTTATGTGATACAGATGCTTGTCGACCACTCCTAAAACATATCTCCAAACACTTCTCCCTCTATATCACTTATCTGTTCAATTGGGATAGCTGTCTTATCTTCCATAACAACTGTATGTTCATATCCATCAATCTTTTTTACATAACCAGAACAGGAAATATATGCTCCCCCAGCTTTTTTATTATCCGGTATGAAATATGTGATTCTAACCAGTTGTTGCGTACCAATGGTTTCTGCAATCAGATTTAACTTTCCATTTAATTCTGCTATAACTTCATCACTCAACATCAGTTTTTCATTCGTCAATCTTGCTGTTTCCTTAATGGCTGCTTCGTGTCCGGTAAGTGCCGCAAAAGGCGAAAACTGTGCTGCCCTATCAGACAAGGACATACGAGGATGTTTCTTAGACGTTGGGTTAGGCAGATTGAATAATATCATCATAGCTGTGATTGTCTTGATTATCCATAATCTTCCTCCATTTACAGTAGCATAGATGTCCGTATTTTCTTTCTACGCCTTGTGTCCACCTATCTGTTCGTTACGGTCTTTTGCTGTTGCTCCCTCTTGAAGGTTCATTCCCTTCAGGATAGCATTCTTCCCGAATTTCTTTTTTATTGTAAGCATTGTCTGTTGCATACGTCTTTCACGTTCTAAAACTGCTTCTTCTTCAGCTCGCTCCTGTTCTTTTGCTTTATAATCCGTAAAAAGGTCGAGCTGCTCATACTTTTCTTCTTTCTTTGCTATATTCTCGTCTATCAGTCTATTCGCTGTAATATTAATTCTTCTAATAAGCAGATTTTTATCCACAATTCTGTCATACAGCTTCATCACAGCATCAGTTATCAACATTGTTGACTATGTCTGCCTTTTCAGATTCGTTGTTCCGTGAGCGTGTTTCGGAATCTTTCTTCCATATCTGTCAATCGTGACATCCCCATTATATTTCGCTCTTCTGTTTGGGTCTGTCAGATTTTCTATATCATAACCTATCGTCAATACAATCTGATCCGTAACAAGTCCCTTATCGACTAGATCCAGAACCATAAGGTCGGTCATCTCTTTTACAACCATCTTCGCCTTCTCAAAATCATACGGACAGTGAAGTACTTGTCCGGAACTTACACTGTTAGTTTCTGGCTTGTAGGCTTTAACTTGCTCCATAGTACATGGCTCATATCCCCAAGCATGGTCAATTAACAGTTCCGCATTGATTCCAAACAGCTTATAAAGTAGTTCTTCATTATACAATTCATTTGATTTTCCAATAGAACAACGTGCAATATCTCCCATCGTAAAAAGTCCGTGTTCTTCCAGCTTCTTTGCATAACCTTTGCCTACTCTCCAAAAGTCTGTAAGCGGTCTGTGACTCCATAATTGTCTGCGGTATGACATTTCATCCAGTTCTGCAATCCGCACACCATTCTCATCTGGCTCAATATGCTTTGCCACGATATCCATTGCAATCTTACACAAGTACATATTTGTGCCGATTCCGGCTGTCGCTGTGATTCCTGTTGTTTTCAAAACATCCTGTATCATCGTCATGGCCAGTTCCCATGCAGACATCTGATAAGTGTTCAGATAATCTGTTGCATCTATAAATACTTCATCGATCGAATATGGGAAAATATCTTCCGGAGCAATATATTTCAGATAAACACTGTAAATCTTGGTACTATACCCCAGATAATATGCCATACGAGGTGGTGCAACGATATAATCAACCTCTAATGCCGGATTCGTATTTAATTCTGTACTATCATCAGATGAACCCGTAAATGTACGATTTGGTGCTTTCCATCTTCGGGTGTTATTAACTTCCTTTACCTTTTGCACGACTTCAAACAAACGCGGTCTGCCAGGTATCCCATAGCTTTTTAAGACCATAAGCGGGAATTCTCGGTTATTCAATATCCGAGATGAAAGCGTTTTTGCGAAGCAAAAAAATATAAAATCCCATATTCATGGTATAGGAAAAAGTTATTATTTCGGGAAGGAGGATATCTGATGGCAAAAAGGAAGAAGCTCGGAGCACGTAAGAAAGAAAATGTAGATGTTCTTTGCTATCGCTTCGAGGCACTACCAACAAGCGAACAAGCCGTACAACTGAATAAGACTTTTGGTTGTTGTCGATACATCTGGAACCGTATGCTTGCGGATCATAATGATCTATACCGGGAGATTGGATCTGTACCAGATAACACACCGGCTGATTACAAGGATCTGGATGAGTGCCTCTGGCTAAACAAAGTGGATTCTCTTGCACTTGCCAATGTACAGCTGAATCAGAATCAGGCGTTTCAGAGGTTCTTTCATCATGAAGCTGGGTATCCTCGCTTCAAGAGTAAGAAATACAGCAAGGATTCCTATACTACGAATAATGTTTCTAATAACATCAGAATGGAGAGTGATGGGATCCGCCTTCCGAAACTGAAGGGAAATCTGAAACTTATCCAGCACCGGAAGATCAAAGCAGGTGGAAAGTTAAAATCTGTGACCGTCTGCCGTGAGAAAGATGGAAAATGGTACTGTTCCATTTCTTTTGAATATCCAAAAACGGAATCGATCTATCCGAAACCGTCTGAAAATATAAAACATATCGGACTGGACATGTCTGCCACACATCTGTATGTAGATTCTGATGGAAAACTGGCAGGTTTTGAGAAACCATATAAGAAACTTCAGACGAAACTGGCTCGGGAACAGCGAAAGCTTTCCCTGAAGCCGGAAGATTCTAAGAATCGGGAAAAGCAGCGTCAGGTTGTTACAAAACTGCATGCGAAAATCAAGCACCAGCGAATGGACAGCCTGCATAAAATCTCAGAACAGCTGACTAGGGAATATGATCTGATCAGCATTGAGGATCTGAATATGTCTGCTTTGAAACAGACACTCCGTCTCGGTAAATCCTATAGTGATAACGGATGGGGAATGTTCGTAACCATGCTTTTGTATAAAGGGAAACGTAATGGTTGCTGTATTGTCAAAGTAGACAAGTGGTTCCCATCCAGTAAGAAATGCAGTGTTTGTGGCTATATCCACAAAGAACTGCAGCTTTCTGACCGTACCTATATCTGCCCGAACTGTGGAAATATTATTGACCGCGATAAACAGGGAGCGATCAATATCGATCAGGAAGGGCTTCGCATCCTGTTAGCCTCCGTGTAATGTGCAAGCATGAAGCGGTCTTCTGATGGTGCATCCTGTCAGGAGAAAAAACCGGTTGGGACACCGGGGATAGCCTTCATCACTACGGGGAGGATGGTCGGAACCATCCCTAAAATATCACCCGCGTACGTAGGAATAATAGAAACTGGCAAGTCCGCAAGGATACTACCGGTCGAAGCTCGGTCATTCAATGTCCGAGTAGTTCACTGATGGAGATACCGCAAGACATATCGTTTTCTCTGTCCTGCTTTTATCAGCCACCACAAGATTTGTTGTTAAAGGATCACGATTTCGCTCTTTACATTCCACAGAAGCATAAAATGATTTGAGGTCGATTGCGATATAGGTCTTTTGTTTTGACATCATTCTAAAAGTCCTTTAAATAAATTAATTATACAAAGTATAGCATATTTAGAAACCTTAAAAAAGAGAAGAAGCTTATCAAGACGATAAACTTCTCCCCTCTTTCAAAATATCCGTATACTATTTAATACTTAACGCATCATTCTTTGAAAGAAGATACACGCAATACTGATTCATGCTGATTCCTTCTCTTTGTGAATGTTCCGCTAATGATCTGTGAAGGCTTCGTGGAATTCTTAGCTTGAACTGCCCTGAATAATCTTCCAGACTGTTTGGCATATGAATTTCTATTCCTTCTTCCAGCGCAGCTTCAAGCCACGCTTTTTTTGCATCCTGTGCATTTTCTACTGCACTTTCTATTGTTTCGCCACACGTAATGCAACCTGGCAAATCTGGATAAGAGACCACAAATCCGCCCTCCTCTTTGTCTTCAACAATTTCCATGCGGTAGGACATTGCCATATAATCACTCAAGGTTTTCATTAATCTTCTCCTCGCTTTCTACAATCCGTTTTACACCATTTCAACATATGTTTTCTTAATTGGTTCGTGTTTCGGTATTGTAATCGGCTGGCAGCCTTGTTTTCTGAAAGTGTAATGACTACTTCCGCTTCTTGGTGAACTCATTACATATCCATAGCTTTCCAGTACTTTCCGTAATTCATCAAACCGGAGGTCTTTTGATATATTACATATGCGTAATATAAGTTTATCCCATTTTGACATTTTTATTTCCTTTCCATATTATATATGGTATCGCATCTGGTGTCAATCTGCTTCGCCAGTAATTGTACCCACATAAGTAATATACTGAACCTTGTTGGTCTTGTATCCGTTCTCTTTACAAAATTCTTTGAACAGGTTCGTAAGCTCGTTCAGTGTCTCTTTGATGGTTCGGGTTCCGTGAATGTCGAACTGTGTCTCATCTTCGTTACCATTCGAATTAATGAATCCAATGTTATAAACGGCATCCGTCATTGATCTATTCAGAAGACCACCTTCTGAGTCAATCCCATTTTCTTTGAAGACCTGCTTGATAGTTCCAGTTAAATCCTTCCAGACCTCCAAATAGCATCCTTTTACTTTCTTGTAATAGGACTGTCGGATGTCATAAAGCTCTTCAAAAGGAATTTTCACATATCCTTTTGATTTTAACACTTCAAGAAACGTCCCAGCACTGAACCCACCTTGCATCCATCCATAACCGGAAAGATATTGTTTTCGGTCCAGATCACATAACCGGTCATGATATTTGATCAGATTCTTGTCAAGGAATTTCATATAGCGTTCGGAAAGTCCATATTCTGACTTATTGTCATCGCTATATTCAGACATCAAAAAACTATTACCACCAAATAGTTCTAATTGCCACATCACTTCCTTTAAGTTTTTAAGTGTTCTTGTGAGCCCATTGATTGTGACCATGTAGTCATTCATTGTTCCAGGCTCCCAGTTTCTTTTACTGCATCTCTGCAACACATAAGCATCCGTATTAATTCTCATCTGATATTTTGACATTTTCTTTTCCTCCTCTTCTTTTTCATGTCAGAAGAAATATGGAAAAGAAATGGAAATAAAAAAAGAAGAAATTATTGTTATTTCTTTTGCAAAAAAAGAGCCTACCCTTATGATAGACTCTTAAAAAAAATCTTATAATTCAATATCGTCAAGTGATTCTCTGTCTCTTACAGGTGTGCGACATTTGTTAATCGACGTCCAACCTTCTGTTTCTGTTGGGTAGTTATTTTTCAACATCTCATACATTGCATTGATCCGTTGCAACGGAATGGCTGTTGTGATTTCTTGTTTATATTTTAGATGTATCATTCACTTTGTGCAATAAAGAAGAACTATTATAAAAAATGAGTATATAGCATATGATTTAAGCAATGGGTATCTCATTGGTTCAGAGGAATGCATAATTCCGGTAGTAAGCAAAAATTCCCATAATATATATACATCAATCAGAAAAGCTAATATTCCGACAGCAAAGCAGAGTATGGAAAAATGTATATTGCACCTCATTGTCAAATCAAATGTGCCTACCATTACAACGAATACAGCCACCCACCAGACGCATGTTTTTATATTTTCTTCTATGATCATTTCAGAAATTCGTTGTATCCCTATAATAATTGAAAATCCCCATATCAACAGACAAATCGCTTGGATTGTCAGCAAAATGATTTTTAAAATCATATATCGAATCACTCTTTCTAATCTACTCTGTTATTTGCCATCACAAAAAATATACAGTTACCGATTTTTATCCCTTTTAATATGGTTTTTCCGCATACAAAAAGAGCCTACCAATACGGTAGCAATGTCATTAAGATAAGAGTCCTTCGAGGCCTTGACACTCAAAAGCGACGACAAATCTTAAAATCGACATTAAGTTAAGGGACTACAAAATCAAAATAAAATGTCTATCGAGGTGTAAAAACTTCGGTAGGCATTTTTTTATTTGCATAAATTTTAAAAGTAGACATGCTTTTAGGACTGGGTTTTCTCAGCCAGTCTGAATAAAGCCTCTTTATTTTTTTCTTATGCTACGATGTACAGATGGTACGAAACATCTTGACAGAGAGATTTCCCTGTATTAGAATAATCCTTGTAAATACATAACGAATTGATACGCAAGTATCGTTGAGTTAAAGGAGCGTCAGTAATCTTTGGTCGGTGCACTGACGCTCTTGGTCTATAGTTATACATAATTATTATACATTTTCATAACGCATAAATCAACCAAATAACACATTATTCGTCAGTCTGAAAGGCTGATTTTTTTTATTGTTTTTTAAAGTTGAATAATATCGAATTATGCGTTATAATATATTGTGTAAATGTAAACATTGTTATCGCAAGGAGAATACTAATGAAATATTTTTTCAAAGAGACGAAATTTTTTGGTTTTATAATGGTTGTAATTGTTTCAATTGTCACAAACGCTTGTTTTTTGTATATTTTAGATAGCTTCGGATATTTCTCATGGGTTTTTAAATGTTATGGAAAGACTTTAGAATTATTTGTTAATGTAAAAAATATTACATTTCTAAATTATTGGAAAGTAATGCTGTCAGATGTGGCTGTTATAGGGAGTGGATTGATGGTTTTTTTTATTGTTTTCGACTGGATTCCAAATGAAATTATGGATTCGTTAGGATACAAAAGAAGTAGGGTTGCAGGCGAGGATATTGATAATAAGGAGAGACAATAAACTATGCTATATGATGAAAATGTTACGGTAAGACAAATAGTTTACCTGTTAATAGGTTGCGGATTTCAAAAATGTGAACTCTGGACACAAAAAGCGTATATAAATGCGAATTGTAAAACCAAAACACTTCGTTCACATAGAATAGCATCCAAGAAAATAGATTTATTGCATGAAGTAGGGTTGGCTTATAAAGATGCACAAAAATTTGTTATAATGGAAGGGAAACAGAAAGTTAATAAAACTAATCTATCATTGCTCGGCGAACCATTATGGATTGGTACTATAGAGGAATTGTCTAATAAGCAAAATCTATGGAACAAATCTGTGTGCGATTGTTGTATAAACGGACTGTTCCGAAATAAAATTCAAATAATAATAGAGGATGGTGATATAAATGCCTAGACCAAAGAAAGACGGGCGATACTTGAATCTGTATCTCGACAGAGCTTTACATGAAGAATTTGAGCAATTCTGTGAGAGCCTTGGACAAACCAAGACAGTTGCTGCTGAAAGGGCTTTCCGAATGTACATGGATGCTATGAAGCAAAATCCAGAACAGATAATAAAAGAAAGGAGAAGTGATTGATGGGTGCTGATATCTGGATGTTTATAGAACACAAGAATCCTGCGGCAAACAAATGGAATCTGGTGAAAAACTCTAAATGGAGCCATAATATGGTTCCGATTGATAGAAATAATGGTTTATTTCATATTTTGTGTGGTTATAACAAGAACGATTTTAATGAAATTTCCGTGATTTGCGAATGTAAAGGTTTACCTTTAGATATAGATAAAGAAACTGCATTTTGGTTAGAAGATTTAGCTTTTACGTCATACTTATCGTTAGAGGAAATACAAAATTTTGACTGGGATAAGGAAGTATACTATTTTGGGGAAGATTGCAAGCATTCGGAAATCGCTTGTGAATTTTATACTGAAATTATTCCTTATATGCGTTCAGTCGATACCAATTGTCAAAATGTACGTATTGTATTTGGATTAAGTTTATAAAAAAGACTGGATTTTACAATATATGACAATCTATTTTCCATTCTATGTAACTATCTTCAAATCTTTACATAGAAAGGAAATATATTTATGAAAAATTATAACGAAATTGACATGAGACAGACTTCACATGCAGAGGTTGATGAACAGGAAATTGATGGAATGAACTTATATTGTCTTATCGGCATGATATGTTCAATCTTAGGGACTTTAATAATGCTTGTTCTTCACTTTGTGCTCGGTTTGTGCATTGGAATAGCGGGTATCACATTATCCGCTGTTGGACTATACATGCACGATAGAGGTCGAAGAAATTTATCCGGAAAATCATTTGGTAAAGTTGGTATTATCGTGCCGATTATTGGCATTGTTATATATATTGTTTTGTTTGTTGGTACACTAATATGGGTTAAAAATACAGTCAATGATGTATATAACGGGGCTATTAATCCAGCTTTAGATGGCACAATAGATGATTTAACAAATAACTCTATGTTTGGTGGCGGAAATTGGACTTCAACGTCATCTTCGTCTCCAATCATTATTTCGCGTGGTTCATCTAAGAGTATAACGATTTCTGAAATATTAAACGGTCGAGCACAAGGCTACGGTACTACTCAAATTTACAAGATGCACGTTTCAAAATTAGAGGGTCTTAGATTATCTGATATTGGAAAGGATACACGGGTTGAAGCATGGAATTACAATGGACAGTCTGTTGGTCAAATAATCAATAGTATTACATTTGGAGATATCGCTGGTAAAATATGTGGCATCAGCAGGAGTATCTGATGGGTATGATGTTACGTTTAATATTGTGACAGATAGCTCGGGAAGCAACACAGTTTATAAGGAACTCTGTGACGAAAATGGGGATGTCGAATTTCTTTTTGGAACACCCAGTGGACTCTCTTATTGCACACCAATAACAGTATATGGCACAACGTATTTGTGCTTTATCGAGGAGATGTACGGAGACGATAACTACGTGACTTGCGACATAATCTTTATCGAAGACAGAGAGGACACACAAAATAAGAATATTTCATTTGACACTGTTGGCACACAAGGTGTGACAGTGGATGAAAAATAAGATTTCATTTTCAGTATAGCAACAAGAAAACAACCCTCCCTTTTCTCTTTTGTAGAGTTCTGGGAGGGTTACTTTTTGCTTAAAAGGGCTTATCTTAATGATATTGAATACGATAGACCCTCTGTTTTGTCAATGTATGTCATGCGGTTTCGGAACTAACAGCGTTTTTCGAAATAAAATGTTCTGCTGCCTCCCAAATAGTTATTTTATTAAATTTTGCTTTGTTACGGACACTATTGGGATTAATTCCTTTTTCTCTACAGAATTCAGGAAAAGAATCATATAGTGTTCCGTCTTTCCATAAAAATTTCTTTTTTAATTTTAATTGCCGCACATAATCAATTGCTTCTGATATTTTTGAACTTGGATGTTTGTATAAATAAGCGTATACACTGGCAGCAACAATTTGATACTCAGCGCAACATTTCGGAATCGAGGAATACATTTTTCCTTCGTAATCGAAATTTTTAAGAGAGGTATCTTTCTTTTGAATATAATATTCTGCTGCTTCTGCAAGTGATATCTTGTTTTTCCTTGCTTTATCTCTTGCGCTAGAAACAGAAATACCTTTTTCTTTACAGAATACAGCGAAAGAACGATACGTAACACCATCTTTCCAAATAAATCTTGTCTTATCTGTAATTTCTCGAATATAATCGATTGCATTTTGGATCGTTGCCGATCGATTTCTATATAAATAAGAATGAACACTTGCGGAGATAATACCATATTCTTTGCAACATTCAACAACCGAAGAATATTCTTTTCCTTCATATAAAAAGTAAGAATTTTCTTTTGGAGCTAAAAGATAATCGATAGCTTCTGCGAAAGAGATTTTATAATAGAAAGCATAATTTGTAACTTTTTTTCTATCTATCTTTAAAGTCTCACAACATTCTCTTAGGGAATTATAAGTAATGCCATTGTAGGTTACTTTTCGTTCCTCATAAAGTTGGATATAATATTCAAGAGCTTCCTGTTTGGAACAATTAGCCTTGGATGAGTAACTGGTTACACTATTCCAGTTTACATTATATTGTTCACAACATTCTACAAGGTTTTTGTAGATGCTATTTCGAAACGGGATGGATCTTGCGGTATTCATCTCATTTCCATAGTTTCCTCTGTAATCAGCAATTCCACAAAGATACATTTCCAGTCCATCCTGTATGGAACAGTTATGCCGCCTAATATAGTCTCTGACATTGGCAGGATCCACTTGGTATACACTGCAGCAGTCAGCAATGGACAGAAATCTATTTCCACGGAAGATGACCGGATTACGTTTGGAATAATAATGTATTTGCTTGTGGCTCTTTGAGCTCTTTAAAAGTCTTTCTTTAGATTCTCTTTCTAATTTAAGACACTTATCTAACGCATGATGCAGAAATAGACGTTTTCTTTTCGCATAATTATGGATCAACTGCTCGCTGATGTCATATTTTTTGCAAGCAACCGCCAAACTGGAATATAATTTTCCTTTATATAAGAAACCTTTTTCCTTTATAGATTCCACATAAATTTTTTCAAATTGTTCCGCTGATACTTCATATTCTATCATATAATGATTTATGCACTCTTTAATTGAAAGTTCTAAAGCTTCCTCTTTGGTTATACCAGTACGGAAAGAGATATCTCGGACCTGATAATAATCTACATCATAAGTAGTGCAGCAAGCGGAAAATGTGGGATATTCTTTTCCTTTATATAGAAATATACTTTCATTTTTTATTTCAAGATATCGTGTTAATGCATGGCGAAACAAAAAATGATTTTTTCTTGCATAATATTTTACCGATGACGGATTAACGTTGTGGATACGGCAGCAGGATTCGAAACTTCGATATACTTTCTTGTTGAAAATAAATTGTCTATTTTGAATCATTGCGTAATATTCATTCAATGCGTCTTCAATGGTTAAATTATGCTCTTTTTTATAAGCACGTACGCAGGCTGGGTCTAACGAATATGATTTACAACATTCTGTCAGGCTAGGCCATTTTTTCTTTTTAAAATGTATTTCTTTTTCTTTTCTTGAATCAGTGAAGTGTTTTATTGCTTCTTCATTCGTACATTGATATTTATTTTTATATGAAACAACCGAACTATAACGAACATTGTAATGAATACAACATTTTCTTAAGTTCGGCCAACGTTTATTAAAAGCAAAAAATGAAAAATCAGAAATAGATATGTTGATGCCAAATTTGTTTGCCATTAGTATATTATTCACTTTCTAAACTATAATTTGGCATTCTATTTATCATTTAATTAGTGTCTCGATATATGATTTTTTTGAAGTGGATTATTAAAAATTGAATAATTATTAATCGGGAAAAATTATTTTTACACAGCTTTTTGCACACCATATAATCCTTGTATTCCTCATAGTATCTACAATACGTTTGTCAGACAATAGTATTATCCGGAAATAGACGTATTATACGTAGGATGTATCATGCAGGACACTAATACTAAAATCTTGGGCGTTAACTTATCTATGTCAATATTTTCCATCAATTTCTCCTTAGTTTTCAAGGGTTTTCTAAAAACTCTTTAGAATGTAAGTTCGCAAATCATTCTAACAAATTTTAACATGAATTTCAAGCATATCGTCTTACTCATTTTTTGCAGCTTCGCACGCGTGAGTATAGTAGAATCATTCACATTTTTGTGATATACTTTAATTATTAAAAGAAGCGACGAAACTCCGTGAACTTGCCGTCAGCAAGTTTGAAAATTCACATTGCTAAAGGAGTGTGATTGTATGAAAAGACTGATAACCTTCATTTTAGTATTGGTCTGCGTACTTGGTCTGGTTGGTTGCAATAACAAGACAGCCAATATCGATTTCCCTTTTGATGTTGAAGATGTTGAGAACGTAGAAATGTATCACTTTGTTGGAGTACCTGTATCAGCGGAAAAGAAAGTGATTCTTGAAGAGAAAACGATAAAGTCTCTGTATGATATGTTTGAGAGGGCAAGCTTGACTAACAAAGCGGTGGAATCAACCACAGGGGCAGAGATAACAAGTTTCAGATTTAATCTTTCTGATGGAACAAGTTATGAATTGATTTATGAATGCGATGGAGTAAAGAAGGGGAACCTGAAATCTTCCACAGGTAATTTTGAGTATTCCACAAGTGCAGACATTGGCTCTTATTGGAGCAGCATCGATATTGATGCAGTTGCTGTTGAAGAAAGCGAGTTGCCACAGTATAACAACTAATTTTTATTTCTCTAATAGAAAAAGTGACCGTCAACTGGTCGCAATGTGCTCTCTATATTAAAAGAAAAAATCCCCTCAAGAATGAGGGGATTTGAAGTGTCAATGACTTAAAGAAAAGTTTTCACTTTCTCATAGATTCCATCTGTGTCCAGACCGTATTTCTTAAGTAGTTCCAATGCAGGACCTGATTCTCCGAATACATCGTTTACACCAATCTTCAAAACCTGTGTCGGAGCCTTTGCTGAAAGTGCATCACATACCGCACTTCCAAGTCCGCCGATCACAGAATGTTCCTCAACTGTAACGACTTTGCCTGTCTCTTTTGCTGCTGTAACAATCAGGTCTTCATCCAATGGTTTGATTGTGTGGATGTTGATAACCTTTGCTTCGATTCCTTCTGCAGATAACTTTTCTGCAACTTCCAGACAATTTGCAACCGGAAGACCACTCGCTATGATTGTAAGGTCTTTTCCTTCACGCAGAACAACACCTTTTCCCATCTCGAACTTATAATCTTCTCTGTCATTGATGACCGGCACTGCCAGACGACCAAATCTCAGATAAACAGGTCCTTCATATTTGTAAGCTGCCTTTACAGCGGCTCTTGCTTCTACATCATCGGATGGATTGATGACAACCATACCCGGAATTGAGCGCATCAATGCAATATCTTCATTACACTGGTGAGTTGCTCCATCTTCTCCTACTGAGATACCTGCATGCGTTGCTCCGATTTTTACATTCAGATGTGGATATGCAACCGAGTTACGAATCTGCTCAAATGCACGTCCTGCTGCAAACATTGCAAATGAACTTGCAAACGGAATTTTCCCCGCGGCTGCCAGACCTGCTGCCACGCCAATCATATTGCCCTCAGCAATACCGCAGTCAATATGTCTCTTAGGGAATTCTTTTTTGAATACACCGGTCTTTGTTGCTGCTGCCAGATCGGCATCCAGAACGATTAAATCGTCATGTTCTTTACCAAGCTCAACTAAAGCATTACCATAACTATCTCTTGTTGCGATTTTCTTCACTTCTGACATAATGCTTCACCTGCTTTCTCTAAATCTTCCATTGCGATCTTATATTCTTCATCGTTTGGAGCTTTTCCATGCCAGCCCACTGCATTCTCCATAAAGGAAACTCCATTTCCTTTTGTTGTCTTTGCAATAATTGCTGTCGGCAATCCTTTTGTCTTGCGAGCTTCTTTAAGTGCTGCTGCGATTTCATCCATATCATTTCCATTGATTGTAATTACATGGAAATTGAATGCTTCGAATTTTCTGTCGATCGGATATGGAGAGTTGACTTCATCAATTGCTCCATCAATCTGTAAGTTGTTGTTATCTACGATTACAACAAGGTTATCCAGTTTACGGAAACCAGCCAGCATAGAAGCCTCCCATACCTGTCCTTCCTGAATCTCTCCGTCACCAAGCAGTGTATATACTCGATAATCTTCATTGGACAATTTTGCGGCAAGTGCCATACCAACTGCTGCAGAAATTCCCTGTCCAAGTGAACCGGATGACATATCAACACCCGGGATATGTTTCATATCCGGATGTCCCTGCAGGTAAGAACCGGTATGACGAAGTGTCTTCAAATCTTCTACAGGGAAATATCCTCTATGTGCCAGTGTAGAATACAGTCCCGGTGCTGTATGTCCTTTCGAGAGAACAAAGCGGTCACGGTCTGCTTTCTTCGGTTCTTTTGGGTCAATGTTCATTTCTTCAAAATACAGATATGTGAAGATATCTGCTGCGGATAAAGATCCGCCCGGATGTCCGGCTTTTGCACTGTGTACAGCAGTCACGATTCCTTTACGGACTTCGTTGGCTGTTTTCATTAATTCTATTTTGTCCATATTCTTTACTCTCCAAATACAGCAATATAGTCTTTTTTGAACTTCTCAATCCCGGCATCTGTCAATGGATGATGTGTCATCTGCTCAATTACAGCATATGGTACTGTTGCAATATCAGCTCCTGCAAGAGCACAGTCTGTAACGTGGATTGGATTTCTCACACTTGCTGCGATAATCTCTGTCTCGATTCCTGCTACTTCGAACATCTCTGCAATTTCTCTGATCAGATCTGTTCCTCTTGTAGAAATGTCATCGAGTCTTCCAAGGAATGGTGATACATAAGTTGCACCTGCCCTCGCTGCAAGAAGTGCCTGGTTTGCTGAGAAGATTAATGTCACATTTGTCTTAATTCCTTCTGCTGCGAGCACTTTGACAGCCTTTAATCCTTCTACCGTCATTGGAATCTTAACAACCATGTTTGGATGAATCTTTGCAATCTCACGACCTTCTGAAATCATGCCTTCTGCATCTGTTGTAGTTGCTTTTACTTCTCCACTGATAGCTCCGTCTACGATAGATGCGATTTCTGCGATAACTTCTTCAAATACACGACCTTCTTTTGCAATCAGAGATGGATTTGTAGTTACTCCACAAATTACTCCCATATCATTTGCTTTCTTAATATCCTCTACATTTGCTGTGTCGATAAAAAATTTCATAATTTTC
>ERZ1026874.63-NODE-63-length-69224-cov-54.041507_pt1 | contig 69224 bp, 44 predicted proteins | sample MGYA00380167_ERZ1026874 | MGnify/ENA primary metagenome ERZ1026874 (study PRJEB33269, sample SAMEA4719803) | human gut metagenome | biome: human-associated habitat; feature: organic feature; material: feces | place: Cameroon | collected 2013-10 ...
TGGTGATGAAGGCAATGACCGTTTGCCCTGTTGTGGCTTTCACCTTATTATATAGAGTGGATTCGCCCATCGCCATATCCTTGGCGAATGCCTCTCGGTTGTAATCGCCATCTGCAAGATGTTGCATCACAATCTCAGTGGCACGGGTGATGAATGCCTGATCTGGGTTGCTCAAATGTAACGCAGCCTGTGCTTCGCTCTCCGTGCTGGTTTGGAGCGAAATTTCAGCCTGAATCTTTTCTATCATCTTCTTGCGGTTGGCAAGCAGGGCATTGATGCGGACTTCCAGTTCATCAAACTTGAACGGCTTGGTGATATAGGCGTCTGCTCCTACGGCATAGGCCTCGGTCTTGTCCTCTTCCTTGTTCTTGGCGGTGAGCAGGATAACAGGCAACTGCCAGAAGCGCTTGTCTTCTTTCAGCAGCTTGGTCAGTTCGATACCGTCCATAATCGGCATCATCACATCGCTCACCACGAGGTCTAGTTTCTCCTTCATGATGATGTTCATAGCCTGCTTTCCGTTCTTTGCCGTAAACACATGGTAGTTTTTGCTCAGTACCTGCAGCATCAGGGCGAGCAGTTCCTCGTTGTCCTCAACCACCAGGATTTTGCTTGCATTCTTTCTGATGAAGATGCTCTGGTGGACAGGTGCCAGCTTAGGTTTGTCTTCAGAAGCAGGTTGGGATTCCTGCTCCGTTTCCTGGCTTGCCTGTCTGATGGCTTCCTGATTTACTGCATTTGGTTTGTCAGAATTGTCAATTTCATCTGGTGCATACGCACTCTTCTTGATAGGCAGGGTAATGGTGAAGGTAGTGCCTTCGCCTTCCAGGCTCTCACATTGGATGTTGCCATGATGCAGTTTCACCAGGTCGTGGGTCAGCGACAGTCCGATACCGGTTCCCGGCATGTTCTGCTTGCGGTAGTCGCCATCGAAGAATCGGGTGTAGAGATGCTTCATCTTCTCCTTCGACATACCGATGCCATTATCCGCGATGGTGATGATAGCCTGTTCCTTGCTGAGGCTGAGCGATACATCAATCTTGCCTCCCACCTTATTATATTTAATAGCGTTGGAGAGCAGGTTGTAGATGATCTTATCCATCTTGTCGGCATCAAACCATGCCAAGCCTTCTGCCTTCGGCTTCTCCAGGGATAGCGAAATCTTCTGGTGTTCAGCCATCGGACGGATATTCTCGCAGGCTTCTTCTATAAAGGAAACCAGGTTGCTGCGGCTCACGAGCAGATGCAGCTGTCCTGCCTGCGACTTTCTCACTTCCAGAATCTGTCGCAGGAGTCGGGTGGTGCGGTTGATGTTGCTGTCCATCACGAGATAGTCTTCCTCATACTGTGGTGCCACCTCCTTGAGCTTGTAGATGGTAGCAGAGATGACGGTGAGCGGGGTGAGCAGCTCGTGGGTGATATTGGTAAGGATAACTCCCATCTGCAGGCTGTTTCTGGTCTTCACCCGCTCCTTATACCATCTGGCAGCAGCAAAGAAGCTGCCAATGAGCATCAGGATATAGAACATGAAGGCTATTCGGGAAGCATACCATGGGGGCAGCACCTGGATGGTGATGGTGTATGGCAGTTCCTGCCACTTGCCGTAGCCGTCTGTAGCCTTGATTTTCAGATAGTAAGTTCCTGAACTGAGGTTCTGGAAGGCTGCCTTGTGTACCCCCTTGTCGCAATACTGCCAGTCGTCGTCATACCCCTCCAGCTGGTAGGCATATACATTCTTCTCGGTATTGCCGTAGGTGAGGAGTGCGAACTCCACGTTGAATTTCTTCACTCCAGCCGGAATGATGAGCTGTCGGGTATAGGCAGGCATCTCTTTCGAGATATCAGCCTTTTCGGCAGAATCGAGCTTGGCGAAAGGCTGGTCGTCAACAATAATGTCGGTAACCACCAGTTTGGCTTTTCTGTTCTTGCCCAGTTGCGGCTTCATCGACGGCACGAACGAGAAGAAGCTGGTTCGGCTTCCGAAGAAGAGTTCCTTGCCATACTGGCAAGCCGTGTTGGGTACGAAGAGCACATTGCCCAGGCCATCTTCGTTGGTGAAATAGATGATGTCTTGCGGCTTCTTGCTGTCCTTGCCCCAGACGATGTTGACGAGAGCATAGTCGGTGGTGAGCCAGAGGTTTCCATTCTCATCTTCTTTGATGGTGAGCATGCGGTCGCCGGACAGATGATATTCCTGGTTCTTCGGCTCAAACTTGTCTTTCACCTTATTATATAGGAAGAGTCCGCCGCTGTTGGAGATAGCCCAGAGTCTTCCCCTTGAATCTTCCAGGCAGGCGGTGGCATCTTCTATGTCGAAATTCCGCTGTGCAAGACTATACTGCTTGCATCTTAAAGATTTTGGGTTTCTGGCGTTGCCCGATATGCGGATGATACCCTCGTTGTCGGTGGCAAGCCAGATGTTTCCCTCCTTGTCTTGCGAGATATGGCGGATGTCGCAAGAAGTAAGGTCTTTCTTTCCCTCCTTCATGGTAATTGCAGTGCCCTGGTTGTTGGGATATACGATGCTCAGACCGTTGCGCTGTCCTATCCACATGATTTTATCGTCTGATTCGAAGAGGGTATTCACGAAATTATCCTGTATGATAGATGGATGAGTTTCGTGTGTCAGCAGGAAGGCTGGCTTTTCGGCGGCAGGCTTGACGATGACACCATAGCTGTTGTTGGCAAACCAGATTTCCCCGTTGCTTCTTTTGGCTATATCCGATATGCTGGTGGTGAGTGCTCTCTGCTGGATATTGGCGAGGCCCGGTATTTCGTGGTTGAAGAGAGTCTTGCCGGTCTTGCGGTTGTGCAGGGCGATGCCGTATGGGTTCAGTCCCAGCCAGAAATTCTCGCCGTCGGTGGTCAGAATGGAATATATATAGTTGATGGTGAGCTGGGTATGGCTCTTGTCAAGATTCCATAGCTTGAATATCGAAGGCTGGGTATTTACTTGCAGGATACCGTTGTTCTGCGTGCAGAGCCAAATGTTGCCCTGTCCGTCGGTGGCGATATCATTGTTGAAGTTGAGCGGATTATTGCCGATGGAGCTGTATCCCTTCCACTCTGCATTAGGGATATCTTCTTCCAGATAGCACACGCCCTCTCGTGTGCATGCCCAGAGTGTTTTTGTCACCGGATCATGCACAATCTTATAAAAGGTATCAAAATGGCTGGCACTATAAGGGTATTGGTGTGCTCCAGGTTGTCGTACATTGCCAGGATTATCCAGGCGTACCACGCCATAGCCCCAGGTTCCCACCCACAGGCGACGGTGCTTGTCAAAGAAAAGTGAGTAGGCGGAGTTGGTGGCATTGAACGATGGATAGCGATACATGATATTGGTTCCACGCTTGAATCGCATGAGTCCCGACGACCAGGTGCCGATGAGTAAGTCGCCGTTCTGGTCTTCAACGATGGCTTTCACGCTGTATCTGGAAATCTTCTGCTTGTGTCCGTTTTCATCAATAAGCCATGTGTTCTGGGGGGTGTATGTATGGAAGCGCTCCGTCTTTGGATTGAAATATGAGAGTCCTCCGTCTGTTCCTACCCACAGCGTTCCGTCTTTGCTTACGTAGAGGGTATAGATGATGCGTTGGGATTCTTCGGGCAGGAAGAAACTCTTGAATTTTCCGGTACGCTTGTTCATCCTCACCAATCCGTTTCTCGTACCCAGCCAGAGGTTGTCCTGATGGTCTTCGGCGATGGAACGGATGGTGTTGTTGGGCAGGATGCCTGGCTGGTAGGCACTCGACTTATAGGTTTTGGCCACGTATCCGTCGTAGGATTTCACGCCGGCATTGGTTCCTACCCACATGATGCCGTTGCTGGCAAAGAACATGCAGCTCACCTCTTCGGTGGGTGCAATCGGGATGGGCGGAAGGTAACGATATGGGAAGTTTTGTGCTTTTACCGAGGTGGCAAAGCATATCAGACAGATGAGGATGCGTAATATGGCAGATTTCATGTCTATTATTTATTGTTAGTTAAATTCCAAAATTCGTTGCAAAGGTATAAAGAATCTGCCAAAAAAGTGCCTAAAATGCAGTTTTTAACGATTTGAATCCTTATTTTACCGAAATCTGCCCTATAAAGTAGGCTTAATTCTCTAATTTTGCACCCAGCAACGAACAGTTAGAGTATTACAAACTTAATAATAAATTCAACGCAAATGAATAAACTATTCACATTACTGATGTTGTGGATGCTGTCTTGTCTGCCTTCATTGGCTCAAGCTCCGATGGACGGCGGTGTATGGAAAGACAATACCGGCAAGCATATCAATGCGCATGGTGGCAACATCTTCAATTACAAAGGTACCTACTATTGGTATGGCGAGAGCCGTTCGGCTGATGGCAAACCTTACAGCTCATTGGGTGTAAGCTGCTTCACCTCGAAGGATCTCAAGAAATGGACCAATCATGGCTTGGTACTTCCTGTAACAGATGAGCCAGGCAGCGACATCGAAGGTGGTTGCATCATCGAGCGCCCTAAGGTTCTCTACAATCAGAAGACCAAGAAGTTCGTCATGTGGTTCCATCTCGAATTGAAGGGTAGGGGCTATGGTGCTGCCCGCTATGGCGTGGCAACCAGCGATACTCCTTTCGGACCTTTCAAGTTCATTCGCTCAGGTAGAGTGAATCCAGGAATCTATCCTGTGGGATTCTCAAAACCAGATACCACCGACCTCAAGCATCAGCTTCTATTCCCGGAACTGAAGGCATGGTGGACTCCAGAATGGCGCAAGCAGATAGAGCGCGGCATGTTCTGGATGAGAGACTTTGAGGGAGGACAGATGTCGAGAGACATGACAATTTTCATCGATGATGATGGTAAAGCATACCACATCTATTCATCAGAGGATAACTTAACGCTCCAAATCGCACAATTGACGGATGACTACATGCAGCACAACGGAAGCTATGTTCGTGTTGCGGCTGGTGGCCAGAACGAGGCTCCAACCATCTTCAAGCAGGATGGAACCTACTGGATGATTACCAGCGGATGTACCGGTTGGGCTCCAAATGCAGCCCGTATGTTCAAGGCGAAGAATATCTATGGTCCTTGGGAACAGTTAGCAAACCCTTGCCGCGGCGAGGGTGCCAACAAAACCTTCGGTGGACAGGGTACCTTTATCTATAAGGTGGAAACTGCCGCACAGAAGAAGATGTTCCATGGTGCCGACTATGTGTTCATGGCAGATATTTGGAATCCAAAGCAATTAAGTGACAGTCGGCATCTCTGGATACCTATTTCCTGGGAAAATGGTACTCCAGTGTTGAAAAAACAATAAAAAATAAGGTCGCTCTGCTTGTTTCTAACTATTTTTGATTATATTTGCAAAATATTTGCAAGCTCTCATTAAAATGTTGGCATCTATATGCCACCAAATGTAAACAGAACAAACAAAACAACAAACATTAAACAACAAACAACAACTATCTATGAATTATATATATAGAACGATCATCATGGTAGTCTTGGCTGTGGCTCCTTTCATGGGAGTAAATGCCAAGAAGAAAGTAATGCAGCAGAGCGACCGCCAATATTGGTGCTCGCTGGCCTACAAGATGGCTCAGCCAGTGCTCGAAAACATGGCTAAGGGCGAGTTGCAGAAGAATATGCAGACTGAGTTCAGTCCTAGCTTCGACAACCGCAACAAGAAGGTGCTCTATATGGAGTGCTTCGGCAGACTGATGGCAGGTGTGGCTCCATGGCTCACCCTTCCGGATGATGCCACAGCCGAGGGCAAGCAGCGCAAGCAGCTCCGCGAGTGGGCCTTGGCTTCCTACAAGAATGCCGTTGACCCTCAGAATCCAGACTATCTCTGCTGGGGTATCGGTGGTCAGAACCTGGTAGATGCAGCCTACATCGCCGAGAGCTTCCTCCGTGCTTACGATACACTCTGGAAGCCATTGGACGAGGTAACCAAGAAACGCTATCTCGCAGAGTTTGCCAAGCTTCGCCACATCGATCCTCCTTATACCAACTGGCTTCTCTTCTCTTCAACCATCGAGAGCTTCATGGCAAAGGCGGGTGGCGATTTCGATGAATATCGCGTCAATTCAGCCTGCCGCAAGGTAGAGGAGTGGTATGTAGGTGATGGCTGGTATGCTGATGGTCCTTCGTTCGCATTCGATTACTACAGCAGCTATGTATTCCATCCGATGTATCTGGAAACACTGCAGGCGATGGTAGATGCCAAGGTAAATTCCCGTCTTGACTATCAGAAGTATTATGATAGAGAGTTGAAGCGCTGCCAGAAGTACAGCATCATTCTCGAAAGATTCATCTCTCCAGAGGGTACCTTCCCTGCATTCGGAAGAAGTATTCCTTACCGAATGGCAACCATGCAGCCGCTTGCCCTGATGGCGTGGTATCAGACGTTGCCTAGGGATTTGAGCAACGGACAGGTGCGTGCAGCCCTGACCAAGGTGCTCCATCGCATGTTCGACCAGGAGAACAACTTCAATGAGAAGGGTTATCTTTCTATCGGTTTCTGCGGAAACAGCCAGAAGAACGTAGCCGACTGGTATACCAACAACGGTTCGCTCTACATGACCACCCTTGCCTTCATGCCTCTCGGCCTGCCTGCCGATCATCCATTCTGGACAGATGCAGCACAGCCTTGGACTCAGGTGAAGGCATGGAACAATCAGCAGTTCCCTAAGGATCATCACTGGAAGGACGAGATTGTTACCAAGGACAAGTGGTAATTTTTTTTAGTTAAGAGTTTATAGTTAAGAGTTTATAGATTGTTATGCGCAAGATATTGATGATGCTGGCGGCTGCAGCCCTGGCTTTGCCTCTGAATGCAGCACAGCCAGCCAAGAAGACTGCTAAGGTCAAGAAAGCAAACAAGAAGGAAGTGAAGGCTTCCAAAAAGTGGGACCACGATCAGGTGGTGGCACTCATCACAAAGGTGAATAACTACTGGCAGGCTAACAACAAGCCTGAGGTTCGTGCCTTCTGGGATAATGCCGCTTATCATACCGGCAATATGGAGGTATATAAGATGCTGAAGGACCAGAAGATGCTCGATTACTCCATCCGTTGGGCTGAGCATAACGACTGGAGTGGTGCTACAGAGGCTAACCCAGCCAAGTGGAAGTACAAACCATACGGCGAGGGCAAGCAGCACGTACTCTTCGGCGACTGGCAGATCTGCTTCCAGACTTACATCGACCTCTACAACATTGAGGCAGCCAAGGGCAATGCCGCTGCTTCAGAATATATGGTGAAGCGTGCCAAGGAGGTGATGCACTACGAGGCTTATTCTCAGCCAACAGACTACTGGTGGTGGAGCGATGCCCTCTATATGGTGATGCCTGTGATGACTAAGATGTATAAGCTGACCGGCGATACCAAGTTTCTCGACAAACTTTACGATAATCTTCTCACTACCGATGAGATTATGCTCGATAAGGAGACCAACCTCTACTTCCGTGACGGCAAGTACGTTTATCCAAAGCACAAGAGTGCCAACGGAAAGAAAGACTTCTGGGCACGTGGTGATGGCTGGGTCCTCGCAGGTCTGGCAAAGGTGCTGCAGGATATGCCGAAGGACTACAAGCACTATCAGTTCTTTGTAGATAAGTTCCAGAAGTTGGCTAAGGCAGTGGCTGAGATTCAGCAGCCAGAGGGCTACTGGACCCGCTCAATGATGGACCCTGAACATGCACCAGGACCGGAGACCAGCGGTACAGCCTTCTTCACCTATGGTATGCTCTGGGGTGTAAACAATGGTTATCTCAACAAGAAAGAATATAAGAAGGTGATAGACCGAGCATGGACATATCTGACCGAGACTGCCGTACAGGCAGACGGCAAGGTGGGCTATGTGCAGCCTATCGGCGAGCGAGCTATCCCAGGACAGACCGTGGATGCCAATTCACAGGCAAACTTCGGTGTGGGAGCCATGCTTCTCACTGCATGTGAATATGACAAATATTTAAATTCAAAATAAAGAGAAATGAATAAAAGACTGTTCGTAACATTGAGTATGGCAGGCTTGGCAATGGTGGCTTTTGGTGCTAAAAAACCGAAGGCCGCCATTAAGCCGTTAAATAAAACGGTAGCCATCCAGCAGCCTACTTTCACAGAGTGGCACGACCTTCAAGTGAATGAAATCAATCGTTTGCCTTTGCACACCTTGCATTTCGCTTACGATCCTAACGATTTCCCTGGAACGGGTGCTGAGTATCTTGACAAGAAGAAGAGTATGAACTACATGTCGCTCGACGGCACATGGAAGTTCAACTGGGTAGCCAACGCTGATGAGCGCCCTACAGACTTCTACAAGACTGACCTTGACGATTCAAAATGGAAGAACATCCAGATGCCAGGCAACTGGGAGATGCTGGGCTATGGTCAGCCTGAGTATGTGAACGTGGGCTTCGCTTGGCGTGGTCACTTCAACCAGCAGCCACCTGCAGTTCCTACCAAGGACAACCACGTGGGTTCCTATCGTCGTGAAATCAATATCCCTGCCAACTGGGATGGAAAGCGTGTCATCGCTCACTTCGGCAGTGTAACTTCCAACATCTATCTTTATGTAAACGGACAGTTTGCCGGTTATGCCGAGGATAGCAAGGTAGCCGCTGAGTTTGATATCACTCCTTTCCTGAAGAAGGGCAAGAACCTCATCGCCTTCCAGTCTTTCCGCTGGTGTGATGGTTCCTGGTGTGAGGATCAGGACTTCTGGCGTCTGAGCGGTCCGGCTCGTGAGAACTATCTCTATGCCCGCTCTAAGGAACATCGTCTGCTCGATGTTCGTGTAGAGACTGAGCTGAAGAACAACTATAAGGATGGTGCACTCAACATCACAGCGAAGTTGCAGGGCAACACCTTGGCTTACTTCGGTCTTTACGATCCAGATGGCAAGGAGGTTATCGTAACAGGTACAGATAACGTGAAAAATGGTGTGGCTAAGTATCAGCTCCGTGTGAAGAACGTTCGCAAGTGGAGTGCTGAGACTCCTAACCTCTATACCCTCGTCGTATCTCCTATCCAGAATGGCGGTCAGTATGCACCTTACGAGATTATCCAGGTAAAGGTGGGCTTCCGCAAGGTGGAAATCAAGAACAAGCAGCTTTTGGTAAACGGTCAGCCTGTTCTCCTGAAGGGTGCCAACCGTCATGAGATTGATCCGGATGCTGGTTACAACGTAAGCGAGCAGCGCATGATTCAGGACATCATGATGATGAAGCGCCTGAACATCAATGCCGTTCGTACCTGCCACTATCCTGATGATCCACGCTGGTACGACCTCTGCGACAAGTATGGTCTCTATGTGGTTGCCGAGGCTAACCAGGAGAGCCACGGTTTCCAGTATGGCGACGATGCTGCTGCCAAGAAGCCTGAGTTTGCCAAGCAGATTATGGAGCGCAACCAGCACAATGTGTCTATGTTCTACAACCATCCTTCTATCATTACATGGAGTTTGGGTAACGAGACCGTGATGGGCGACAACTTCATTCAGGCTTACAAGTGGATTAAGAGCCAGGACAAGACCCGTCCTGTGCAGTATGAGCAGGCTCACCGTGGTGAGGGTACTGATATCTTCTGCCCAATGTACTATCCTGTAAGTGCCTGCGAGAAGTATGCCAAGGACCCTAACAGTCCGATGCCGCTCATCCAGTGTGAGTACAACCATACCATGGGTAACTCAGGCGGTAACCTGAGCGACTACTGGGATCTGGTACGCAAGTATCCTATCTTCCAGGGTGGTTTCGACTGGGATTTCGTTGACCAGGCATTGCACCGCAAGATTGTGAAGCCTATGAGCATCCTGCCTTACAAGATGAACAACGAGGAGCTCCGCAAGGTTGAGTATACATACGGTGGTGACTACAACAAGTATGATCCTAGCGATAATAACTTCAACTGTAACGGTATCATCGGTCCAGACCGCCAGATGAATCCTCATGCTTACGAGGTGGCTTATCAGTATCAGAACATCTGGGCTAAGATGGTAAGTGCTGAGGCTGGACAGGTGAGCGTATACAATGAGAACTTCTTCCGTGATTTGAGCAACTATGCCTTGGCATGGAGCCTGGAAGAGGATGGCGTAGAGACTCAGAACGGTACCATCGCCGACCTCGATGTTCCTGCACAGCAGACCAGAACTTACACTATCCCTTACGATAGAAGTAAGATTACCGGCAAGGAGGTATTCCTCAACATCGATTTCCGTCTGAAGAATTCAGAGCCTCTGATGACTGCCGGTCAGGTGGTAGCTTATGCACAGTTGCCAGTGGTTGCCAAGCAGGCTTGCGATGGTGACTGCAGCAAGATGCTGGCTGAAGGTCATGGCAAGAAGAAGATGAAGCTTGCAGCCAAGAAGGACAATGTGGTGGCAGTAACAACTCCAAACCTCACCTTCAAGCTCGACCGTACTACCGGTCTTATCTCTGAGTATGCTTACAACGGCAAGTCAATGCTCGGCGAGGGCGGTACCTTGAAGCCAAACTTCTGGCGTGCTCCTACCGATAACGATATGGGTGCTAATTTCCAGAAGAAGTTCAAGGTTTGGAAGAACCCACAGATGAACCTGAAGAATATCGACGTGAAGAAGGATAAGAAGGCTAACACCGTAACCATCGTCACATCATTCGATATGCCGGAGGTTCAGGGTCAGATGGACATCACCTACCTCGTATTCGCCAATACAGGTGCAGTGAAGGTAACAGAAGACTTCAAGGCTACAGAGGGTGCCAAGGTGAGCGATATGTTCCGCTTCGGTATGTTGCTGCAGATGCCATACACTATGGAGAAGAGCAACTACTACGGCCGTGGTCCTATCGAGAACTACTCAGACCGCAAGGACTGCATGCGCATCGGTGTTTACACAGATGATGCCGACAATCAGTACTTCCCATACATCCGTCCACAGGAGAGTGGTACCAAGAGCGATATCCGCTGGTGGAAGCAGACCGATGCCACAGGCTTGGGCTTGCAGGTAAAGAGCTGCACACCATTCTATGCCAGCGCTCTCCACTTCGATACCGAGGAACTCGATGATGGCGATGAGAAGGAACAGCGCCACAGCTTTGACCTGAAGAAGTCTAAGTACACCAATCTCTTCCTCGATGCAGCCCACATGGGTGTAGGCGGTGAGAACTCTTGGGGTGCTTGGCCATTGGAGAAGTATCGCGTACATTATGGAAACAAGACCTTCAACTTTGTGCTGATTCCTCAGACAAAATAGTAGAAAAACAGGGATTTGAACAAAAATCCAATATATTTAAACAGAAAATCCACCTCATTTGGGGTGGATTTTTTGTATCTTTGCATCCGTAAATTTATATATGTATATGTAAACGTATCAATATCGATATGTTAAACGTATCAATATAGAAAAGAGAATTTCAACCTAAAAAAGACAATAACGAACAATATGAGAAAAGCTAAGTTTTTTGCAGCAGTGTTGATGGCGATGTCTTCTCTCGGAGCATTCGCACAGCATCAGTTTTCAGTTCAGGCAAACAAGCCTGGAGTAGAAATCCAGCCTACCATGTATGGTATCTTCTTCGAGGATATCAACTTCGGTGCTGATGGTGGTCTCTATGCAGAGATGGTGGAGAACCGTTCCTTCGAGTTCCCACAGCGCCTGATGGGATGGAATACATTTGGAAATGTAACCCTCAGCGACGTGAAGCCTGCCTTCGACCGCAATCCTCACTATGTTACATTGGAGAGTGCTGGTGCCCGTGAGAAGCAGACCGGTTTGGAGAACCGCGGTTTCTTCGGCATGGGTTTGAAGAAGGATATGAAGTACGATTTCTCCGTATATGGCCGTCTTCATCTCATCGATGGCAAGCAGGCTAAGATTCGCGTAGAGTTGGTTAACTCTAAGAATGATGTCATTGCCAAGAAGAGCATCACCATTACCAACAATAAATGGCAGAAGCATACCGCTTCGCTGACTTCTCCTCAGACAGATGCCAAGGGTTTGATGCGTGTTTATCTAGAGAAAGGTTCTGAGAGCGTGGATCTCGACCACATCTCTCTCTTCCCATCAGACAACTGGAATGGTCTTCGTGCCGACCTCGTTCAGGACCTTGCCGACCTGAAGCCAGGTATCTTCCGTTTCCCTGGCGGATGTATCGTAGAGGGTACCGACCTCGACACCCGTTATGAGTGGAAGAACAGTGTAGGTGCTCCAGAAAACCGTCCTCTGAACGAGAACCGCTGGAGAGATACCTTCCCACATCGCCTTTTCCCTAACTACTATCAGTCTTTGGGCTTGGGCTTCTACGAGTACTTCCTCCTTTCTGAGAAGATTGGTGCAGAGCCATTGCCAATTCTCTCTGTAGGTCTGGCTTGCCAGTATCAGAACGATGATAAGGATCCTAATGCGCATGTAGCAGTCAAGGATCTCCAGAGCTATATCGACGATGCACTCGACCTCATCGAGTTTGCCAATGGTCCTGTCACCTCTAAGTGGGGTAAGCTCCGTGCCGATATGGGTCATCCTGCACCATTCAATCTGAAGCAGATTGGTATCGGTAACGAGCAGTGGGGTCCTATGTATCCTGAGCGTCTGCAGAAGTTCATGGAGCAGATTCATGCCAAGTATCCAAAGATCAAGATCTGCGGTTCATCTGGTCCATCTGCTGATGGCAAGGATTTCGACTACGGTTGGGAGCAGATGCGCAAGTTGGGCGTAGATATGGTAGATGAGCATTACTACAAGAGCCCTGAGTGGTTCCGCAGCAATGCCAGCCGTTACGACAAGTACGACCGCAAGGGTCCTAAGGTCTTTGCCGGTGAGTATGCTGCTCATGCCAAGAATGATCCAAACTCTTGGGAGGCAGCCCTTTCTGAGGCAGCTTTCATGACCGGTTTGGAGCGCAATGCCGATGTGGTTTATCAGGCTACCTATGCACCTCTCTTCGCTCATGTAGAGGGATGGCAGTGGCGTCCAGACCTCATCTGGTTCGATAATCTCAGCTCTGTGCGTTCAGCCAACTACTATGTTCAGCAGCTCTACGGCGAGAACAAGGGTACCAACGTATTGAAGCTTACCGAGAACGGCAAGGCTGTAGCAGGCGAGAATGGTCTCTATGCCTCTGCTTGTTTCGACAAGGCTACCAAGAGCTACATCGTGAAGATTGCCAACACCTCTAACGAGGCAAAGGAAATCAACGTTACCTTCAACGGTATCAAGAAGTTGAACCCTGGTAAGGTAACCGTTCTCCATGCCGACAATATCCAGGCAGAGAACAAGATTGACAACAAGAACGTGGTTGTTCCTGTGGTATCAGATGCTCAGGCAAACGGCAATGTCTTGAATGTGAAGATGAAGCCAAACAGCTTCGTGGTATATCGATTCTAATAGATTCGTTCTTTTTATATAAAAGACTGTTTTTAAGCAGACAAATAAAGGTTATTAAGGTACGAGATTTAAAGGATAATGAAGATCCCTTGCAGCAGAAATGTTGCAAGGGATTGTTTTTTTGTTTTTTTTTAATGCCAATGAATGAATAAATAACAAAATATTTGCCCTTTCTACTTTTTTTTATTAAATTTGCACTCGTAAAGAGTTAACTATAAAATAATTGAATAAAAATAGGAAGTGATATGAGATTAAGAAATCTTATCTTGATGGTTCTTGCTGTGATGTGTACATCCCAGGTGATGGCGCAGAGTAAACGTAATGTGCGTAAGCGCCCTGCCAAACGTACCGTCGTTAATAACACCAAGAAACCAGTTGACAAAACTAAGGACGCAAAGTTGCCTGTAGATTCTCAGGCTGTGGCTCCTGCTGCTCAAACTACGGCTGTTCCGGCTGCGGCAGCACCTGCTGGCTCTACAGCAACACCTGCAGCTGCTCCTGCTGCAACAACTTCTGCAACAACTCCAGCAACCGCTGCTGCATCTGCAACAACTCCAGCAACGACACCGGCTGCTCCTGCTACCCCTACAGCGAGTGAGGCTTCATTGTTGCCACCACCAGCTCCTGCTGTTCCCCAGGACCGTGTGGACACCATCTACTACAACAAGAATTGGAAGGTGATTACCAACAAGGCTTTCGCCAGCTATTATCGCTATGCTCTCTATCCAGCGAACCCAGCCATGTCTAAGGAATTCAAGACCTACTATATTGATGGCGCCTTGCAGAGCGAGGGCAGTTTCCTGGAACTCGACAAGAATGATGATGCCAACAGTAAGTTTACCGATACTTATATCTCTTATTACAAGGATGGCAATGTAGAGGAGAAGAAGACCTATGTAGACGGCAAGTTGAACGGTGAATATTCCATCTATTTCAATAATGGCAACATCAGCAAGCACTTCCTCATGAGCGAAGGCCGACGTGATGGACTTTCTGCCACTTTCACCGAGGATGGAAAAATCTGTACCCTTACCCCATACGTTTCCGACCAGCCTGATGGCTACTATGTGGTGGTTGACATCGATGGCAACTACTCCAAGTATTCGCTTGCCGACAAGCAGCCTGTGCTTGAAACACCAAGTCCTTCGGAAATCGTTACGGAGTATAAGAACGGCGTGGCATGGCCTTACTATAATAAGAATGGTCTTATCGTGGGTGCCAGCAACACCATAGTGGAAGATATCGGCGGTTATCGCCAGATTGGTCTGTTCCTCGTAAACAAGAGTATGATTAATCTCGACCTCGACCCTAGTCAGATAGAGATTTATTCCATCAAGAAGGACAAGCGCAAGGAATTCGAGAAGATTTCTGCCCAGGAGTACAATGACAAGATTATGAAATATGTGCGCCGCACTTCCATGATGCCGGCTGCCCGCAATGGCAATGTGAATGCCAACCTGGGTGCCCAGTTCTCTAACTCTTCCAATACGGTGAAGGATTTCCAGGCCCGCATCTGCCGCATGCGCAAGCTGGATGATGGAACCCGCATGAAGTATGCCGAGAAGGAACCTGCTGATTTGGGCTATCTGGAACGTACTACCATCCATCCGGGTGAGGTTGTCTATGGCTATATCTATACCGACGACCGCAAGGGAGTGGATCTCTTCGTAAAGGTGAAAATCAACGGTATCGACTACTTGTTTGAATGGGACGATAGTAAGAAGTAATCAGATACAATCAGAAACAATCAGATATAGTCAGATACAATCAGATACAATTAGACCTAATCAGATGAAAACAAAGAAAATGATAAACCGCTTAATCAAGAGGTGCTCCTGTTTCGTAATGGGAGCACTTCTCGTTGCTGCCTGCCAGCGGCCAGCCGGTTCGGCAGAATCCGACGAGTATCGGGTGGCGTTGCGGAAGGTGGATGATTCCATTGCCGCACAGTCGCCTCTGGCCCGCAAGTTGGTAGAACAGGGCTTGAAGGAGGCTAAGGACAGCTTTGCCTTCTATGAGTACTATTCCCGCATGGGCAAGTACTTCTGCCTGTCGTCAACACCCGATTCCATGGTTCCTTATATAGATAAGGTAATCCAGTTTGCCAAGCAGCAGCCCGAGTCGCCTCGCCGTAACAGTCTGCTTGCCTTTGCCTACAACACGCAGGCAGCCAACTACCACAACTTCCATAAGAAAGGAGATGAGGCACTGACTCTCTATCTGGAAACCTATCGCCTGTCGTTGGCCAGCGATACCAAGGACCAGTCGCCTATGATATGTGCCAATGTGGGTGATGCCTATCTTGCCCAGAACCAGTTGCCCGAAGCTGCCCAGTGGTATCGCCGTGCTCTGTTCCTGGTCGACTCGCTCAATTTGCCTAAGAAAGAGAATATCACCCTCTATCTGGGTTTGGCTACCATCTATTTGCAACTCAACGATTTTGATACGTCGCTTCAGTATTATCAGCAGACGGAGAAGTATTTCAATCAGATGTCTGTGGCGATGCAAGCCTATTATCTGAACAACTACGGAAATTATTATTATTATTCTAAGGACTACAAGAATTCCCTTCGATTGTTTTTGCGCCTCAAGGATTTGCTGGAAAAGCGTGGCAAAACGGAGACCTTCGATATGTATCTCTGTAAACTCAATATGGCTGATGTCTATCTCAATCTGGACCAGTTGGCTGAGTCGGAGAAATATCTCGACGAAGTAGAGCCTTATATGCGTAAGAATGCAGACGACGTGGCCGTTTACTATTGTCACACCATCCGCATCGGACTGGCTGTGAAGAAGCATAATATGCAGGCCGTTACCCGCATTCTGGATTCCGAGAAGAATATGCCGGTGATGCCTTTTACCATGCGTCAGATACGCAATCATTATCTCAGATTGTACTACAAGGCAATGGGAGATTACCGCCAGGCATACGAAAACCTGCGTGAAGATGTGCAGCAGAACGATTCCCTGGAACACCGCCGCATCAACATGCGGGCATCCGAGGTGATGGAGCGATTTACGCAAGATACCCTCAAGCTTCATCACGATCTGGCGATGGAGCACAAGAATGTGGAACTGCAGGAGGTGAAGATGTTTGCCACTGCTGCTCTTGCTGCTGTCTTGCTGGTCATCATGTTCTTCATCATGAAGACGGTTCAGAACCGCAGACGCATGGAATCCAATAAGTTGCGTGTCATGCAGCTCAAGATGGAGGCTGTGCGCAACCGCATCTCTCCTCATTTCGTCTTCAATGTGCTGAATAATAAGATAGTGCATTCGGGCAATGCCGAGGCGGATGAACTGATGCGCCTGTCGAAGCTGATTCGTGCCAACCTCGATATGTCGTGCCGACTGGATGTGAGCCTGGCTGAGGAGTTGGACTTCGTGAAGCAGTATGTGGAGGTAGAAAGACCTCTGGTGGACGGCAACTTCGAGTTCAAGCTTGAGGTGGCTCCGGATATCAACCTCGGCAAGGTGCACGTACCTTCCATGTTTGTACAGATATTGGTGGAGAATGCCCTGGTTCACGGATTGAGAGGATGGGAAGGCGAAAAGCGACTGCAGGTAAAGGTAGAACGCAGGCAGAATGGCATGACATCCATCTCCGTCATCGACAACGGACCGGGTTTCGATATCCGAAGCACGGGTAAGAAGCGGACGGGACTGACGGTGCTCAGTCAGACCATTGCGATGATAAACGAACGCAACCGCTGCAAGATGACCTTCTCCATGCGTAACCTGAAGGGTGAAGACGGAAAGGTGCTGGGCTGCGAATCCAGTTTCTGTATACCAGACGAGATTAATTTATCTATATAATATAATAAGGTGTAAACTAAGGGGAATATGAAAATAGTTATTGTAGACGATGACAAGCAGGCGGCTTATGATTTGGAGGCTCGCCTGCTGAAGAGTTATAAGATTGAGGTGGCTGGTGTCGCCTTGAACGGTTTGGACGGATTGGCGCTGGTCAACAAGCATCGTCCTGATGTGTTGTTTCTCGATGTTCAGTTGCCTGATATTTCGGGCTTGGATTTCCTTGACCGTATCGATGATTTTACGGATGGCGACTGTCGTGTGGTGATGTATACGGCATACGACAAGTTTATCCTGCCTGCCTTTCGCAAGAAAGCCTTCGATGTGCTGCTCAAGCCGATAGACAATAAGGACTTGGCGCTGATTATGTGCCGACTGGAAGAGGCGGGCATCGAGAGCCTTCCATCCTCAGCCCGGGGCGTATCGCTTGACGAAAACGGCTTGAGCATCCAGAATCCGAAGGATGATAAGTTCCTGCTCTATACCAACAGCACAGACTTCAAGCTGGTTGACAAGCGAGACATCGGTGTATTCAAGTATAATCACGAAGGTCGCTGCTGGGAGGTAGTGGTGGCAGGTGTTCCTGCTCCTGTCCGCCTGAAGCGCAATGTAAAGAGTGAGTCGCTGGCTGGTCTCGACAAGCAGTTTGTGCAGGTCAACCAGAAGTACATCATCAATATGGACTATCTGATAGAGGTGGTCGACAATGTCTGCCATTTCTATCCGCCGTTCGACAACATCGATTATGTGAAGGTGGGCCGCTTCTTTCGCAAGAAGTTTATCGAGCGTTTTTGCAGCCTGTAAATGCGTATTTCCCCCTCGGAGACCAACATATTGTATGAAAAAGGGCGGAAAAGTTTGAATTATGCATAAAAAAACGACCAAGATGGTAGCAGTTAGCCAATTATTTCGTAACTTTGCACCCGCAAACTTATAAAAATAATAAAAGAAGAATGGCTAATTTGAGATTTGAGGTTGTAGCCGAGGCCTTTAAGAAAAGACCTGTAGAGGTAGAGGCTCCCAAGGTGCGCCCTTCGGAGTACTTCGCCAAGTATGTATTCAACCGCCAGAAGATGTACAAGTATCTGCCATCTGATGTGTACGAGAAACTCATCGATGTGATTGATAATGGTACTCGTCTGGACCGTTCCATCGCTGATGCCGTGGCTGCCGGCATGAAGCTCTGGGCTGAGGAAAACGGGGTAACACATTATACTCACTGGTTCCAGCCATTGACAGAAGGTACTGCCGAGAAGCATGATGCCTTCGTGGAGCATGACGGAAAGGGTGGTATGATTGAGGAATTCTCTGGCAAATTGCTTGTCCAGCAGGAACCTGATGCCAGCTCATTCCCTAACGGCGGTATCCGCAACACCTTCGAGGCTCGTGGCTATTCTGCATGGGATCCTACATCGCCTGTGTTCATCATCGACGATACCCTCTGTATCCCTACCATCTTTATATCTTATACCGGTGAGGCTTTGGACTACAAGGCTCCATTGCTCCGCTCGCTCCATACCCTGAGCGAGGCGGCTACCGAGGTGTGCCACTATTTCTACCCACAGGTAAAGAAGGTGCAGACCAATCTCGGTTGGGAGCAGGAGTACTTCCTGGTAGATGAGAGCCTTTATTCGGCTCGTCCCGACCTGATGCTCACGGGCCGTACCCTGATGGGACACGACTCGGCAAAGAACCAGCAGATGGACGACCATTATTTCGGAACCATCCCTGAGCGTGTGCAGGCTTTCATGAAGGATTTGGAAATCCAGGCACTCGAACTCGGCATTCCTTGCAAGACCCGTCATAACGAGGTGGCTCCAAACCAGTTTGAGTTGGCGCCAATCTATGAGGAGTGCAACCTTGCCGTAGACCACAATATGCTCCTCATGAGCTTGATGAAGCGTGTGGCACATAAGCACGGTTTCCGTGTGCTCCTGCACGAGAAGCCATTTGCCGGTGTCAACGGTTCGGGTAAGCACAACAACTGGAGTCTCTGCACCGATACCGGCGTATTGCTTCATGCAGCAGGCAAGACTCCAGAGGATAACCTCCGCTTCGTAGTCTTCATCGTAGAGACCCTGATGGGTGTTTACAAGCACAACGGACTCTTGAAGGCATCTATCATGAGTGCAACCAATGCGCATCGTCTGGGAGCCAACGAGGCACCTCCAGCCATCATCTCTTCGTTCCTGGGCAAGCAGCTCACCGATTTGCTCGACCATATCGAAAAGGCTGATAAGGAAGAACTCTTCGCCCTTGCCGGCAAGAAGGGTATGGAGCTGGATATCCCTGAGATTCCAGAGCTGATGATTGATAACACCGACCGCAACCGTACCTCTCCATTCGCCTTCACCGGCAACCGTTTCGAGTTCCGTGCCGTAGGTTCAGAGGCCAACTGTGCATCTTCTCTCATCGTATTGAATGCTGCCGTAGCTGAGGCACTTGTTGATTTCAAGGCTCGTGTGGATGCCTTGATAGCCAAGGGCGAGGACCAGACATCGGCTATCATCGACATCGTAAGAGAGGACATCAAGACCTGCAAGCCTATCCGCTTCGATGGCAACGGCTATTCTGATGAGTGGAAGGAAGAGGCCCAGAAGCGTGGCTTGGACTGCGAGGCATCCTGCCCAGTAGTCTTCGACCGTTATCTGGACAAGGAGAGCATCGAGATGTTTGCCAAGACCAACGTGATGAGCGAGAGCGAGTTGAAGGCGCGCAACGAGGTGAAGTGGGAGACCTATACCAAGAAGATTCAGATTGAGGCTCGTGTGATGGGCGACCTGACCATGAACCACATCATCCCTGTGGCTACCCACTATCAGAGCCGTCTGGCGAAGAACGTAGAGGGCATGATTCACATCTTTGGTGGCGAGGAAGGCAAGAAGTTGACAGCCCGTAACGTGAAGATTATCCGTGAGATTGCCGAGCGCACCGAGTCGATAGAGCGAGGAGTAGAAGCATTGGTGGATGCCCGCAAGGTGGCGAACAAGATAGAGAGCGAGCGAGAGAAGGCAGTAGCATATCATGACACGGTGGCTCCGAAGATGGAGGAAATCCGTTATCAGATAGACAAGCTCGAGCTTCTCGTAGCCGATGAGCTTTGGACCTTGCCAAAGTATCGTGAGCTGCTGTTCATCAGATAATATTTCTTGGATTAGGAATTGAGATAATAAAAAAAGAGTGCATTGTGTATAGCGATGCACTCTTTTTTTGTTCCGGGAATATGGTAAAGTAGGTTAAAAGTAATATAAAGAACGTGAGGAAGTTTGTTTCGTTGCTTGTTTTTTAGTACTTTTGCCCCATAATTATGGACTCAAGTGTGGAAAATGTGGAGAATTACACAAAAAAGGTATCAAAAATGTGTAAAACTCCACATTTTCCCCACTTCAATAAAAATAAAGGGATATGTTTAACAGAACGATTATTCACGAATTGAGACAATGGAAAGAGCGCAGAGACCGCAAGCCATTGATGATGCTGGGAGCTCGACAAGTAGGCAAGACATCGGTGCTGAAGAAATTTGGAGAAGACAGCTTTGAGCATTGTGCTTATTTCAGTCTTGATGAAGAAGAGGGTGTTTGTGACATCTTTCGCAAGACCAAGAACCCGCAGCAAATCATCGAGCAGCTGTCGTATCTTTCATCCGAGCCAATTTTGCCTCATAAGACCTTGCTTATTCTTGATGAGATACAGGATTGTCCGGAAGCCATTAGTGCCATGAAATATTTCTGCGAAAAGACTCCCGAGTATGCTGTGGCTTGTGCCGGTTCTCTCCTGGGGTTGGCTTTTGGCCATCAGGGATTTTCGTTTCCAGTGGGAAAGGTGGATCACATGAACATGTATCCCGTTACTTTTTCTGAATTTCTGGAACAGCGTGATGCCGGACTCTATCAATATTATATGTCGATAGATAGTCTGGAACCGCTTCCTGATGTGTTTTTTAACCGTCTCTCGCAAGCCTTTACCGCCTATCGCATTTCTGGTGGAATGCCGGCTGTGGCTATGAAGATGATAGAGAAAGATTTGGAAGGTGTGGAAACTACGCTTCGTAATATACTGCAGGATTACTCCTTGGACTTTGTGAAGCATGCCACGCCTTTGCTTGCCAATAGAATTTCGCATGTTTGGCGGTCATTACCGTCACAGTTGGCTAAGGAGAACAGAAAATTTGTTTATCAGCTGGTCCGTCCTGGTGCGAGAGCCCGTGAATATGAGGATGCTCTTACCTGGCTTCAGAATGCAGGATTGATATACAAGGTAAGTTTGTGTTCTACTCCGCAGGTACCATTGAAATCTTATGAAGATTTAAGCATCTTCAAGATTTATAGTCTTGATGTGGGCTTGTTGCGAGCTCTTGCAGAGTTGAGTCCTGAGGCATACTTGAGTGATAATCCAATCTTTAAGGAATACAAGGGTGCTTTGGCTGAGAACTATATTCTTCAGAGTCTGGTGGCTAATGGCATCAAATGTTCTCATTATTGGGCGTCAGGAAATACGGCGGAAGTAGAATTCATCGTTCAGCGTGGTTTGGATGTGATTCCTATGGAGGTGAAGTCGGGAACAAGTGTTACAGGGCGCAGTTTGATAGAGTATAACAGGAAGTATTCTCCCCATCTGCGCATCAGATATTCCATGCTTAATCTCAAGCAGGATGATACCTTCCTCAACATCCCTCTTTTCCTGGCGGATAGAACTGAGCAGCTGATAGGATATGTGCAGTAGGGAATATGGTAAAGTAGGTTAAAAGTAATATATAGAACGTGTATATAGCAAAAATGCTTAGTTTACTATCGAAGCAGGCTTCATTGGTCATTGCAATAGGCTTCATTGGTCATTGCAATAGGCTTCATCTGCCATTGAAATAGGTTTCATTTGACGATGAAGTAAGCTTCATTTCAAATGTGTAGTGTGAAGTAGAATGGCATCTATAAAAAATAAGCTCCCTTGACTAAGAAATGCCAAGGGAGCTTTATTATTTTATGATTTCATACTACTTCATATGACTTCATACAACTTCATATTACTTCACAACAACCTTGATGGTCTGGCCGTTTGAAAGCTTTACGAGGTTGATACCCTTGGTTGGAGCATTCAACTTCTGACCATCGATGGTGTAACGACCCACCTCTTTCACCTCGTTCCAGTTGATGACGTTAGAAATGCCGGTAAGGTCACTGTCGCCAACTGCTACCATGTTGGTGTTATCTACCCAAAGATCGTTCATGGCAGATGCAAGAGCGGTCTTGCCATCCTTCTCTGTCTCTTTCATAGGACGGCTTACGAACGCAATGATATGCATGTTCTGGCTCTTCCAAGCATCATCAAGCTCTACCTCATAGTCGTTCTCGTAGCTGTTTCCATTGGTTTGGATAGCATCACCGAGTGTACCTGTCACGATCTTGCGCAATACATGGTTGTGGGTAGTTGGCTTGGCAATAGAAACCGTTTTGAGTTCCGTGCCGTAGGTTCAGTGGCCAACTGTGCATCTTCTCTCATCGTATTGAATACTGCCATAGCTGAGGTGCTCGAAGACTTCAAGGCTCGTGTAGATGCCCTGGTAGCCAAGGGCGAGGACCAGACATCGGCTATTATAGATATTGTATGCGAGGATATCAAGACCTGCAAGCCTATCCGCTTTGATGGCAACGGCTATTCTGGTGAGTGGAAGGAGAGGCTCAGAAGCGTGGCTTGGATTGCGAGGCATCCTGCCCAAGTTTACAGCCCGCAACGTAAAAGATTATCAGCGAGATAGCCGAGCGCACCGAGTCGATAGAGCGAGGTGTTGAGGCATTGGTAGATGCCCGCAAGGTAGCCAACAAGATAGAGAGCGAGAGAGAGAAGGAAGTAGCATATCATGACACGGTGGTTCCAAAGATGGAGGAAATCCGTTATCAGATAGACAAGCTCGAATTGCTTGTAGCCGATGAGCTTTGGACTTTGCCAAAGTATCGTGAGCTTCTGTTCATCAGATAATATTTCCTGGATTAGGAATTAGATAATAAAAAAGAGTGCATTGTGTATTAATGTGCACTCTTTTTTGTGTCACCTTGCTCCTTTAAACCAGTCCGCTTAGATCAATGGTGTATTGGGTAGGAAGTTTGTGTTCCTTTTTGATAAACATCACGAAAAATCGGCTAAATATCTGTCTATCTTACGTTTAATCATATCTTTGTCCTCTTTTCTAATATTAAACGGATGAATTTTGTCCGTTTTTCCATGGCAAAAAAACTATAATTTGTCCGTTTTCCAAGGCTTTTTTGTGCTTTTTTTTGTCCGTTTTTCCAAGAATTAACACTTCTTCTCTCTGAGTGTAACTATTCAGTCATCAAAAAAAAGGGTACACGTATTCAAAGGTAAAAGAGGAATATAGCGGCAAAATGATATTGCCATTACTCAAGCCTGGTCGCAGAAATAAGACAGCCAATATAGCAGCCACGCTGCAATGGCTGAACACTGTTCTTCGTGAAGCATGGCCAAGCACCATAATTACAGTACGTGGTGACTGTCATTTTTGTTCTCATGAGTTTATGGACTGGGCTTTTACCCAGAAACGCATCCTCTTCATAACAGGCTTGGCTGCAAACTCTGTATTGATGAACAACCCTGTAGTATCGGAACTTATAGAGCAAGTGAAACATGATTATGAGTTGTTTCATCATCCTTGTCGAAAGTTCGGGGAGTATTCATATAAGGCTGGAACCTGGAGGTTTGCACAGAGAGTCGTGGTAAAAGTCGAGATGACTGAGGCTGGCGGAAAGCCTAACATTCGCTTTATTGTAAGCAACATCAGAAGCACGAGTCCAAAGGATCTGTATGAAACCACATATTGCAAGCGTGGAATGGATGAACAGTACATACGCGAATTCAAGGAAGCTGTAAATGGAGATCGGTTGTCATGCCACTCTTTCAATGCCAACAGAATGAGAATATTCTTGCATGCTGCTGTCTACATACTCATGCACTCTATCCGTGAGAACGGCTTAAAAGGAACTGCCTTGGAGAAAGCTACCTTGCTGGAAATCAGAGGAAAGATATTGCTAACAGCGGTAAATCTCAGAATATAAAAGATGCGTATAGGATTGGATTTCAGCAAATACAACCCTATGGACCGGGAGCTTCGGTATCTATTACTCTTTTATTGCAATACTGAATAGCAGATATCGATTTTAATTTACATGACTTTCAGCGTACTTCCTGGTAAATAGCCTTTGAGTCATGCGCATAAATGGCAAGTATGTAAAGAGTTACTCATCAAGCCTAAAGATGACAGAGTGGTTATATATTTTTAATATTTAATTAAATAAAGTTAAATAAGTTCTCGTTAGTATTCGTTTTTGATTTAATTTTGTAATTTTGCTCAAAATTAAGAATAAACGAATCGATGAAAAATATCTATATAAAACATAATTGTCTGGTTTTAATGTATGCATTAGCAATAATGTTTATGGGGTCATGTACTTATAATCATAAAATAGAAAGCTTATTGAATAGAGCGGATTCTCTGATGGATGCTGATGATGACTCGATTAATTTGGTAGTTAGTATGCTCCATACAGTGGAGTCACAATTGCCATCTCTTTCTAAGAAACAGGAGATGCGATATAAATTGCTGAATCATAAGGTAATGAATAAGGCTTATATGCCTTTTAAGTCTGACATTGATATGTTGCAGGTTGTAAATTATTATAATCATTATGGATCGGCTAATGATAAAATCCTGTCGTATTACTTGCTAGGTTGTGTGTATAGAGATATGCATGAGATACCGAAAGCATTGGAGAATTTTAATAAGGCAGTACAACAAGCTGATTTGAAATCTATAGATTGTGATAACTTAACTCTTAGTCGTGTGTATAGTCAAATGGCGGTTTTGTTCGACCTCCAGCATCTTCCTTATCAGGAAATGCATTCACTAGACTCTGCTATGAAATATGCCTATTTGGCTAAAGATACCCTGAATGCCATTCGTAATTTTGAGAACAAACAAGCTGCCTATGCAAGTTTAGGAAAAATAGATTCGGCAATTATTGTCAACAATTTAGCCAGTAGAATGTTTAGAAATCATGGATTTGTTAGAGATGCAGATATAGCTATGGGAGCTAATTTGGGTTTTTATTTGAAGAAACACGATGTCAAGAAAGCTAAAGAGGCTTTAGAATATCTCAAAGTAGCTAACTTTAGGGGAAATATGAATTATGAAGAGTCTTATGCTTATTTCTTATACGAGCAAGGAATCTACTTCCTTTTAGATGACAAATTAGATTCTGCTTCTTTCTTTCTTAATAAGAGCTTTTTACTAAGCGAGTCGTATTGCAATAAAGCTATGTCTGCTAGAGGATTGGCTCAATATTTCAAAAGAATTAATAATCCAGAAGCTGCCGTCAAATATGCTTTGTTGAGTTCGGAGTATAATGACTCTGATTTGGTGAAAACTCGAAATGATCAATTGCAGCAGATGCATGCCATGTATAACTATGACAGGCATAAGGAGTTGGCAGCTCAAGCAGAATTGAAAGCAGAGCATCGTACCCATTTGATATGTGTAATTATCGTTTTTAGTGCAGTTATGTTTATTATCTTATTTGTATTCTTTAGAAGACGAATTAATAAGAGAAATCGAATTATTGCCATTACTCATCATTTGCATAGTGATAGCATGCTTCAGCTTCGTAGGGCTAAAGAGGAATTGGTGAGATTACGGGATTATAAGGAAAATGCCATTCCGATGCTTATCCAAGAAAAGGAAACGATGATAAGGCAACTAAATGATCAAGTGAAAAAATATGAAGATGCTAATATCTGTCATAGCCTTTTGGAATTAGATAGGCTTATAAAAAGTGCGCCTGTTTATGAGAGATTGCGATATCTGGAAAATCATCCTCAGGAGAAAATCTCTAAAAACGATTGGGCAAACCTGGTAGATACTGTAGAGCGTAACGTATATCACTTTGCTGTCTTAAAGCAAAAGCTGAGTGAAAAGGAATATCGCATCTGTCTGCTTATCAAATTACGATTTTCTCCTTCTGTTATCAGCCATTTTGTGGGTACGTCATTGTCTGATATTTCCCTTTCTCGCCAAAGAATGCTAGTTAAGCTTTGTGGAAAGGTAGGTAAAGCCAAGGAATTTGATGAGTATATCCACAATATATTATAGTTGTAAATTCTTGTAAAATATCTGTAAGCGTCTAGAAATGAGTAGTTTCTAGACGCTTTGTAAATTCTTGTAAATTCTTATCTTTCATTTTTCTTCTTGTTTTCGAAGAACCATATTACCTTTGCAAGCGATTAATAAACATAAGAAAAATGAAAAAGAAAATTTCTATTTTATTTAGTTTGGGTGCTTTACTGATAGTTAGTTGCCCAACTCAGGCAGAAACATGCTATTTGTATAGTTCTGCAGATTGGTATGGACAGAATGGTACTACAACTAGTAGAATGTCAAAGCGTCCATTGTGTGTTGATTTGACGAACCATGTAATTATGGTTCCAAGTGAGGTTTGGGGATATTCCTTGACCTTGACAAGCAAAGAGGGTTATACTTATAGCTATCTGCTTTCAAGTAATAAACTCTCTCTTCCTGATTTTCTTGAAGGAGAGTTTGAAGTCGTAATAGGAAATGGTAAAATGACCTATATTGGAAGTCTCTATATAATTTAATACTAATAATAAAAAATATGAAGAAATCTTTAATTGTTATTTTGTTAGCAGTCATTGCGACTGTAGTCAATGCATCAGTACTCTCCACAGAGGAACAGCGTTCTGATAGAAAGATCAAAGAGATTACTAAGATTGTTAAACTTTCTGGTAGTCAAGAACAAGCTATAAGAACTGCGTACGATTTATACAATAGTAAAGTAGACTCAGCTTTGTATGAGGTGGAAAATGCTAAGGAGGCGGCTCGCATAAAGTATGAGGCTGGCAAAGCATTTAATAAGGCTCTTATGACCATATTGACCGAGATGCAACGCAATAAATATATTGAAGTAACCTCAACTCCAGAAGTTGAGGCTAAAACTGAATATAAACTTAGTCTACTAAAAGAGGCTAATGAGTATTCTGATTTAGAACTTCAGTTGAAGCGTAAAGCAATTTTTACTTATTTGATGAGTGAGAAGATTGTGTATGCTCGTGATAAATATGACATTAAAAAACAAAAAGAGAATATAAGCCGTCTTAAAAACTTGCTTCCTAAAGCTCTTCGTGAAAGTAATATTCGTGAAAAACAAAAGGGACAAGGTAAAATTTCTAATGGAACTATAAATTGGTAAAAATATTTGGTTATGAAAAAAGTTAATATTTTATTAGTTCTCTCTGTATGTCTTTTTTTCTCAACTTATGCTAATGCTGTGAATTTGGATTCTATAGCTCCAGGCAGATTGCTAAAGTATGCTAAGAGAGTAAGATATGGTATAAATACAGATGTTGATTTACTTCATGCCGCAAAAATATATATGTTTTTAGCTAAAAGGGGTAATGTTGATGCACAAAGAGAATTAGGAGATATGTTTATGAAAGGAGAAGGTGTGGCGCAAAATTACAGTTTGGGCAGAACCTATCTGAAGAAAGCTTGTTTAGCTGGTGACCCAAAAGCTATGTGTATGATGGGTAATGTTTATCAACGTGGAGTTGGTGTTCGTACAAATCAGAGATTGGCATTTAGACTATATTTAGCTGCTGCACAAAAAGGGGAATCACATGGATATTATGGTGTTGGTAATATGCTTTATAAAGGGATTGGAGTAAGGCAAGATTATAAAATGGCTGAAATGTACTTGTTGAAAGGTTCGGAAGAAGGTAATGCAAAGTGTGATTTTTTGTTAGCAAATTATTATGCTTATGGCTTCGGTGGTACTTCAGATTATGAAAAGGCTAAAAGCTTTCTAAATAAAGCTGTAAAAAATGGGCATGGTTGGACTGTAGATATGACACTTTTTAATAAGTTGGATTCTGTTATGCAACAAAATGCAATACAATTGTCTAAAACTTTGCGTGTTAGACCGAATAATGTTGAAAAAGTAACAAAAGTTTTGGGTACTTCTGAGGTAATAGGAACGTGGAGTGGTTCTATGTTAACATATGATTGGAGTAACACTAGAGTATTAAAAGAAGAGCCAATTGAAGTAGTGGTAAGTAAGGATTCTTGCTTGCTCCTGACATGTATACAAAACGACTCGGTAATTTCTGTATTTAGTGCAGACGAACAAATAGAGAATAAATGGAGAAAAATAAAAGTAAGACAGCAAGATTTGAACTTTAAATGGATACCTCTTTCTTGTTCTTTTGAGACAACAACAGATGGGGGAAAGCTATATATTCAAATGAAGCGTTTGAGCTCAAGTAGTCGAAGTGTGTTAAAGCCAGTTCAACTTACTTTAATGCGTGCAGGAGCAACAACAGGTATTAATGATAATTTTATCGTAGAAGATATAAATATTAGTCCATTACCGATTAAAAGTGATTATTCTATATTCGTCAAATCAAAAAAAGCGATTACTGTAAATGTATATGTATATGATCTTAATGGTATGAGAGTTGCAGATTATGGTAATTGGCATTTGAATGTAGGAAGTAACAAGCTCTCTTGCCATTCAAATTTACCTTCGGGAATATATATTCTTAAAGTTAGAGGAAAGGGTGTTGATAAAAGTTTAAAAGTGTTACATTTATAAAAAAAAGAACATGAAATATCTGAAGTTATTAATTATAGTATTATCTTTGTCAGTGCCAATTCATTCCTATGCATGTTGGGAAAATGATTGGGATGACGATGATGATAGTGGTTGGTATGATGGTTGGGGAGACAATGATGATGATCTTTGGGGTGGAATGTTACCTGAAGTCGATGTCTATCCTGATAGTGATTTTGATGATGACGATTGGGAAGAAGATGATGATTGGTGGCGTTCTGATGATGACGATTGGTCTGATGATGATTGGACTGATGAAGATGATGTTGATTGGGAATATGAATTGCCTGACGTAATTGTAACACCAAACCATAATTCGACAAATACCAATACTTCTGCAAATAATAATGATGTTGCTAAATTAAAAAATGCTGTAAAAAATGCCGTACAACAGACAATTGAAAGTAATGGTTCGAAGATTGCTGCATGTAATATTGGTGTAAATAATGCATTTGTAAATTTATATAAATCAACAGAGTTGAAAAATAAAAAAGCAAACCAAATGGTTGCGTATTGGAAAAGTTCTGCAAATTGGCAACAAATTTCTATGTCTCAAGCACAGCAATTAGCCAATAAAGGCTATTTTGTTGTGGCAGGTTGGATAAATCCCACTGGGCATAGCGGGCATGTTGTAGTTATTGTTCCTGGCAATGAGACATATAGTCCTTCTTGGGGGCAAAGTGTACCTCGTATTATGGATACAGGTCCTAATCGAAGGAGCGATAATTTGCCTTTAAGTGCAGGATTTAGTAGTGGAAAGAAAAATGAAGTTTTATTCTTTAAATATAAAAAGTAAATATGAAGAAATTATTTAATATTTTGCTGCTTCTGGCTTTATTTGTTCCTCTTCATGCACAGGAAAAAGTGTATGAGGAAAGTACTAATGGTGTACAGGCAAAAGCTAAGTTTTTAGATAAGTTCTCTTATGAGAATTACTCCAAATCAGTTGCTCTTTCTTTGGTGAGTTCTACAAAGGTTTCTCAGGGAAAGGAGTATTCAGTCGATTGCTATAGGTATCAAGGGTGGGGAGAAGACCCAGGTGATTTCCATATCGTAAAGATTCGTGAGAATGGGAAAGAAATCTATTCCCTGGAAAATGGATTGGGATGGAATAACTTTTCTTCTCGATGGAAATCTTCCAATTTGGTTTTTTATTCGGTAAGTCTGGATTCTCAAACCCTTGCTTTATTCTTCGTAGGAGCATCTATTATGAGTCAGCCTGAATATTTGACTGCTATCATTTTAAAGAATGGAAAGGCTACACTTGTCTTTAATAAACAGTATGTAATAGCAGATTTGGTTAAGTCAAATAATAGCGTGCTGTTTAAGCTTTGGAACGACTATGATGATGCTACAGAGAAAATTGCTCCTCAGCATACTTTGATGGTTGAAAATAAGGCAATGAGTTTTAAATAATAATAGTAATATAATAAATAAGCTCCCTTGGCTAGGAAATGCCAAGAGAGCTTTATTTTGTAAATAGGTCAGCCTGAAAAGGCTGCCTATTATGATACCTATATAATAAGGTGTACTTATTACTTCACAACAACCTTGATGGTCTGGCCATTTGAAAGCTTCACGAGGTTGATACCCTTTGTTGGAGCATTCAACTTCTGGCCATCGATGGTGTAACGACCTACCTCTTTCACCTCGTTCCAGTTGATGACGTTAGAAATGCCGGTAAGGTCACTGTCGCCAACTGCTACCATGTTGGTGTTATCTACCCAAAGATCGTTCATGGCAGATGCAAGAGCGGTCTTGCCATCCTTCTCTGTCTCTTTCATAGGACGGCTTACGAACGCAATGATATGCATGTTCTGGCTCTTCCAAGCATCATCAAGCTCTACCTCATAGTCGTTCTCGTAACTGTTGCCGTTGGTCTGGAGAGCATCACCGAGTGTGCCGGTCACAATCTTGCGCAATACATGGTTGTGGGTGGTAGGCTTTGCCATGGTACCACCGGTGTTCTGCTTGCCTTTTACCTTATCCTCGGTGAGGTAGATGGTGAGGCGGGCATCATCACCAATCAACTTCTGGTATTGGTTGATGAGTTTACCCATTACCTTGATGCTCAGCTTGCCTGTTGCATCATCAAGCTTAGAGTCAATGCTTACGGTAGAGAATGATGGATAATATGCTGCAGACTCGTTGATGATTGTGTTGAGCATGCTAACAACGTTCTCCTGGTCGCTTGCTTTCTGAGCAGCCATGTTCACTGTCAATGCCTTGTCGTAATTGATCACGTCATTGTCGTAGAAGTATCTGTTAAAGGCACCGGAACCATCTGATGGAGTAGAGTAGTTGGCCAACTTGTTAGCCTCTGGCACAGTGAATACATCTGATAATGTTTCTACAGATCCATCTTCGTTTACTTGCTGACGTTCTCCGTGGATAGAAACGATAGCAAGATCTTCGTCTTCACGAGCCTTGGCTGTCTTGGTGAGTACCTGGTCTGCAAAGTAGGTGTATTTTGACATTTGGCATGCATAGAACTCTACAAGGTTCTTGGTACGGTCGAAATTCTCCTTATAGACCTTGAAGTTGGTTGTCAATGTATCATTTTTCAATTCACCCTCTGGAGCCTTACCCTCGATTTCTACTGGGTAGATGGTAACCTTGTGGTCACCGGTGGTCCAGGCATCATCTACTTTAAGACGTACAGGGATGTTTGTATAATCTGCGTCAGTGATTTCCTTGTACTGATCAGCAGCTACATTGTCCTTGCTATAGGTGAAAGAGCCGATTCGCTTGCCGTCCATTTCCAGGGCGAACTTGGCATTTGTAATGTTGTCGCGACCTTCATTGTGGCATGTGAACGCCAATACCTGCTTATCGCCCTTCTTTGCAAATGGAACCGCAGCAATCTTGTCCATTACCAAATCGTGGAGAATGAAAGTACCATCCTCTTTTTCGATGATAAGCTGAATCATCAGGTTAGAACCATCGTATCCGGCAGAGATAGGCTCCCACTGCCATTTGGTTTCATCGCGGCCATCTTCATAGATGTCACCAAAGGCGAGGAATCCATAAGGACCTACGTATGTACCAGAAGAGCCAATTGGCTTTTCTGACTCAACCTGCTCTGGTGTGTAATTGTAAAATGGCAACAACGCATAGAAATCCTTGGTGTCGATGGTATATGGTTCATCAAACCAAACGTAGTTCCAATGCAATTGTGTGGTAGCAATCTCCTTCTCTGCAATGGCGTTGGTAACATTTCCCTTCTCGTCAATCTTGCAGATGGTAACCTTACTGTTGCCGATAGGTGCTGTCAGGAAGAAGCGGGCACCTACAATCTTGCAGCCCTCATACTTCTTGAAGGCATCATTGTAGAAGATGGTACCCAGAGACAAAGTACCTTTGGCGCCCTTCATGCCTGATGGCCATACATAGCTCTCGTCGTAGCTATAGTTGATATAGCGCTGGTTTGCTTCCAATTCTCCGGCACGGGTTGCTATCTTCTTGGCTGCCTTCTGTGGAGTGGCAGTCTCTACCCATGTCTTGGCTGTTGCCTCCTTGTTGATGTGCTTCATGCTCTGAGCGTTGGCAGACATTGCCATCAAGGCAAGTGCTGCTGACATCAAGTAAATATTTCTCATTGTCTTGTTCTATTTATATTTTTATATTTATGATTCTAAAGGATATATCTGTTTACTTTTTATATATCTTTTTTACTGTACCGTCGGTGAACTTCACGATGTTGAGTCCTGAGAATGGTACGTCAGACTGAACGCCCTGGGCATTGTAATATGCTTTAACCTCCTTGTTGCCCAACTCGATGTTGCTGATGCCGGAAGTTGCGCCTTCTGATACGTATACCTCATCGATGAAGAATGCATCTGATGCGAAGGTAATCTTCACTCTGCCGTTGGCTGTAATCTTGGTTGTGCATTCTGTCCACTGGTTTGGCAGCAGGTTGAATGTGCCGTTTTCTACAGTTCCGTTGCTCACGCTTACAGTCATGGTCTTGTTTGACTGTGCGTAAGGGGCTGCCTTGAATGTAAGAGTTACATCGCCGTTGATCTTGATCTCAGGAGAGGTGAAGGTGATGTTGGTGGCATTTCGCTTACCTATGCGAGCACACTGGAAACCTCCCTTGTAGGTCTGTACATTAGATGTCCAGCCGTTCTTGTCTGATGCGAATGCACCATTGGCAAACTGGTTAGGGTTGCCGCTTGTATAGAAGCCCTTACCGTCGTTACCACCTGTACCCAGACACTTGTCAAATGTTTCCTGGAAGATATAATTCTCTTCTGTTGCAGTCTTGTTCAGGTTCTGGAAAGTGAATGAGGCTGTACCGTCTGCAGCGATAGCCATATCAGAAAGGATGATGTTCATCAACTTGGTGCCATCGGTGTTCAGATTATAAGATGTGCAGGCAGGAGTGGTGTTGTTTGCCAGGCGGTTCTTGTTGCCGTAAGGCCATGCATCATACTCCTCACTCTTCTCGCTCTTCACGTTGTCGGCAGGAACGAAGGTCATACGCTCATGGTCGTTGACACCAGCCATCATGGAGTTTGGAATATTGTAATTCCATGCCTTCAGGTTGTAGTCGATGTGGTTGATCATGATACCTGAACCAGCCAGGGCTGCATCCCAACCCTTCTTCTGACGGTTCTCTATCAGATAGTACTCATCGGCATGGTTTGGATTTCTGAAGATGTAGGCATCACCGCCATCAGCCAGAGGCTTGATTCCTGATACTGATGTGTTCTCCTTCAGTTCGATTGGAGAAATCCAGCCAGCGGCATACTTCTCGTAGGCGGTATAGCCGGCAGGAGTAAAGCCGTTGTCATTGTAGTTACCTTGGCACATCAAGTCCCAGGTACCCATACCATACAGGCCAGTATAGTTCACATCGTATGCATCCGGATAGCCCAGGCAGTGAGAGAACTCGTGGCAGATGGTACCGATGCCATCCACTTCGTTAGATACAGAAAGCTCGTTGGAGCAGGCATAATCCACTACTGTCTTCTTACCGCAGGCAACAGGAGAAACCATTCTTCCCTTGTGTGGCCAGATGGTGTCATCGCCACCGCCTGTAGCTTCGCCACGACCGGCATAGACTACGAATACCATCTCTACTTGTCCGTCGCCGTCCCAGTCGTATGGAGCGAAGTCGATACCTTCAGCCACGGCGTTGCCCAGACAGCCTGAAATCATCGCCTGAACGTTCACGTCCTGTGCGTCGCCATCGTTCTTGCCATAGAAAGCTGATTCACCAAGGGTGTAAGGACCCACTACGTCGAAATCCATCTCAAACTTGCCGTTGCTCTGCGCCTTGAAGTAATCAGCCACGCTACCCTTGAACTTACCCTCGCTGAAACCAGGCTCGTTAGCCACGCGGTTGTAGAAAGCCTTAGGGTCTTCCATGGTGAACTTCTTGTCGGAGAACTGAGCCAGCAGGATGAGACACTTCTTCTTGCCGGTGTAAGAAACACCTCTTGTGATGCTGGTGCTGCCATTAGCGTTACCGGAAAGGAGGTTCTTCTTGATGATGTTCTCAGGACAAGCCTGCTGGCGCATCACTCTGCTGCGCTCCTGAAGCTGGGCCATGTTGGCTGGCTTCAAGCCATCTGAGGTGTCGTAAGAATAGCGGTTGCCTGCCTTGTCTTCCCAAAAGTGCAGGAACTCATCGCCACACAACTGAACTTGGACTGCCTGTCCGTTCTTGAGTGTAAAGGTCTTCCAGATGCCTCGCTTGGCTGGTACTGCATGGATAGCAGAAACCGCCAGCAACATAGACATGAGGACTAACAGTTTTTTCTTCATAAAACGTTTTATTAAAGTTGTCTTATAACTAATTTCTTTATCCGTTGACAAAGTTAAGCATAAAAATTGAGATTCAGCCGATTGGCTTACATTTTTTAAGCTACATTTGCTTTTCAAAATGCCCATTTCTCCTAATCCTTTCAATTTGTAAGTTCGGAGGGATGAAATCTGCAAAAAAGAGAGAGATAACCCAATGCTTCCATGTGTTATCTCTCTCTTTAATATATCAACTTAATGCTTTCACTTTATTTCACCTTTGTGAGCTTGATCTTCGTTACGCTGAAGAACTCATAGCCGGTGAAGGTTCCACCAGGGGTATAGATACCACCGAACAATACCTGGTCTTGGTCGAAGACAATCTCCTTGCAGTCCTCGCTCCATGTACCCTTGATAGGGGTTGAGGTGAGTTGACCATTTGACAGGTTGTGCAGCATGATGTTACCCATGAAGCCCAGATCCTTGGTGAAGTCGTAACCCTCGATGAAGTTATACTTGCCCAGGTTGTCGAATGCTACATAGCCCTGCTTGGTATCTTCGTCATAGTGGAATGACAGACGTGCAGAAGAAGAGCTTACAGCCATACCTGTGAGATACAGAGTATTGTTGTAGTCGCCATCTTCTTCATCGCTGGCACCGATAATCTTCACTACACTCTCCATTGGTGAACCCTGGCGGCTAACACCAGTGAGCTTCCACTTACCCTGAAGCTTCTCGTAAATCTGAGAGTCGTTGTCTCTCAGTGAAACCTGGGTTGTTGCATTGCCAATCTTGGCACCCTTGGCTTCAACGATGGTAATCTCGAAGGTGCGGTCGGCGTTGATTTCATCATCATCCACAGGCTCCACCTCTACATAACCGATGCTGTCAGAAATGCTGATGGTCTTGTCTGTAATATAATAATGTACGTCTTCCTTGGCAGGGTTGCTGCCCACTTCCTTCACAGCGAGGGTAACATACACATTACCGTTGGTCTTGCCCTTTACCTCGATAGGCACATTGGTCAGGCCCATATTCTCCTTGATGACCATGGTAGAATTCTTCATGCTTACTGTTACGTCAGCAGCAGAGTTCCATGAATCATCGTCGCTAGAGCAGGCACCGAAGAAGGTGACCACAGCCAGCAACATTAATAATTTGATGTATTTCATATTCAAATGAATTCTTGTTGATTACTACATTATTATATTAATAGCCTGGGTTCTGCTGGCCAGCCAAGTGAGGGTTGGCATCCATCTCTGCCTTAGGGATAGGCCAGGTGAGGCGGTAGTCGTTTGCAGTATATTTCAATGCTCTGCCCTGCTTCACGATGATGTCGTTCAGATCCTCGTTTTCGTCGTGGTTAGGCTCGCGCTGGAAGCCCTCGCCGTAACGGCGGATGTCGCTCATGCGCATACCCTCGCCGATGAACTCACGCTCACGCTCTTCTTTTATTTCCTTGAGGAGAGTCTTCTGCTCAGAATAGTTCTCTGTTACATAATCCACGATGCGGTTGCTGCGCAGAATGTTGAGATACTTGTTTGCTTCTTCCTTGTGGTCCTGGCGAGCTTCTGCCTCGGCTACGATGAGATACATCTCTGAGAGGCGGAATGGCTTGCTCATGTTCATGAGGTTGTTGTTGCTGCCTGTGCGGAGGTCTGAGTTTCCTGGGAACTTGTTGAAAGCCATCGCCTCGTAGCTGTTACCCTCTACCTGCAGGTTGTCATACTGCTTCAGGAATACATCGGCACGAACATCACCCTCGAACTTCTCCCAAAAGAGGTTTAAGACGGCAGCTGTTGGAATGTAGTCTGCCTTGGTCTCCGACTCACTTACGTAGTATTCGCCGTTAGAGCTGCCCAATTCCTGTGCAGTCATCAGAGGGCGGAAGATGATTTCTGTACCCTCGTCCTTGGTCCAGAGCTTGGCATAGTCGTCGATGGTGGTCAACTTGTACTTGCCGCTGTTGATGACAGCCTTTGCATATTTAGCTGCATTAGCCCAGTCGCCCTTAACCAAGGCAACGCGAGCCTGGAGAGCCTGAACGGTCTGTGAATGGATGTAAGCCAGAGGCTGAGCCTCTTCCTTGGCAACCTTCACACCCGATTTCTCGTATGCTACCAGACCATCGTATGCCTTCTGCATATCTTCCTCAATCAGAGCGAAGGTCTCTGTCAGGGTAGAACGGCTAGGGTAGTCGTTGAGATTACCTGTTGGCTTATAGACGGTGGTCAAAGGCAGACCGCTTGCTGCCTTGGTTGGGTCACACTGTGTATATGACTGGCAGAAATGGTCTGCCAACCAGAAATACATGTAAGCACGAACGAAGTGTGCTTCGGCATCATAGTGAGCGAAGGCAATCTTGTCCTTATCGCTGAAGGCATCGCTTGCCTGCATGTTGGCTGCACGCTCCATGATGGCATTGGCTGTGGCAATCATGGAATAGCTGCCGCCCCACATGTTGGAAACGTCACCGTCGGTGATGGTAATCAAACCGTTTGAGAACTGACCGAGACGGTTACCGTTGCTGATCAGTCCGTGGAACTCGTCCATCTGTACATCTGACAGGTAAAGCCAAGAGCCAGATGTCACCACACGCAGGTTGGTGTACATGGCGTTGCGGAATTGGCGAAGGTCCTGCTCCTTCTCGATGGCTGTTTTGTCATCCAGCGAACCGTATGGAGCCTTGTCCATGCTGCAGGATGTGAACGCCATTGCGCACAGAAGCATCAATGAAAAATATATCTTCTTCATAATTCTTTTCTAATAATACTTTTTGTTTAGAATGTTAACTCTGCACCAATCACAAACTGGCGGGTGTTTGGATAGTTGAAGTGAACCAGGTTGATGTCTGGCTCTGGATCATATCCGTCGAATGAAGTGATGGTAAAGAGGTTGCGGGCGATACCGAACACCTTGATGTCCTTGATGTAACGGATGGTCTGCATCCAGCTCTTTGGCAACTGATACTGTACGGTCAGTGTCTTCATGCGCAGGAAGGATGCATTGCTCAGCATGTGGTCGTCGACGTAAATATCGTAACCATAAGCTGGGATGTCGGTAACCTGACCTGGAGTGGTCCATACGTTCAGCATGTCTACGCTCTGGTTGTAAGAGGTACCCATGTTGGCATTCTTGATGAAGTAGTCGTCGTTGACGAGCATATACTTGCCCGACTGCCAAGCGAAGTCTGCGATGACGCTGAGGCCCTTCCATGTGAAGTTGGTGCCGAAACCGCCAATCCATGGTGCATAGCGGTTCTTGCCCAGGAACACAGAGTTGTTGGTCTCGTCGTATGTCTTGGTGATGTTGCCATTCTTGTCGTACCACATAGGCTCACCGGTGCGTGAATCAACACCTGCATAGCGTACATTGTAGAACTCACCGTAGGCATGACCTACCTGCAACTTCAAACCTGAGCCTGAAAGCACGTATTCGTCGCGACCTGCAAACAGCGCTGTAATCTCGTTCTTGTTGTAGCAGATGTTGGCAGATACACTCCAGCTCATATCCTTGGTCTTGATGAGGTCAACGTTTACGGTTGTCTCGAAACCCTTGTTCACCATGTTACCGATGTTACCCATACCCGAGGCGAAACCTGTGGTCATAGAGTAAGGAATCTCCATCAGCATATCAGATGTCTCGTTGCGGTAGAAGTTGGCATCCACGGTAACGCGGTTGAACAAACCGAAGTTCAAGCCGATGTTCAGCTTGCTCACCTTCTCCCAAGTCAACTTGTCGTTGCTTGCCTGGGTGATATCGATGGAACCTTCGCCATTGTAGTTTTTGCCGGAACCGAAGAGTCCGTAGAAATCGTAAGAACCGGCACCTGAGTCATTACCGGTAGTACCATAGTTGGCGCTCACGGTCAGGTCGTCCAGCCATTTAACACCACGGAGGAAGCTTTCGCGCTTGGCATTCCACTTCAAACCGAGGGAACCGAAGGTACCCCAACGGTGGTCTGGAGCAAACTTAGAGCTACCATCGAAACGGAGTGAAGCATATACGAAGTACTTCTCCTTGAAGTTATACTCGGCAGTTCCGAAGAGAGAGTTGGCTACTTCCTCTGAACGGCTGTCAGTCTGAGCTGATGGAGTGATGGTGGTAGCAGTGTTCAGCAACATACGGCGAACGTCGGTCTGACCTGTAGAAGTGATACCGAAACTACGACCCTTCTGGATGCGGGTCTCCTCACCCAGCAGCAGGTTTACATAATGAGGACCGAAGTTATGACGGAACTCAGCTGTATGAGTCAATGTGTAAGCGTAGTAGCGGCTGAAGTCTGAAGCAACACCACCGGTATGAGCATCGATTACCTGACCCATTGGGGTCGTAAACTGCTCGTATGGGAGACTTGCTCTGTCGGCTGTGAGGTCGTATCCAAACAAAGACTGCAGGGCTGTGAAAGTCAATCCCTCAAGAGGAGTGAACTGCTCGTTCAGCGACAGGTTGATGGTTACATTCTTACGGTCCTGTTTTGTATTGGCTACAGTGAACCAAGGCAGCAGGAACTGAGAGTAGAGGAGTCCGGCAGCGCGGTCGCCCTTCACCAGATTACCAGCCTCGTCGAAGCTATAATAATAAGGTGTATCGTATGGCAACGCCATCTTGGCAGCTACCAATGGGTTGGAAGCGTATGTCTTTTTGCTGTCAGCCCACATGCTGTTCTGGCTGTAGTCCTGAACACCGAAGTTAGAGCTGAAGCCCACCTTGAAGAACTTGTTCAGACGAGAGTTGATGCGGGCTGCCAATGTGCTGCGGCGCATATTGGAATCCTCGATCAAACCATCCTCCTGATGGTGGTTGAATGAAACGAAATAGTTCATGGTCTGACCACCGCCCTGCAAGGTAGCGTTGATATCAGATGTAGGAGCCGAGTTCTTGATCATCTCGTCGCGCCAGTCGGTGCTGATACCATACTTGTTTACCAGGTTGCGGATATTGTCGTTCACAGGCTGTCCGATCATGTCGCGGAACTGGATGTACTGCTGAGAGTTCATCATCTCTTCACCCTTGCTGGTAGCAGAAGAGATACCATACTGTGCCTTTACGGTGAGCTGAACCGACTCGTTGTACTTAGCCTGCTTGGTAGTGATGACAATAACACCGTTGGCTGCACGTGAACCATAGATAGAGGTTGACGCAGCATCCTTCAACACGGTGATGTTGGCAATGTCTGATGGGTTCAATGTGCTGAAGAAGCTAGCAGTGATAGGAGAACCATCGAGGATGAACAGAGGCTGGTTAGAAGAACCGATAGAGTTGACACCACGCAGACGGATCTGTGCAGACTGTGAAGGGTCACCGGCAGATGACAGAACAGACAAACCAGATACCTGACCGGCGAGCGCATCAGTAAAGTTAGGGGTTACGACCGTTTCCAACTTCTTTTCACCGATGTTGGAAATAGCGCCAACTACAGATCCCAACTTCTTGGCAGCACCGTAACCGGTGATGATAACCTGCTCAAGTACATGTGTGTCAGGATCCAAAACAACCTGCATCTTTTCAGATGCCTTTAATTTCTTGGTCACCATGCCGATGTAGCTGAATTCCAGCTCGGCCTTGTTGCTCTCTAAATCAAGAGCGAAGTTACCGTCGATGTCGGTCACTGTACCAGAAGTAGTACCCACAATCTTTACAGATGCACCGATAATCGGTGAACCGTCTTCAGAAGAGGTAACTACACCAGAAACGTGAGTTTGTGCCAGCGCCATTCCCAAATTCAGGAAGACGCAAGCAATAAACATCATGAGTCTTTTTTCCATAGATCTCTTTTTTTCTTTTTATTGTTATTACTTACTATTTTTAACTTTAAAGTGTATTCTACTAATTTTTTTCGTCATTTTTAGCCCCTGATAGAAGGGGTGTCCCTGAAATCGGTGCAAAATTAAGCAAAATTTATCTTTCTTCCAAATGTTTTTGAGAAAATATAAAATAAATGGCTATATTTTCGGATAACTTGACGTTTTGTAAACCAAAAAAGGGTGAAATTTGCTATTTTTTATATTCATTAATGTATTTTTGTTAGTAAATGTTAGTTTTATGCAGTTTTTATGCAAAAATTCTTGTGAGTTTCAATATAAATTATTATCTTTGCCGCCAAAATGGAGGAAGATTAACGCTCATAGGGCGTGATGAGTTACGGATAATAAATTTAAATATCATAATTTTAAAAGTCGAAAGTATGAGAAAAGTTTTACTTTTTGCGACAGCATTGTGCCTTTCTTCAGCAGCAATGGCACAGACATCAATTGAATCTGCTCTCGATGCCCAGAAGGGTGAGAATACCTATAAGGTAGAGAGCAGTGAGGCTAAGAACACTTATTGGAAGTTTACAGCAGACAAGAACTATCTTGCCAAGGTATCTCCATTGTCTGGATCAAGCAATGTTCCTACTGTATTTACATCGGTAGAAGGAACAGATTCTCTCACCCTGGGTGGTGCGGGCTTGAAGTATCCTTCTAAAGCGTATGCCTTGGAAAAGGGTAAGACCTACTACTTCATCATGAACATGACGGGTGAGTCGGGCTTCAACCTCGACTTGTCTGAGATGTCTTCTTATGGCAAGGGTCTCTCTCAGGACAATCCTGCCGAGTTGAAGGTAGGTGAGGAGTTGTTCCTGGGTAATCCGCTGGGTGTTCAGTATGAGAACACTACTGCCTATGTTACCTATACTGCTGAGAAGACCGCTCAGCTCCAGCTCTCTTTCTCAAGCTATGTTGCTGGTGCCACAGTGAATGGTAATCCTGTTTCTGCTGAGTATGACCAGGCTACAGGCGGATATGTGCTGAAAGTAAGCGTGGAGCAGGGTAAGACTTATAGCATCGCACTGAATCTTCAGGGTAGTGTCGTTGCAAACTCTAAGCTCGTAGAGGTGAAGGCTGGTTCTCTTGAGATGCCATTCGTTTTGAACGAGGGTGAGAACAAGGTGCCTGCTGAGATGGGCGACTACTACTTTACTTATACTCCTAACAAGACGGGTTATCTGAATATCTCCAGCGATGCTGTGCTGGCTGGTGGTCAGGTGAAGGTATATACCAGCTTGAGCAATATCACCTATCAGCAGGTAGCGGCTTCTTCTGAGTCGGGTACCTATAATGTCCGTGTAGAGATTCCTTATACTGGTTCTACCTATTATATTGTAGTGAACAAGTTGCAGAATTCTGATGCCGAGGATGTCATCAAGGCTGAGATGCAGGAATACCAGCCAGGTGAGACTGTGAATACAGCCTTCGAATTGACTGAACTCCCTGTAGAGAAGACTTTGCCTAGTGCTAAGGGTACCTATTATTATAAGCTCACGGTTCCTGCCAACACAGAGAAGTTTGTTACGGTTGAGACTGATGCCAATCTCGATGCAGCTACTTCTATCCTCTTCTACAACCAGCAGAATGGCGAGTATGGTGCTGCTACTGTAAAGGATGGTTTGCTGAAGACTTACGTTGGTGGCAATACATACGATGTTACTTACATCCTGAAGGTTACAGCCAATGAGGGTAATCCATTGGCATTTAAGGTTTCATATCTGGATGCAGAGAAGGGTTCTCTTGTAACAAACCCAGCTGAAGCTGTAGTGGGTGAAAACGAAATCACCGTAGATGGCACTGAATACTTCAAATATACAGCTACCAAGAATGGTAAGCTCAATGTGGAGGTTGAACCAGGTGTTACCGTCAGCTTCCCTAAAGGTACAGGCATGTATGATGGTGAATACACAGCCATCAACAAGGGTACCGACTTCTTTATCGAGGCTACTGCCGGAACCACTTATCTGATTAAGGTATCTGGTGCAGCCAAGGGTACAACCATGTATCTGGAAGAGAAGGAGTTCGCTGCCGGTGAGTCTCGCACTAACCCTATCGTCATGGAGGATAACGAATATACTTTCACCAAGGCAGGTGCTGCTGACCTCTGGTTGCAGTATAACGTAACTGAGGATGGTGTTCTCGACTTCGCCTGCGACCACGGTTATAATGGTGGCAGCGACCGCATCGAAATCTTCAAGAATGAGGAGCCATACGGAACTACCATGATGGGTACTGAGACCGTAGGTAGTGTTTCAACCACCGTATATAAGGGTAAGGTTATCGTTAGCAAGGGCGATAAGCTCTATATCCACTGCGTTATCGCAGGTAAGGTTACCGGTAGCAAGATCAAGTTTACCAAGCATGAGGCTGAGCCAGGTGAAACAGTAACCAATCCATTGGTACTCACCAAGGGTAAGACCGTGACAATTACAGGTGCTTCCCGCAGTACTCCTGTATGGATGAAGGCTTCACTCCCTGCTGGTACAACCACCTTCCGCCTGAGCAGCTACTTGATGACAGCCCTCTATAACAGTCTGGAGGATGCCAAGAATGGCGCCAATGCCGAGGAGGTAAGAGCCAATTACGTACAGCTGCCTGATGGCTCTTACGTTTATGAGTTTACCAAGGAGATGGCAGCTGCTGGCGATGTTTACTTCCAGTTTGTTGATTCATACGGTGCTACCAACTTCACATGGATGGATAACGAGGCAACTGGCATCTGGAACATCGAGGCAGCTGGCGACAGCAAGGTATCTATCTTCAAGATGGACGGTACCCAGGTGAACCAGATTTCAGGCAATGGTGTATACATCATCAAGTCTAACGGTAAGACCAAGAAGGTTGTTGTCAAGAAGTAATGGGTCATAGTGTGATAAGACAAAACATTATATAATAAAGGTGCAAGTGGGGTGTGAAAACTCCGCCTGCGCCCTTTTTCGTCAAAATATCACCTGCTTTCAACCTGTTATTTCTATCAGGAAAAGAGAAAAGAATTAAGTAATTATTATATTTATACACATTAAAAAACGAGAAAACTATGAGAGGTCTCAAAAGACTGCTTTTGGCTTCCGTCTTGTGTGCGGGATATACCCAGGCCACTTGGGCTATCAAGGCATATCCCCATCCAATCACGATGCGGCAGCCTGACGGCACCACCTTGTTGGTAAGAATACAAGGTGATGAGAATTTCCACTTCGTTACTACCACGGATGGATTTCTCCTGAACAAGGACAAGAAGGGTTATTTCTGTTACGTGGATTACGACAAGAAAACCCAGAAGAAAGTGATGACCAGGCAGAGAGCACACAATGTGGATGCGCGATCTGAAAAGGAGAAGAAACTCCTGGAGTCATTGACCAGTGCGAAAGATGCCACTGCCGACATCTTGAGCAAAACCCCTATCATGAAGAAGGCGCCTAACAAGTTCCTGAGCCGCCGTATCGTGGCTCCCCGCAAGTATGCTGCCGAAACAAGAACCGGAGAGGCTACTGTCAAGGAATCGCAGTATCTGGTGGTCCTGGTTAACTTCCAGGATAGCGTGCTTCGACACACTCAGCAGGACTTCGACCACTGGCTGAACCAGCCTGGCTACAGCGAGAACGGCGGTACGGGTAGTGTGAAGGATTACTACCGCGACAATTCCATGGGTCAGTTTATCCCTAACTTCAAGGTAGTGGGTCCATACACCCTTTCCAAGCCAACAGCTTACTATGGTGGCAACAGCAGCAGTACCAGCGGTACTGATACCAACCCACGCGACATGGTGAAGGAGGCTGTGGAACTCGCCAAGACGAACAATCCTGATCTGGATTTCCGCCAGTTTGATAACGATGGCGATGGCATCATGGACAACTGCTACGTAATCTATGCCGGATATAGCGAGGCAAGTACAGCCAATGGCGATGATATCTGGCCACACAGCTGGTATCTGGACGATAACACCACCATCGATGGTATCTTGATTCACGACTATTCCTGCTCTGCCGAGCTGGTAGGTATGCCAGGTGCTCCTGTAGTTCCATCTATGGATGGTATCGGAACCTTCACCCATGAGTTCGGTCATGTGCTGGGTCTCAAGGATATGTATGATACCGATGATACCAGCAATGGTAAGGGTATCGACCCAGGTGCCTACAGCCTTTATGCCTCTGGTAGCTACAACAACGATAGCCGTACTCCTCCTTGCCTGATGGCATTCGAGCGTATGCAGATGGGATGGATGAAGGAAGGCGAGGACATCGTAGAGGTGAAGAACCCTGAGGATGTTACCCTGACTTCTATCGCCGACAACAAGGCACGCTTCATCAACTGCCAGCCAGACCGTACCCCAGGTACAGGTATGGAATGGTTCATCCTGGAAAACCGTCAGAAGACAGGTTGGGACAAGTATATCCCGGGTCATGGTCTGCTCATCACTCATTACGACTATACCGATGAGATGAAGAAAGACTGGTGGGATATCAACGGACCAAACAACAGCGCCAAGCATCGCTGCATGTATATCGTGCCAGCCGACGGCATCGACAACGAGGTGACCCGCAGCGGCGATACCTATCCGGGTAAATCAGCCAATACATCTTTCACCGACACCACCACCCCTAATTCCCTGAATTGGGCGAAGGAACCGGTTAACGTGCCTATCACCAATATCATGGAGCAGGACGGCAACGTGATGTTCCAGGTTAATGGCGGTACCAGCAAGTGGAACTTCATCAAGACACTTGTGCCTGAGAAGATTTACGATACCAAGGCCACTTTCAAGGCAAACATCGAAAGCAACAAGGTAGATGTGGATGAGGTAGGCTTCTGCTGGAAGGAAGGTGCTTCTGCCGACCCAACCCTCACCGATGGCGTGAGCGCAGCAGGCAAGGTAGAGAATATCAAGGATGCTTCTTTCACAGCCAAGGACTTGCAGCCGGGAACCACCTACAGCGTACGCTCTTACATGAAGATGAGCGATGGCAGCGTGGTATATGGTTCACCGGTTCCATTCACCACCGAGTGGGCATACGCCAACGTAACCCTGGATACTCCATTCTACGGAAACTTCCTGAGCTGGACAGACGGCAATCCTGACGGATGGCAGATTATCGACCACAATGGCGATGGTACCACCTGGTATCAGGACGAGGGTGCCCAGGCCGTTCACTATTCTCTGAACTATTGGAACGATGCAGATGATTATCTCATCAGCCGTCGCCGCTTCCACGTGCCAGAGAAGGGCGTGATGTTCTTCACCCGTGGTGTGACAGAGGAGAAAGGTGTGGAAGACCTGGAGGTATTGGTTTCTACCAAGACCAACGATCTGAACGATTTCCACCTCGTAAAGCGTTTCTCTTTTGCCGATTACTTCGGTGCTCAGCATGCTGAGGAGGTAGATTTGAGCCAGTTTGCAGGAAAGGATATCTATATTGCCTTCCGTGTCTGCTCAGAGAGAATGCAGAACGACCTCTGGTTGTGGAACGTGATGGTAACCCAGAAGCTCGATACGCCTAAGGACGTGAAGCTGGAGAGAACCGGCGAGAGCGAGCTTACTGCATCATGGAGCCCTGTGGAAGGTGCTGATAACTACTATCTCTGCCTGAGTAGAGAGACCAATAAGACCAACTCGCAGACCGTGTTCACCCCAATGGATTTCTATCAGAATGTAGAGGGTGATGTAGTTCTGGGCACAGGTTCTATCCAGTTCCGCAGCAATGGTTCTGTTACCCTGAAGGATTGTCCTGACGGTATCAAGGACTGCAAGTTCATCGTCACCGCATCCGGTCCGCTCGGTTCTTCTGAGTTGAGCATCGAGGGTACTGAGGATGGCAAGACATGGAATGCCGTGGGTTCCAAGATTACCCTGAAGGAATATGATTCAGAAGGTCAGGAAGAGGATTACTCTACCTATCTGGAGAACAAGAAGTACAGACAGCTGCGCTTCAAGTTCAAGAATGGCGGTAGAAATGCCCGCATCAAGTATCTCACACTTACCTACAACGACGGTAAGGTTTATGAGGACTTGGCAGCCGGTTCTGTGCCAACCAACAAGATTCCTATTACCAACAAGGAAGATGGCGAGTATGATGAGGGCAAGTACCGTGTTTGGGTAGCTTCAGGTAAGGGCAACCTTTACTACGATGAGTCTGCACCTGTTTACTACCAGGCAAATACCTCTACAGGCATCCACGATGTCATCGAGGGTACCGGCTTCGGCATCAGCGTGAACGGTGGCAATATCCAGGTAGATGGCATCAAGGCAGGCTACACCGTGACCTGTACATCTGCTGCCGGCGTTCAGCTCTATACTGCTGAGGCTCGCTCTGGCAGTCTGGACTTCCAGGTTCCTGCAGGCACCGGCATGGCTATCATCAGCGTAAGCGGCGAGGGCAAGACCCATCGCAGCAAGATTATCATCAAGTAATAAATAATAGCATCAAATAGAACATTTATGAAACATTATAAATATTCTGCCATCTTGTTGGCGGCAATGACCTGCGGAGCTGTATGGGCTTCGGTGGATGCGCTGACTGATGGAAAGAAGGGTGAAGGCGAAAAGGTGAAGCCATCGGAGAATTTCGTGGCTCAGTCTCGCAAGGCACCTGTCGTTCGCTATACCAAGATGAAGGTGGAAGGCAATGCCGAAGGTGTGCCTTACGGACTCCAACTGATGGGTGTGAGCGACAAGACGGTGAAGTTGAGCTGGATTTCACCAGAAAAGACCGATGGCTACTTCGATGATTTCGAGAATCATCAGGACTTCGCCATCAATTCAGCCGGTAACGTGGGCTGGTCGTATATCGACGCCGATAATAACAATACCTATACCTGGCAGGCTTGTGCCTTCCCAACTCAGGGTCAGAAGATGGCTTTCGTGGTCATGAACCCTTGGGAAACCTCTCCTGCGGTGAACGAGAATCCAAATTTCCAGCCTTATTCTGGCAAGAAGATGCTGGTGGATTTCAGTTCTATCGACGATAAGAACAACGACTACATCATCTCGCCAGAATTGAACTTCGACCAGGACTTCCAGTTTAGCTTCATGGCTCGCAGTTACAAGATCGAGGGCGACAACTTTGCTGCTGAGCGTGTTCGCGTAGGTTATTCTACCACCGGCAAGCGTCCTTCCGACTTCAAGTATGTGAACGAAGGTCCATACGTGGAACTTCCTGCGGCTTGGACACTCGTGAAATATACCATTCCTAAGGAGGCGAAGTATGTAACCATCAACTGTGTTTCTGAGGGTGGATTCATGATGATGCTCGACGACATCTTCGTGGGAACCAACAAGATTCGTCCTTCTCAGAGCAAGAAGAAGCTGGCTGCTGCCAACCCTGTGGTGGGCTTCAACGTATATCGTGACGGCAAGAAGGTGAACGAGGCTCCGATGGATTCTGCACGCTTCACTGATAATGTGCCAGACTATGCTGACTATACCTATACGGTGACTGCCGTTCATCAGAATGGTCAGGAGTCTGCCCAGAGTGAACCTCTGAAGGTCACCGTTCCGGATATCCGCCTGTTGCCTTTCGAGGACGACTTCGACGACTGGACGCTCCATGCCGACAAGTGGACTACCGTGAACCTCGACAACAACAAGGAGAGCAAGTGGTCTATCGACTACTACGAGTATGGATTGGTTGACCCATCCGCTACCTACAGCTGGTCGGCTTTGACCAATTACAACCAGGCACTGGAGACCCGCGAGCTGAATACTCCAAACAAGGACAATACCTACCTGCGCTTCAACCTGCGTCTCCGCAACAGCGAGCAGACCAATGTTGACTACATGGAGGTAGAGTTGAGCTGCGATGGCGGAAAGACCTGGGAAGGTCTCGATGTATTCGACAACTACTCTGGTGGCTTCGATTGGACAACTTATACCTATCCTATCGGTGAATATCTGAGCAATAACCTGTTCAAAATCCGTTTCCGTGCGCATGGCGACGATGCCAAGTGGATTAACTATTGGTACGTAGATGACGTGAAGGTATGGAACCCGGTTTGGGCGAAGGGACAGCTGAGTGTCAAGACTCCATCTGGCACCATCTCAAGATGCCCTGTTACCCTGACTGGCGATAACGGCGCTGTGATCAGCGAGACCACCGATAAGAATGGTGTGCTCAAGCTCGACCAGATAGAGGAGGGTACTTATACCGTGAGCATCATCCGTGAGGGCTACAACGAGTATAAGGGTACATGGACCGTCAAGGCCGATGGTACCAACAACTTCACAGCCAATCTGGAGGCTCCAAAGGTAGCGCTTTCTGCCAACGCCGTGAGTGCAGACCTGGAAGCTGAGGCTAACATCACCAAGAACTTCACCATCAAGAACGAGGGTAACGGTCCTTTGACCTGGTATCTCAAGGAGAATACCAACAAGGGCACCGGCGACATCTCTCACCGCTGGGAGACCATGCCATCATGGAATACCTCCGGCGACTTGCAGAAGTCTATCGCCTTCGATGGTGAGTATTACTATACCACCTCTTCCATCGAGTTGGGTAAGTTCTGGAAGTACGACAAGAACGGTAAGTTCATCGAGCAGTTCTCTATTCCTGAGATGTATTACAAGCTCTACGACATTACCTTCGACGGCCGCTACTTCTACGGCAGTGACTGGTCTAACCGTATCTTCAAGCTCGATTTCGACAACCGCCGCATCGTGGATATCATCACCGTGGGTGGTGTTTCTGACCTGAAGATTACCCACTGTACCTACGATCCTGTCTACGACGGCTTCTGGATTGGTACCTTTACAACCATCGGATTGGTTGACCGCAAGGGTAAGTTCATCCGTAAGATGTCTGCCTTGACTTCTGATGGCAACATCGCTGTATATGGTTCAGCTTACGATGACGTAACTCCTGGAGGTCCATACCTCTGGTTGTCTGATATGACTGCCGTGTCTTCAGATAAGTTTGATAAGCTGCAGCTCCGTCAGTATGACATCGCCAAGGGTACCCTGACCGATGAGAAGCACGTATTGACCGATGTTCCTGGTTATGTACTGGGTGGTCAGACCACCGGTCAGAACTATGTCTGCGGTCTGTTCTCTTCTATGGATGTAGTTCCAGGCAAGCTGGTTCTGATGGGAACTCTCAACCAGAGTCCTAATCTGGTATTCAGCTATACCCTGGCAGAGACCAACAAGTGGCTCAACCTCTCTCCTAAGCATGGTACGCTGGAGCCGGGTGCTGAGCAGGTAATCAGTGTAGGTCTCGATGCCTTGGAGGCAAAGAAGGGCGACAGCTATGCTACAACAGCTACTCTGTTCACCAACCCAGAGTTGGAAGCACAGAACATCAGCTTCAAGCTGAATGCTACATCTGAGTCTTCTACTCCACGTCCGTTGAGCCTGAAGGCTGCGCCTAAGACTGCTTCTACCGTCCTCACATGGGCTAAGGGCAATGGTGCTGCCGTGGCAGATGGATATAATGTATATCGCAACCACGTGAAGGTGAATGCCGCTCCAGTGAAGGAGATGCAGTTCACGGATACCAAGCTGGTTTACGGCAAGTATTCTTATCAGGTGACAGCGGTTTACAATGGCAAGGAGTCGGCAAAGAGCGATTCTGTAGTAGCCTTCGTCAACGAGGGCGCTCAGTATTATGCTCCTCTCAACCTCACTTCAAGCATCAAGAACAACAAGAATGTTCACCTGAACTGGGATTCTCCATTGGTAGAGGCTGCCCATCGTGATACCATGAGCTGGGCTACCGGCAAGCACGAGGATGAGCTGGGTCTGGCTTCAGGCGGTTACTTCTTCGCAGGTGCCAAGTGGGATGCTGAGGATTATGTGCCTTACCGCAACAAGAAGGTTTCTTCTGTTTCCATCCAGTTGGTTAACACGGTTACCTATCTTGCACCTCGTATCTATGAGGATGGCAACATCATCTACAGCAAGAAATATAGAGGCGAAATCAAGTATGACGGTTCATTCACCGATATTCCATTGGATAAGGATATTATCCTGAAGCCAGGACATTCTTATATCTTCGCATTCCAGATTATGAATGATGCGGATGTACATCCTCTGAGTCTCGACGACAGCAAGGCTGTGGACGGCAAGGGTAACCTGCTCTCTGTGGATGGCAAGACCTGGTTTACTGCAGCTGAGTCGGCTATTAGCGGTAACTTGAACATCCGTGTAAACGTGGCTCCTAACAGCAACGATACTGAGGCAACCCCTGTGGGTTACAACATCTATCGTGATGGCGTGAAGGTGAACACCACTCCTGTGGCTGGTCAGTCATTCGATGATGTCATCTCTAACGCAGGTACCTACAGCTATCAGGTAACATCTGTATATGCTGATGGCGGTGAATCAGAGCTTGGCGGCAAGACTTCTGTTGAGGCTTATGCCATCGAGAACCAGACGGCTCCTCATCACCTGGATGCCACTGTAACCCGCAACCGCGACATCTCACTCCGTTGGGATGCTCCTACCGTTTCAGAGATGTCAATCCCTGCAGATTTGGCTAAGCGTCCTGTAACAACCGATGCAGCTATGCCTGAGTTCGTAAGAGAATTCGAAGGTGCGAAGTCTTCTATGGCTGTGGCTACCGACGGCAAGTACATCTATACCTCTATATATAACGAGGATGGTAGAATCGATGTGTTCTCTATGGATGGCAAGAAGGTGAAGAGCTGCGTGGTAAGCGATATCGACGGTATCCGCAACCTGGCTTACGATGGTCAGTATCTCTATGCAGGCGACTACAGCACCAAGATACATGTCATCAATCCTGTTACCATGAAGTTGATGAAGAGCATCGATATCTCTGAGTACTCACGCCACTTGGCATACATCCCTACACTGGATGGCGGCAAGGGCGGCTTCGAGGTTGGTGACTGGGAGAGCAGCATCTACATGGCTAAGGATGGCAGCAAATTGGCTACAGGTCCTGTCCTGAAGGGTGCTTCCGGCACAGCTTACTACGATGGTAAGCTCTATGCTTTCGAGCAGGGCAATGAGGCGAATGCCTATACCATCGGCATCTATGATATGGCAAGCGGTGAGCGTGTAGGCTCGCTCGATATGGGCAAGTATCTTGAGATTGACAACATCTCTTCTTACAAGGCAGGTGGTATGTCTTCGTTCGTATCTCCTGAGGGCATCACTTACATGTTGCTCGCTCTGCAGCGTCAGGGTAAGGCTACCAAGTTCATCGTTCTGGATATGGGCGGCTTGAACACTGTGGCAGGTTACAATGTATATCGCAATGGCGAGAAACTGAATGGCGAACCTCTTACCCGCCGTTTCTATCAGGAAACCGTGAGCCAGGAAGGTAATTACGACTACAGCGTAGAGACCGTTTATATTGATGGTACTACTTCGGCTAAGTCGGCTGTTGCCACAGCTGCTATCGTGGCTTCTGGTGAGGCTAAGGTTCCTGAGAATGTACAGGCAGTGCAGTCAACCTACGGTTACAACGTGCTCCTCTCGTTCAAGGATCCTGATATGTACAAGGCTGCAGCTTCCGTGAACTCATTTGAGTCTTCTGTAGATGGTACAGAGGTATTCGGTGCTGAGGGCGAGAGCTACAAGTCAAACTGGATGGTAAGTTCCGACTACTCATTCGATGGCAGCAAGTCGATTGTTGCCGGTCAGAAGGCTGAGGCATTCGGTGTTGTAAAGGCAGAAAATATGAAGTATGTTCGTCTTGCAGCAAGAAATGCTGATGACCATAAGGGTAATGGTACATTCGAGATCTATTATTCTGTAGGTGGTACTCACCGTGACAACTTCATCCGTCTGCAGACTGTGACAACCACAGAGCAGTGGCAGGATGTGGTGTGCGAATTGCCTGAGGGTACAGAGTACATCGGCTTGGCTAAGGCTGCGGGTAATCCAGACCAGTATATCGACGGTGTAAGCTTCTACAAGGAGGCACCTCAGACCGACTGCTACGGATTCGATATCTATCGCAACGGCGAGAAGATTACCGCTTCTCCAGTACAGGGCATCTCTTATGTAGACCACAACCTGCTGATTGGTCATTATGATTATCAGGTGAAGCTGGTTACCAAGAACTCTGCCGAGAGCGAGTTGAGCGATGCAGTGAGCCTCGATCTCTATTATGACAATGGTAGTCTGGCTCCAACCACCCTTCGTGTGGAGAACAATGGAGACAGCAGAAACCTGACCTGGCAGACTCCTGCCCTGGGCGAGCCTATCTACTTGCGTTGGCACAATGGCAACTGCTACGATGCAGCCGGTCAGCCTAACGGTGGTGCCTTCTTCGCAGGTGTCAACTGGTTTGCTGAGGATTTGAAGGATTACGGCCATCTGGCATTGAGCGATGTAGAGGTATACATCAATCAGATTCCTGATGCACTCTATGTATTGGTATATCAGAACAACACGTTGGTTCGCCAGCAGTTTGTTCCAAGTCTGAAGGAGTATGCCTTCAATACCATTCATCTTGACGAGCCACTCCCAATCGACCCTACCAAGAGTCTCCGTGTGGCAGTATATGTAGAGCACAATAAGATTACAGTGCCTCTGGGTTACGATAAGGGCCCTGCTCGCAGTGGTCGTGGCGACCTTTATTCTTCTGATGGTATCACATGGAGTACGATGGAGGATTCTGGTGCTGATATCGATGCCAACTGGAACATTTCCATCGGTTTGAGCCCATACGCTCCTGCCAACTCAATGAAGGCAAGAAAGCAGGGTGCTGAGGTTCTCTCATTCAAGCCAAAGGCGAATGCATCTGCTGCATCATTGAAGGTGGCTCATGTGGCTCAGGGCGCAACTTCTCAGAAGAATGCCTTCCTGGGTTACAATGTATATCTGAATGGTGACAAGCTGAACCGCAGCTATATCTCTGGTAATTCATACACAGATAAGTCTTCTGTGGTTGGCAATTATCTTGAGTATCAGGTAGCAGCCGCTTATTCTGTTACGGGTGAGCAGTATTCTAACAAGGTAACTCTTGTTGTTACTGGCATCGATGGTGTAACAGCCGATAAGCTGAAGGTTACAGTTGCCGGCAGCACATTGCGTATCGTGGGTGCTCATACAGGCGAAAAGGTAGCTGTTTATGCTGCTGATGGCAAGATGGTAGCCAATAGCGTTGTTACAGATGATTACGTTCAGAACATTTCATTGTCATCACTGACAGCCGGCACATACATTGTGAAGGTAGGTCATGATACCGTGAAGGTTCGCGTATCTCGCAGATAAGATTCGGGAATAGATAAATTCGAGAATAAAACTTTTCGGAAATAAATCTTTTCGGAAATAAATCTTTTCGGATATAGATAATTAAAAAGGGTGTGTCATGTATTGATGACGCACCCTTTTTCTATTCCGTGAATATGGTAAAGTAGGTTAAAAGTAATATAAAGAACGTGAGGAAGTTTGTTTCGTTGCCTGTTTTTTAGTACTTTTGTCCCATAATTATGGACTCAAGTGTGGAAATATGGTAATTTACACAAAAGAGGTATCAAAAATGTGTAAAATCCCACATTTTCCCCACTTCAATAAAAGAAAAGGATATGTCTAAGATATTGCAGCCAAATGGAATCAAAGAGATACCCTATGGGGTATCTGATTTCACCGTCATGAGGGATGAAAATCTTTATTATGTAGATAAGTCGATGTACATACCTACATTGGAGAATGAAGGACGTTTCTTGTTCTTCATTCGACCTCGTCGTTTTGGAAAAAGCCTGTTTATCAGTATGCTCAAGTCTTATTATGACTGCAATACAACTCCTGAGCAATTCAATAGATGGTTTGGAGATTTGTGGATAGGACAGCATCCTACCCGTTGGCAAGGTAAGTATCAGATACTTCACCTTGATTTTTCGAGTGTTGGTGGAAAAATAGAGGATGTCGAAGTTGAGTTCGACCGATATTGTCGTGTGAAGTTTGATAGCTTTGTGGATATCTATCGCGATCATTATTCACCGGAGTTCATTCAGAAGGTGTATGAGGCGCCGAATGCCAACACGAAACTTATCTTAATCAATGACGAATCTCAGAAGTTGGGACTCCAGAATTATCTGATCATTGATGAATATGATAACTTTACGAATACGATTCTCAATGAGAAGGGAGAAGATGTGTATCATGCCATCACTCATGCCGATGGATTTTATCGTGATGTATTCAAGAAGTTTAAGGGTACGTTTACCCGTATTTTCATGACGGGTGTAAGTCCGGTAACTCTTGATGATGTGACTAGTGGCTTTAATATAGGCTGGCACATCTCTACCAAGAAGGCTTTCAATCAAATGCTTGGCTTTTCTCAGGAAGATGTCCGTAAGATGTTCACCTATTTTAAGAGTATGGGCAAGTTGCCTGCCGATTGCGACATTGAGTGGATGATTAATGATATGAAGCCCTGGTATGACAACTATTGTTTTGCCGAGGAGGCCTTGAATACACAAAGCAAGGTATTCAATTGCGACATGGTGGTTTATTATCTTCGCAATTATATTAACGAGGGAAAGGCACCCAAGGAAATGATAGACCGTAACACGAGGACCGACTATAGCAAGATGAAAAAGCTCATTCAGCTTGACAAGCTTGATGGCGATCGCAAGAGTATCATTAAGACGATAGCCGAAACGGGTGAAATCGTAGCTCACTTAGAGGAGAGTTTTTCTGCCTATCAGTTGACGGACCCGAATATATTTCCAAGTCTGTTGTTCTATTATGGCATGCTGACAATTAAGGGCACTCGTGGCGACCGAATGGTTTTAGGGATTCCTAACAATAATGTTCGCAAGCAGTATTATGATTATCTCAAGGAGATGTTTGAGGAGAAGGTTCCTGTCGACACGTCTAAACTTGATGATTGTTTTTACGACATGGCCTATGAGGGCAAATGGCAAGAAGGACTGACGTTCCTGGCAGAGTCTTATGCTAAGGTATCTTCTGTGCGTGATGGTATGGAAGGGGAGAGGAATATACAAGGCTTCTTCATGGCATATCTGAATCTTTGCAATTACTATATTACAGCACCTGAGTTAGAGTTGAACCATGGTTTTTGTGATTTCTTCTTATTGCCTAATTTGGCTCATTATGCCGTAAAGCATAGTTACATCATAGAACTGAAGGTGTTGCCAAAGAAGGATTTCTCTGCTCTTTGTGAAGATAGAAAAACAACGAAGGCTGAGGCTCAATGGAATGAAGCCGTTGCTCAGATTCATCGCTATGCTGAAGCTCCTAGAGTTGAGGCATTACGCCAGGATACCATACTCCATAAAATTGTGATGCAATTCGAGGGTTGGGAATTGAAGAAAATCGAAGAGGTAGAGTAAAAGTACGGAAATGGCTGGCTTTTTCCAGCTGTAGGGGGTATCGCCACGACCGTCAGGTCGAGTTTCCGTTTAAAATCCGTGAGTAATCCGAGGAAGGTGGTTAAGGTTCCGTTTATTCCGCGTAATCCGATGAATAATGACACACCCTCTTTTTCTTAAAACGCAAAAAAAGATGACTTCGCAAATGCGAGGCCATCTTTTTTTTCAACAGAACCATTTAAACACGCCTTAACTCATGCAGCTTGTCACTCCGAGGGAAGTTCCAACAGCTGTCAAAATAGAGATTAAAATCTGAATAACCAATTTCCATGTTTCCTTTTTCATCTTGTTTTAGTGATTAATTTTTAGTGATTATTTATTAGTGATTAGTGATTAATTTTTAGTGAAGTGATAGGCGAGGAGAGAAGCCCCTTTCAGGGCTAACTCTACAAGGTTATGTGCTCGTTGTCGTCGCCACTGTCGGTTCCGCCACCGCCAGTCGTGCCAGAGTCTGAGCCGCCGCCTTGACCCGTGTTCTCACTTCCGGTTCCGCCAGAGGTACCTCCGCCCTGGGTTCCGCTGCCACCCTGGCTGGTATTGCCTCCGCTGGTTCCGCCGCCCGGATTGGTTCCGCCGCCATCGGCACCCTCAGCTCCGTAGCTGTCGTAGGCAGTAATCTTGCAGAGTTTCTTCAACTCGCTGTTGCTCCAGCTACGGGTGTTTCTCACAATCAAGTGGATGTCCTCCACGCTGGCTGCCGAAACCTTGTCTCTGGTCAACTCGCCATGAGATTTCATGCCGATGGAGAAGAGACCGAGGTCGCCGAGACGAACGCTCTTGCCGTCGAGGATGAGCTCCTTCAAGCAGTCGAGCATGTCCATCATCACACCGTGCACGGTGCCTCGGCTGTAAGGCGAGTTGTGCGAAGAGATGTGGTCCACGAACTCCTCGAAGTTCATCTCTCTGTCGGTCACCACGGTGGCATACCAGAGTTCCTTACCTGCGTTCTCACCCGTCTGGGGAGTGCGCTTTACTTTACGATACTTAATGTTTCCCTGTCCCATAAGCTTTTTAATGATTAATGATTAATGATTAATGATTAGTGATTAATGATGATTGATTAACTCTTGCCATTCTGAGAAACCAGTGTGGGTGGTATCTCTGAATGGCAGTGCAAAGGTACGGCTTTTTTCTGAAGCCACCAAAAATCGGGTGGCGATAAGACGCGATTTTCAGCAGCCGCTGATACCGGTTTTGGTTAATAAAGCTAACTCATATTTTTGCGGCGCGGGAAACATAGTTTTTTTGACGGAAAAACATAGTTCGCCAGACAAGAAGATATATCTTGTTCGCAATTTCCCGATTCTTACAGTTCACCCCAAATCTTACAGTTCTTACAGTTCTTACAGTTCTGACAGTTCAGAACTGACCCCCTAAAAAAGTAGAGTATGAAAACTAATATATATATAAATTATATATATATTAAAATATATTAATTACTATAATTTTTCTTCCCGTTCCCTATATACCCCCTAGTTTTGAACTGTCAGAACTGTCAGAACTGTAAGAACCGTAAGGGGCATGGATTTCAGCGAAATCAAGGAACTGAAGTTCATCTTTCCCCAAAAGAAGTTTTGTTATTTCTTGACAAAGTTAAAGGCAGAACTTTAGCTTATGCCTGGAACCTGGTTTTTATGTTTCTTTTCTTCAAAAATTCCCTCGATATACTTTTTCAGAAACTTTTCTCCCTTTTTCTTGCTTGTTACTTGCAGAATTATTGCGATTTTCTTGTTTATCTCAGAAAAAATGATTAGCTTTGCAAATTATATTATTGAGCTTAAATAAACAAGGGCTATGATTACAAAGATTAGGTTACAAAACTGGAAGAGCTTTAAGGACTCTACTATATATATCGATTCTTTGGGTATCCTTATCGGAACCAATGCTAGCGGTAAGTCAAATGTGTTAGATGCGTTTGTCTTTCTCCGCGCCGTGGGCGAAGGTAAGAGCCTTCTTGATGCCATCCAGACTGTTAGAGGCGGAGAAGACTGGATTATCCGTAGAGGCGAGGAGTTTTTCTGTATTGAGATAGAAATAGAAATTGATGGAAGTTTCTATCTTCTTGATTTGAGAGTGCTTAAACAGAATTCTGTGTTCAGTTTTGGTTCTTGTGAAATCCATCGTTTGGGTACAGAAGACGATGATATCGTTCCTGGCAAGTTTATTGATTCTGCTCGCAATATCACATGGAAAATGTATGATGTTCCAATATATCTAGATTTTTGGGCAAAGATATATGCTACATTTAGAAATATTATCATTCTTGATCCTGTTCCTGCCAAGATGCGTGATTACTGCAAGATTTCAAAAGAGTTGAAGTCTGATGGAAGTAATGTTGCTGGTGTTTTATGCGCGTTGGCGCCTGAGGAAAAGAAGAAGGTGGAAGCACTGGTGTCTAGCTATGTTAGACCACTGCCTGAGCGTGATATTAACAAGGTGATATCTGAGCCTGTTGGTCTGATTAAGTCGGATGCCATGCTTTATTGTTATGAGGATTGGAATCCCGAACAACCTGTTGATGCAAGAGGTATGAGTGATGGAACACTTCGTTTTATAGCGATTGTCGCAGCTCTTTTGACGGTTGCACCTCATAGTTTGTTGCTTATAGAAGAGGTGGATAATGGCTTGCATCCTTCTCGTGCTAAGGAGTTGGTTGATATGTTGAAGGATTTGTCACGACAGCGCCAGGTTGATGTGCTCTGTACGACGCATAATCCAGTTTTGTTAGATGAGTTAGGAAACAAGATGATTCCGTTTATCAGCTATGTTACTCGTGACGAGAATGGTGACAGTCATGTCAATCTTTTGGAAGAAAAAGAGAATCTAGCCAAATTGATGGCTTCTGGAACAATTGGTAGAATGATGGTTAATGATAAAATATAATGAAAAAGGTATTGGTGATTGATACGAGTGTACTTTGCGTTTGGCTCAAAGTACCTGGCAAGGAAACTTGTGGTCCAAGCAAAGCCTTGGTTACATACGAGATGGTCTCTGAGAAAATAGAGGAAGAAAAGAAGAAAGGAACAACCTTTATTCTGCCGCTTGCAACGATCATTGAGACTGGGAATCATATAGCTCATTCTTCCGGAGACAGAAAGTCATTAGGCGAGGAATTTGCTCAAATTATGATTGATTCTGCTGATGAGAAATCACCATGGGCGGCATTTACTGAACAAAGCAGTTTGTGGAATCCTGAAAACTTAAAAAAGTTGGCAGAGAAATGGAAAGCAACTGTTATTGGAGGGCAAGCTTTAGGCGATGCTTCTATAGTTGAAGTAGTAAAGTATTATACTGATTTAGGATATGAAGTTGAAATCTTTACTGGTGATGAAGGACTGAAAGCTTACGAGCCAACGGTTGAAATTCCTAGGAGAAGAAGAACGTAAAAATCCGCGATATTTCTTGAGAGGCAAGACTGCCTTCACCATCCCAAGTACGAGGCCAGCAAGATCTTGGACTCAAATCATGCAAGCTACTGGATTAACAGAAAACCAGCTGAAGCAACTTCAGTCGTAGTGTATGTACATTATCCGCCAGGCGTTTTCTTAGTATAAGTGACTATGCCAGGCGTGAAGGAAATCTCTTCAGCCATAAAAACAATAAGGGCTGCAAACGGCAATCATGCCGCTTGCAGCCCTTTCTCATTTTTTTATATAATCCGAATACTCAAATCGTAAATTATATAATCCGAATCCTCAAATTACGCTCCATCGCCTGGATATTCAGGATTGGTAATCACACCACCAGGACCAACACCACCGGTGTTGTCTTCTCCACTCGCCTGCATGATGCAGCATGAATTCTCCACCTCAATTACCTGAATTGATGGTGACAAATACTCCTTCTTTTCCATAATTCCTTTGTTCATAATTCCTTTATCGTTTAATTATTTAACAATAAATTTCTTACCATTCTTGATATAGATGCCCTTGCGAGGGGTGCCATTTACGCGCTGACCCTCTAAGGTATAGATGGCTGCTGACTTAACAGCTGAACCCATCTGCATGCCATCACCCATAGGGATGATGCGGATGCCGGTGGTAGAACTGTCGTCTGGCATGCCGATGCTGAACATCATGGCACGGGATGAAGCCGACTGAGATGTCTTAATGTTCAGATACATGCGATATGGTGACAATTCGCCTGTATGAATACCGAAATTACCATCATAGCGCAAACTATAGCTGCCATTCTCAAGAGCTGTGGTTGTATAGACACCACCTACTGAGGCACCTGCCAGGTCTTTGCAAAGAGGCATCATTCCTGACTTGCCATCCCAGTCTCTCAAAGTCAGCGTCTTGGCTGCTGGTTTTGTAAAGAAGTTGGCGCTGTACGCTACATTCTGTGCCTTCGCAACCAGACTCTGGCCGGCATTCTCAGCACTGAGCTTAACAACCATTGGCGTACCTGCCTTGATGGTGGTTGACTTGTCGAGCATCAGGATATAATTAACCAACTTTCCGTCGTTCGCCGTCAAGTGGATCATCATGTCTCCCAATGGATAGCACTCCTCTGCACCAGTAACATCAGAAACATTGATATCGAAAGGAAGGCAGAGCGATGCGTAACCCTTCTGTCCCTCAGTGAGCTGACGGCTATACTGAAGTTTCTTCACCGTGAACTCAGCCTGGGTGTTGATGGCTTTAGCATCGGTAAGGTTCAGTTCCTCGACATAGAACTTGCCATCTTCTGCCTTAGCCTCCAGTTTTCCATCTGCATCAGCGAAATACTTATGAAGAGTGCAGCCTTCGTTGCTGCAGCCCATGTGATAGATGAGCTTGTCGGCATCGTACTCAGGACTGGTTAAAGTGGCAGATGGTTTATGAACCTGCGCATCCTCAGAGGTAGTGTTGTTATATGAGAAAGTCGTATTGTCGCAGTAACGGATTTTCCCTCCCATTTTCAGAAAAACCATATCAGGAACGCATCCGAGAGCCTAAAAAGGCGAAAATGTAAAGATTCCGTCTTTTCCAAAGAAAGAAGAGGGGTTTGCAAGCCCTAACTCAGCAACAGCATTCTTGCTTGCTGCGGATTGCAAATCCGCAAACCGGATAAAAATCTCATTAGCAATATGCCTTAATAATCCACAATGGTTCGTTTTTCCACTCTTGTGGAAATCCCATGGAACGAGTATTTACACTCTCACTTTTATCTATGAGTTTCAAAAGGCGTTTGGAAAAACTTCCATTTGCTGCTATGGATTGTTCCAAATATGCAAGGCAACACAGCTGAGGGTACAATTTATTGGGGCGAAAATTACCAGTAATAACCCATTGAGAAGGTAAATATTTGGGCATTATAGGCATTGTTGGAAAACGCCTATTCCAAATGCGAGCGTGATGAGCGCAAGCATTTCTTAACACCGCAATACATTTAATCCAATTCTCTAAATATAGATATTGTGGAAGTAGAAACTCTTTTGCTACCTTCTTCTTTACAGAGTTGTCTTTGAAGTTGCAAAACAATTTTGATAGTGTACCAAAAGAAACAACTTCCAGAGTCTTCCAAGCTGGTGGAAATGATGGAGCCGTATAGCAGTTGTAGTATTCAGAAATAAAATCTTCTCTTGAACGATTTACCTCGGCTGCTATATTGTCAAGGCAAGATCTATTGTCAGCCCGCGTTCTTTCAAAATGTTAAGTTGACAATTAAAATCCATTGCTTGTTTTGTATACTGCATACTACTTTATATAATATAAAAACACGAAGTCCTGCCGTGGTACGCTTTCAAGAAGAGGCGTGGCAGGAACTGTTGCTGCAAAATTACTAATTTCATTCCAAAATGCCAACTTTTTGTTTAAGAATATGCATTTCAAACATGTTATTTAACATTGTGTAACGGAATTTCGGTGTATTTTTTGATATTGGTATCACATTTTACTCCGCAAAGGTAGTTTCCTGTATATACTACATTTCATTTTTCGGGATGCCAATATTGAAAATCAATTACTTGCAGCAAAAAAATGAAAATTCTTCAAACTGTCAAGCTTGGGTTAATTGGAATTGATAGGAGCGTTATGTAAAGATTTCGTAACGATCCTTTGCCTTTGGGATAGGCTTCCTTTGCGTTGCTGCCCTCAAAGCTGCCCTCAAAGCTGCCCTCAAACTCTTGACAAGAAGCGATTTTTTTTGTATCTTTGCACCAAAATTCAGAAGCAAATCTGTTCAGTTAAAGACTGAATTGGCGCAAGTGACATCCTACCGCCCCTTTTGGGGACCGGTGCCTACTTGCGAAACTTGTGTTAGACATTATAGAATTTCAAAGATATAAGATTATGAAAGAATTTATGTTTAAAAAGGGGCGTGTAGGCGATAGCCTATCTGTCCTCAGCTCTTTTAAGAGTTTCGTTGTTTTGGTAGTCATGATGATCATGACTGCGAGTAGTGTGATGGCAGAAGTTATTGGTGAAGTAATGCATAGAATAAACAAAAACTGATGAAGACAGAAAACCTCAGTTAAAATATAACAACATAAAATACAATCAGAACGCAAGCCCCGCTTAGCAGAGTGAACGCTCTCGCTAAGCGGGGCTTTGTATAACCTAAAAATATAATATTATGTCAGAAGATTTTTTACTTGAAGACGAAGACCTGTACCAACAACCTGAAGATGATGATTTAAGAGAGACTCTGAATAAACATATGCAGCTTATTGGAGAAAATGACTATCTTGGTTTCTGTAAATGGATCAAGAAGATTCATCCGGCATCCTTCAGAGTGAAGGTGACACAGGGAGATTTGAAACAGATCAGCAATTCGGATTGTTATATGAAGCCATACGAGAAATGGAAGTTCGTTCCGATGGGAAATGTGAAAAAGAAGCCTTATGACGCTATGGTCAACGTGGTGGATTGCTTGAAAAAACTGTTGGAAAAGGAAGGAAAAGTAGCCTGAAAACGGCTCAGAAATAACTCTCGTTATAACTTTATAACCCTCGAAATAACCGCAGGGTTATTTGTTTGGCTCGTATCGGTTTTTGCCGTACTTTTGCCCCGGATTTCAGAACAAGCCGTGTTCTGGGATTCGGGGCTTTTCCGTTTCCTATTGCCAGGGTGCTGGCATAGATTTCGCGCCATGTTGTAGTTGGCGCAGCGTATCAGCCCATCGTTCTTTGACAAGGCTGATACAATTTTTTAATTCCTATTTTTTATTTACATTAAATTTTATTCGTTATGATGAAATCAATGAATCAGAAGGCGGAGGGCAGCAAGGCTGCTGGCTCTGCCAAGTGTGGTGCAAAGTCTTCTAATAATAAGATGGCGGCACCTGTGTGTGTGTTTGAAAATCCGGAGTTCGGAATGGTTCGCACGGCTACTGATGAGAAGGGCGAACCTTGGTTCTGCGCTAAGGATTTGTGTGATGCACTGGGATATAAAAGAGCGGATTTAGCTGTAAAGCAGCATGTTAACCCACATGATGCAGCGAAACGCTGCGTATGGGTAGAGGTGGGAAAAAAGAAGGATGGAACTCCTGCCAAACGTTTAACGCAGATGATCTTCGTGAACGAGAGCGGCTTCTATGCTCTGGTGCTGGGTTCCAAACTGCCATCAGCCTTGATGTTCAAGGATTGGGTTACCTCGGTGGTGCTGCCTCAGATTCGCAAGACGGGCGGTTATATCCCGGTGAATGAGGGGGAGAGCGAGGAGGAGATGATTCGCAATGCCGAACAGATTCTCCGTGCTACCCTGAAGGAAAAGGAGGCGCTGCTGGAGAAGCAGAAGGAGCTGCTGCATGATCAGGAAGTGCAGATGGGGCTCGACAAGAAGCTCATCGGCGAACAGGATGAGGAGATTCATCGACTCAACGAGGAGGTGAACGACCAGATGGTTCGCATGGCTATCCAGGGACAGAATGTGGTGGCTCTGGAGCGTCAGGTGGACGGACTTCTGCCGAAGGCCATGTATTCGGATAATGTGCTGGATTCCGTTTCGTGCTTCACCACCACCCAGGTGGCGAAGGAGCTGGGTATCACGGCGCAGGAGCTGAACCGCTCGCTCTGTTCCCTGCATGTGCAGTATTACCAGAGCGGACAGTATATGCTCTATGCGGAGTATGCGCACATGGGGTTGGCGAAGAGCCGAACCAAGTATCGTGCCTTTATGGCGCCTGCGGGCGACGGAACGAAGCGTGAAGTGGGTAGAGTGGTGACGAGCACTTATCTGGTATGGACGGAGAAGGGCAGAAAGTTTGTCCACGACCTGGTGAAGCGTTTCTGGGAACTCGCAGAAATGTATGAGGTGAAGAATCTGGGATAAATTATTAATCATTTATTATTCATCGGATTTCACGGAAGAAACGGAACATTCTTGCTCCTCGGATTACTCACGGATTTTAAACGGAAACTCGACCTGACGGTCGTGGCGATACCCCCTACAGCAGGAAAAAACTAGCCATTATTGGGCAATCGCAAGCTAGCCTATACGGCGCTAGCCCAATGGCCGCAAGGCCAAATCCGTTTAAATTCCGTGCGTAATCCGGGAAGCAAGAATGTTCCGATTCCTCCGTGTAATCCGATGAAGAAAAATGATGAAGAAAATCCGATGAATGGAAATCCGATGAATGAAAATTCCGCAAGTGAGAAGAATCTCATAGCTTTCGAACTCTTCAAGGAGGCAGCGGGATTGAGCGGAATGGATATCGATACCGTGGGGTCTAGACATTCCTCTCTGCTCGCTATTATGAGCGCAGGAGCATCTAGAGTGATGAGCGAGGACGAGCTGATGAAGGTGGTGGCTAAGAAAATGCCGAGCTATTATGAGGAGCGGGATTGCCACCAGCTGATTCATGACTTCTATGCGAAATATGGGGATAGCTCCAAGCCTTTCTCGCGTGATGTGATTCGTATCAATGCCACGGCAGAGAAGGCTGCCAGCGGCTTGGTAGGTGGTACTGTTATGGGGGATGCCGCCTATCAACTGGCGGGTAATCATAAAGTTCAAAGTTCCAAGTTCAATGCTCAAAGTAACGACGACGATGAGTTCAGGGCACAGTTGAGGCCGTACATCGAGAATCTTTGCAAGGCTTCGGGACTGGTGGACTGCCCGGAGGCTTTCAGTCTTGCCATGAAACTGAAGGATGAGAATGCCGAGTTTTCGCGTCTGTCGCAGAACCGAATCTACGAGAATTTCACCTTCCGTGGCAATGTGATAGGTTATCTGAAGGCCTGTGTGCCGACGGCACCAAGAACATGCTGTATGCCTGGGCGCATCGAGGCTATATTGAGCGTAGAAAAGCTGGAAATCAAGGCGGTGCATCTGGCGGAACATCAGGCGGAACACCTGACGGTTCTTACAGTTCTTACAGTTCTTACAGTTCAGATTGCTTCATTAAACTGAAATTCAGAAAGGATGGGGGGATTGAAAGTTAAGAGTTAATAGTTAAAAGTTTATAGTTGATAGTTCCACATTATTAATTATACATTATCATGGAGATTGTTTTAAAGAGAATTGCCAAGAAGAATGATTATACCATCGGCCGACTTTATCTGTTGGCCGATGGTGACGTGAAGCACAAGGTGCATAGCGGCAAGAATGCCGGCGACAAGTGCAGTTTTGAACATACCTTCGATATGAAGTTGCTATCCCAGGATACTTACTTCTGCGATACGCTGGAGCCTACGTGGCGCAACCTGAAGGGCATCAAGCTATCGCCCGAGGAGGAGAACAGCAAGTATAGCCGAGTGAGCGGCAAGGTGGCGAGAAAGATTCCGGGGCATACCGCCATCCCCGAGGGCACGTATCATGTGTTCATCACCATGTCTCAGAAGTTCAAGAAGTGGCTGCCTTATCTGATGGGCGTGCCGGGCTTCGAGGGCATCCGCATCCATGCCGGCAACAAGGCGGAAGATACCCAGGGCTGCATTCTGGTGGGCGAGAACAGGGTGAAGGGCATGGTGGTGAACTCCCGCATCTGGCTGCATCGGTTGATGAAGAAAATGAATGAGGCGCAGCTGAAGGAGGAGAGCATCTGGATTACCATCATCTGATGCAGAAAAAAATATTTTTCCTTAAGGCTAAATATTTTTAGCCTTAAGGAAAAATATAATTAGCCTTAAGGCTAAAAATATATGAGGGTGTGCCATGGACTTATGACACACCCTCTTATACTTTGTAGTTTTTTAAAAGGGAAAGAGGCTTACCCCAGTTCTTTTATTGGTTCAGCTTCTCCTTCAGTTCCTTCACACGGTCACGGCTTACCTCGAATTCTACGTCTGGGAATCTACGTAGTTTGAGGATGAGCTTGGCATTCCATGTGCTTTCTATTTTAACGATGTCCTCGATGTTGATGAGGTACTGTCGGCTGCAGCGAAAGAACATCTTGGGATCCAGTTCATTCTCCAGCTCATTCAAACTCTCGGGGATGTTCATGGATGAAGTGTCGCTCAAGTGAGCAATGGCTCCCTTGCCGTCTACCTCCAGGTAGCTGATGGCAAAACTGTTTACTATCTGAAATTGATCACCTTTTGGTATAAGGAATCGCTCACGATATTGCTTGGCAGGAGGCTGAAGCATGGCAAGGATTTTGTCAATCTCGTTTTCTGGAGATAACATTTTCTTGGCTTTCTCTAGAGCTTCTCTAAGTTCTTCCTCTTCCACAGGCTTCTGTACGTAGGCAATGCCGTTGCTCTTGAAGGCTTTAAGCGCATACTCATCGTAGGCGGTGACGAAGATTACTGGCATCTTGGGACGTACCACCTCAAAGGCATTGAAGCAGGTGCCACCATTGATTCTTACGTCGGAGACGAGTAGATCGTAGTGCTCCTCATTCTGCAACGTATCTCTTAATTCTGCTACATTAGTAATTGGACCTGTTATGTCATAGCTGGCATCTATCTTTAAGAGCATCTTCTTGAGATAGTTGTACATTCGCTTTTCGTCTTCTACGATTAATATTTTTATTGCCATGTTTTGTTTCCTTTTTTTTGTATTATTACATTTGTGCCCCTTTCATATTATATAACTTGATTTTACACATATTATTGTGTATGTTACAATTATTTAAGTTCTTTTGTCTTCTTGACGATAGGTATCTGTACCGTGTAAGTAGTATCGGATTGCAATATGATAGGAATCTTGTCGGTGAGCAACTTGTATCGGTCGAAGAGATTCTTGATGCCGATGCCTGTTCCTTCTTCCTTGCTACATCCGATTTTCGTATAAGGGACAAGCTCATTACTTACACATACGAAGTCATCATCTCTATAGATTCGGATGTGTAGCGGATGTTCCTCTGAGTGCTGGTTGTGCTTTACTGCATTTTCTACCAGAAGCTGAAGGCTGAGGGGAAGTATCAATTCCTTGTCATCGTGGCAGATGTTGCTGGCAATATCAAATACGAAATGATTCTTATATCTCATTTCTATATGTTTGCAATAGTCTTTTATGAATCGTATACCTTCTCGTAAGGTAATAGAATCTTGGTCAATATGTGCCACGATGTATTTGTAGATGCGGGAGAGTCGGGACGTGAAGTCTAGCGCCTTTTGAGGATCCTCTACAATGATGCCAGATAGTGTGCCAAGGCTATTGAACATAAAGTGAGGGTCGAGTTGTAATTTCAGGGTGTTGAGTTGTGCACGTGCCGTCTTCTCTTTTTCGCTTTTTATTTCCTCAGTCAGCGTTGTTTTTTCTTCATTTCTTTGCTTGATGATATTGCCACAGGCTTGAATGATAGAGACGGATGATACCAGAATACATATGATGAGGTGGATGTAAAAACCATCTGTTTCATATATTTCTCCTGTTCTTATCAGTTCAAACCATAGGCAAATTGGAATACACATTGACCATGTAATCAGGCAGAATATCAATATTTTGTTGATAGTGATATCTCCTTGCAAGAACTTTTTGGTAGTAAAAAGGCATGATTGGTATGTGAGTAAGCCTAGTGCGCCAAATTCTATGTAATAACCCCAGATATCAAAGATAATCCACCAAAAGTTATTTTCACTGGATATATTCTTACCACTTATGTAGAGGATAAGGATATATAACATAGTTGCAGCTAGAGTGAGTCTACTATTGCCAGGCTGGCTGCAGAACTTATTCAGTTTAATGAAGAATTCTTTTCTTGTCATAGCTTCTTTTTTCCTGCAAAAGTACGAAAAAAAAGTCAGTCGGCAAACTTTTGTGCCGTTGAATCGTCATATTCATGGTGCGAATGGGTATATATAGGGGGTTAATCGTGAGTTTCAGTCTTTATACGGCTTACAATAGCATAATGACGGTTGGGAGTACAAAAATGACGAGTCGTGGAAATGTGATTTTGCTGGCAAATATAAAACAGATATCTTTGCACCAGTTAAACAAAGTATGAATCATTTTAAACGATTGTGATTATGAAAAAGATTATGTTTTTATTTAGTATGATGTTTACCATCATGTTGGCGATGTCATCTTGCTCTGCAGAAGAGACAGAATTATCGGAGACTATTGCTGTAAATCAGATTAATAGTCTTACTATAAAAAAGTTACAGGAGTATAATGAAGTGTTGATGGCACAGAAACCTCATACGAGAGCTATCAATGGAAAGGGGAGAATTGCCTGTGCAGATATTTTTGGGGCAATTAGAGGTATAAGAACTGGCAGAAAGTTAGCTACTATTGTAGGTTTGACTACAGGAGGCACTGGCTCTGTTGCGACTATTGTGGGATGCGGTATTCTGTATGGGGCGCGATCTTCGTATGAAGTTTATCGCTCATTAAATAGATTTCCTGTAAAAACAGATGATTTTTTCAATTATTCACTGAATCTGATTAATCAAAACGTGAAGTCAGATACAATGAATTTTTATAAAAGATATGTTTATGAGCCTAAACTTCAAAGAATCAAATTACCTTCAAAGTTTAAAGATTTGCAGGCTGTAGGGTATATGCACAATCAACTTATTCTCGGTTATGATTATGCCAATCCTTCGCCACAAGCTGCGATGGTTAAAAAACACCAGGATCCTCTTGATAATTGGACTCCGCCTACACTTTCTGACAAAACGAAAATTTTAAGTGTTTTAAACGGTAAGGATTTTAAGAGTGAAGTAGATAAAGAAATGGTTATTCTCAATAGTTTTGTCAGGAATGGTCAGTTTGATGTGGATAACTACATGAAAGCGAATCCCATTGGTGATGTGAAGGTGGAGAATGCCATTAAGGAATACTTTGAACTTTTTACTACTTATCCAGAGAATGTAGATGATTTGGTCAAAATTACTAATGATTATATTGAAATCATAGAGACGGGCAATGAGTTCACTGAAGATGAAAAGGCTATGATATATGCAGGTTTGATGGTGTCAATCTATAGTCCTCAAATTTGGAATGGGTTCAAATAGTTATACTTAAATGGGATTTCAGGCGAGTGCAGTGTAAAAAGTGACACTGCACTCGCTTTTACTTTGTAGCCTTATTATGGCCTTATACTATCTATTTTTTATCATTTTTCCTTTTTTTCTTACTAAAAATATGAAAAAACGCATATTTTTGCAGATTTTATGCAAAAAAAGATAATATTTCATATTTTTGTTGTAATTTT
>ERZ1026874.64-NODE-64-length-69024-cov-20.889342_pt1 | contig 69024 bp, 56 predicted proteins | sample MGYA00380167_ERZ1026874 | MGnify/ENA primary metagenome ERZ1026874 (study PRJEB33269, sample SAMEA4719803) | human gut metagenome | biome: human-associated habitat; feature: organic feature; material: feces | place: Cameroon | collected 2013-10 ...
GGTGGTCAATAAAGGATAATTCTTAATTATCTAATATAGAATTTGTTCATCCTTTTCATTGAAAATACGTGTATGAAGGAGACAGACTATGAATTATACAAACTTGGCAGATTGTTTTGCAAATACGCATTCCATAAACCGGCATATTTTCCTTGAAATCATTTCTAAATTCATGCCTCATTCTAAAATAAATGTATTAGATTTTGGCTGTGGAACCGGTAACTATATTAAAGCCATAACCACATATACAAATTATCATATATATGGTGTTGAGCCATGCGAAGCAATGATTGCATACGCCAAGAAGCAAAATCCGAATATCATTATTAGACCAGGCAATCACCTATCAATTCCATACCCTGACAACTTTTTTGAATATGTATATATGACAAACGTGATTCATCAAATCCCCGATATTTCTGCTATGTATAAAGAAATTTATCGCGTTCTTAAACCTAATGGAGTGCTATGTATATGCACTGAAAACCGTCGTCAATTGTTAAGTAAATATTGGATAAAATATTTTCCCTCAATTGTGATAAAAGATTTAAAGCGTTTTCCTTCTATTGGAAAACTGATACGATTAGCAAAACAGCAACACTTTAGCACCATTAAAACTACGTTTATTGGAGAGACAAAATGGTCACATGTTACAAAATTTATTTTATTACAGGTATTGGAACGTTCTATGTCTGTACTTAATCTTATTTCTGATACTGAATATAAAAACGGAACAAAGAAAGTAGTCTCCGCTTATCACAGAAAAAAATTATATTTAAGCAAACGAGGCTACACATTTTTATGGTTACGAAAGATAGAGGATAAATAGGATATGAAGCAGAGCATAATTATTCCATATTATAAAAATAAACAGGAATTGTATTTTTCACTAAACCTGCTATTTATGTACCTGCCTAAAGAAGTCGAAGTAATAATTGTTGCAAACAATTATAATCCCCAGGAATTGGACATATCCTTTCCCAACTGCAAAATACTTAAGTATAATCGATCGCTATTGTATTCCAAGGCAGCAAACATAGGCGTTCAAAATGCGACTGGAGATATAATAACCTTAATGGATCAAGATATTTTTGTTACAAACAATTGGTATGAACCGTTGATTGATAAATTATTATCTGATCCAAATATTGGTGCTGTAAGTTCTAAAATGATTAATCCCACCAATAATAGGATTTTGGAATACGGAATAGAATATACCCCATATAACAGTGCGCACATCGGAAAAGATTTGTCCGCTCAATCATCACTTGTACAAAGCGATATAAGTGTGTCTTCTGCGTGCGGAGGAGTTCTAATGACTTATAAATCCTTGTATAATAAATTGGGAGGTATGGATGAAGACATGCCCTATATTTGTTGTGATTGCGATTTTACTCTAAAGTTATGGGCATTAGGGAAAAAAGTCTGGGTTGTTGGCGACTCTGTTGTGTTTCATAAAAGTTTTACTTCAAAAATATCCGGAAAAATATCTGATTTTTCCTTCTTAGAGAATGATTCGCGTTGGATATTTTATCAGAAAAATGCTTCTCGCATGCGCTATAATTTAGAAGCATGGATGCAAAAAACTTTACAGTACTATCTTGAATTTCATGACGTACTTAAGAAATATATTTTTATCAATTTGAGTAGCTATAGCAACATTGACTGGTACATAAACATAATAAAATCAAAACTAGGCATTGATTTCTATGACAATTATGCCTTTTTGGCACCAATAAGAAATATTCCGAGCTTGCAAATATATGACTATGTTCCCTATGATTTTATTACATTGCATACGCCAATAATATATTTTGTCGATTCATTTCTTTCGCTTAGAGACAATGCACTATGGTATAATATGCGTAATGCAGAAAAGGATATTATAATTGATATAAACGGGGCAGTTTGCTCTATCGCAGATTTGCAAAGGGGTACTTACTAAAAAAGTAAGTATCCCTCCTTTGTTTCCTCATTAAAAATGGGTGCTTGCGGGATATAATCATCATAAATTTTTTCAAATTCTTCATCCGGGCATAGCATAACATCTTTAAAATAAGATTCTTTTACTGCCTGTTCAAATATTGACATATCATATTGCTTGAATGGAAATTTCCTTTTTCGAAAATTTATAACCATATCCTGAGCAATAACATTTTTTTGTAAGGTAATTTCCTCGGTACATTTGTTTTGCTGTAAATTATCAAATGTTTTTTGATATAATAAATATGCCTTTCCCCAATCACCCTTTTGACTATAATATTTTGCACTTAAATAGAAATATCGATATAGTTGCAATCCATTCTGCATAGTTTGAAACATATTAAGCTGCTCCAACATGTGTATCATTTCAAAATCTGAATATGTGTACTCCTTTATTAGACCAAGCATAATCTTAAAAACCAAAAATTGAATACGGAAAAATAGTTTAAACTCTATTTCGTCATCACTTAATATTTCTTCTTCATATTTCCATATTGTATTTTTTAAAGAGACATAATTTTTCTGTAAAAAACCTAATTGAATGCATCGATATAAATATTGCCCCTTCATTCCCTTAGGAAAGTGTTTCTGATACTCTGAGCACCCTTTTTGTAAAGCTTTAACTGCCTCTGGAATCAGCTGAGTATCTAAAAAATAACTCTGTGCCTTGTCAAAATAATTTTCTACATATATATCCCAAAAACCATTGGCTAAAGATAATTCCATGGATAGAGTCCATTTTTCCTTATATTGTTGTATACTACCTCCAATGCGTCCGCAAACAAAATATCTATTATATATTTGCGCTTTAAAATATTTGCTTTCTTCAAAATCAGCTTTTTTAATTATTGCTAATACATTATCGTATAAATTGATGGCTTTTTCAGTAGACTTTAATTTTACTTGATTTTCAGCATATGCCATCAATAGTGTGCAATATTCCTTACAGGTTAGTAGCCCGCTGTTAAAATCATATATAGTTTCAAAAAGTTTATATAAAATTTCCGCAGACTTTTCTCCAAACTGCTCTCGTGTTTTACATAAAACATCTTGTACTATAATAGAAACATTATCAGTCCCATGTTCTAAAACAGAAACTAATATATGTTTATTTATTTTATATTTAAGATTATCCGAGATATCTAAATCCGTATAACTCTTGTAATTCTCTAATGTTATTTTTTCTATATTGTATAATTCACAAATATATTTCAAGCTTTTTACTTTTGTCAAAGCTGCATGTGAATCATCAAAGTACGATATGACAGTTTCAAACCAATTTTTATAATGGTTTTGGAAAAAAAATCTAGTAGTATCATGTTCAAAAACATAAGTACTATCCTTGTATTCCAGTTTTTTTAAAAAGCCATAACGATACAGATTTTCAATCTCTTTTTGATATTTCATATTTAATGAACTATTATATATTTCAGTACTTCCTAAAAATAAAATGTTTGAAATTATTTTTTCATAGTCATCATCGTTGCTTCCAGTTTCTTTTAAATAAAGATTCCATCGTTTGGTCAAAAGCGAATTTAAAGACTTAGGTAAAGTTCTAAGCGACGCTTTGAAAAATTCTTTATCTGCAATAATCACTTTGTTAGAAACTAATTCAATTGCTTTCTTATCCAATAAGTAATTTGCTACTTCAGCAATGTACTTTGGTTTTTGCGAAAAGGCCGTCAGCTCATTAACCTCTTCGAAATCATCCTCTATACCCAAAATTTCTTTTAAAAACATATACGATTGACTTATATTTTCAAACCCTGTCACATTATATGAAAAGATATTTTTATCAAAATCTTCGTTTTGGGAATTTAGATCAGAAAGAAATTCTATCGTATGTTGGTTATATAAAACATCAGTGTTTGCTGCAATTGCAATAACAGCATTGCATTTTCGCTGCATATTTAACCCATACGTATAAAAATCTTTCAAAAATGATACCGCATAATCATCCCAATATTGTATATCATCAATGATTATAAAATATTTTTCCTTTGCCATTTTTTCATAGATGGCAGTATACTCACTATTTTTTATCTGTAATAAAGAGTATCGATTATCATATATAGTTTTTATAATTTTTAGGACTTCTTTGCTTACTCCTCCATATTTTTCCAATTCATCATATGAATTTTGAACTACATACTCAATCAGTTCGTCATTAAAACCATACAATGAGAAAATAAGTTCTTTCAACATTGTATAGGTTGAATGTTGATTATGATTTGAATTGGTTAGTTTTAAAACACGATATCCGTTGGCTACAAATTCCATACTGCATTCAGATACCATACGGCTTTTTCCGGTTCCACTGCTGCCATAAATATATATAATAGAAAGTTTTTTCTGATTCATGCATGCTTTGCATAAATACTCTTTTTTTTCTATATAGTTTCTGCCCAATAATGCCGTCTGTCGGGTTTGGAGTGTGCCTATTGTCGGAAACGTAAAGGTAGCAATTCTTTTCCCTTCACACTTACAAATAATCTGGGGTAAAGTTACTTTAGATACTCGACTTTGCAATCTCAAATATAAAGTCGTTCTTTTTGTAGTGCCAGCGGATAATTCAATATCATCATACAAGATTTTTCCGCGTTTCTCTTCTTTTTTGTTTAGTACTTCAAAAAAACGTTCTTCTTTTGAAAACACTAACTCGATGGAGGACTTTACCGTTTTCTCCAAACTAGTATTTATAATTATAATATGTATTCCAATCACTTCACCGAATTTCAAATTTTGAAGTTCTGGTAATGTTTGCATATCGAAGTCGGAAACTCCACTAAAAAAAGGTGATCTTTCCACATAACATAGCGCAGTCGGTTTATATGCAACAGGGAACAACGGTTTATCTTTTATATTTTCATAAAACTCCGGAAAATATTTTGGCAAAATAGTTTCCCTATATTTTAAAATTAATTGGTCAAGAACTATACCATCAAAAAAATATATATTTTTCTTGGTAGAAACAGCAAAACTATTCAGTTTTGTTTTTGTATTGTTATTTATTTCGGAATAACAGAAAAAGAATACCGAGTTAATATCTTGAATTTCTGCCATTACCAGAGTTGCTGCCAACGTTTTTAAATCAATTTTTGTCTTATAATTTTTACATTCGGCCCAAACCGTTTTTTCTGCGGAAAAACCTCTGAAATCTTTATTACCATCATGAGTGGTTTTTGTCCTTTCCCATGTAATATTTCCGTATTCTAAATTTAATAAATCTTCCACCAAATCTTCAAATTTTTGACCATCATGTTTGATTTTTGCCTTTTGATTTTGGACATTTTCATCCACTGAATCTTTATAATCAGCCTGTATAAATTGTGACCAGTATTTTTTGTCAATCAGACGCGATGCTTCCATATTTTTACCCCGTTTCGTTTGTAAGCATTTTGGACAAAGGATGAACAAATTCTATATTAGATAATTAAGAATTATCCTTTATTGACCACCATAAAATTCCTAGGATGCTTATTCACCAGAATATCTTTTTGTTTGGCGCTGGATACATGGGTATAGATTTCTGTCGTGCTGATAGAACTGTGTCCAAGCATTTCCTGAATATAGCGGATGTCGACATCCTGTTCCAGCAACAGGGTGGCAAAGGAATGTCGGAATATATGGGGAGTAATATGCTGTTCTATTCCGGCAAGATTGGCATAGCGGTTGATCATAAAACGGACAGATTGGTCCGATAATTTATGCTTTTGCTTATTGACAAAAAAATATCCACAGACAGAAATATCTGTTTTGAATGAATCTTGATACAACATTAAGGCAGAAATAACCTCAGGGTTACCGAGTTGCAGGATGCGTTCTTTGGATCCTTTTCCGTATATCAGCACAGTGTTATTCTCCAGATCGATATCCGACGGACGAAGGGAACATAATTCGGAAATCCGCATTCCTGTAGCGAATAACAACTCAATCACAGCAATATCCCGCAGGCAGCACCTCAACTGATAAGTAGAGGCTGCCTGATTTTTTTGTGCATAGAGTACAGACAAGAACTTTTGAATGGAATGAAAAGGAATAGTTTTGGGCAGGAGCTTGGCTTCACGGAAATGTACGTCCAGTTTGTCGAAAGGGTTCTGTACTAAAAGATCTGCGTACTCCAGATAATGGAAAAATGCTTTCAGACTGGCAATTTTTCGCTTGACAGACTTGGGCTTGTTGTGTTTATGCAATTCTGTAATATACAGATCCAGTGTATTTCTTGATAGAAAATCCATGGAGCTATTACAAAATACAGAATACTGGTTTAAATCGATCCGATATGCTTTCAATGTCTTGAAATTCAGACGTTTTCGATATTCGCAATAGCTGAGATATTCTGCAGTGTATTTGTTTAAAGTATTCATAAGTAAATCTCCTTTTTTCATCAAGTATGAATAGTTGTATCGGGTTTGTCTATTTGATATGTAAATCCGTTGTTTTCTTAAGAATTTATAGCTTTATCAAAAATAAGCCATAAATGGCTTAAATAAAGGATTTGCATTAAAATGTTAAAAAAAGAAGTGTCAAACTCCCGGGCTGCAGTGAGGATTTCTTAATTTTTTGTGGATTCTTATGTGAAAATTGCTTTTTACTTCCCTACGTGGTACAATAAAATGACTTATGATCATTTTTATGTGTGCCGAGAGGGAAGTAAGAAGATGAAACAGAACTTTTTGAAAATACCCATCAACAGAATTATCGCGTTGATCTTATTAGATATCATGTCTATCGTTGTGGCATCCTTTGCTGCATTATATATCCGCTTTGATTTCAGTTTTGAGGGAATCCCTCAGGAATACCTGATCAAATTTGAAAATATTATTGTCTATAATATCATACTGACACTAATCTTCTTCGCGCTGTGGAAGCTGTACAAAAGTGTATGGCGCTATGCCAGTGCGACGGAGCTGTTGAATATTGTATTCGCTACTACCTGCGCCAGTATCGCACAGACGATCCTGTGTCATATCCTGGGACAGAAGATGCCTAGGAGTTACTATGTTCTATATTGGTTTCTTCTATTTGGAATGACTACGGTGATCCGGTTCAGTTATCGGATCTTACGCCTGATCAATTCCAAAAGGGCAGAATTGCGGGTGAAAAAGGACGGCAGCAATGTCATGCTCATCGGTGCCGGAGCAGCAGCGAATGCTATCTTAAAGGAAATTGAGACCAGCAGCTATCTGAATCTCAATCCCAAATGCATTATCGATGATAATCCGGGATGCCATGGTAAATTCCTCCGGGGAGTGCCAATCGTCGGTGGCAGAGACAAAATCGCAGACGCCGTAGGACAGTACAATGTGGATGAGATCATCTTTGCTATTCCCTCTGCCAATACTCATGTGAAAAAAGAGATCCTGGATATCTGTAAAGAGACCGGATGCAAGATGCGTACCCTTCCGGGAATGTATCAGCTGATCAACGGAGATGTCTCCGTGGCAAAATTAAAAGAGGTGGAGATCGAAGACCTCTTAGGAAGAGACCCGATAGAGATCAACACGGAAGAAGTCCTGAACTATGTGAAGAACAAGGTTATACTGGTCACCGGCGGTGGCGGGTCCATCGGAAGCGAGCTGTGCCGGCAGATCGCCGGGCATCAGCCGAAGCAGCTAATCATCGTCGATATTTATGAGAACAACGCCTATGCGATCCAGCAGGAGCTGATCCGTAAGTATCCGACGCTGGATCTGGTAGTGTTGATCGCTTCTGTCCGTAATACCGAGCGTATCGAGGATATCTTCCGCAGATATCGTCCGAACATCGTCTATCATGCAGCGGCCCATAAGCATGTGCCCCTCATGGAAGTCAGCCCCAATGAGGCGATCAAGAACAATGTCTTCGGCACCTATCGTACCGCACAGGCAGCAGATAAGTATGGTGTGGAGAAGTTCGTGCTGATCTCCACAGATAAAGCGGTGAATCCTACAAATGTCATGGGTGCCTCCAAGAGAATGTGCGAGATGGTGATCCAGATGATGAACCGTAAGTCACAGACGAATTTCGTGGCAGTACGTTTCGGTAACGTACTGGGCAGTAATGGCAGTGTCATTCCCCTGTTCAAGAAACAGATCGCGGAAGGCGGTCCTGTTACAGTAACGGATCCTAACATTATCCGTTATTTCATGACCATACCGGAAGCGGTATCCCTGGTACTGCAGGCGGGCGCCTATGCCAGAGGCGGAGAGATCTTCGTACTGGATATGGGAGAGCCGGTGAAGATCGTAGACCTGGCAACGAACCTGATCAAACTGTCCGGATACAAGCCGGGCGAGGATATCGAGATCGAATTCACCGGATTGCGCCCCGGAGAGAAGATGTATGAAGAACTTCTCATGAACGAAGAGGGATTGAAGAAGACTGCCAATAAAATGATCTATATCGGGAAACCCATCGAATTCGATGATGAAGTATTTCAAAAACAGTTGGACAAGATCTATAAGGATGCTTATGACGAGACGGACAAGATCCGTGAGGATATTAAGGAAATCGTACCGACATATCAGGGCATTCAATAGGGGATAATTATGAAAAAGACAACGAAGAGATTCCTATATGGTATCATAGCACTCGCCGGATTGACGGCTACAGGAGTAAAGATTGCTTCTGCGTTGCAGAAAAAGCAGTGCAGAGAGGATTCGAAGAATCCGTTTGAAGGCAAGAAAGTCATCTTCGTAGAAAATGAAGAGGATCCGGAAAATGCGGATGGTGTCAGAGGACACCTTGAGCCTGTGAGCGCATCAGCCTATACCCCGTCATTTTATGATAAGTATGTAAAACGAGGGTTGGATATCGTGCTGTCATTTGGCGGCATTGTGGCATTGTCTCCGCTGCTGTTGGGAATCGCAGCTGCCATTAAGATTGATGACCCCGGCCCTGTATTTTTTACCCAGAAGAGACTGGGACAGAATAAGAAGTATTTCCGGGTATACAAGTTCCGCAGCATGAAAATGTCTACCCCTCATGATACTCCTACTCACATGCTGGAGAATCCGGAACAGTATATTACAAGAGTCGGAAAGTTCCTGCGTGCACATTCGCTGGACGAACTTCCTCAGCTGTTTAACGTGTTGGATGGATCCTTGTCTCTGGTAGGACCCAGACCGGGTCTGTGGAATCAGGATGTATTGACTGCAGAGAGAGATAAGTATGGAGTAAATGAATATAAGCCGGGTATCACCGGATGGGCACAGATTAATGGCAGAGACTCTATCTCCATTGAACAAAAGAGCGTACTGGATGGCTATGGTGTGCGGCACAGCTCTCTCATATTTGATCTGAAATGTTTGCTCGGAACGGTGACGAAAGTAGGACATGATGATACGGTAGTAGAAGGCGGAACGGGAACGATGGAGAGAACCGGGCGTAATTATACGGACGGAAAAACAAAAGAAGAGCTGATCGGAACTATTGGATTCGGAGAACCTGTCTGCGTTGATAAAGAAGCAAAGAAAAAAGTCCTGATCACCGGCGCAGGGTCTTATATCGGCCGGTCTTTTCTAGATTATGCTAAAAAATATTATCCGGAGAACTTTGAAATAGACGAACTGGACATGGTGGGAGATGCCTGGAGAGAATGTGATTTTTCCAACTATGATATTGTCTATCATGTTGCAGGCGTTGCACATGCAGATGTAGGAAATGTATCGGAAGAGACAAAAGAAAAATATTATGCAGTAAATACGGACCTGACAGTAGAAGTGGCTCAAAAGGCAAAAACAGAAAAGGTAAAAGTGTTCATCTTCATGTCCTCCATGATCGTATATGGGGAATCTGCGCCGTATGGCAAAAAGAAAGTGATCGATGAACACACGGTTCCGGCTCCGGCTAACTTCTACGGTGATAGCAAATTACAGGCAGATGTGGCAGTCAGAGAATTAGCAGATGACAGCTTCAAGGTCATCGTACTCAGACCTCCTATGATCTACGGAAGAGGAAGTAAGGGGAATTATCCGGTATTAGCTAAACTGGCTAAGAAGCTTCCTGTATTTCCGAATGTGGATAATGAGAGATCCATGCTGTACATTGAAAATTTATGTGAATTTCTATGTCAGATAATGTTGGTAGAACAGATAAAACAAAACGCGACCGTATTGATCCCTCAAAATGCTGAATGGACAAATACATCCGTGATGGTAGAAAAAATTGCAAAAGTCAGTGGGAAAAAGATTGCGATAATGAAAGCTTTGAAACCGGCAGTTGCAATGACCGGAAAGATTCCCGGAAAGATCGGGGGCATGACAAATAAGGCATTTGGAAATAGCTGTTATACACATGCAATCTCTGTATATCCGGGTCTGGATTACCAAAAGATAAGCTTAAAACAGTCCGTAGACAGAACAGAATCGGTAAAAAGTGAAAATAGTACTGATTCCAAGGAGGATCACACGTGAAGCCAAAGAAGCATATTTTAGTGGTTTCACAATACTTTTATCCCGAAACATTTCGGATCAATGATATGTGTCTCGAGTGGGTAAAAAGAGGATATAAGGTAACAGTAGTAACCGGGATACCCAACTATCCGATGGGAAAGACTTTTAAAGGATATGGCATCACAAAAAAACGCCATGAAGTATGGAATGGAATAGAGATTTATCGTATTCCGTTAATTCCAAGAGGTTCGGGATCTCTTGGAATGATAGCTAATTATCTATCCTTTATGGTATCCGGTATGCTGGCGGGTAAAGTGAAAAAAATCAAGGCTGATCTCGTATTTTCATTTGAAGTATCGCCCATGACCCAGGTAATGACGGGGATCAGCTTTGCCAAGAAATTACATGTGCCGCATTACCTGTATGTGCAGGATCTGTGGCCTGAAAATGTTATAACAGTTACCGGTATCAGAAATCCTCTTATCATAAAGCCAATTGATAAGATGGTAGATTATATTTACAAGAATTCGGATGAAATATTTGCTACCAGTCCAAGCTTTGTGGAGGCTATATGTAATCGGAAGGTTGCTGTAAACAGAGAGAAAGTTCATTACTGGCCACAATATGCAGAAGAATTTTATAAGCCAATAGATAAAAGCATTGCAAAAGAAGCAGCAGTCGCATATGGAATTCCTAATGACGATTCCTTCAAAATTATATTTACAGGGAATGTCGGAACTGCTCAGGGATTACAGATATTGCCTAAGACAGCGGAGATCCTGAAAAATGAAAATGTTAAATTTGTTATAGTGGGTGACGGCAGATATCTGGATACTTTAATAGAAGAAATAAAAAAGTATCAGGTGAAAGACAAATTCGTTCTGGTACCAAGGCAGACTGCAGAAACAATTCCAACTTTATTAGCTTCCTGTGAAGCGGCGTTTATTTCCTTTGCAAAAGATGAATTATGGACAAAAACAATACCTGCGAAACTTCAGAGTTATATGGCGTGTGGCATGCCTGTAATTGCTGCAGCAGAGGGAGAAACTGCGAGAATCATAAAGGAATCAGAATGTGGATTGTGCTGTGATTTGGGAAATGCGCAGCAGCTTGGTCAAATGGTTACAGAGATGATGCAGTCAGATTTGAAATTAATGGCTGAAAATAGCAGAAGATATTTTGATAATAACTTTACGAAACAGATATTGATGAACGAGATAGATAAATATCTGAGTATGGAGAGGAAATAAATGATTCAAAGAAAATATCAGATTTGTAAATGCTGTGTAATGGATACATCGGATGCAGACATTGTTTTTGACAGTAATGGTGTCTGCATGAGATGCAATGAATATAAAAATCGTATTCTTCCCCAGTGGAATTATGGAGAGGGGCATGAGGAAGAACTGAATACTTTACTTGCCGAAATAAAGAGAAAGGGCCAGGGAAAGCAGTATGACTGTATTTTAGGACTTAGTGGAGGATTAGATAGTTCCTATATGCTTCACCTGGCGGTAAAAGAATGGGGATTACGACCTTTTGTATTTCATATTGATGCCGGATGGAATCTGCCGGTTGCAGAGGAAAACATCAAACGGTTAACGGAAAAATTGGGTGTTGAACTCCATGTGGAAAAGATGAACTGGGATGAAATGAGGGAAATGCAATTAGCATGGTTCCGCACAGGTCTGGAAATGCAGGATGCACCTCAGGATCATGCATTTATTGCTTTGATAGATAAGTATTCACGAGAACTTGGAGTTAAATATATTTTAAACGGATACAATATCTCCACGGAAATTATAGCAGATCCGGAATCCTGGGAAAAGGGATCCGGGCCGACCGGTGACGGTACATTTATGAGGGATGTAATTAAAAAATATTGTAGCATTCCGATTAAAAACTATACTTTTACAAACGGATTTAAACATAAATTCTGGATCCCGTATGTACTAGGTGTAAAGACAATTAAACCATTAAACCTGGTACCAATTACCAAAGAGAAAATGATTCAGACATTGTCTGAAGAATATGGGTATGTGCCATATGGTCAAAAACATTTTGAGGATTTATTGACAAAGTTCCTGGAAGGATGGTGGACACCTACCAGATTTGGACATGATATTCGTAGGGCACAATTATCCAGTTTGGTAGTAACTGGACAGATGACGAGAGAGGAAGCGTTAGAGATATTAAGCAAACCTCCCATTACGGAGGATGAAAGTAAAGCTCTTTTTACCGAAGTAGCTAAACGTTTGGAAATCAGTGAAGAGAAATTGATGGCACTGCATGATATGCCGGAATGTACAGATAAATTTAAAAGCCAGGAAAAAATTTATGCTCTTGGAATTAAGCTGTATGAAATACTTGGAATAGAAAAGCGTATCAGAAAATAAATAGCAAACCAGAACGAGGCAGATATAAAGAATGAATAATCGTCCATTTCAAAGATGTACCAGATGCGTAATGGATACGACAGATTCTAAGATAACCTTTGATGAAAATGGAGTCTGCGACCATTGTAGAAATTTTGATAAGAATATAGCACCTTATTGGAAACCAAATGAAAATCGAATGGAAGAACTGCAGAAACTGGCAGAAAAAATCCGCAAGACAGGGAAAAACAGTGAGTACGATTGTATTTTAGGTCTGTCCGGTGGAGCTGACAGCTCTTATCTTGCTTATATTGCTAAAGAGGTTATGCATTTACGACCATTAGCTTTTGTGGTGGATACGGGATGGAACCTGAACGTTGCGGTAGAAAATATCGAGAAAATAGTTAAGGGACTGGATCTTGATATGTATACAGAAGTCGTAAACTGGAAGGAAATGGCAGATTTACAGCTTGCATTTTTTAAATCAGGAATTTCTTCGCAGGATTTTCCCCAGGATCATGCAATATTTGCAGCACTTTATAATTATGCAGTAAAGCATAAAATTAAATATGTGCTAACAGGATCGAACAGCGCAACGGAGTTTATTCGTCCACCGGTAGAATGGATCTACATGAATGATCTGAGAATGGCTAAAGATATTCATAAAAAGTTTGGGCAAAGAGAATTGAAAACATTTCCCATGTGCGGAATGCTTAAATATAAGATTTATTATAGATATTTCAAAGGCATGCGCAGAGAATATCCACTTGATTATGTGGTTTATAATAAACCGGAAGCGGAAGAACTTCTTCATGAAAAGTATGGATGGACAAAATACGAGAATAAACATTATGAAAATGTGTTCACCAGGTTTTTTGAAGGATACTATCTTCCTCATAAATTTGGATTTGATACACGAAAAAATGTTGCTTCGAATGAAATCCTGGCAGGAACGTTAACCAGAGATGAAGCATTAAGGATGTTGGAACAGCCGCCATACGATCCGGATCAAATGCAGCAGGATAAGGAATACGTGGCAAAAAAACTTGGAATTAGTGTTGAGGAATTTGATTCTATTATAGAAAGTCCATGTAAAACACCGGCGGATTATAAAAATTCTATGTGGATGATCAAATTAGGGGCTGCAATATCTAAAATGCTGGGAATGGAAAACAGAAATCTGAGGATATAGAAATGGTTGGAATTATTGATTATGGACTGGGGAATCTAGGATCCATTCAGAATATGTTGAAAGTAATTGGAGAAAAATCTATTATTTCATCGAATCCGGATATTCTGAATACCTGTGATAGATTTATACTACCGGGGGTGGGAGCATTTGATGCAGGAATGACAAGACTCAGTGAAAGCGGTCTTGAAAGTTTTATTAAACGAAAAGCGTTAGAAGACAGAGTACCAATATTGGGAATCTGTCTTGGAATGCAGTTACTCGGCAGAAAAAGCGAAGAAGGAATATTACCCGGGCTGGGATTGATCCCTTTCGATAATATTCGTTTTCGATTGGACAATACTGATTTACGAGTTCCGCATATGGGGTGGGATATTGTAGAATTTAAACAAGACAGTCCATTGTTGAAGAATCTTGATGGTACACAGAGATACTATTTTGTACATTCCTATCATGCAAAGTGTGATAATGAGGAAAATGTGCTTATGACCTGTGATTATGGATATGAATTTGCTGCAGCAGTTGTGAAAGATAATATTATGGGAGTACAATTTCATCCGGAAAAGAGCCATGACTTTGGGATGGCATTATTGACTAATTTCGTGAAGGAGTGTTAAAACGTGTTTACCAGACCAAGAATCATTCCTGTACTGCTTTATGATGACAGGGATCTAATTAAGACAATCAATTTCAAAGATAGAACATACCTTGGAGATCCGGTAAATGCGGTTAAGATTTTTAACAGAAAAGGTATCGATGAACTATCTGTGCTTGATATAGGAGCTACTAAAAATCATAGAGAACCGGATTTTGAATTGCTCAAGGATATAGCAAGTGAAGCATTTATGCCATTGAGCTGTGGGGGCGGAATCACTAATCTTGATCAGATTCATGAATTGCTTGCAACCGGATATGAGAAAGTAGTTATTAACAGCGAACTGGTGAGACATCCGGAGTTAATTACAAAAGCAGCGGAAGCATTTGGAAGTCAAAGTATTGTGGCATCTATTGATGCAAAAAAAACAAAAAACGGGTATCAATGTGTTATTAATGATGGACAAGAATTAACAGAAAAAAAACCTGCTGAACTGGCAAAAGAGGCAGAACAACTGGGTGCCGGAGAAATTATTATTAACTCGATTGATCAGGATGGCATGATGCAGGGATATGATATAGAATTGGTAAGAAGTGTTGCGGATGCAGTAAAAATTCCGGTTACGGCTATAGGCGGAGCAGGAGGCATACAGGATTTAAAGAAAGTACTGGATGAAGGTCATGCCCATGCTGCAGCTGGCGGAAGTATGTTTGTATACTATGGAAGAAAAAAAGCTGTATTAATAACTTTTCCGAGTGAAAAAGAACTAATAAATAACAGTATATATGAAAGTAGGTAATAATTATGGAGAACTTTCAAGGAAGAATTTTGTTAGTTTCTGCAATTCCGCCTCCTGTAGGAGGAGATGCAACGTGGGCATTAGAGTTTATTGACTATTGTAAACAGAATAAAGCGAAGATAGATGTTGTAAACACATCAATATCGGGGAAAAGGGCTCTTGCAGCAGATGATGTATGGAATATTCGCGATGAAGTGAAAAGATGTTTTCGTATTTGGCGGGATGTCTTGAGATGTATAAGGCTTGAACACCCCAACATTGTTCATTTAAATACAAACTGTTCTCCTAAAGGAGTGGTGCGGGACTACATAAGTACAATGATTGTTAGGCTATATGGAATTCCTTATGTTTTGCATTGCCATTGTAATATAGATGATCAACTTGGAAAAAGTAGATGTGGGGACTTTTTTTTAAAAAAAATGATTACAAAAAGTGAAAAAACCCTTGTCCTTAATCACAAATCTTATGAATATGCTGAAAAAAATATAAAAAATAAAACTATAATTATTCCTAACCCTATTTCTGCTGAGACAATTAAGGTGAAGAAAATAAACCAGGAATTAAAACAGGTATTGTTTGTAGGACACGTGAAGAAAACAAAAGGAATTGATGAACTGATTGAAGTTGCCAAAAAGAATCCAACCATTACTTTTTTGATTGCTGGACCAATTACAGAAGATTATAAAGACAAAGAGAACACGTTCCCAGGCAACACAATAATTTTAGGCAGTATCACAAAGGAAAAGGTATATGAATTACTTGATGAGACAGATGTTTTCTTATTCCCAACATATACGGAAGGCTTTTCCTTATCTTTATTAGAAGCTATGGCTCACGGTGTACCTTGTCTTACAACAAATACAGGCGCTAATTATGAAATGATTGAAAATAAGGGTGGGGTTGTAGTACCGGTGAAGGATATTGAAGCATTATGCAATGGACTAAAACAAATGGAGTCGTTAGATGTGCGCAAGAGGATGAGCCAGTGGAACATAGAAAAAGTTAAAAAAAGTTATACAAGCGATAAAGTATTTGACTCTCTGATAAATATATATGGTGAGGTATTGAACGAGAATGCTTTTTAAAATATTGTATTATAGTATTGACTTCTTGGGGCGTGCTTTTAATAAAGTGATAGTTGCACCATGTAAAAAAAGACTTTGTGCCAAGTGTGGTGAAAATGTGATATTTTCAAGGAATACTAAACTAACATGGGAAAATATGTACATAGGGAATGATGTCTCAATTAATGAAGGAGCTTATTTTTTGTCAACTAGGGCAAAAATTATAATTGGAGATCATGTTATGTTTGGCCCCAATGTAACAATTATTACGGGAAACCATAAAACGGATACAATTGGAAGATATATGAGCACAATAAGAGATGAAGAGAAAACTCTGGATTTAGATGAAGATGTAATATTTGAAGGGGATAATTGGATTGGAACTGGGTGTATAATTTTAAAGGGCGTGACCGTGGGCGAGGGAGCTATTATCTCAGCAGGGGCGGTAGTGACAAAAAATGTAGAGCCTTATAGTGTAGTAGGCGGGGTTCCTGCAAGGCAGATTAAGTACAGATTCAATGAGGAACAGATAAGGCAGCACAAAAAGATATTAAATGCTAATGTTACAGGAGACCAGTAAGATGGGGAAAAAGCTAATCTTTTATATTGACTCTATGCAATTGGGCGGAGCAGAGCGCGTTATGTCAAATTTATGCAATTATTTTGCTTCTAAAAATGATGAAGTATTATTGATTAACGATAGTAGACCATTAGATGGTGCAAAAGAATATGAGTTAGATAATAGAATTAAAAGACTATTTTTAGATACAGATGGAATAAGAGTTATAAGAAATTTAAAAAGGATTTTGGCATTAAGGAGAATAATGAAAAACGAAAATGCTGATATAGTTATTTCTTTTTTAGGTCCTCCCAATATAAGAATGCTTATTTCATCTATTGGACTTAATACTAAGAGATTAGTCTCTGTTAGAAATGATCCGCGTAAGGAATACGGACAAGGATTAAGAAGAATTTTTGCAAATATTATATTTCTTTCAACAGACGGATGTGTGTTTCAAACACAGATGGCAGCTGACTATTTTTGGAAGCCAATTCAAAATAAATCAGTAATTTTATATAATATGGTCAAAAAAGATTTTTTCGAAGGAACATGCATGGGGACAGAGAAAAGCATTCTTATGGTGGGGAGACTGCAAGAACAAAAAAATCCAGAATTATTAATAAAGGCGTTTGCAAGGATACATAATAAACTGCCTGGCTATGTTGTTGAATACTATGGAGAGGGAGAATTAGAGTCAAACCTAAAGAAGATTGCATTACAGTTAGGTGTATCAGAAAAGATCAAATTTAAAGGAAAGACGCAGGAGGTAAAAGAAAAATTAGAAAGAGCAAGGTTATATGTAATGACATCGGACTATGAAGGAATGCCGAATTCATTAATGGAAGCAATGGCAGTAGGTATTCCCGCTATTTCTACAGACTGTCCGTGTGGGGGACCGAGGATGCTTATTACAAACGAAACGGAAGGCAGATTAATACCTGTAAATGATGACAAGAAATTGGCAGCAACAATAATGGAAATTTTAGAAAACGAAGATATGTGGCATAGTATTAGTGCACATGAAAAGAAACGTGCACAAGCATTTTTGCCAGAAAAAGTCATGGATGAGTGGGAGAAGTACATTAATGATGTAATCAGCTCCAATCATCATAGGTAGAAGGGAAGAGTAAATATGCTTACGTATATTTTAGATTATATAATGATGAAAATTGATCCAGTGGGTTATTGCAGAAGGAAAGGCGTCAAAATAGGAAATAATGTCGTTATTTTATCTAAATTTTGCTTTGGTTCTGAACCATATCTTGTCGAAATAGGAGATGATGTTAGGATTAATTGGGGAGCCAATTTTATAACTCATGATGGTTCGATGTGGGTTATTCGCAATTTGGCAAGAGATGGAAAGTACCCTGGTGAATTAGTAAATGGAGATTTGTTTGGAAAAATCAAGGTGGGAAATAATGTATCAATAGGAGACAATGTAACTATTTTGCCTGGAGTAACGATAGGAAACAATGTTATAGTTGCGACAGGAGCTATTATTACTAAGTCAGTACCGGATGGAGTGGTGGTTGCAGGCGTTCCGGCAAAGATTATAGAAACAGTAGACGAGTATTATAATAAAAATATAGAGTCGTTTGACTTAACCAAAAATTTAGGAAAAAAGGAAAAGGCTAAATATTTATATGAGAAATTTAAATTGCAAAGAGAATAAGTGTAATTAGGTATAGATTATGATAAATATGTATAGTACTTGGCTGTTGTATTTTACGTTGTCATATTTAATGTTTTATTTGATAAAAAAGGCGAAATATAATCACAATGTGATTTCTTTTACAGGAATAAAGGAGAAAAACATAATTTCGATAGAAATAGTAATTCTTTTTGGAATACTATTATTTTTTGCGGCAAATAGAACTATATCAGAGGGCATTGGAGGAACGGATGCACAAGCCTATTTGGATATATTAGATTCAAATACTGGAACGATAGGCGATTATTTTAGAGAAATTCAGAGAAGAGGAATTTTGGATGTTGAAGAACCCCTTTTCAAAATAATGAATATTATATTTAATAGACTGGGAGTATCGCATAAAACATATATATATATATTATATGGATTAATTATTGGCTTTGAGTTATATAGTGTAGATTATTTGTATAAAGAAGATGAAGCAAAATATTTCTTAAGCCTATTAATTTATTTTTATCTTGTAAGTTTTAATATAATTAGGACGAGCTTAAGTGTCTCAATATGTATGCTGGCATTTGTTTCTATATGCAAAAAGAGATGGAAGAAAAGTTTTGTTATTATATTATGCGCCAGTATGATACACTATATGGCCTTAGCTTTTTTTGGCGTGTGGTTTGTATGTTTTTTGGCAGATAAGAAGCCTGGATGGTTCAAAAGGAAAAAACTATTGCTAATTGCAGCGTTAGCTAATATAGGTTCTTTTGTAGCAAGAAAACTTGTATTTGCAGTGATAATGCAAACAAAGTATTCATTTTATGCTGATTATTTTTTACAGGATATTTCAATTTGGGGATATTTACCGGGCATTTTGATTTGCTTTTTTGCAGTATGGATGATTAAGTATGTAGATAAACAAGATACAAGAAAATATTTTGTTATAGTGTCATTATGGGTTAACCTTTCGCTTATGTATATTATTATAGGTATGTTGGCGTGGAGGATAAACGATTACTTTTTTGTGTTTAGAGTTTATGCGTTATCGCTTTTTAATACTTATATTGAACGATTGCACTATAAATCTAATATTTCAATATATAAACTATTGTTATTTTTGCTTTTTTTAGCGTTGATGGCGCAAGTGGTAATGGGTTTAACAGAATCTTCTGGTATAGTTCCATATAAATTAGATATAGGATAGGCAAAGTTTGTATTTAGGATAGAATGAGGGTATAAAAATGAAAAAAAAATGGATTAATATTAGGATAGAGACAAAATCTCGAGAGTTTATTTACAAAATGAAATTAGCAGATGTGTTGATGCACAAAGGATATGGGGTCGTTATTCAGCAGGATTTTGGTGGGGATGTTGAGGATTTACCGCGAGGCGTATATTTTATAAACAGTATATATAAAGATAGTGAGGAAAAACTAAAAGAAATTAAACAAAGAGGAAACAGGATTGTCCTTATGGACGAAGAAGGTCTGGTTATAAGGAATGAAAAAGAATATATCAGGCGTTTGCCTGATCAATGTTTAAGATATGTAGATAGCATATGCTGTTTTGGAGAATATCAGGCAGACTTAATAAAAAGAATGTCTGAATTAGAGAAATTAAATATATATGCAACTGGAAACCCGAGGATAAATATATTATCTTCTTCGAAGAAAATAGCTAATCAAGATATAGTAGATAAAATAAAAAGAGAATATGGTAATTTTTTGTTAGTAGTATCAAATTTTTCAACAGTAAATTTGATAGGAAGTAATAATTCATACGAGGATAGACTTCGGATAAAAAAGAAAATATTTCAAGAGATGGGACTTATACGAGGAGAGGCTGAAGAACAAGAATTTGAAATAAGATTTCAGTATTTATATAAGTTATTTACTTCGTTTATTGACTTAGTAAATGAAATCGGGGAAAAACATAAGGAAATTAATGTAGTTGTTCGACCACATCCTTCAGAAAATAGGAATATTTGGGATAGTATAGCCAACAAATATGAAAATATACATGTTGTATATGATGGTAATATGATAAATTGGTTAGAAGCGGCAACATTAGTTGTTCAAAACGGGTGTACAAGTGCGATAGAATGTTTATATATGAATAGACCTTGCCTATCCTACAGACCATATGTTAATGAAAAATATGATCAACATATACCTAATGAATTATCGACTAATGTATATACAAAGGATAAAGTTATTGAGTTGGCAGAAAATATATGTATGCATAATCAAGAATTTCCTTATTATGATCAATATGCACACTATAAAGTAGTAGCCGCGAAATATATAAGCAATTCGCAAAACAATGATAGTATTGATGCAATTGTAAAAATTATAGAAAAAGAAGCGGAATACTGTAGTGAAGATGATTTCGATAGAATAAAATATATGTGTATAAACTATAGTAAAAAAATATCATTTCGCTTTTTGAAAAAAAATGTGAAAAAAATATTGAGAAATATCATTTACTTTTCACTGAGAACCATGAAGAAAACGACAAATCCTCTTTATGTACGAGCGGAGGACTCCATAAATAATGAAAGATCTATGAAAAATAAGATGGATGGATTAACAATTGAGGAAATAAGAAAAGCATTTTATAACGAAGGAGTTGCAGAAGAGAATATTGTTGTAAAACGTTTGAAGGAGAATACATATATTTTGTATCAAGAAAAATAATGGGAAAAATTAAGCAATTAGTGAAAAGCACATCGGTTATTGCATTTGGAAGAATATGTACACAAGCAATAAGTTTTTTTCTGCTTCCTTTGTACACAACCAAATTAAATACAGCAGAATATGGAACAATAGATATTGTAAATACAATAAGCTCATTGCTGCTTCCTATAGTGAGCCTTCAGATACAGCAAGGTTTGTTTAGAGAACTGTTGGAGGTTAGAGAAGATACCGAAAAAAAGAGAAAGACAATTTCTACATGTATTATAGGTTTGCTTGTTCTATTTTTGGTTTTTTCTATCGTTTCGTATATTGTATACATTATTACGAACAATGAATATGTGCTGTGGACACTCTTTTGCACAGTGGCGATTGCAATATCGAATGTTATGTTGCAACTTGCAAGGGGAGTAGGGAAAATCATTATATATGCATTAGGAAGTTTGTTGTCCGCTATAACAACAATAGGACTGAATATATTTCTATTGGTGGAAATAAACTTCGGTCCTAAAGGAATGTTATTGTCCACAATTATTGGAAATATAGTATGCGCTATTTTTATTTATTTATCATGTAAAGTGTATATGTATTTTGGGGTGCAATATTGCGACAAAAAAATTTGCATTAATATATTAAAATATTCAGTACCGTTAATACCTAATTCACTGGCATGGTGGCTGGTAAATGCCTCTGACCGTGCCATCATTGCAATTGTTCTTGGCGTAAATATAAATGGAATTTTGGCTATAGCCAGAAAATTCCCTGATGTATTAACGCAAATGTACGATGTGTTTAATATTGGTTGGATGGAAGTAGCTACCCTTCACAATAATGATGCTGATAACGAAAAGTTTTTTTCTGATATAATTAATTTTATGGTTGGAACATTTTCAGTGGCTTGTTCCGGCATGTTAGTAGTTGTTTCACTAGTATATCCATATTTTGTAACTAACGAAGAATATAGGATGAGCTATAATTATATTTTTTTATATGTCTATGCGGCGCTTTTTAGTATACTTATTAATTTGTACAGCGTTGTGTATATTGCAGATAAAAGAACAATTGAATTAGCCAAAACGACTATTTTGGCTGGGGTAATTAACGCGATTTCTAATCTTGTGTTAGTGTTTGTAGTCGGCGGATATGCGGCACCGCTCTCTTCGATCATAGCATATTCAACAATATTTATATGCAGATATAAAGATATAAATAAAACAAAAAAAATTCCGCTACAAAAAAAAGTAATATTTTTTTCCATATTCATAATAGGTATTTCAACATTGTTATATTTGCAAAAAACATACATTATTTCAATGATTTGGCTTGTGCTTTTAGTAGGAATGTATATTGCTATTAATCGAGATAAGATAACCCAGTTATTGCTATTGATTAAGGAGAAAAAAACGAAATGAAGATAATTCATCTAGCGAGCTTTAACGGAAATGTTGGGGATATGATTAACCATATTGGCTTTTATAATAATATAAGAAAGTATGTTACCTCTGATATTACAATAAAGCAAATCGAAATAAGAAATTATTATAGATCTTGGAATGAGGCTGCTTTTGACCAGAATTTTATTGATATGGTAAATGACGGAGATTTATTTGTCGTTGGGGGTGGGGATTTTTTTAGGATAGAATGGGATTATTCCCTGACCGGTACAACGTTTAACATGCAAAATGAACTTTTTGATAAAATTAATATTCCTATTGTTTTTAATGCAGTGGGAGTGGATATTATTGACGGAAATGAAAAAAATATTGTCAAATTTAGAACTTTTTTAGAGAATTGTGCAAGAAAACAGAGATGCATTATATCTGTAAGAAATGATGGATCATATGATATTTTAAAAGGTATATGTACGAATGAACTAATGAAAAAAATATTAAAGGTACCCGATGGGGGATTCTTTACAAGTGCAAACTATTACGAGCATATAGAAATTCCAGAAAACAAAAAAATGATTGCCTTAAATATAACTAAAGATCGAAATGATGAAGTATGGGGAACTGATGCGGAAAAATCATATGTAGATTTTGTTGAAGAACTAGCAAATTATATATCGCTTTTGCTAACATCGAACAAAGAATATTATATAGTATTTGTTCCCCACATATTGAGTGATATAGAGGCTATATATGATGTGTTGAGGAAAATAAAAGGAGTGTTAATAACAACCAGGGTAAGTATAGCGCCGCTATTAAATGGAGATATTACGACGGCTGAATATATTACGGATATATATAGGAAAGCATATTTTTCAATATGTATGCGATATCATGCAAATATCAGTTCAATAGCAATGGGAACACCAACAATTGCACCAATAGGTATTGATAAACATATTGCTTTATATAAAGATATTGGATTGGAAAACAGAGTAGTTGATATTAGGACAGGGAAAATATGTGAGAGGCTTATGGAAAAGACGGATGAACTTATAAATGATTACGATGGATTTTTGAATGAAAATAAAAGAGTAATTTGTGAGATGGAGAAGGGATGTAAAAAATATTTTGAACAAATTAATAAGTTGGTACAGGATACCCAAAATATGATATAATATCCATTAACTTAAAATAAAAATTATTAAAAATTAATTTAAAATGCATAAGGAGAAAATAATGAAAGAATTTGAAATAGGCCCCATCAGAATTGGAAATGACAATTATCCGTTAGTTATTCCTGAAATAGGAATTAACCATAATGGTGATTTGGACGTCGCAAAACAAATGGTTGATGCTGCGGCGCGTGCAGGAGCAAGAATTGTAAAACATCAAACTCACATTGTTGAAGATGAAATGAGTAAGGTTGCCAAAAATGTCAAACCAGGCAATAGTGATAAATCAATTTATGACGTAATGTCTATGGCTGCATTGTCAGAGGAAGATGAATATGAATTAATGCAGTATACACAATCTAAAGGAATGGTTTTTTTGAGTACACCGTTTTCCCGGGCAGCAGCAGACAGACTGGAGTCGTTTGGGGTACTGGCATATAAAATAGGATCGGGTGAATTGAATAATTATCCACTAATAAAACACATTGCATCATTTCATAAACCCATGATTTTATCAACAGGTATGAATAATATTGCTAGTATAAAAAAAGCAACGTCTATTTTAGAGGAGTATGATATCCCATATGCATTAATGCATACCACAAATTTATATCCTACAAAGCCAGAGTTTGTTCGGTTAGGTGCAATGCAGGAGATGATGCGTGTATTTAAAGATGTTCCTATAGGGTTGTCTGATCATACGCAGAGTAATGCGGCTTGTTTAGCAGCAGTGGCGCTAGGGGCAAACTTGGTTGAAAGACATTTCACAGACACTATGAAAAGAACAGGTCCGGATATTGTGTGCTCCATGGATGAGGCAGAATTAAAAAATTTATTGAATGATACAAAAGATATTTATAAAATGCTGGGAGGAAAAAAGGAAGCTATTCCAGAGGAAAAAGTAACAAGTGATTTTGCTTTTGCTACTGTTGTTTCCATAAAGCCAATAAAAAAAGGAGAAACCTTTACAAAAGAAAATTTATGGGTAAAAAGACCGGGCACAGGATCAATCCCGGCAGACGAGTATGAAAAAATTTTAGGACAAATAGCCAATATGGATATAGAATCGGACACGCAAATAACAAGGGAAATGATTAAAAAATAATAAATATGATAAAGGTTGAAGTAACATGGAGTAAAAGTTATATTGTCAAACTTAAACAATTACCGAAGAGAGGAATAAAAAATTATTAATGATGAATAAAAAAAGTATTCTTTTCATAACAGGAACAAGAGCCGATTACGGTAAAATGAAATCTATAATGAAAACATTAGATGCAGATCCGCATTTTGAAGTGTATATTTTTGTGGGTGGAATGCATTTGCTTGAAAAATTTGGAAACACATATATGGAAGTAGAAAATGATAATTATAAACATGTATATGTTGCCTATGGACTGGTACAGTCCCAAGATGTAAGTCTCAATTTGAGTAATACAATAGCATGCTTAGATAGTTATGTAAAAAAAATAAAGCCAGACATGATTGTTGTGCATGGCGATAGAATAGATGCACTGGCTGGGGCAATTGTAGGGGCATTTAATAATATTTTAATATCGCATATTGAGGGAGGGGAATTGTCAGGAACAATTGATGAATCAATTAGACACGCTATATCTAAGTTTGCTCAGATACACTTTGTCTGTACAATAGAAGCAAAAAAGCGATTAATTCAGCTTGGAGAAGAAGAACAACATATATATGTTGTTGGATCTCCAGATATAGATATCATGTTAAGCAATAAATTACCATCTCTGGAAAGTGCAAAAGAAAGGTATGATGTTTCATTTGAAGAATATGGAATATTAATGTATCATCCGGTAACAACGGAATATGAATTTGCGAGTGAACATGCAAAAAGCATTGTAGATGCAGTTTTAGATAGCGAAAAGAATTATATAGTAATTTATCCAAATAACGATTTGGGATCAGAATTGATATTGAATGAGTATAAGCGTTTCCTTGGAAATTCTCATATTAGAATGTTTCCGTCATTAAGATTTGAATATTTTTTAACTTTTCTAAAAAATGCTTTATTCATGATAGGAAATTCCAGCGCCGGGATTCGTGAAACTGGTGTTTACGGTATTCCGGCCATTGACATTGGAACAAGACAAAACGGAAGATATACAACTAGCCGGTTAAAAAATATACAACATGTAGGTGAAAATGTAAATGAAATTTTGCGTGCAATAGGTGCGGTTAATGAATACAGACATGCATGTATGGAATTCGGAAAAGGTAATAGTACGGAAGAACTGGTGAGTGTTTTAAAAAGTGAAGAGTTTTGGAAGATAAATATTCAAAAAAGATTTATAGACTTGGATATTTATTAAACCCTATATTTCAAACTAAAGCGCTAGAGTTTGAAAATGTCTAGAGTAGACCTTGGAGAGGGTCTGTAAAAACTACTACTATATTGTGGGAGAAATGTTGATCGTCATTAACGACATATAAGAAAATATGGAAAACATATTAAAAGCACATGGCATTATGTTTCATCATTTTCATGGAAAGAATCATATAGAGTGTCAAGGATCCTTGTCCGCAGAAAAATTGGAAGAAATACTTGAGTTTTATAAAGAACAGGGATACAGAATTATATCAGCAGAGGAATTTCAAGACAAATGTATCCATAATAAAATTAAAGAAAATGAAGTCGTTTTGACATTTGATGATGCTTTAAAGTGTCAATATGATATAGCATATCCCGTTTTGCAACAAAGAGGATTGACAGCATATTGGTTTATTTATACATCCCCTATCTGTGGAGTATTGGAAAAATTAGAGGTATATCATCACTTTAGATTTTCAAAATTTAGAAGTGTTGAAGAGTTTTATTCAGCATTTTTTAAATTAATAAGTGAGGATATTGACATAACAAAATATGACGTTGATTTTAGTAAATATCTTCCTAACTCACCTTTTTACACTTTTAATGATAGAAAATTCAGATATATAAGGGATCAGATATTAGGAGAAGAGAAATTTCACGCATATATGGATCAAATGCTTAGAAACTATAATTATGATCCTGAAAAATATAAGGATGTTTTATGGATGAAGAGAGAGGAGATAAAGGCATTGTCAGAAACAGGCAATGTTATTGGACTTCATTCGCATACACACCCAACCAAGATGGCATCATATACGAAAGAAGAACAACTGCAGGAATATGCTTTGTGCAAAAAGTATTTAGAAGAAATAACCGGAACAGCAATAGAAGCTGTTTCATATCCCTGCAATTCATATAATGAGGATACGGAAGGTATTATGAATATGTTAGGAATTCAAATAGGATTCTGTGCAGATATGTCGAAGCCGTTTGAGAATAAGCTGTTTATTCCAAGAGAGGATTCCGCTAATATTATTAGAAAGATGAAAGAGTATACTCAAAATTAGAGTTTTATAGGAAAGGGACTATGATAGAAAAAAATAAGATTGTAGCATTGATTCCTGCACGTGGAGGAAGTAAAGGAATTAAGAATAAAAACATTATCGATCTATGCGGGAAACCATTAATTTCGTATACTATTCAGGCAGCATTGGAAAGCAAATATATTGACAAAGTGATAGTTTCGACTGATAGTCAGGAAATTGCAGATGTAGCTATAAAATATGGAGCTGAAGTTCCCTTTTTAAGACCGGGTGAATTAGCATCAGATACCTCAAAAACCATTGATGCTGTTATGCATGCAGTGGGAGAATTAGAAAAAAGGAAAGAAGAATATGATATATTGATTCTTTTGCAGGCAACCCAACCATTGAGAACAGCAGATGATATTGATAGTGCCATTGAATTATTTATTAAGAATAAGGGTCAGAGCCTTGTATCCGTATCGCCGGTAGAAGATAATCCTATATTGATAAGAACTATTGACAATTTAGGAAGGATGAATTCCATTTTACCGATGAAAAGTACATGTAGACGTCAGGACATGCCATTATATTATAGAGTAAATGGTTGTATATATATTAATTTAATAAGTGAATTAGATTTAAATACAAGTTTTAATGATAATAAAATTCCATATATAATGCCAAAGGAGCGATCGGTAGATATAGATGAGATAAAGGATTTATTAATAGCTCAGTATTATATAAGCAGAAATGAATAATACACAGGAGAGGATATATGGTCTTTTCATCCCTGACATTCTTGTTTTTGTTTCTTCCTATTTTTTTAAGTGTTTACTATTTATTGCCTAAGAAGTTAAAGAACTTTTGGATATTTGTATGCAGTATTTGGTTTTATTACTGTGGTCAGAAGCAATATGTATGGCTTATGATTTTAGTCATAGCCGTTTCGTACCTGTCAGCAATACTAATAAACAGGGCAGATGAAAACAAAAAAAGAATTATCCTGGCAATAACAGTTATCACATTTTTAATAATACTTTTTTATTTCAAATATACAAATTTTATTATTGAAAATTTGGAATACATAACATCAGAAGAATATGGTATAAATAAAATTATTCTTCCTGTTGGAGTATCGTTTTATATATTTCAGGCAATATCTTATGTTGTTGACGTATATAGAGGATGCACACCAATCAACAATTTTGTTGATATGGGAGCATATATAGCCTGCTTCCCTCAATTGATTGCAGGACCTATTATTAGGTACAATGATATTTCCCAGTATATAGATAGCAGGAATAGAAGTGTAAGCATTGATCAAATTTCAGAAGGATGCTATAGATTTTGCATTGGACTCACCAAAAAGGTACTTTTGGCCAATAATTTTGCAGGGTTAAGTAATTTAATATTTGAAGCTGAAAATGTGGCAGCGTATTCTGTCCTATATTGTTGGCTGGGAGCAATTGCATATACTTTTCAAATTTATTTTGATTTTTCCGGATACTCTGATATGGCAATAGGGTTAGGAAAAATGTTGGGATTTGAGTATAAGGAAAATTTTAATTATCCGTATATTGCTGCTAGTATAACAGATTTTTGGAGAAGATGGCATATATCCTTATCAATATGGTTTAGAGATTATGTGTATATCCCATTAGGTGGAAATAGAAGAGGATTATGGATTCAGCTAAGGAATCTTTTTATAGTGTGGTTGTTGACCGGGATGTGGCATGGAGCGTCTTGGAACTATATTTTGTGGGGGATAGTATATTTCATTTTAATTGCTCTAGAAAAATTTTGGATAAAACCAGAGAGGTTTAGTGGAATATATTCCGTCATATATCATATATATACAGGCGTAGCGATTATTATTTTATGGACAATCTTTAGAACGCAGACAAGTGGAGAAGCAATTGTTTATATAAAGTCGTTGTTAGGGTTAAATGGTAATCTCTTTTACGATAAGGTATTTGAATTCCAATTAAAAAATTATTTATTATTATTTTTATGCGGAGCAATCTTTTCAACACCGGTTTATAAGATTATTGCAGAAGGTAAACTTGGTAATTCAATATATGGAAAAGCTTTTCTGTCAATTATATTATTACTATTAACACTTAGCTCGTTGCTGCAAATTCTAATGGGAAGTTACAATCCATTTTTATATTTTATGTTTTAAGGAAGCAAAGATATGAAAAAAGTATTTTCGCTTATCGTATTAATAATAATTTCTTTTAATTTGATGATGATAGTATCTCAATTAAAACAAAATTATATATCAGGTGATCTTGAGACATCAATACAGAAATCTTTCTTCAAAAGAGATGAGTTGTTTGATATATATGGATTAGTTACATTAATTATTAGTCCCAATGAGATTCTGGATAATAATTCGCAAACAGTACGATTGACAGATGGGAGAATCGTGCTGCCAAGACCCGAAACTGATTTGAAATATCAAAAGGAGCAACTCAGCTTTTTGGCGGAACACTGTATAGATAATAATATAGATTTCTTGTATGTGAATCTTCCGAGCCAGAGTGGAGGCGATAATGAACTTTTGGCTGTGGGTGTACCTTCATGGTGTGATGCTAATGCAAATGAATTGTTATCATATTTAACTGAGGAAAAAATAAATTGTCTTGATCTTAAAGAAAGATTTCCCAGTGGAATAGAAAATGGATATTTTTATTATACAGATCATCATTGGACAACTTTAGCGGGATTTGAAGCGGCAAAAGAAATATTAGATTACTGCAATTATTCACTGGGATATGATTTTGATTTGTCATTATTGTCCAGTGACAGATATTGTTATACAAAATATAATGAATGTTGGTTAGGAGAAACTGGGAAAAAAGTAAGTGGCACATGGGCGAAAGTATTGGATGATTTCACATTTATAGAACCTAATTTTGAAACAGATGTTAGTTATGTAGTAGATTCTGCTACCATTAACAGAAGAGGAGAATTTAGTGATTGCTTTATCGACAAGAGTGTGCTTGAAGAAGCAAAAAATTATTATAATGCAAAAAGTTGGCACTATTCTTATTTGTTTAGTAATTATGACTATTGTGAATTAACAAACAATTGCAATGTGGATGGGAAAAACATTCTCCTTATAAAAGATTCGTATTCATTAGTGATGGCGCCTTTTATGCTGATGCCAGCAAAAAAAATTGTTATGTGGGATATGAGATTTAATGACAATAGTATAGAAGAATATATTAATAACAATGATATTGATATAGTTATTGTTGCATATACAGAAGGATCTAGCATTAGTAAACAAAATATGTTTGCATTTGATTAAATTATTATGATGACATGCAATCGGGGGTGAGCTAGACTGTATAGGATATGATTTTACACGAAGGGTGTCAAAAAACGATGTAGTTTTATATAGGATGGTGAATAGAGAATGAAAAAAACATCTCGAAATATAATTGCACAAGCAATTGCAAAACATAGAAATGAAAAAGGTTTGTCTCAGGCAAAATTAGCTGAAATGACAGGGGTGAGCAGAAACGCCATAAGCAGGATCGAAAAAATGGAAAGTATGCCATCTATTGAACAATTAGAAATACTTTCTGAAGTTTTGGACATAAATATAACAGATTTATTTGTTGAGCAAGATACTCAGATAGAGGCAGACAATAATAATAAAAAATATAATATTGCAGTTGCTGGAACAGGTTATGTGGGATTGTCCTTGGCAATCCTTTTAGCCCAACATAATCATGTGACAGCTGTAGACATTATTCCAGAAAAAATTGAAATGTTAAATAAGCATATTTCACCCATTAAGGATGAATATATTGAAAGATATCTTACAGAGAAGAAGCTGGATTTAAATGCCACGCTTGATGCAAAAGAGGCTTATAAAAATGCCGATTTTGTGATCATTGCTGCGCCTACAAATTATGATAGCAAAATGAATCATTTTGATTGCTCTGCAGTAGAATCGGTAATTGAACTTGTTCTAAAGGTCAATCCTGATGCAATGATGGTTATTAAGTCTACTATACCAGTTGGTTATACGGAAACTGTAAGAAGGAAATATAATACAACTAATATTATTTTTAGCCCTGAATTTTTACGAGAATCAAAGGCACTTTATGACAATTTGTATCCTTCAAGAATTATAGTATCTTGTGACAGGAGTACGGAAGAAAAAGCACATGTATTTGCGAATTTATTGCAACAAGGGGCACTTAAAGAAAGTATAGATATTCTTTATATGGGATATACTGAGGCAGAAGCAGTAAAACTATTTGCAAATACATATCTGGCTCTTAGAGTTTCTTATTTTAATGAGTTGGACACTTATGCAGAATCCAAACAATTAAAATCAGAAGATATTATTAAGGGCGTATGTTTGGATCCACGAATAGGAACGCATTATAATAACCCTTCTTTTGGGTATGGTGGATATTGTCTGCCTAAAGATACGAAACAGCTTCTTGCAAATTTCCAAGACGTACCACAAAATATGATGTCAGCGATTGTAGAGAGTAATCGAACAAGAAAAGACTATATTGCAGACAGGGTTTTGGAAATGGCAGGGGCTTATGAGGCAAATAGCCAGTGGGATCCATTAAAGGAAAAGGAGATTGTTATAGGTGTATATAGACTTACAATGAAAAGTAATTCAGATAACTTTAGGCAATCATCAATCCAGGGAGTTATGAAACGAATAAAGGCAAAAGGGGCGAAGATCATTATTTATGAGCCGACCCTTAAGAATGGTGAAACCTTTTTTGGATCATTAGTCGTAAATGATTTGAAAAAATTTAAGAAAAAAAGTGCTACTATTATAGCAAATAGATACGATTCATGCTTGGATGATGTAAAGGAAAAAGTATATACGCGAGATATATTTAAACGTGACTAAATAGACACGATAGGGTGAAAACGGGATGCAACATATAGATATAAAAAATAAAACAATTTTTATAACTGGAATAGCAGGATTTATAGGTAGTAATCTTGCAATTAAACTACTGAAAATGCCATTCCCAATTAATATTGTCGGCTTGGATAATATGAATGATTATTATGATGTTAATATTAAAGAGTGGAGATTGCAGCAAATAGAAAAATGCGTATCAGAACATCCGAAATCTAAATGTACATTTATTAAGGGGGATTTGTCTGATAAGGAGATTGTTGAGAGTATTTTTAATGAGTTCCGGCCTCAAATTGTTGTAAACCTTGCGGCACAGGCTGGAGTCAGGTATTCTATAAGTAACCCTGATGCATATATTCAGTCAAATATAATAGGATTTTATAATATACTTGAAGCATGTCGACATTCATATGATGATGGGGCTGACGGTGTAGAACATCTTGTTTACGCTTCATCTTCATCGGTATATGGAAGCAACAAGAAGATTCCATATAGTACGGAGGATAGGGTGGACAATCCAGTTTCATTGTATGCAGCAACGAAAAAAAGTAATGAATTAATGGCACATGCATATAGCAAACTGTACAATATTCCTTCTACTGGGTTGAGATTTTTCACTGTGTATGGTCCGGCGGGAAGACCTGATATGGCATATTTTGGTTTTACTAATAAACTTATCAAGGGAGAAAAGATACAAATATTCAATTACGGTAATTGTAAGAGAGATTTTACTTATATAGATGATATCGTAGATGGTGTTATACTTGTATTACAAGCGCCTCCTGAAAAGAAAATTGGGGAGGATGGATTACCAATACCACCATATGCAATATACAACATTGGTAATAATAATCCCGAAAATTTAATAGATTTTGTAACTATTCTTCAACAAGAGCTGGTGAGAGCAAATATTCTTCCAGAAGACTATGATTTCGAGGCTCACAAGGAACTTGTTCCCATGCAACCGGGAGATGTGCCAATAACATATGCAGACACGTCAGCATTAGAAAGAGATTTTAATTTTAAACCTAATACATCTTTACAAAGTGGGCTTCGGGCATTTGCGGAATGGTATAGAAAATTTTATACTGACTAAATAATGGGTGCTTAAAAATATTGCATTAATATTATAACACGTGATTTCCTTAATGATCTAATTTACAGGATGATAGTTACTGTAATAATGGTATTATTCAAATCTAGTGAGTATTGAGAAGGAGAATAGCTATGTCCTTATTTACAGGAAAAACATTGATGATTACCGGAGGTACAGGATCTTTTGGAAATGCGGTTTTGAATCGTTTCCTTAAGACAGATATTGGAGAGATTCGTATTTTCTCTCGTGATGAGAAGAAGCAGGATGATATGCGCCATGAATACCAGGCGAAAATGCCGGAAGTGGCAGATAAGATTAAGTTTTATATCGGAGATGTACGAGATCTGAATTCTGTACGTTCTGCCATGTATGGTGTGGACTATATTTTCCATGCGGCAGCTCTGAAGCAGGTGCCTTCCTGCGAATTTTTTCCCATGGAGGCAGTACGTACCAATGTTATTGGTACAGACAATGTTCTGACAGCAGCGATTGAAGCAGGCGTAGAATCGGTTATCTGCCTTTCCACAGACAAGGCAGCATATCCTATCAATGCTATGGGTATTACGAAAGCTATTGAGGAGAAGGTAGCAGTGGCAAAGTCCCGTAATTCTGGAAAAACGAAGATCTGCTGTACCCGTTACGGCAATGTTATGTGTTCTCGAGGTTCTGTAATCCCTCTGTGGATCGATCAGATCAAGGCGGGAAATCCGATTACAGTGACAGAGCCCTCTATGACCCGTTTTATCATGAGTCTGGAGGAAGCGGTAGATTTAGTTCTGTTTGCATTTGAAAAAGGAGAGAATGGAGACCTGCTGATCATGAAAGCTCCGGCATGTACTATCGGAACCCAGGCGGAAGCAGTATGTGAGTTGTTCGGTGGTAAGAAAGAAGACATCAAAGTGATCGGCATTCGTCATGGCGAGAAGATGTATGAGACGTTGCTTACGAATGAGGAGTGTGCGAAGGCCATTGATTTGGGTGGATTTTACAGAGTACCAGCAGATAATCGTGGACTGAATTATGATAAATATTTCAAAGAAGGCGATGCGAAGAGAAATACGCTGACAGAGTTTAACTCTAACAACACGAGAATGTTGAATTTGGAAGAGACCAAGGAAACAATTGCAAAGCTGGCATATATTCAGCAAAGAATGGCGGAGGACTAAGCAGTGTTTGATTTTAAGTGGAAAAATGATGGATCAATCAAACTTCTGATCATTGTGGGAACTAGACCGGAGATTATTCGCCTGGCTGCTACGATTAAGCGTTGCAGAGAATATTTTGACTGTTGTGTGGCACATACCGGACAGAACTATGATAAGAATCTGAATGATATTTTCTGGTCGGATTTTGATCTTGGTGGTCCGGATGTGTGGATGAATGTAGTTGGTGAGAATCTGGGACAGACCTGTGGAAACGTTATTGCAAGAAGTTATGAATTAATGGCAGAGATCAAACCGGATGCTTTACTTGTACTCGGAGATACGAACAGCTGCTTATCAGCCATTTCTGCAAAGAGACTTCATATTCCCATTTTCCATATGGAAGCCGGCAACAGATGTAAAGATGAGTGCCTACCGGAAGAGACGAACCGCCGGATCGTAGATGTGATCTCTGATGTGAACTTACCATATTCCGAACCCGCCAGAAAGTATCTGCATGAAATGGGAATGCCTAAGGAAAGAACCTATGTAACGGGCTCACCTATGGCTGAGGTTCTCCATGGCAACTTAAGTAAAATTGAAGCATCTGATGTACTGAATCGACTGGGATTACAGCCGAATAATTATATTTTACTTTCGGCACATAGAGAAGAAAATATTGATACCGATAAGAATTTTGAATCCCTGTTCAACGCTATCAATGCATTGGCAGAGAAATATGATATGCCCATTCTTTACTCCTGTCATCCGAGATCCAGGAAAAAGCTGGAAGCAACTGGATTTCAACTGGATCCCAGAGTAAGAGTAAATGAGCCCTTAGGATTTAATGATTATAATAAGCTTCAGATGAATGCATTGGCAATCGTGTCCGATTCCGGAACATTGCCGGAGGAAAGCAGTTTCTATCTGTCTATAGGACATCCCATTGCAGCAGTGTGCATCCGGACATCGACGGAGAGACCGGAGGCATTAGAGTCCGGTAACTTTATACTGGCTGGCATCACGACGCAGGAACTTCTTCAAGCAACCGGCATGGCTATTGATATGAAGGAAAAAGGAATTCTGGGAAGGCCGTGCCCTGATTACACAGATGAGGCAGTATCCATGAAAGTGGTAAGAATCATTCAGGGCTACGTAAATGTTGTTAATAAAATGGTATGGAGAAAAGGGCAGTAACCAATGAATATCTTAGTCACAGGTGCAAAGGGCATGGTAGGAACAGCCCTTGTAAATAACCTGAAAAATATCAGAGATAATAAGAATCGTACCAGACCGGCAATACACATTGATGAGATATACGAGTATGACATTCAGTCCACTGAAGAAGAACTGGACACCTATTGTCAAAAATCGGATTTTGTATTTCACCTTGCAGGAGTAAACAGACCAGAGAAACCGGAAGATTTCATGAAGGGAAATTTCGGATTTACTTCGCAGCTTCTTGATAAATTAAAAAAATATGAGAATAAGGCAACGATTATGCTCTCTTCTTCCATCCAGGCGACGTTGTCCGGCAGATTCGGAGATTCCGAATATGGTCGTTCCAAGAAGGCAGGCGAAGATCTTTTTTTTGCATATGCAGAAGAAACCGGGGTTAAGGTAGCGGTATATCGATTCCCAAATCTGATGGGACACAGCAGGCCGAAGTACAACTCTGCAGTCAGCACCTTCTGTTGGGCAGTAGCGAATGATGAAGAGTTTACAGTAAATGACAGGACAACGGAACTGGAACTGCTCTACATAGATGATCTCATTGAGGGAATGTTTGATCTCCTGGAGGGAAAAGAGCAGCATTGTGAGTTTGATGGGGTAGAGACGGTATTGAGAGCAGAGGGCAGATACTGTTGCGTACCGGTTACTCATAAGGTTACGTTAGGTGAGATTGTGGATCTGCTACAGGAGTTCAAGATGCAGCCGGAGTCGCTGCTGATGCCGGAGATGCCGGAAGGATCTTTTGCGAAGAAATTGTTTTCGCTGTATTTAACGTATCTTCCTACAGACAAGTTTAAATATCGATTGAAAATGAATGGAGATGACCGCGGATCTTTTACGGAACTGATGCATACCTTGAATTGCGGACAAGTATCCATCAATATCAGCAGACCGGAAATTACCAAGGGGCAGCACTGGCATAACAGCAAGTGGGAACAGTTTATCGTGGTAGCTGGGCATGGCCTGATTCAGGAGAGAAATATCAATACCGGAGAAATGGTAGAATTCGAGGTGTCCGGTGATAACATAGAGGCAGTATATATGGTTCCGGGATGGTCTCATAATATTATCAATTTGTCGGAGACGGAGAATCTGGTTACCGTGATGACCTGCAATGAGGTGTTTGATCCGAGTCGCCCGGATACATATTATGAACCGGTGTAATGCCCGGGGATTTTTAAAGGAAGGAACATAAAACAATGCAGACAAGAGAAATCGACTTATTAGACATGATAGCAGATGTTTTGTCACACTGGCGTGGAATGATCGTGGCGCTGGTATTGGGCGCAGTATTACTGGGAAGCTTCAGCTATATGAAGTCTCTCCGTACGGTACAAAATGTACAACAGCCGGAAACGGTTGTGCAGGAAGAAGCAACGGTACAGGAACAGCTGACATATCTGGAACAAAGTTTGGATAACAACAGCCGGGCAGCGGTGTTGACAGTATTGGATGATGAGAAGGAATATGATCTGACGAAGACATATTCTGAGAATTCAATTTACATGCAGTTGACCCCATTACAAACAGCTCAGACAGAGTTGATCTATCAGGTGCAGACAGTAGACGTCAATATGGAAGGACAACTGGGAGCTTTATATACATCCCTGTTAAATAATGTTGGCTTATATGATTGGGTAGGACAGCAGACCGGAATAGAAGCCGGATACGTGGGAGAATTGATCTCCGCAGAAACGGTGTCAAGCCTGACGATTCAGAGCAAAACTGAGAAACTGCAACAGGAAATGTCCTTGGGGACGAATTGTGTAAAGGTGTCAATTCTGCAGTCGGATGCGGAAGCTTGTCAGAAACTGGCAGAAGCAGTAAAAGCTTATATTTCTGAGGAACAGAAACAGTTAAACAATGAACTGGGCCAACATGCACTGATATTAGTATCAGAGGCTACAGGTTCTGTTATGAATAAGGATCTGATGGATGAGCAGATAAAGTGTAGAAATGAGATCGCATCTCTGCAATCGACGATTGCTGCGACAAAGGCAGATTTTACCGAGGAACAGAAGAAGTATTATGAACTTTTGACCTGGGAGGAAGCAGAGCACTCGGAACAGCCGGAACAGCCAGCACAGAGTGTGACAGCAGAAGAAAATCCTATACCGACACCGGCAGTCAGCAAAAAATATGTACTGTTAGGTGCAGTATTATTTGCTTTTGTATATGCGGTAGTTATTTGTATGGTATATATTTTTAATACCAGACTGAGAGAATCAGATGAACTGCAGAGCCTATATGGCATTCCGCAGATCGGATTGGTCGTCCGGGAATCCGGCAGAAAAGTATTCCTGGATAAATGGGTGGATTCCCTGCGTCATTACGGTAAGAGGAAATTTACGGCAGAGCAATCCATGGAACTGGCTTTCGCGGCGATAAAGATTACGGCAGTCAAAAATGGATTGAACAATATCTGTCTCATGGGATGTAACATGAGCGCCGGAGCGGATAAGGTATGCGAGAGCCTTAAGGCAGCATTGGAGAAGGAGCAGATCGGTGTAAGCGTTCTGGATAATGTGTTATACGATGCAGAGGCGATGGAGAAAATGGATGCCATGCAGGGCGTGGTATTGGTAGAAAAAGCCGGATCTACATTGTACAATGAAGTAGCCGGTGAACTGGAACTGTTAAAGAGACAGGACATTACAGTACTGGGAGGCATTATAGTAGAGTAAGTTCATGCAAGGAGAGTTATAGGTATGCATAGTATGACCAAAGAGAAGCTGTATAAATGGTGGTATGCGTTATGCTTTGTTTTTCTGGGGATCATTGACCAGAGACGGGGAAGTGCCCTTGGTACAACCCAGATGACTTTTACCAATCTGACAGGAGTAGTAATGGTATTACTACTCCTTCCTTCGATTAAATTTGAAAAAGAAAAAGCAAAGCCCTATTTATTGTGGACTCCGGTATGTGTGATACTTGCAATCATTGCCTGCATCATAGGGAATAATTGCTGGCAATATAAGGGACAATGGATCACAGCGGTGTTGAATATCGCAGTGTGGAGTTATTTGATGATTTATGTGTATCAGGAGAAAAGCTACACTGAGCTTTTTGCCAGGATAAAGCAACCGGTATTTTGGTGTACGTGGCTATGCCTTGTGTTAATGCAATTGTCTGTGCATGAGGGGATCGTACCGTTATGGTACTTGTTAATCTATGGTGGTTTTGCAGTGATAGGGATCCCGAAGGAGAGAACAGAGGATTTCTTTGATGGAATGATGACAGGGATCATTCTGTGGTTCTTCGGACAACAGATCATAGCCTTTGGATTCCGTCCTTATGATTATGTCAGATATAGGGGGCTATATTCCGGAGAAACGCAGAACGGCATGCATTATATGATTGTATTCTGTGCATTCCTGGTAAAGTGGATTTACAGCAGGGAAAAGAATAAAAAATGGTGGATTCGATTTTTTTATTTCTTTATGAGTGCTGCAATGATAAGTTTTACTGTTTTTACCGGGGGAAAGGCACCGATTTTAGGGATCGTAGCAGTGACGGCATTTGTTATTTTTGGTTATAATATTTTTAAGAGGAAGACCTTTTACGGAGTGCTGCTACATGCGGTGACACTGGTAGTATGCGTCGTTTTGACGTTCCCCATATGCTATTTGAGTATACGTTATTTACCCACGATTCTCCATCATCCTGTATGGTTTGAGGGAGAGTATGTAGAGGGGGAGAGCGTGTGCTCTTTTGATCCATGGAATAGTGAGAAATATATTTCCTTTGAACGGGCACTATATGTTGATGTAGGGAGAGTATTGGAGCTGATAGGGGTTAGTTCTCAAAGTTGGATACCACAATTAATGGATTTTATTCAGGCATTGCCTGTTCATGCTGAAGAACTGGATGCACAGGAGATAGAGGTTGAGGCTGGGAGTAATCCGGATAATCCATTCAATCCATCAGGAGAATTGGCCTATTGGTCTTCTACAGAAGCACGAAAAATTATTTACACATATTATTGGAATCATTTGAACTTAGTAGGGCACGATAAGCAACATTCAGGATTTTGGATATCGAGAGACACATATTACGGTCACGCTCATAATATGTTCCTGCAAGTTGCTTATGATTACGGAATTATATCGGGAATTCTGTTTTTGCTGATATACTTGTATAGTCTGTATAGAGCTTTTCGGTTATGCTTAAAAGGTAACTGGACTTGCATCGTATTCCTTCTTGCAATCCTGTGTTTTGGTATGGCAGAGATGGTGTTGGTCAGCGGACAGATTACGGTTCCGTTAATGGCTATTATGTTCTATTTTGTGGGGCGAGATGGATATACTTTAAATGTTAAGGGTAGTGAAGCGGCAGATGAAACGCAATAGCGTTTTATCCCGCTGTTTCTTGTTGAAACGATCCATAGCGTTTACAAATAATTTAGTAATGAATAAAGATTATATTACAGATAACTTGCATACGGCTATCACAATCATATAGTGGATTTATAATATGTGAATTAATGTATTGGGGAAAACTGTGAACAAACCGATTAGGTTTAATAGATGATAGCTGCATGTCAAAGAAAATACTTATTGTAATATTCGATAAATACAGACAGAATTTTTAAAAATAATTTTATGAGGAAGCGTATATTATCCTTTTATTTGAGAAAGTTAAGACTAATACAGATACTATGTTTACGAATATTCTAAATAAATTGTGTTTTGGTGGTATAAATCAGTTTTGGCTTTAACCAAATGCTCGATTGACTAACATGAAAAAAGCAAATCGGGACAACACAAATTTTATGAATTTTAAAAATAAAATTAGTAAAATAGGATATAGTGCTAAAAAAATATATATGTTATTCTAAAATAAACTAAATAAGGAAAGGGAGGAACTATAACTATGATACGTTTTGTAGGAGCCGAGTATTTGATTGCCACTATGTTGCTTGAAAAAGCCAAGGAGGGTAAAAATTATGTTACGATGAATGAATTAGGAAAATACGGAATTTATGTTCAAAGAGAATCAGTTATAAATAACTTGGATACTGTATTTTTGGTTTCTAAACCACAAATAATTACGGCAATATGTGATTGCTCAGACTATTTTAAATTTGAATTGGATGAAAATGAACAAATAACAGGAATTACAATTACAGCATCGAAAGGTCTTGACGATTTGGAATTTCGTTTTATGGGGCGTTTGCCCAGAGAAATTCTTGATTTTCTAATTGAAAAGGTCAAGGAGTATAATGAGGTAGCGTAATATTAGGAGAGAATGTATGGGGAAAAAATTAATTAAGGATCCTTTATATGGTTATATAGAAATAGAAGATAAGTATATTTCTATTATTGATACAGCAGAGTTCCAAAGATTAAGGAATATTCGTCAGACGGGGTATGCTTCATTATATCCTAGCGCATTACATAATCGTTTTGTACATTCTATGGGAGTTTTTCATTTGGGGAAAAAAGCTTTTACAAATTTCCGAAAAAATGTTGAAGAGGATTTCCCTTCAGAAAAATGGAAGATATGGGAAGAAACATTTGTATTAGCATGTTTGCTTCATGATGTAGGTCATTCCCCGTTTTCCCATACAGGAGAAGAATTCTATAAGTTAAGTACTGATTTTCCACAGGAATTATCAAAACAGATAAAATGTAGTGAACTTGATGAAGATATTCATAAGCAAGGGTACGGAAAGCCACATGAGGCTATGAGTGCTTTAGTAGGACATAAACTTATTAAAAAGTCAAAAGTGGCGTTTAGTTTTGATGATGATCTATTTGTTCGAGCCATTACTGGAGTGACATATGAACCTGCCCATAATGATTCATTGATTCTTAATATAATTATAGGGATGTTGAATGGTTCTGTAATAGATGTAGACAAACTGGACTACTTGATTAGGGATTCTTATGTGACTGGTTATAGTTCAATGTCAATAGATGTAGATCGTTTATTAGCAGGATTTACAGTTTCTACATATACAACCGAAAGTAACAAGAGTAAAATGGTTCCAGCATATAAAAAAAGCGCTTTAAGTATTATGGAAAATGTAGCATATGCAAATGATTTAGAGCGACGATGGATTCAAAATAATCCTACGATTCTTTACGATTGTAAATTAGTCGAAATTGCAATTGAACAATATAACGAATATATGTTGCATAAATATCCTAAATTAAGCGAATATAATAATAATGTTTTTAATGAATTAGCAATATCGAAAGATGGATTTCCTAAAGAAAGTGATATTAGATTAAGATTACTTTCGGATGATGATATTATTCAGTATTTAAAGAATTTTGACACTTCGGGTATAGGATATCAGTATTTTTCGCGAGATGAACGTTTAAAGCCTTTATGGAAGAGCGAAGCGGAATTTGTTGAGTCAGTAAAGAGTGAGATGGGGTCCCGTATACTGCGTGAATTGAGATGTTCTTTACATGCTATAACTGAACCTTTAAGAAATGGCTTTTTTATTAATGAAACAGAATATATTCGAGTGAGTGAAGAATTAAATCGAGAATTGAGCGTACCTATATCAGAGAGAAATGCAGCAAGAATTAGTAATTGCATGGAAGTGGCAAAACCGTATTTTATTTTGCGACAATTTGCAAATGATTACGGTTTAGATTTCAATTTCGCGGTAATATATGGAAACCATTTTGAAAGTAATTACAAGAAATTAGAAGTAAATGATATTTTTGTTGAAATAGGTAAAAATAAAGTGATAAAACTTGGCAAAACTTTAGCTGTGAAAGCAATTGTTGCTACTGAGGAGGAACAGCAAGGCTTATTCTATATTTATACTAGTAGAGTTAATATAGAAAAATGCAGAGAAGATGATTTGAATATAGCACAACTGTTGGTACAATATATTAACGGAAAATGGGATGAACCCCTTAGGGAATGAAATATCTTGAATTAATGAGGGCAATTGATGTGATTGAGAGATAGTTGTAAGGAGTGATGTTATTTGGAGAGTAAACCCTCCATAGCAAGTACCCTTTACCCTCTACTCTCATCTGCAATAATAGTCTCACACTATACACAGTCAAAAAAGTTTAGCACTTTACTTTTTTGACCAGCGTCAGGAGGTCAGACTATGAACATTCAAACCAGTTTAGTTGCAGAACAGATCAGACTACAACAGTGGGCCGACCAGATCAGCATTATAGGCATTGATGCTGAGCATGACAGATCCATGCGAGAGGTATACGGCTTAGATAAATCACTACGAGAGTGTTAGGATAAATCGTAAATGTGGGTCCCTCCCGAGTTCTCCTCGGTAGGGGCTATTAAAATTTGAAATTACTCTAATTAATTGCGAATATCATGTATTCCCCTATTTTTGCCGATACATATTACAAGCAAACGCCCATGGTAATTGCTTGATGGACGTGATATTATAGTGAAGAATTAATATAGTCCGAGATATAGAAGCATCAATTGTCAGATTGATAAATACAGGACTTGTGCGACCGCGCCGGAGAGTCAGATGCGAATCTTGTGCCGATCCTGTGCATGATAAGTGCAAATTTATAATTAAATTAGGATAAAATCGGTGGAGAAATGAGAAAAGTACAGGATATAATTTTAAAGTTAATTGCGGTAATGGGAATTTGTTTTTTTACAGCGTTAACGATTGGAGCAATAGGTACCGGCAGAAAGTTAGCTCCTTTCTCGGAAACGGTTTCGACAGTTAGTGACAACTGGATAAAAGCAGTTGGAATTGTGTTGGGATGCATAGTCATTATAGGAATCATCTGGAAATATAGTTCCCGGGTATACATTCGACATTTACGAATTGCAGCAGCGGTAATTGCAATTTTTTCTGCGGCTGGGATAATAACTATGGCATTAAATGCCGAGTATGTCCCTGTGGCAGATCAGGAATATGTATATGTTGTCTTGAAGAATCTTTTTACAGGAAATTACACAGAATTACAGGAGTATTGGTATTACAATGTATATCCGTATCAGCTTGGAGTAGGTGCTGTTTATTTGTTACCAGCACGAATTTGCGGCAATTGCAATATTCTAACTTTGCAGTGTTTTCAAGCGATTTGTGGTGGAATAACAATTTTTGCGGGGAATGAAATTGCATGGAAGTTGTTTCATAAAGAAAAGCTGTGCATTTACTATTTATTGCTTGTCCTATGCTATGTTCCAATGCATTTATATGGACTTTTTATTTATGGTGAAATGATAGGATTGTGCTTTTTGGAACTTGCAATTTTGTGCTTGTTGGTACTGCAGGAGCATGAACAATGGATACTGTGGAAAAAGATTTTAGTATATATTGCAATGATCAGCAGTATGATTGTGTCCTATACGGCGAGAGGAGCATTAATTATTGTCTGGATCGCTGTCCTTGGGATTCAATTTTTACGAGCTCTAAAAGGGAATCGTAAAAGTTTTATGATTAGTTTTTTCTGTGTGCTTTTGATGATACTTGGACAAAAAACAGTTATTCAATGTGTAGAACATCAGGCAGGAATTCAATTATCTGAAGGAGTTCCGGCAATATCTGTGGTTGCAATGGGATTTCAAGACGAGGATCCAAACCATACAGGGAGAGGAACATATAATGCATATGAAATACATCTCTTTTGGGAAAATAATTTTGATGTAGATAAGTGTAAGGAACTTTCTATTTTAAATATAAAGCAGTCCATTGTCAGATGGATGCGAGATCCTATAGGAGCATTAGAATTTTTTTGCGATAAAACAGCAGTTCAATGGTTGGAACCTACCTATGGATCTTTTTTATTTACATCGAATATGACGACTTCGTCGAAATGGATGAAGGCTTTTTACTCAGATAGAGGATATCAGATATTCTATGAAATTATGAATCAGCTGCAAAATGTTATTCATATTGGAGTATTATTTTATTATATTTATCTGGCAAAGCATAAAAGACAGGAATGGGAATATTTTTTAGGATTGGTTCTGATAGGAGAGGTTTTATTCAGTCTGTTGTGGGAAGCTAAGAGCAGATACGTGTTTCCCTATATAGTGATTGTGCTGCCGGCTGCGGCCATGGGGTATTGGTATTTATGTAATTGTATAGGTAAATATCTTAAAACTCGCACTTGAATAAGTGCCTATGCTGTTTGGTATTTTCCTAATTCCACTTAAGAGCAGTGAAGCAGCAGAGGAAACGCAATAGCGTTTTATTCCGCATATCCGGAATGCAAGCATTGTCATATAAATACCTGGATAGCTCAGGGAAGAGAGCCAGGCAGGCATTACGCAATGGCTTGACCGGATGTGGATTTTCATTGCGGAAATAGGTGTAACCATCTATTTCTATGTAGGAAATATAGTTAAGCAGAAAAAGTAGAAGGAGACGATCGTTTCCTTCTTTTTTTCGATATAATTTTTGATGAGAGTATAGGTGGCCTGGTCATCTATACTCTGCCATACAGAGTCGCAATCGGACTTCACCGCATACTGCAGTAATTCCGGAGAATATTGATCCAGGTAGACCGGATTTTGCAGCTGATAATATTCAAGGTGCTTTTTAAAAGATTTTGAGGAAAACGGATTGTTAGAGTATTTTTTATTGTACAGGGCATTCAAATGATCTGGATCCTCATTTTCAGTATTTTATCAAAATGATAAGGTTCCATAGAACAAACTCCCAAATTACTTATATATAATTAAAATGGGATATTTATCCTAAATATAAAGCATTTTGAAGAATATCTTTGGAAAAAAATTGATTTTAGTAAATAGTAAGAGTAGACTGGATGCAGTAGCTTGATCGGAGGAATGAAAAATGCGCTTCAATTATGCGTATAGAATTACTTATGGCTCGGGGCAGTGTTGTGACAGATCCAGGGAGCAGCTGACAATAGAAATTACCAGGGAGCAATATGGAAGGATCATAGAAAAGGTAATACAGGGCTGCACGATCAGTGAAGTACCAGGAATAGAGAAATTGGTGAAGCTGGAGGATTCGAGAAAGAATGGGATGGCCATGCTGATGGACACGGATCAGTTCCTGAACCTGGTTGTCAGGTGGTAGAGGATTAGTGTTAGGCATGTGGCTAGAGTTACACAGTTAGCTAACTGCCATAATACCAGAAAAATCACAGGGGAAAGGTGAGAAAGGGAGAGGCCAGGTAATGTGAAATATGTATACAAAGCGAACAAAAGATAAACGGAGGAGTTTGGATGGAAGCTGTTGCTAATCTGCTGGAATTGATAGTGGAGCTTTTGAAGCGGAATTATAAAAAGCCAAAACTTTGGATTGGAATAATAGGAACTGTGATATGTATTATCTTGATATTTCCCTATATTGATTCCAATACATTTTACTATTCCAGAATGGAGAAACGAATAAGCATATTGGAGCATCTAACGCAATTAGATGAAAGTAAGATTAATAGTAATCCGGTGTATCGAGAGGAATATGAGAGTATTTTACAGGAAATTGCAATGCAGAGAGATAGATCGGTAAATTCACTGGTTACCGGATTGGTAGATGAGGTGAATTCATCATTGGCAGCAGGAAAGAATCAGGGGAATAGGGTTATAAAGTTTATATCCGGGGCTATATGGTTTTTAATTGTTACGATATGTGTCCCATTTATGAATACTTTTAAGAAACGAAGTGACAAATTGATGGCATTTGTTGTGATGATCATATTATCAACGATAGTAGGCTGCATATTTATGGCAATACCGATCATTTATAAGCCATGGATAAATTATTTTGTAATACCAATTGCCCAATTAATACTTGCTGTTGCTTTGACTGCAAAGAAAAGGTAAGAACGAAATGCTGATCATGTCAAGTAAAACGAAAGGGACGGATATATTTTAAATATTAAGTGCGAATTAAATTATCGATGAAATCGGATAGCGTTTCTTCCCTCATATCCGGAATACAAGCATTGTCATATAAATACTGGGATAACTCAGGGAAAATGGCCAGGCAGGCATTGCGGTATGGCATGACGGGGTGAGGATTTTTATTTTTATCGCGGTAATAGGTATGCCCCTCTATTTCCACATGGGAAATAAAATCAAATAGAAAAAGCAGAAGGAGACGTTCGTTTCCTTCTTTTTTTTCGATATAATTTTTGAGGATAGCATAGGTGGCCTGTTTATCAATATTCTGCCATACAGGGTCGGACTCAGATTTCACCGCAAACTGCAGTAATTCCGGAGAATATTGATCCATGTGAACTGGGTTCTGCAGGTGATAATATTCAAGGTGCTTTTTAAAAGATTTTGAGGAAAGAGGATTTTTAGGGTATTTTTTATTGTACAGAGCATTCAAATAATCCGGATCCTCGTTTCCGGTAAGATCCTTTTCTGACAAAACTTTTTGGATGCGAGAATTGATCAGATTGTCATACTGTGAACTGCCATGCTCTTTGGCTACATACTTGCGGAAAGCATACTTCAGGTATGGAACCAGTGCCGTGGTCAGTTTTCCCCGTTTCGGGTCATAGGAACGGAGAACTTTTATGAAAGTAAGCGCACACTCCTGCAGTAAATCTTCGAAATTAATATAAGTACTATTGGGGAAGAAACGTCGGCATTGATCTGCTAAAAAGGGCTGATATTTTTCCCACAAATATGCCTGGATGGCGGAGGATTCTTCGTTAGACGTTGCGGGAGAGTTTAATTTTTCAATTAATTCTTTTTCCGGTATTTTTTCGAAATAGGATGATTCCATCAAATAAGCTCCAATATAACATACACATTTTTGCGCTAGAATAATACACCAATTACTATATTTTGGAAAGAAAATTTGAAAAAATTTAGGGATTTATGGACTTCATCCATAAAAGAAGAAACGTTTTTGGTTGGTCAACCGAAGACGTTTATTTTTTACCAAAAACCATCGGAATAACGTAATACTTAGTGCAAATAACGAACTCCATAACTTGGAATTTATATAGTATCATAAATATGTAAGCAGAGTTTCGTATTACGTGAAAAAAGTTTTTTGTAAGATTTTGTCAATCTTTGCCATGTATAAAATAGAGGACTCTTATATTACAGGACGAAGGTGGTAACAAAATGTATAATACCGAAGAAAAATGTATGGAATTGTCAAAGAAATTTAGGGAAATATGTGAAGTTAACGGAAGTACGCCGTATAAGCTTGCGAGGAAAGCAGGCATTTCTTCCTCCACAATAAGTGGATTCCTAAAGGGAAAATCAAAACCAAGAATAGATACATTATTAATTATTTGTAATCAGCTGGGGATATCTATGACAGATTTTTTGGGAGAACGGGAGCGCCTGGAACAGTATGCCCGGGACGAACGGGAGTTAGTAAAAGTATATAGAAGTTTATCAGATGAGAAAAGAAAGCAGTTAAGTATATATATAAAAATGCTTGAGGAATATAGTGGGAGTATGGATGGGTGAAGAAGTTGTAGAATGAATTAATATTGCGGATGCGTAGAGGACAGAAAATAAGAATTGTTATATACGAATGATGGGAGACATATATGAATATAAGTATTTTACATTTATCGGATTTACATATTGTTGCTAAAGATGGCTCTTATTCAGAAATTTTAAAAAATTTGATAAGTGATGTTAAAGAACAATGCCATTATTTAAAGCATATCATATTGGTGATAACAGGGGATATTATAAATGAAGCTAAGTATACGGAGGAAAACGAAACTGCCATAATCAACTTTTTCCAAGATTTAAAAGAAGAAATAGGAGAAAAAGTAATAGGGGTAGAAATTGTTCCGGGAAATCATGATAAAGAACAAGATGATATTAATAAGGAACTCCTTAAAGAAAAAAGAGAACAGGATGAAATATGTCATATAGGTGAAAAAGAGTGGGATTATTATCTAATATCATATAAAAAATATCTTATTTTAATGAATAGAATCAGAGAAGTGTTTAATAAGAATAGCAGGCACATAAATAATAGTTTTTATGTTGAGAATATTGATATGAGTGACCTGAAAATTATTTTTATAAATATGGATACGGCATGGTCGTCATATGGAGGAAAGACGGATAAAAGAAAATTATGCATAGATGAAAGACAATTGTATGAACTCAAAGACGTATATCAAAAGGAGAAGAAAAAAGATGATAAAAAATGCATTACAATCATGACAGCACATCATTCATTAAATTGGTTAAAAGAAAAGGATGAATCTACTATTACACCATGGATGTTAAATCAGGAGTATTTTAATATTGATTGTTTCTTGTGCGGACATACACATGATAGACAAATAAATACTTTTTTTGATACACAAAATTCGTATATAACATTGGTGACAGGCATAGGGTGGGGAGAAAAAACACCGCTAGAGGAAAAAAATGGTCACCGATACTCTATTTATAATATGAATATTAACAATAATTATATTGAAATTATAATTAGAAAAACAAGAGCAGATGGAAAATTTGATATAGACAATGATGTATTGCTGACACAAGAGGAAAAAGAAGATAAAAAAATTTATCGTCCATTAAATCCTTTAAAAGCAAGACCTAAAATTACAATACCTGTATATGGAAATAATGATATAAGAAATGAATATCTATTTGTAGATGAAAAAGTAATGAGTGATATAAAGAAAATTACAGAAATGTTTTATGATGTGGCAAATCATATGTCTTTATTTTGTGCAATGCATGTAAAGGATTTTTTTGTTAAGTATGAATTGAATAAAAGCTCCAAGGGCACTGTTGTTAAGCAAGAAATATATGATGATTATTTTTACAAAAATAGGCAAAATGATAAGATAGATGAATTGTTTACAAATATTAGAAACAAAAAAATAATTTACGACAATTTTGTTGCTTTTTTGCGTGAATTATGTGGTACTGTGGTGACAGAACTAGCAGATAAATTTTCCTATATTCGGTATGCAAGATTACACTTTAGAAAATATTATAAAGCAGATGATGGGAATATTCTATACATTGCATTTTGTCAAGCAATTTTAGGGAAAGAATCACCACCTTCTATTCGAGATATACGTTATGAAGAAAGCATGATAAAGATAGCATTTGATAAACAAACATCTTTTGTTTATACCCATAATAAAGCGTACAACCCTTTGCCCATGGCCAAAAGTCCATATGATGATTTTATCACAATGGTAATGCATAGCGGAGCTAATTGTTACAACTATAAAGATGGCAGAAAGAATATAGTTTATCCATTTATAAGTGCAAGTTTATCGATTGCATGTAGTGAAAACTCTAATTTATTAGACATATTAAATTATTTAGATATTGGAGGATTTATTTTTAAAATGGTATATGATTATGTAGCTCTGTTTAAAATTGATATGATAAAATTTATAAAAAATGTGGAGGAACAATAATGCGCTATATAAAATCAACCGATTTAGATAAAATTGATGATAATTTTATTGTTTATGTGAATAGGAATGTACTAAATTCAACACTTGCTAATTATGAAATAAATATGGAGTACTGCGAAAATGATGATAAATTACAAACACTTTTAGCTATGTGGAACGAAATATATGAAAATGAAAAAAAGAATAAACGTATAGAATTATTTGTGAAAATGAAAAACAGAGATATCAAAAGTTGCTTTAGAAATTATAAAGAATTGCCATTGGGGACATTTGGGGTGCCGGCGGAAATAGAAATTAAACGGGGATAAAGATGAGGAAAAGCAACGGAAGAAGCAAAAAACTATAGAAATATCGGAAAGAACATTTATTCATTTGATTTAGAGCATGAGATATTAATATATGAATATAATATCTTTGTATGTACAAGTTGACAGGACGAAAAATAAATAAATTAAAAGAACAAGAGAAATTTCAATCATTCCTTGCGTGGGAACAATATGTATGTAATAAGTATAAAGATTATGATGACAGAATGCTATTGCCGATGATTGAAGGAGTATGAGAAATTGAATCTGAAATAAAAGGTGTCGTAGTATTTGTTGTTTTAATTATTACATTTTTTCTTTTTATTTGCTTCATTAGCAAACTGGTCGCACCTATTTGGAAAAATAATGTGGAGGAATATTTTTATAAAGATTATATTGGAATCATCAAAAAAATGAGGGAATCAAAAACAATACAATTGCGTCGACTGACATATGATAACTATTCGAGGGAGCATTCCTGCTAAGTAACAAATAACCGGTTTGCAAAAAATGAGTGCCACCTATAGAATAATGATTGTTAACTGGCCGGTTGACAAATCATCGTTCAAAGGAGACACCCACAAATGAATTATAAGCAGAATGAAAAAATCAATCAAGTAAAAGAATCAACTTTGGTAGTTGGAATTGATATCGGAAGCACGACACAGTACGCCAGGGCATTTGACTGGAGAGGCATTGAACTCGGAAAAGTCTTTACGTTCAGCAACAGCAGAGAAGGTTTTGAAGCCGTTAAAGCATGGATCAGTAAATTCAATAGCGACGCAGCTCTTTGATACCGTAAATTCTTCATGGACAACCGGAAAGGACCAGGGGAATAAGATCCTGAAATTTATATCTGGTGCGATATGGTTTCTTATTGTTACAATATGTGTTCCTTTTATGAATACCTTTAAAAAGCGGAGTGACAAATTGGTTGCATTTATTGTGATGATTATACTGTCAACGATAGTAGGATGCATATTTATGGCAATACCTATTATTTACAGGTCGTGGATAAATTATTTTGTAATACCGATTGCACAATTAGTAATTGTGATTGTACTGGTTGGGAAAAAGGACAAAAAATCGTAGGAAGGATTTACAAAAGTGAAAGAAACTATATTTTGCATCATAAGTGCATTTATATTATATGAGGTATCGGGAATGGTCGGTAAAGAGATGCTGGCGGACAAACATATTACTGGGGAGGGAAAAGGGTATTGCGATATTACTTTTGGTAAGGAAAGCAAGAAATCGCTCATCATAAATATACAGTATAATATTTTCGCACCGATTATCTATATGTTGCTCATTGCAACAGTATTGCAGAATATAGGGCAGGAAGAACTGGCGTATAAAGCAGTCTACATTGTTCCGTGTTATTATCTCGTCAGATGGGTTATGATTACGGTCATTGCGGGAAAATATCAATTGTTTAATATAAAATATGAATGCACATCAGCGATTCCGGGTGTGTTACTGGCTTTTTTCATTCAAAGGATATTGATTTTGTCAGGGAAGGAAATATTTCCCACAGTGGAAGAATTTCGAACACAGTTATGGTTGGTATTTTTTGCTATGGCATATCAATTTTGCGTTAGGTCATTGGGAAAATCTGATGCCATCCGGCAGAACCGAGTTTGTACGAAGCAGATGAAGCAGAAGTATATCCTTGATAAGTATGAATTATTCCAAAGGAAATATGGTACGATCATACAGGCTGAAGCACCGGGGGATTATTTGCAGCGTGTGATTTATGCAATTATGATCTATGAGAACTTTAATAGACCTACGACTCAAAGGTGGTGTGAAAATGTGCTGTTTTGTTTGGGGCGAAGACCGATGACGTTAGGAATTATGCAGGTGTCTACCACAAAATTCATACACAATGCAGAGAATGTTGAATTGGGATGTCGAAAAATTAAAGAGTCATTTCAAGAGTATGTAAAAATTGCAAAAAAAGAAAATTATCAGGGATACTATTTTGGAGCCGGAGAACCTGAATTGTGCCTGGAAAAAATATGTGAGGATTACAATAAGGCCGAGGATTACGTAGATGCAATAAAAGCCATTTTTTATATGTTGCCGGATCCGGAATATGGTGAATATGATGAGGCCCGTCAGCTATTAGAAACAGAAGAACAGCAGGAGGCGGGGGAAACATCGGACTTCGTTCGGGCTTACGGAATGGAAGATTTGACGGAAAAACTGGGGAAATATGAGCATATTATCTTGCAAGACGATTATTATCTTAGGGTGTTAGACACAGAATCTCCTTATGTTTCTTGTTATTCAGAAGACGAATGTACAGTTTATTGCATCAATGGAATCGAAAACTTGACGATTACCGGAGAAGATGCCATGTTTTACATGGGCGCCGGTGATTATTTTGTGTTCAGAAATTGTAGGAACATTACAGTGCAAAATGTTGGATTTATTCGCCAGGCCGATCAGGAGAAAACAGCCGCACCGATATTACAGTTAGAGAATTGCGAGGATATCAGACTGGAAGCGGTAGAATTGATGGGAAGGAGCGGAGCTGCATTAAGATTAAGGCATTGTGAGCGTGTCAGAATGAAAAATATGCGGATTCACGATTGCCGGGAAGGGGCAATCATTATGGAAGAAACAGAGACAATTATGGAAAACTCTCAACTGAGAAGAATCCGGGTAGAGGGAAAAACGGAGATTATTTCTATAAAATCGAGTATTGTTAAATTGCAGGAACTAATATTTTACAAGGATAGTACGCAAGGCTGCTTGATAGGAAATGATAATAGCAGAGTAGAAGGCGAAGAATTCATTATACAAGAATGTGAATATGCGGATATTTGTAATCAAAAGATGATAGGGTATGGACAGGTGTAGCATGCTTGTTTGATCTTAGATAAAAGGTAGTTGCGAGAAAAATGCGGGAGGGGATAAAAGATGCTGGAAAATACAACAAACATTAGTATTGAACAATTAGTAGAGATAGTAGGAGTCACTACAGGAAGTGTTATTGCGGTTGGCAAAGGAATTTTATCTTTTTGTGAGTTAATATCTTCGTATAATATAGAAATTGGATTAATGACAAAAAAGGAACAATGGAAATTTCGAATAACTAATTTAGCTATGTTGACATTTTCCATTTGGTTGTTAAATGTATTGTTTTGTTTTGTATGTTCGGATGAGAGAGTAATTTGCGTTGTATTTTTATGCTGTATGATTATTTTTTTAATTTGGGGAATTAGCTGTTTACTCCTTGCAGTCATGTGGCTGCTAAATAAAAGAAAGACTGTTTTAATAAATACTAATGTCGAAGGCTATGTTAGGGTGCTATGCTTTGTAGCATTTCTACTTTTTGGGATAACCTTTAACGACTGCTTAGTGTTCTATGGGACGGAAAAGTATAATGTATGGATTGGCAGTATTTTAATGACGGTATTGATAATGGAAATGTTTATATGGTTGGCTGATTTCAGCAACCAATCAGGAATAGCAAAAATAGGCTATTACGATTTAGCACTCAAAAAAAATATATTTGTATTTTTCCGTTATGATGAAGATTTATTTATGTGCGGTAATGCATCAAAAATGAATGAGTGTGATGAAAATTATCTGGTTCCCTATAAAAGAATACAAGAAGAAAAGTTATTACCCATATCACGGGATATTAAGCAGGAGTCGCATGTGAATTGTCGACGGGTAATAATTCAAACATCAAATGTCGATTATGAACTGGAAAAGATATTAAATAAAGTAAAAGATGCATTGAAAAATCAAAATATAACACAAGGAAAAATTGATGAAACCTATATATACATAAAACCTTCAGATAAAAAAGCATATTATGTAACACCTGATGAAGTGACAGATTCGGTGGAATTGTAAGATTACTTACAATGAAGATACGTAGCTTTTAAAGTCTCGGCGAATTGCAAAATTCCGGCGTTTATAGCTTATATAATATTGGGAGTTGTTTTTGCATTGGTTTTATCTGCTTTGATCATTATTGGTGTTATAACCATTTTACATAAATGCTTAAAGGATAAACGACATGATGTAAAAATAAAAACAAAATACTTCGATATTGAAATAACTCAGCATGAGTAATATATAGTATAAGGGCAGTTATAGACCGTAAAGGTTTGTAACTGTCCTTTTTTAGTATATGGGCTTTAGCCTGTCGAACATATTGGTTGCCCTATGTATCTACGATAATGATTATAACGGCACTTTTATGAGCAGCGAGATCTTCACTCCGAAATCCAGGTTCGCAATCCTTTGTGTTTTCTGATATAATATAATTGCAGTACAATAAACGAGAGACGAGGAAACAGAATGTCCAATAATTGTCAAATACCTACTCCAATTCAATATGTTAAGACGATGTTGGATTATGCAGGGTATCAAAAGGGTTTATATGGGAAAAAAATATTGGAGAATTCTTGCGGAGAAGGAAATGTTCTATGTGAGATTGCAAGAAGATATGTCAAGGATGCCATGAATTTGGGATATTCGAAGACAAGAATAGTTGCTGGACTGGAAAGAGATATTGAAGCCTATGAAACAGATAAAGAAAAAATAGAAATATGCATGGAAAGACTAAATGCTGTTTTAAGGGAATATGACATTGAGGGAGTGAGATGGAATATACATAATAGTGATTATCTGAAAGCACGAACGAAGAAATATTCTTATGTGATCGGAAATCCTCCATATATAACGTATCATGACATGAGTGAGAAACAGAGAAAGTGGTTGAAGAAAAAATTTAAATCATGTAAGAGAGGGAGATTTGATTATTGTTATGCTTTCATAGAAAAAAGCCTGAATTCATTGGCTACAAATGGGATTTTAGTGTATCTTGTTCCCTATAGTATTATAAAGAATAAATTTGCTTCGGACTTGAGAAAGATAATGATACGGTATGTGACGGAAATATATGATTATAGTGGGATCAAAATTTTCCCGGAAGCGATCACATCTTCTATCATAATAAAATGCAATAATCAGACGAATGGGAAGGAGATACAATTTTTCCCTGCAAAGAACAGCAAAATGCAAAAGTATGATAGAAATAAGTTAGATGATAAATGGTCGTTTGAAAAAGTCGAAAAAAAAGAGCGACATTTTGACGATTATTTTGAGATATGCAATAGTGTTGCGACACTTTTGAATGAGGCCTTTTTACTGAAAAAATATGAAGAGACTGACGATTATATTATAGCGGAAGGCTTTCAAATAGAAAAAAAACTTGTATATCCGGCAATTAGTACCAAAAGTGTTAATAAGAAATATCTTATTATTTTTCCTTATAGTTACAAAGGCGGTAGAATAATCCATTATGATGTGGAAGAATTCGAAAGAAAATTTCCTGGTGCAACTAATTATTTGAGGAACTATTATGATAAATTAAGTAAGCGGAAAAAAGATCAGAAAGCTCAATGGTTCGAATATGGAAGAAGTCAGGCATTAAACAAGGTATTTGGAAGAAAATTAGTAATGCCAATGGTAATTACGAATAGTGTGAACATTAACTATGGTGGAAAAAATGAAATTCCATATGCCGGATACTTTATAAGATGCCGCAGAGGATCTGGTCTGCAGTTGAAAGATGCTAAGAAAATATTAGAAAGTCCTCATTTTTATGATTATGTGCAAAAACATGGAACACCTACGACTCCGTCTTCTTACCGTATTTCGGTAGACGATATTAAAAAATATAAGTTTTAGATAACAGGAGATAATAAATGGCAAAAATACCTTTCAACGTAGATGCATATACAGCGAGATTGATTGGACGTGAAAATGTGTCCAAGCTGGATGGAGCAATTATTGAACTGATTAAAAATACTTATGATGCAGATGCGAGCATATGTATTCTTTACTATGATAATGTGACAGATAGCCTGTATCTGGCGGATAACGGAGTAGGGATGACTTATGACATCATAAAAAGGCATTGGATGACCATTGGCCGATCTTCGAAAAAGGCCACTTATGTGACGGATTCAGGGAGAATTCAGACAGGGGCAAAAGGAATTGGCAGATTTGCATTGGATCGGATAGCAGATCGCTGCACGATGCTTACAGGGACAGGAGAGAGTGAAAAAAAGATTATCTGGTCTGTAGACTGGGCGGAATTTCGTGGAGACATGAATATAACGGAGGTAAATGCGGATATCGATGACTCGGATCTTTCGTTTGATGCATTTATGGAAGGATGTACAAATAGAGAAGTAATAAAGCTCATTCGAAGTCAGTGGGGGAAACATGGAACGATATTTAAGATGGCATCTTTGCGAGAACAATGGAATGAAGATCTGATTAAAAACCTGAGAGAGAATTTATCAAGTTTAATTCCGTATGAATTATCTGATATATATAAAATATATTGTTTTGATAATGAGTCTACTGTGAAAAGTGCAGAGGTGTTTAGTAATATCGATTCCTTTGCTTATGATTATAAGATAGAATTTAATGTGGGAAGTAAGGATAATTCCTACGATATAGTATATAAAATATGGAGAGATGAATTTTCCTTTGGCGCAGAAGAGGATAGGATATTAGAAGAAGCCGGGCTATTGAATGAAAAGAAATTTTTTCATGGGAATCCGGTGGTAAAGGAATGCAAATTCACGGATATAATAAGTGGTGTTTCGGAGGCAGAGATAGAGAAACTTGGTTCCTTTAGTGGCGTTTTATATTTTTCTAAAATTCAAACTACCAAAAAGGATCGGGAAAAATACTTTCAAAAGGATATAACAGGAAGAAAAGATGTAAGGGATACTTTCGGAGGTATTAAGATCTATAGGGACAGTTTCAGAGTGAGACCGTATGGGGACCCCAAGTCCTCGGCCTTTGACTGGCTACAGTTAGCTCGTAGAAAAAATGCTTCTCCGGCAGGCGTTGGTGATGACAAGGGAAATTGGAGAGTAAGTGCGGATCAAGTGTTGGGATCCATTTTCATCTCACGAATGAATGTAGCATTGCCAGATCAGTCTAATCGAGAAGGAATCGTGGAAACAAGGGAGTTTCGTCTGCTGAAAGAGTTCATTGAAAAAATAATAGGAGCTCTGGAACAAGACAGGCAGGGAGTATGCCGAAAACTGAGTGCGTATTATGCTAAAATGCATCCGACAGAGGGCATTGAGCAGGAAATCAAAGAAAAGGCGGAAAAGAAGAAAGAAAAGGCGGGCAGGAGTACCGTACGGCCGGCAGTAGTGGAAAACGGAACCCCGGAATTGACAGTAGATCCGGTTGCAGCGCAGACAGTAATTGATAGAAAAGATGAAGAAATTGAGGAACTGCAAAATGAGATAAAAATGCTTCGGGTATTAGCTACAACGGGAATAGTGACCAATACGTATATTCATGAATTTAAAACATTGTCGCATAAGTTAAATATGAAGATAGTTATGGCAAAAGAGGCTATTGATCTGTACCATGATATCAAGGAAGCCAGTGAATACATTGATCAGGCAAATGATATTAGGAAAGCGTTCAATTCATGGTTCCAAGTTACCATAGAGGCGGTAAAAAATGATAAGAGAAAGCGAAGAAAAGTAGATATTACAATGGTAATATCTAAATTGGCGGATTCATGGAATCAAACGCTTCAAAGTAAAGGGATAAGAATAAACTTTTCTCGGGAAGAAGATACGGAAATTTTATTAAAGTGTTTTCCGTATGAGATAGAAACCATCATTAATAACCTTGTGACCAATAGCGTAGCCTCCTTTGAAAGTATAAAAAAAGAAGAAAAGCTAATAATAATTAAGGTTTATGAAGATGAGGAGTATGTTTGGATTGAGTATTCCGATACAGGTGCAGGGTTGATTGATAAATATAAAAACAATCCGGAAAAGATATTAGATGCATTTGAAACAAGCAAAAGAGATGCTGAAGGGGAATTAGTGGGAACCGGAATGGGAATGTGGATTGTGAACAATACTGTGATAGACTACAGAGGTAAAGTTGATTTACAAAAGAATAGGGAGACAACAGAAGGATTTTATGCTACAATTTCGTTAAAAAAGTAAGTTGGAGGAGTATGAATGTATACCATTGGATATATCGATGATGATAATGATTTAATATCCGATTATATAAAACGTCTGAAAGGACGGGATATAGACTTAAAGGTAGCCCCAACGGGTACAATGGCAGAAATTAAGCAATGGATAGTAAACCATAACATTGAATGTATGTTAATTGACTATCAGCTGAAAGCAAAATATGATTTTGTGGGAAACACATTGTTTTCCTATCTTTATGATGGATTGCCAGGACTTCCGTGTTTCATTTTGACAAGCTATACAGATAATTCGGTGAGCGAGAATACGGTTGTTAGTAAATGCATTATAGATAGAAGCATCCTGGATAAAACAGGGGAAGAATTTGAAGAATTTTGTGATATGTTGAAGCAGGCGGCCGAGGTATTCAAAACCAGTAAAAGCAAGTACTTTGAAAAATACAATGCATTGTACCAGAAGCATGTCGACGGGACAATTTTGCCGGAAGAGGAAGAGGAATTGCAGGCAGTTTTTAAAATCCTAAGAGCTTATGGCGATGTGGATGATATTTCATCACAGTTTCTTACGACGAAAGTAGATCAGGCATTAGATGCTGTGTTGGGGAAACTGGACAAACTGCTAAATAAATGATTTAGAGGTTAACAAGAGTGAGAATACACGGAGATAAAATAGTTACGAGAAGATCCGTTGTAGAAAAGCGGACTCCTTATGGTGAATACTTGGATATTTTAAGAGAAGATTTTGCGGGTATTTGCGGATATTGTGGAAAAAGCGAATATGTTACAAAAAATGCATTTGAGATAGATCATTTTATTCCAAGAAAATATGCACCGGAGTTAGAAGAGGATTATTCGAACCTGGTATATTCATGCTATGAATGCAATAGAAAAAAGGCATCAAAATGGCCATCTAAAGATAAAAACAGACAATTTCTTGATGGCATTGGTTTTGTAGATCCTGTTTCTGAAGAATATGATGTGCATATGGAGCGTGATGCGCAAGGGAATATCATTGGAAAGACCGCAGCGGGACGATATATGGTTCAAGTAGGCTTTGAATTTGATAAGAGACCAATGCGGGAAATTTATAAAGCACTGCAGCTGATTGACAAAAAGCAACAGTTACGTAAAAAAATGCAAAATGTGTCAGATGATGAATTTCATGAATACATAGAAGTGGACCAACTATTAGAGCAACTTCAGCAAACACTGTTTACAAAGAAAGAATAATGACACATCGGTGACTGCAAATCGGGAAAACAAAAAGGAACTCAAATTTTTGAGTTCTTTTTTGAGTTGTTATTTTCCTAAAACATTTGGATGCCTTGAAATCAGTTATCTGAAATGTTATATTGAATCATAACAAACGCTTAAAAAATAAAGAGAAAAGTTATTATTATCCGGTAGGATGGGAGACACGCAGACCATGACAGAACAGAAAAAAAGGTATACGATCCTGGGCATATTTGTGGCAATGTTCCTTTTTGGAGCTTTTTTCCTGCGGGAGACAGGTGTTTATTTTGATGAAAATCAGGAAGAAAGAATTCTGTATATGAATATCTTGCAGTATGGTGAGACGTTACAGATTCCGAAGCTCACGAACTGGTTTCAATGGAAGGAAGAATATCATCCGATCTGCGTAGAAGCGGACAAGGATCATGGCAGTGCTCCATATTATCTGTGTGGATTGCTGTTAATGAAGCTGGATCAGCATCCGGATGCTGTCAGGCTGCAGAGTGAGGTATGGCATGCGTATACGTATGCGCTGTTTTTCCTGGGCGTGATTTATATGTACCGGTTGTTGTGGGAACTGTTCCGGGACAGAAGGACAGCACTGCTGGGAACACTTATGCTGTTTCTGACACCGAGGATATTTGCAGATGGATTATACAACAATAAAGATTCTGTATTGATGTCCCTGATCATTGTGATGTTATTTTACGGAATCCGCTTTTTGGAGCGTAAGGATTTCAAAAATGCATGTCTGCTGGGAATCTGTGCCGGATTCTGTGGGAATCTGAAGATCAGCGGGATATATGTTTTTGCAATGATTGGCGGGTTTTATCTGCTGATCCTGACGAAAGAGAAAAAGTGGAGCGGGAAAACTTTTTTCGTGGGACTTACGGCAGCAGTTGTCGGTTTCCTGAGTTATTTGGCATTGACTCCCGCTATCTGGGGACAGGGATTTCATTTGTGGGAATTTTTGATGTGGAACCTTTCAAACAGTACGGAATATTCCAGAATGGACGGTAAAGTGTTGTTTGACGGAACATGGTATGTGCATTCCACGAATCCTTTGCCATGGTATTATCTGCCGAAACTGATCGCCCTGACGATTCCGGTCTATCTCAGTGTTCTGCTGTGGAGCAGTATCGGCATCTGGATCTATAAAGGCAGAAAGCATCAATGGGATTTCGCGGATCGTATCTATCCGCTGTTCGCACTGACCTCAGGGATTCCGGTGCTGGTAGCAATGCTGTGCGATCCGAATCTGTACAACGGGTGGCGGCATATGTATTTTATCTATGGTCCTATGATCGTGATGATGGCTTATGCAGTGAGATATCTGCTGCAGCAACCGGGAATCCGTGCGAGAAGGATCGCAACTGTTATGCTGGTGGTGTTCATAGGCTGTAACGGAGTGGGAATCGCACTGACGGGACAGAGCTCCAGCGCTTATACGAATATTTTGGCAGGTGGTGATGCCTGTGGACGGTACGAGATGGATTATTATGGTGTGACGGCGAAGAAGGTTCTCAAAAGCCTTGTGGACCGGTATGGTGAGATCTGGATCAAATCGGACGGCTGTGGAGCCACGATCGTGAATTATTATGTGTTGCCGGCAGAATACCGGGAGAAGATCCGACTGGTATCTTCACAGGAGGAGATACAGGCTGCCGTGGCCCGGGGGAAACTGGTACTCGGATGTGTGAATCCGAGTTATGATATCCTGCCGGAGGGGGAGGATGTCGTATGGCTGGAAGATTGGAAGGCCTGGGGCAATACCTATATGAAGATTCGCAAATATTAAATAATGTGGTATGATGAGATAGTAAAGAGCAGAGAGGACAAGCTATGAATATTATACTTTTGTCAGGTGGCTCCGGGCAGCGTCTGTGGCCTTTGTCCAATGAGATAAGATCCAAACAGTTTATTAAGATATTTCATACAGCAGACGGCGGTCTGGAATCCATGGTGCAGCGGGTATGCCGTCAGATACGGGAAGTAGACCCTAAGGCACAGGTGACGATCGCTACTTCCAAGTCCCAGGTGTCAGCTATTTACAGTCAGCTGGGGCAGGATGTAGGGGTCAGTGTGGAACCCTGCAGACGGGACACTTTCCCGGCGATCGTGCTGTCCGTGGCATATCTGAAGGATGTGCTGGGGGTAGCGGAAGAGGAACCGATCGTGATCTGCCCGGTGGATCCTTATGTGGAGACGGCTTATTTTCAGGCGCTGCAGGCATTGTGCGATCGCGCGGGAGAGTCTGAGGCGAATCTTGTGCTCATGGGGATCGAACCCACGTATCCCAGCGAAAAATACGGTTATATCATACCGGAGACGGCGGACGATCTGAGCCGTGTAACGATGTTCCGGGAGAAACCGACGAAAGAAGCCGCAGAGGAATATATTGCAAAAGGTGCTCTGTGGAACGGCGGTGTGTTTGCTTTCCGGTTAGGCTATATGCTGAAACGTGCCCATGAACTCATAGATTTTACGGATTATGAAGACTTATTTCAGAAGTATGATACGTTGCAGAAGATCAGCTTTGACTATGCCGTGGTGGAAAAAGAGCCTGCCATAGAAGTGATGCGCTTCGCAGGGACCTGGAAGGACCTGGGTACCTGGAATACGCTGACGGAGGCCATGGACAGTCAGTGCGTCGGACAGGGGGTTCTGAACGACACCTGTGAAAATGTGCATGTGGTGAATGAACTGAATGTACCGATCCTGTGCATGGGACTGAAAAATATGGTCGTGGCGGCCAGTCCGGAGGGAATCCTGGTATCGGATAAGGAGCAGTCGAGCTATATCAAACCTTATGTGAATCAGTTTGACCAGCAGGTGATGTTCGCGGAAAAGTCATGGGGGAGCTTCCGTGTTCTGGATGTGAAGGATCACAGCATGACGATCAAGGTGACATTGAATCCGGGACATGGGATGAATTATCACAGCCATGATTTCCGCGATGAAGTATGGACGGTCATTGCCGGAGAAGGCCGGGCGATTCTGGATGATGTGGAGCGGCCGGTGAAGCCGGGCGATGTCCTGACTATGCAAGCAGGCTGCAAGCATACGATCCTTGCGGACACGGAACTGCAGGTGATCGAAGTGCAGATCGGTGCAGAGATCAGCGTGGATGATAAGCACAAGTATGAATACCGGAAGGATCAAATATTACGATGACGATGACTGCGAAGAAGAAAAAAATACTGTTCTGGTGCATTCTGGCACTGGCAATTATTCTGCGGTGTATCCGGTTCGGCTCAGTGCCGGATGGGATCAACCAGGATGAAGCCATGGGAGCCATGGATGCATGGGCACTATCAAAATACGGTACCGACCGCTATGGCACGTTTCTGCCGGTTCATTTTGAAGCCTGGAAATACGGTCAGATGAGTGCCTTGTTAGCGTATTGCATGGTGCCGTTTATCAAGGTGTTTGGCTTTAGCACCGTGACGGTGAGGCTGCCGATGCTGCTGGTATCCTGTGGGGCGGTTGCACTGGTATATTTAGTGTCGGAAAAGCTGTTTAATGAGAGGATTGCTTTTATAGCGATGCTTTTGACGGCGGTGAATCCCTGGCAGTTCATGCAGAGCCGCTGGTCGTTGGACTGCAACCTGTTCCCACATGTATTCTTATTGGCATTTTATCTGCTGTTGTTGGGACTGGAGAAAAGACGGTATTTGTATTTATCCATGCTCTTTTTCGGCCTGACATTTTATTGTTATGGAATAGCGGCGTACTCCGTCACGGCATTTTTGTTTGTGTTTTTTATATGGTGTCTGTGGAAAAAGCAGCTGAAATTCCGGGAGGGGCTGCTGTGTGCGGTAATATTTACGCTGGTGGCTTTGCCGGAGGTGATCGTGCTGGCGATCAATGCGGTGCATTATGGAAAAAGCATTGAAATGCCTTTTTTCACGATGCAATTTTTCCCGGATAGTATCAGAGGTGCAGACATACTGTTTTTGAAATTTTCCTTTGTACAGCTGGGCAGGAATGCCTGGGCATTATTCAGCAGGGTGTTCCTGCAGCTGCCGGACATTTTCTTTAATTCGATTGCGGCGTTCGGACCCTTATATCATGTGTCGATACCGTTTGTATTTATCGGGATCATCGTATTTACGATCCGCCTTTTTAAGGAGAAACAGCTCGAAAAACAGACGCAGATGCTGGCTCTGTGGGGATTCCTCATTACCGGGATCTGGGTGGGCCTGATCACTTATGAGGTGAACATCAACCGGGTCAACATCATCTTCTATCCTTTACTCCTGCTATGCGCCTATGGCATCGATCTGGCAGCGGCAAGATGGAAAAAGCTCCTGCCGGTGATCGCGGCGGCCTATGGTGTCAGCAGTGTCTTATTTTTCACGGTATATTTTACAAGCTATGCCGAAGAGAGCAGATACTATTATAATAAGGACTTCCTGAATGCGGTGACGGAAGCGGACGGCATGGAGGAGTACGACAGACTGTATATTACAGGGAATCTCGGATGGCAGTTCAATCAGTCTGCGGCAGAGATCCTGACCCAGTATGCCTGCAGGACAGATGCACTGTATTATCAGGGGAAGCTCGACAGTCCGGATGGGCGTAAGTCTCTTCCGTATGCGGAACGCTATCATTATGTCTATCCGGAAAAGTTGGGCAATGAGCTGGCTGAGATCGCAGGAGATGGGGTGTTGATGCTCCACAGACAGGATCTGGAGTATCTTGATCTTCCTTATCATGTGATCGACACGGTGGGAGAGTATTTCCTGCTCACGGTAGACAAGGATTCAGAGGACGGAGTATGTAATTAACGAGAATGATCCAGTGCTGTAATCAGGGCGGTTCCGAAGAGGAATCGTCCTTCTTCGTTAAGGTGTACGGCATCTGCCAGATAGTCGGCAGCGTTATCCGCTGTGACGCCTAACCGGTGGTAGGTATCGTAGAAGGGAACGCCCATTTGGTCTGCCACATCAGCGGCGCCCTGCACATAAGCTGTCAGCGTACTGCCTGCCTCGCCGTGAAGCTCTGTACCGTTTTCAAAAAAGGTAATATAATTCGGAGCTGCTAACAGGATAAGCGCATCGGGATAGGCTTCCTGTAAGCTGCGGATTCCTGTTCGGAGTGCGCCGCAGTAGGTCACCGTGTCGTAAGGATCTTCCGGATCATCCACGGCATAGCCGGAAAAGTAATCATTCAGACCATAATTGATCACAAAGCATAATCTGCGCCCCCGGTGATCGTCATTCAGATAAGCTTCCAGGGAGGTACGATAGACAGTGTCTTCCCTCAGAACAGTGGGATCCTGTTTCAGAAAGGTATCGACAGCGATGACAAAGCTCATGGCAGCTGCAGGATCGTCGGTAGCAGGATCCTTGGAGGCAGTAGCTCCGCCCTGGGCACAGTTGTACACATGTGCGCCCGAAAAACCATTGACGACACCGGGGATGGAAAAACTTCCGGTGTAGTTGCCGATGACGCTGTCACCGAAAAAGACAACAGACAGATCGGACAGATCGGGATATACCGTAGAAGCTTCTTTTTCTTCCGCTACCATATCATTTAGCATGGATTCCAGGGTATCCGCATTTCCCGGTGTAATGACCATGGCTCCGTCACAGAAAGTGAACATGATCAGTTTCTGTGCTACTGCATCATTATAATGCAAGTCATCCAGATAGTTTCCCGGATTGTTGATCAGCCAATGGGTTGCTCCGGGAAAGTACATGGTAACATTGGAATACCCGTTGAGAGTGGAGACGAGGGACTTACAGGTCGTCATCCACAGCGTTCTGGTCTCATCGGTCTGAGCAAGCCAGTATTGCATGGAAGGTGCGGGATACAGAATCTCGAAGCTGACCTCGGGATGTGCTTCCACATAGGGCAGCAGGTATTGGTTCAAATCCCTGTTCCAGTGGCGCAGCTGCTTATTGCTGTGCTCCCAGAGGGCCAGCGGATCCAGACCAAGATAGATATTGGTGATCCCGTTGCTGGCCGAAAATGCTGTGTCTAAATAGTCTGCAACATCATGCAGACTCCGGGCAGTATCTTCGCATTTGATGATCGTAAGGCCACGGAATGTGGAGAAATCTTCTTCGTGAAATACTTCAGGACTGTACATGGACAGAAAAATACCCTCATAGGATTCTGATCGCATTCGTTGCAGATCAGAGTAATAGCTGTCTGAATGATGGGAAGAAACAGAACGGATAATGATAAATATGATCAGGCAGATGATGAGCAGTAAGGTAACGGCGATCATCCGGAATGCCGACTTTTTATTATGCATGGCAGACTCCTTTGGGGCAATAGGTATGAAAGACAACGCTCATTATATCATTTTCCCCGGGAACAGACAACAGATAGTGCAAAGTTTTCCGATGTTATGCCGCAACTCGGAATGTTGTCTTTCCGTAGGAGTTATGATAGAATGTAACTATTCAGTGCCAAGTCGATTCTGCCGATGAGGTCCTGAATGGTTACAGCAATACAAACTGTTTGGAAATGAGGAAAGTAATAATGGAAAATAAAGAAAAACTGGCTATTTTTGGAGGAAAACCTGTACGAGAGAATAAAATTTTCTACGGACGGCAATATATTGACCAGGCAGATGTGGATGCGGTGGCAGCAGTCATGACCAGCGACTACATTACCTGCGGACCTAAGGTGAAGGAGCTGGAGCAGCATCTGTGTGAACTGACCCATGCAAAATACGCAGTGGTGGTATGTAACGGAACCGCTGCACTGCATCTGGCGGCGCTGGCAGCAGGCTTTGGTGAGGGAGATGAGGTTATCGTAAGCTCGATCACTTTTGCTGCATCCTCCAACTGTGTATTATATGCGGGAGCGAAGCCTGTTTTCGCAGATATTGATCCGGAGACCTACAATATCGATCCGGCGTCCATCCGCAAGCTGATCACACCCAGGACGAAAGCGATCGTTGCGGTAGATTTCACCGGTCAGGCAGTGGAGCTGGATGAGATCCGGGAGATCTGTAAGGAGCACGATCTGATCCTGATCGAGGATGCCGCGCATGCCATCGGCACGAAATATAAGGGCCAGCCTGTGGGAAGCCTGGCGGATATGACCTGCTTCAGCTTCCATCCGGTCAAGACGGTGACCGGCGGCGAAGGCGGTGCCATCACGACCAATGATGAGAAGCTGTATCGTCATCTGATGCGGTTGCGTACCCACGGTATTACGAGGGACCCGGAAGAAATGGTACATCCTACCGATGCGCTGTGGTACAACGAACAGGTAGAGCTGGGCTTCAATTATCGTATGACGGATTTCCAGGCGGCACTGCTATTGAGCCAGCTGAAGAAGCTCCCTGCATTTGAACAGCGTAGAAAAGAAATCCATAAGCGTTATAATGAAGCGTTCGGCAAAATGCCGGAACTGATCCTGCAGAAGGAGATCCCGGAGTCTGACACGACCTGGCATCTGTATGTGCTGCATCTGAATCTGGAGAACCTGAACTGCGACAGGAGGCAGTTTTTCGATGCGCTGTATGCGGAGAATACCTGCCCTCAGGTGCATTACCTGCCGGTCTACTGGCATTCCTATTATGAGAAGCTGGGATATCAGAAGGGACTGTGCCCCAATGCGGAGAAGTATTACAACGAGGTGATGAGTATTCCTCTGTATTACGGATTGACGGATGACGATGTGGAAGATGTGATCCATGCAGTGAAAAAGGTGGTAGCTTATTACACGAAGCTGAAATAAGATCCGGCAATGGGCGGAGCCGTGCCGGAACATGGGAAATGCCCGTAGCTGTGCCGGAACACGGGAAATGCCCGAGCAGTGCCGAATCATGGGGAATGCCCGTAGCAGTGCCGGATCACGGGAAATAGCGGAGTGAATCAGAAAGTGTCAGGAAACGGTATTTTGAAAGAAAATAAGAAAAATTGGATAGTAATTCCGGTGTTTGCTGCACTGGTAGCCATCGCATCGGCAGTTACGTTCTGGCTGTTTTACCGGCAGTGTGTGGAAAGCATGCTGGGAACGGGACTGTATCATTCCGATATGAAGGCATATATTCTGGAGATGCAGGGACTGGACAGCGGTTACAGCTTCCCGTACCCGGTTTTGTTCAAGCTGGCGGCGACGATCCATCTGGTGACCGCCTCCTTTACCGGCGGAGCGGAGTTGGCCATGGCACTGGCCACGATGCTGTTAAACAGCGGAGCAATGATCGCTCTGAAGGTGATGTTGGACAAGCATGTGGGAGCAAAGCTGCAGGAAGCTATGCCCGGAAAACCTTGGCTTCCGGGGATCATCACAGGAACGGCAGCGGTATCTCTGTTTTTTGTGTCGATGGTGTATCCGCCGACAGGGATTTATCTCCCCGGTATCAAATACAAATATCTCGGGGTATTTACGCCGAATCCATTCCACAATGCCACTTATATGGCGGCACGGCCGTTCGCAATTCTTGCATTTTTTAAGTACGGTGAATTGCTGCCGGTGTATGAGCAGAAAAATGCGGTCAGAGAGCATAAGAGAGATTATATTCTGTTTGCAATTTATCTGCTGCTGGCGACCATGACGAAACCCAGTTTTACCATAGTGCTGGTCGGAGCTGCGGGGATTTTGATGTTGTGGAGAATGTTCCGCAGCAGATTCCGGAATTTTGTCCCCACGGTGTGGCTGGGAGCATGTTTTATTCCGACTTTTATGGATCTGCTCTACCAGTTCCGGGGAGTGTTCGTACCGCAGGAGGGACAGGAAGGCGGCATCGGATTTACTTTTGGCCATGTATGGGCGCAGTATTGCGGCAATCTGCCCCTGGCTATCGGACTGGCCATCGGATTCCCGATCCTGGTACTTCTGCTGAACTACAAGGAACTGCACAAGGACAGCATCTACCGTTTCTCCTGGCAGGTGTATGTGATGAGCTTCCTTATGGCATTCTTCCTGTATGAAAAAGGGTTCCGGGAGATGGATTTCAATTTCTCCTGGGGCTACATGTACGGAATCTTCTTCGCATTTGTGGGAGCATTGCTGGTACTGCTCCGCGCGACAGCGAATGCCGACACCCGGAAGAGAAGGATTGTCGTAGCAGTACAGTGGCTGGCTTACCTGTGGCACCTCGTATGCGGAGTATATTATTTTTGGGGATTTTTACAGGGAGCGATGTATTATTGATGTGAATTGAGAGCTTATGTGAACAATGAGCCGCATATGATAAAAAGACAGTGTAGGGAGTTGGGCTTCACCGAAGTCGCCGCTCAAAGCACTGTCTTTTTGTTTGCCTGTCTTCCATTTCACCATTGAAGGCATAATTGGACAAAATAGTGGACAATTTTAATTTTTAAGGATTATATTCCACCCTTCAGCACCAAAACAATGTTTTTCAAAAATGGCCCTTTTTATAGATGTATTTTTTTCTATTTTAGCTGATTTTGGTATAAATAGTAGCATTTTTGAAAAATTGCTAACTTGAAAGTTTACGAAAGTATAGCCGCGCATAGGCATAGTGAGGACAGCGATGGGCGCTTGTGCACAAATTCCAGTCTTATTCGTTATGCGGGGCGTAATCATCAAATTTAGTCAAATAAGCCCCGGAAGTCTTCGTTATGCG
>ERZ1026874.68-NODE-68-length-67380-cov-61.759881_pt1 | contig 67380 bp, 49 predicted proteins | sample MGYA00380167_ERZ1026874 | MGnify/ENA primary metagenome ERZ1026874 (study PRJEB33269, sample SAMEA4719803) | human gut metagenome | biome: human-associated habitat; feature: organic feature; material: feces | place: Cameroon | collected 2013-10 ...
TATTCAAGGAGATTCAGATGGATCTCGGCACTCCGATGCCAGCCACGGGCGATTTGACCCGCTGGGCAAAGCAGGGAGTCTTGTTGCTCAACGCCACCCTTACCGTTCGTGCCCATCAGGCAGCGAGCCATCAGCGCAAGGGCTGGGAGCAATTCACAGATGCCGCTATCCAGGCGCTCAGCAAGGATAGGGAACACCTGGTGTTTATCCTCTGGGGCGGTTATGCCCGAAGCAAGGCAAAGCTCATCGATACGAGCAAGCACCTGATATTGGAAAGTGTGCATCCTTCGCCATTATCTGCCAACCGTGGCGGATGGTTTGGCAATCATCATTTCTCCCGCTGCAATGCGTATCTGCAGCAGAATGGTATTTCGCCTATCCAATGGTAGGTACACCTATTAATATATAGCTATCCACTCATGGGTAGCTATCATTATTTTTATTATCCACTCAAAGAAATTTATTCATCTCAAAAACATTATGAAGAAAGACGAACTGCGTATTCTGCAGGTGGGCAACGTATTGGTTTCACCTGATATTATCACCGAAAAATTCTGTTGCGACCTTGATGCCTGCAAGGGTGAGTGCTGCATCGAAGGCGATGCGGGTGCTCCTGTTACCCTGGATGAAATCATGGAGATAGAGGATGCGCTCGATGTGGTTTGGGATGATCTCTCGGCTTCTGCTCAGGCTATCATCGACAAGCAGGGCGTGGCTTATACGGATATTGAAGGCGATTTGGTAACGAGTATCGTGAATGGTAAGGATTGTGTGTTTACCTGCTATCAGGACTTGAAAGACTTGGGCGATGGACATACCATTCCGAATTGCTGTCTTTGTGCCTTGGAGCGTGCTTATCGCGAAGGCAAGTCGAAGTTCAAGAAGCCTATCTCCTGTGCCTTGTATCCTATCCGTGCCAAGGATTTCGGCAACGAGGTGTATGGCATCAACTATAACAAGTGGCGCATCTGCAAGGATGCCATCAAGAAGGGTGAGGAGTTGAATCTTCCGGTTTATAAGTTCCTGGAAGGTCCGCTGATTGAGAAGTTCGGTAAGGAATGGTATGATGAGCTTTGCGAAGTGGCAGAACAGCTGCTTGCCGACTTGGAAGATTGATAAAAAAAGAGATTTCGAAAAGCTCTTGGGCTTATTCCGAAATCTCTAATCCTTCAATATGGACTATATCGCTCTTTTTGAATCTTCCGTTCCAGGTAATCGTATAGATTCTTCTGTTCTGAAATTTGAAACGGAAGAAGGCCTGTTCATCCAATTCCCCGTTGCAAATGTATTGATAACCATTGATGTGCAGCTTGGCGCCTCTGTGGGCATCTCGCAGAGTGAGGCGGATGGTGCCATGAAAAGGGCGACCGAAGTCGATGTTGTAACCACCCAGGGAATCTGTAAACGTACATACGGGTTCCAATACATTATATAATGTGTTCTCTGCCTTGAAAACCTTGTAGTCTTTGTATTCCTTATATCCTTTGTCTTCTTGGCGAGGTTGACCATCTGGTTTGTCTTCGCTTTCTGCTGAATCCATACTTCCTGTGGGATGAATCCAGCCGTAGGGTTCATATTCTTCCGATTTCCATGCCAGCGTGTTGGTTCTTCCGTCAAAGCGTTCGATGGTGCCATGGGTGCAGTCTCTCAGCTGTCGGCAGTACCATTTCCCGTCTGCCTGATGATAGAAAGAGGTGGTGTCCTGATTCCATCCGTAAAACTCCAATGAAAGCTGTTTGCCGTGACTCGGTTTGCCTTCCGGCGAATACCATACGGCAATGACGTTCTCGCCGCTTCGCAGATATTTCGTGATGTCGATGGTGCGGTTGAGCAAGGTGCTATCCTTGATGCCGTCAAACTTCACGCTTCGGGTCACGTTTCTTTCGTTTACATAGAGGCGATAGCTTCCTGTGCTGGCAATGCTGAGCGATGCCTGCAGGGGGCGACCTTCCAGAAGATAACGCTGTCGGAATAATACTTCGGCAGAGTCACTGGGAAGGGGATACGAAATCCAATGGGTACCGAACTCCTGTGCATGGGAGCTCAGTACCCAGAGTATTGAAAAGATGAGAGTAGTTAAATATCTCATTGCTTTGTTTCTGTCTTTTAATCCAGTTTCTTAAAACCTATGTGATTCTTGTTATTTGATAATCTTTGTTTCTCCAGCCTTGAAGGAGAGGACTTTCTGCTTGCCATTGTAGTTGATGGTAAGATTTCCCCCGTTCTTGCTGGTGATGCTGGCGCGGGTCATCTTGCCATTATTCCAGGCAAGCGATACGCCATAGTTGCCACGGGCTTTCAGACCTTTCATCTCGCCTGCCTTCCATTCCTGCGGAAGGGCAGGGAGCAAGTCCATCGTCTCGCCATCGCATTGCATCAGCATCTCGCATACACCTGCTGTGCCTCCGAAGTTGCCATCTATCTGGAAAGGTGGATGGGCATCAAAGAGGTTAGGGTAGGTGCCACCGCTGCGGTGCTTGCTGTCCTTGTAAACATCAGGGCTTACGTAGGTGAGCTGCTTGCGGTATATCTGGTAAGCTTTGTCGGCACGATGCAGACGAGCCCAAAGGTTAATTCTCCAGCCTGTACTCCACCCAGTGGAGTTATCGCCCTTGATTTCCAGAGTCTTGGTTGCGGCAGCAGCAAGTTCCGGAGTCTTAGCTACCGAAATCTGGTGGAACGGATAGAGTCCGAGCAGGTGCGACTGGTGTCGATGATGCCAATCCTGGTCGTCCCAATCATGGTACCATTCCAGCAGATTGCCTCGCTTGCCGATGTGGTAAGGACGCAGACGATTGAGAGCTGCTTGCAACTGCTGCTGATAATCGCTGTCGACGCCCAGGGCTTTGGCTCCCTTGATGGTGTTCTTGAAGAGCTCGCGGATGATGGCAAGGTCGGCGGTACCGCCATAAAAACTGCTGCCACGGTAGCCCTTATCGGTGATGTAGTCAGCCTCTGGCGATGTGCAAGGGGCGGTAATCAGCTCGTTGGGGTTGTGTGGATTCGGTATGAGCCACGCAAGCAGGAAGTCGGCTGCACCTTTCATCAGCGGGTAGGCGGTGGTGCGAAGATATTCTGTATCGCGGGTATAGTCGTAGTGATCCCAAAGGGTTTCTACGAGCCAGGCTCCACCCATCGCCCAGTTGCTCCATTGTGGACTCTCGTTTCCGGTTCCCACAGGATTGCTCATCGCCCAGGCATCTGTATTGTGTCCGGCGCACCATCCCTTATCGATGCCATAGAAGTGCTGGGCATTGTGTCGGCCTGTCACCGACATGCCTTCAACCAATCCGTCTACTGGGGCAACCAGTTCTGGGAGGTTGGTGACTTCTGCCGGCCAGTAATTCTCTTCCAGGTTGATGTTGATGGTATAGTTGCCGCGCCATGGCGAACGGAGGGCTGGTGCCCAGAGTCCCTGCAGGTTGGCAGGAACTCCCTTGGTTCTACTGCTGCTGATGAGCAGGTATCTGCCATACTGGAAATAGAGCTGTTCCAGGTAAGGATTGCTCTCGTGGTTGTCGCTGTAGGCGAGCAACTGTCTGTCGGTAGGGCGGGTGGCATCAAACTTGGCTCCTTTCAGGCTCAAGCTTACTCTATCAAAGAGTTTCTTATAGTCAGCGATGTGGCGCTGCTTGAATTCATCGTATGTAAAGTTGGCGAGATGCCAGGCATCATCGGCTACGTTCTCGATGTATGGAGCTCCTTCCTTTACGGGATGCTTGTCGAAGCCGTTGTAACTTGTTTCGTTGATGAGATAGATGATAGCCTCGCTTACATCCTTCAGATGGAGGGTAGAATCACTTGCCCACACCTTTCCGTCGGTGTTCTTTACCTGAAGCATGGTACAGTAATGCGTACTGTTGGCTTCATCTCCGAGAACATGTCCCGTCATGGTGAGCTGTCCTCTGGATGCTTTCATCTGATGGGGAATGAGGGAGGTGAGGGAGATGTCGCTGTTGATGGCTCGCTTTTGGGAAGCACTCAGCTTGATGGCAATCATCTTGTCGGGATGAGAAGCAAAATACTCTTTGGTGTATTGGATGCCGTTGCGCCTGTAACGAACAGTAGCCAGGGAATTGTCGAGGCTCAGTTCGCGGTAATAATCCGTAAACTCGCCTTGGTTGCAGTCTTTGATGTTGATCATGCCCAGTGGCTGATAGAACTCCGAGTTATGGCCTTGCACATAGTGCTGCAGGGAATCGGCGGTCTTGTAATCCTCCTTGAACAGTGCCTCTCTGATTTTCGGAATCCACTTGTAAGCTTCGCCACCTTCGTTGGGATTCACGGGCACGCCCGTCCAAAGGGTGATGTCGTTAAGCTGGATGGAGTCGTTGTTGGCTCCACCGTAAACCAGTGCACCCAGTTTGCCATTGCCTAGCGGCAGTGACTCTTCGAAGGCGTATGCAGGCTTGTTGTACCACAGCTTGTTGGGCAGTGGCCCTTTACTTACTGTTGCCGCCTGATTGCTCAGAAAGCCTGAGGCAGCTAGCGCAAACGTGAAAAGCAGATGCTTCATAAATCCTGTTTTGTTAGTTGTTAAAATATGATGCCTGGGGTTGCGGTTCCTTGGAGGGCAGCAACCTAAAAAAGGGGGAAGACTCCTGTTGAGTCTGCCCCCAATATGTTCGTGTTAACTTTAAGCGTCGATATTGGCGTAAGTAGCGTTCTGCTCGATGAACTCACGGCGTGGCTCCACGTCGTCGCCCATCAGCATAGAGAAGATCTCGTCTGCCTGAGCTGCATTCTCAATGGTCACCTGCTTGAGCAAGCGTGTAGAAGGGTCCATGGTGGTTTCCCAAAGCTGCTCTGGGTTCATCTCACCCAAACCTTTGTATCGCTGGGTGTGGATATTCTTGTCTTCTGTGCCGTCGCCATACTTGTCGATGAAAGCCTGGCGCTGCTGCTCGGTATAGCAGTATTCGCTCACCTTGTTGCGGTATGTACACTTGTAGAGAGGTGGGGTTGCGATATACAAGTGACCTTCCTCAATAACCTTTGGCATGAAGCGATAGAAGAGAGTCATGATCAGAGTGTCGATGTGTGAACCATCGACATCGGCATCGGTCATGATGATAATCTTGTCGTAGCGCAACTTGTCGGTGTTTGCCTCCTTGCTGTCTTCGCCATCCACACCGAAGCGGACACCAATACTCTGGATGATGTTCATCACAGACTCAGCCTCGAAGACCTTATGCCACTGAACCTTCTCTACGTTCAGAATCTTACCACGCAATGGGAGGATAGCCTGGCGGAAACGGTCGCGGCCCTGCTTGGCAGAACCACCAGCGGAATCACCCTCGACGAGGAAGATCTCACATTCCTTAGGATCCTTCATAGAGCAATCGGCAAGCTTACCAGGAAGACCTCCACCAGTCATGAAGTTCTTGCGCTGTACGCTCTCGCGTGCCTTGCGGGCAGCGATACGTGCTGTTGCAGCCAATACCACCTTCTCGCAGATGCGCTTAGCCTCGTCTGGATGCTCCTCCAGGTAATCAGACAAAGCCTCGTTCACAGCCTGCTGAACGGCACCCTGCACCTCGCTGTTGCCGAGCTTGGTCTTGGTCTGTCCCTCAAACTGAGGCTCTGCTACTTTGATAGAGATAACGGCTGTGAGACCCTCGCGGAAGTCTTCTGGTGCAATCTCTACCTTTGCTTTCTCTATCTGCTTAGAGATAGTTGGGTCGGCTTCTGCGTAAGCCTTCAAGGTACGGGTCAACGCCATGCGGAAACCGGTCAGGTGAGTACCACCCTCGATGGTGTTGATGTTGTTGACGTATGAGTGGATATTCTCAGAATAGTCTGTGTTGTACATCACGGCAATCTCAATAGGAATACCCTGCTTTTCTGTCTTCAGATAAATGACGTCGTCGAAGAGGTGAGTGCGATGGCGATCCACGTAGCGGACGAATTCCTTCAAACCGTCCTTGGCATGGAATACCTGCTCCTTGGTCTTGCCTTCCTCGTCTGGGCGCAGATCTTTCAAGGTAATCTTGATACCTGCGTTGAGGAATGCCAACTCGCGCATACGGTTGGCGATGATGTCCCACTTATAGACTGTGTGGGTGAAGATGGTTGGGTCTGGCCAGAACTGCTGGCGTGTACCGCGCTTGTTGGTCTCGCCTACCACCTTGACAGGATAGAGAGGCTTACCCTTCTCATATTCCTGCTGGTAGATTTTGCCGCCACGGAACACCTGTGACAACATGTGGGTAGAAAGTGCATTCACACAACTTACACCCACACCATGTAAACCGCCAGATACCTTGTAAGAACCCTTGTCGAACTTACCACCTGCGTGAAGCACGGTCATAACGACTTCGAGGGCTGATTTATGGAGTTTCTCGTGCATATCCACAGGGATACCACGACCATTGTCTTCTACGGTGATGGAGTTATCTTCGTTGATGGTTACCTCGATGTCGGTACAGTAACCCGCCATCGCCTCGTCGATAGAGTTATCGACGGTCTCGTTTACCAAGTGGTGAAGACCCTTTTCGGAGATGTCACCAATATACATCGCCGGACGTTTGCGAACAGCCTCCAAGCCTTCGAGAACCTGGATGTTACTCGCAGAGTAATTATTTGCGTTGTTTTGATTTTCTGCCATTTTTAGAATTGTCTTATTTCCGTGCAAAGATACTAAAAAAAGCTGAGATTCAGAAGGTTTTCTTTGTGAAAAATAGCGAAAAAAACAAGAAAACGTGAAGTTTTCAAATATGTAGAAGAAATAGGGGAAAAAAGAGGGTAAAACGTGCTGTTTCCGATAACAAAATAGGGAAGGAAAACATACTTTGGAAAACAAGAATAAGGCTGCAATCCTCTTGAAAGGAATGCAGCCTTATTTATGTCTTTTGCTTTGACTTATAAGTTAGGCCAACTTTGCGATGTGCTGAGTAAGACCAGACTTCAAGTTAGCAGCCTTGTTCTCATGAATAACGTTGATCTTAGCCAACTTGTCTAAAAGCTTCTGAACTGTAGGATAGAGCTTTGCAGCCTCTTCCTTGTCAGACATGTTGCGCAACTTGCGAACGGCATTGCGCATAGTCTTTGCATAGTACTTGTTATGCAAAGCCTTCTTCTTGTCCTGACGGATTCTCTTGATTGATGATTTGTGATTTGCCATCTCTATGTTTATATTTTTTTATTCTTTTTAATGTTTGTAGTCCCTAGCAGAGTCGAACTGCTCTTTAGAGAATGAAAATCTCTCGTCCTAACCGATAGACGAAGGGACCATTGCTTATTTGCGGGTGCAAAGTTACTACTTTTTTTCGAATCTCACAAATTTTTTTGGGAAAATTTTCGCTAAATGCTTGTTTTTTTGTAATTTTGCCCTGTTTTTAAACAATTATAGACAAAATGGAAGTAAAAACTAGAGCCATTGTGCTGCAAACGATTAAATATGGTGATGCACAGCTTATCGTGGATTTCTTCACGGAAAAGTTGGGCAGACTCTCTTTTATGGTTAAAATTCCCAAATCTTCCAAGTCGAAGATGAAGCGACAGCTGTTCCAGCCCCTGATGTTGCTGAACCTGGAGTTTGACCATCGTCCGAAAGCAAGTCTGCAACGAATCAGGGATGTTGCCATCTCCTCTCCATTCGTGGATATTCCCTTCTCGCCGTTTAAGTTGGCGATGTCGATGTTTCTTGCTGAACTCCTGGGACAGGCTACCCGCAACGAACAGGCTAACATGCCTTTGTTCTCGTTTATAGAGGAAAGTGTCTTGTGGCTCGACCGTGCCAGAGAGGGCTTTGCCAACTTTCACATCGTCTTCATGGTTCGCCTTACCTTCTTCCTGGGCTTCTCTCCGAACCTGGAAAGTGGAGTCACGGGCGATTACTTTGACTTAGAGGAGGGTCGCTTTGTTTCCTTTGTGCCTACGCATACACATTATTTAAATAAGGAGGATTCCCTGCGTATGGTGAGCCTGTTCAGGTTGAGCTATGAAACAATGCACCTCTATACAATGTCCCGAATGGATCGGAACCGCTGTATAGAGGTGATATTGCAATATTATAAGATTCATGTTCCGGGATTCCCGGAACTGAAAAGCTTTTCTGTTTTGAAGGAACTCTTTGCCTAGTCTTTCCCCTTTCCTCGTGGCGAGGGGATGAGGGAAGGCTTCATGCGGTGGGGCAGTTAGGCGAAGCTGATAACTCCCTGAATAGAGTCGTTATCGTCTTTTTTCTTAGCCTCTTCCACCTCCACATTGCCTGAAGCCAGGTTGCGGATGTCTTCCAGAGTCTGGCGTGTACGCTTGTAGGTAGGAGTATTCTCTACCTGCAGGATTACATCCTCGTTGTCCAGATCCTCAGGACGGAACAGGAAGATGTGTGGATGACGCTTATACTGCGTAGAGTTGCCGTCTGAACCATAGTAGCGCTCTCTTCGGTTCTGGCGCTCGGCTCTTGTCTCTTCCTCTTCTGCCATGCGGCGGGCTTCCTCCTCCGTATGCTTCTTGATGTGGCGGTTCATGCCCTCCACGTCTTCGAGTCCGAAACCGGTAGCCAGTACGGTTACCTTTACTCGGCTGCCCAGCTCTGGGTCGATGGCAAGTCCCCACTTCAATTCGAAGTCCTCGCCGAATTTCTCCATGAAGTCGTTCACGTCGTTCATCTCATCCATGGTCAAACCAGGGTTGTCCTTCTTCTCGCTGGCGAATGCGATGCTCAGCAGAATCTTCTTAGAGTTGAATACGTCGTTGTCGTTGAGCAATGGTGAATTCAAGGCATCTTCGATGGCCTTCTTCACACGACCTTCGCCCTCACCGTATCCCGTACTCATGATGGCAACACCACCATCCTTCAATACGGTCTTCACGTCGTTGAAGTCGAGGTTGATGAGTCCGTGAACGGTGATGATTTCTGCGATACTCTTGGCAGCTACGCTCAGGGTGTCATCCGCCTTGCCGAATGCATCGAGCACGGCGAGGTCTGGATAAATCTGGCGAAGTCGCTCGTTGTTGATAACCAGCAGGGCATCAACGTGCTTTGACATTTCCTCAACGCCATCCAGCGCCTGGTCTATCTTCTTTGGACCTTCGAAGCGGAATGGGATGGTAACGATACCTACGGTCAGGATGCCCAGTTCCTTGCTCACGCGGGCAATGACAGGGGCAGCACCAGTTCCGGTACCACCACCCATACCTGCGGTGATGAAAGCCATCTTGGTTCCGTCGTTGAGCATGTGCTTGATTTCTTCCAGGGTTTCCTCGGCTGCCTGGCGTGCCTTGGCAGGCTTGTTGCCGGCTCCCAATCCTTCCTTACCCAACTGCAGGTGGACAGGTACAGGAGAATCGTTGAGTGCCTGATTGTCCGTGTTGCACAATACGAAGCTTACGTCGTGGATGCCCTCACGATACATGTGGTTTACGGCGTTACCGCCACCACCACCCACACCAATCACCTTGATGATGCTGTTTTCTTTTTCTGGCTCTCCAAAGTCCAGAATATGTGGAGTATTTCCGTTATCTAGCATAATAGTATAATTCTAAAATGTTATTCTTTCTTATTCTTCCTCTGAGATGGTATCCTTGACGAATTTCTTGAATCCTCTCATAAACTTGTGTACGAGGCTGTTCTCCTTTCTGCGCTTGGCTTCTTCCTCGGCTTCAATCTCAGCCAGGCGTCTTGCTTCCTCTTCCTCCTGTTCCTTCTTGCGGCGAGCCTCTTCCTCTGCCTTCTTCTTGATTTCCTCTGTCTGAACTACGCCCAAACCTGTGGTGTCGTTAGGGTTGCGTGTAGTTCTGTGGGTATCAACGGTAGAAGTGTGGTTGTCGAGATTGTCGAAGAGATCCTGTCCGAATTCGTTGCCGGCACAGTTCATGTCGCCCTTGGCCAGGAGTCCCAGGATGGTGTTCATCATACCGTTGCGGCTGTTGATCTTCTGGTCCTTCGAATTGATGGTCTGGGTAACGAACTTGGCAATGCGCACCTTGTCAATATGCGTATGGTTCTTGAATACCTTGTCGATTTCCGGCATGTTGCTGCCACCACCGGTCAATACGATGCCGCCCATCAGCTTGTCTGAGAATTCCGCAGGAACCTGGAACCAGGCATTCTCCACGATTTCCTCAACGCGAGCCTCTACGATTTCGATGAACTTCTTGCTCTCCACGCTTCTGTCCTTATCTACAGGATAGAGAAGTGCCTGGTCCATATTGGCGATGTCGGTGTATGCCTTGGCGTATTTCAGTTTCATCTTCTCTGCGTCAGCTTCCTCAAGCTGCAGGCAAGTCAGATCCTTGGTGATGTTGTTGCCGCCCAATGGAATGACAGAGAGATGGCGCAATATACCTTTATAATATACGGATACGGTCGTTGTATCAGCACCCAGATCTACGAGCATACATCCTGCACGCTTCTCAGAGTCAGTAAGGACACTGTCTGCCATAGCCAAAGGAGCCAAGTACATCTCTGCAATAGAGATATTGGCGTTTTCGAAGCAAGTGTTGATGTTGTTGTAGAAGTTCTTGCGCCAGAGTATGTTCAGGAAGATACCCTCCAGATGGTTGCACTGTATGCCTACAGGGTCTATCTGATACTGGTTGTCTATCTTGTATTCCTGGGTTGCTGCATCCAGAATCTCCTGGTCTGGATACGTCATGTTGCGGTTGATGTCCATGAGCTCGTTGATCATGTCTTGCGAGATGATGGAAGCTCCAGGCAGATCCTTCACGATGACGTTTTTCAGACTTCTGATAGATCTGCCGCCTACACCCACGTATACCTGGGTGATGTCTTGCTGGAGAATATTCTTCAACTTCTTGATGATGCTGATGAGGCACTGCCCCGTCTTGTCGATGTTATAGATAACACCCTTTCTGATGCAAGAAGATGAATTCTCCTGAACGACAGCAAGTACGGTGATGCTGCCGTCCAAATTCTTCTGACCTGCTATACCTGTCATCTTAGATGAGCCAAGCTCGATAGCTACAATAAATTCCTTTGGCATAGTCCTTATATATTATCTTTTTCTGTTTCTATTTAACCTTAAATTAGCTGTTATGATGCTTTTTGCAAATAATCTGGTTGTCAAACTCGATATTGATGTATGAGTATTTGTTCCAGCCAGCCTGAGATAGTCCATATTTGTAGAATTTCTCCAATCGGTCCATCTTTTTGTTGATGAACGCTTCTACGTCCTTTTCTCTTTTGCTGATGATGTTGCTCTCGGGCAGGTTACCTATATATATAATGTGGTTTCCTACCCGGGGAACTAGTTCGATGCCCCTGTTGGGCAGTACGTTGATCTGCTCAATCTGATTTCTCCAAAGATTGTTCGTCATCAGAGTCTTGCTCACCAGTGAGATATACTTCTGGGCGTACCATTTGTTGATGTTGCCCGTGGCGATGATGATGTCGCTCGTATAGTTGGTGTTCGGCATAATCTGATAATGATCATCTACATAGTAGTCCTCGTTGTTGATGCTCTTGATTCTAACAATTGGCATGCGCTGGGTGAGATAGATATCTACCAGACCTTCCTGGGTCTTGTAGCATTCTGCGGTCTTCACGAAGGGACTGGTTTTCAGTGCCTCCTCTATCATCCTGGAGTTCACTTGGCTGAGTGGCTTCTCCAGGGGGTAGAGCTTCTTCATCTCCAGTCTCTTCTTGATTTCCTTTGCATTCAGAAAGCCATTGGTCATCTCATCCTGTATGTTGATGTTCACCTTGGTGCACACCAGGTTCTTTTCATCAGGTTTGTTAAACTTGGTGAAAGCGAAACCCAGGTAGGTGGCCAATGCCACGTCTAGGGTGATGATGATGGTTTTCTGCCAATTGATATGCATTTACTTCTTTTCTAATATTTCTGTTATTTGAGGAACATAGTTGTCCAGGTCGCCGGCTCCCAGGATGACGAGTACGTCGAAGTCTCGGTTCTTCACCAGGTCGAGTACGTCTTCCTTGTGTATCATGCTCTTCTCTACGCCTGGCTTCAGGTTGTCGTAGATGAGCTTGGAGGTTACACCTGGAATAGGCTGCTCACGGGCTGGATAGATGTCGCAGAGGATGACTTCATCGAGAAGACTCAGACTGTTGGCAAAGTCCTTGTAGAAGTCACGGGTGCGGGTATAGAGATGTGGCTGGAAGATGGCGGTAATCTTGCGATCTTTGTAAAGCTCACGGATGCTCTTCGCACTCTGGTAAATCTCTTTTGGGTGATGAGCGTAGTCGGAAAGGAATACGAGCTTGTCGTTCTTGATCTTGAAGTCGAAGCGGCGGTCCACGCCTCCGTATGTCTTCATTCCGTTGCGAAGCTCATCGGCGGTACAACCGTTCAGCTGTGCCATTGCCATTGCTGCCACACCATTTGTGATGTTGATTGGCACTGGCTGTCCGAGCTCTACGCCTGTAACGTTCTCGATAGGAGAGATGAAGTCGAATGTGATTCCGCCATTCTCTATCTTGATGTTCTCAGCGTGGAAGTCGCCTTCGTCCTGGCTGTATTCGTATATCTTGACGCCGTCCTGCACGTGCTGCTTCATCTCCAGGTCTTTGTGGATGATGAGGGCACCGCCCGGCTGAATCAATTCTGTGTAGTGGCGGAAGCTTTCCAGATAAGCCTCCTTGGTGCCGTAGATGTCGAGGTGGTCTGGGTCGGTAGATGTGATGACGCTCATCCATGGTCGCAACCAGTGGAAGCTGCGGTCGAACTCATCTGCCTCGATAACTACGTAGTCGCTCTTGTCAGAGAGAATGTAGTTGGTGCCGTAGTTCTTGGAGATACCACCCAGGAAGGCATTGCAATCTACATGGCTCTGGTGCATGATGTGGGCGCACATGGTAGATGTTGAAGTCTTGCCGTGTGTGCCGGCTACGCACAAGCCCTTGTGTGTACGGGTCAGGGTGCCCAGTACCTGAGCACGTTTCTCGATGGTGAAGCCGTTTTCATGGAAGAAAACCAGCTCCTTGTGCTCGGCAGGGATAGCAGGTGTGTAAATCACCAGGGTGCTCTTGGCATCCTTGCAGGCCTCTGGGATGAGGTCTACGTTCTCCTCGTAGTGGATGAGCATGCCCTCTTTCTCCAGCTCATGGGTGAGCTTGGAAGGAGTCTTGTCGTATCCTGCTACTACCAACTTCTTGCTGAGGAAGTATCTGGCGATGGCGCTCATGCCGATACCGCCGGCGCCTACAAAATAAACTGCTTTGATATCTTTGATTTCCATTACTTTGTTGCTAATTTGATGACTTCGTCGGCGATGACGTCGGCAGAGTTCTTTAAACCTAATTTCTTGATGTTCTCACAGAGTGAGGCGAGCTTCGCTTCGTCCTTCACTGTATCTACTGCCTTTTTCAGCAATACCTCTGGAGCCTCGGCATCCTTCACGTAGATGGCAGCGTCCTTGTTCACCAGCGCCATGGCGTTCTTGGTCTGGTGGTCTTCTGCCACGTTAGGGCTAGGAACCAGAATTACTGGCTTGCCGATGAGGCAGAACTCGCTGATGCTGCTGGCACCGGCACGGCTGATAACCAGGTCGGCTGCCTTGTAGGCTGCACCCATGTCGCCGATGAAGTCGGTAACCTTGAGCATAGGCAATTCCTTGCCTTTCATCTGCTCCATGATGGCTGCGTTGTAGTACTTACCTGTCTGCCAGATAAACTGTACGCCGCTTTCCTTCACGAGGTCGAGGTGCTGAAGCACGCTCTCGTTGATGGTTCTTGCACCGAGGCTTCCGCCCACGAGCAGGATGGTTTTCTTGTCAGGGTCGAGACCGAACTGCTTTCGTGCCTCTTCCTTGGTGAGGGTAGTCTCCAATACGTTCTGGCGTACTGGATTTCCCGTCATGATGATTTTGTCGGCAGGGAAGAAACGTTCCATTCCTTCGTAAGCCACGCATATCTTTTCTGCCTTCTTTGCCAGGAGCTTGTTGGTCACACCTGCGTATGAGTTCTGTTCCTGGATGAGGCAAGGAATACCTTTGCTGGCGCAAACGTTGAGTGTAGGTCCGCTGGCATATCCGCCCACACCTACAGCCGCCATCGGCTTGAAATTCCTGATGATGCTCTTTGCCATGTGCTGGCTCTTCCAAATCTTGAAGAGCACGGCGATGTTCTTGAGCAGGTGCTTTCTGTCGAAACCGCAGATAGGCAATCCTTTGATTTCATAACCTGCTGCAGGGACACGCTGCATTTCCATTCTGCCGAGTGCTCCTACAAACAAAATCTTGGCATCAGGGCGCTTGGCCTTGATGGCGTTTGCGATGGATACGGCAGGGAATATATGACCGCCTGTACCGCCTCCACTTATGATGATTCTTAATTCATTGTCCATGTCCATTCTTGTTTCTGACCCATAGGGTCAATAAATCCAACGCAAAGGTAAGCAAAAAAATCCATTTAATGGCATTTTTTACCTAATTTTAGATAGTCTTTTGTTATGCAGCAGCAAATTTGTCAATATTTGCTTCATTTTGAGGCAAATCTTTCTTTTTTGCTGTTCTACTGATGCTTAATATGATTCCCAGATAGAGACAGTTGATGATGGTGGAAGTACCGCCTCGACTGATGAGAGGAAGCGGCTGACCGGTCACCGGAGCCAGTCCCACAGCCACTGCCATATTGAATAGTGCCTGTATCACGAGCATGATGGCGAGACCCATGCAGAGGAACGCCGGGAAGGTGTTCTCGCAGCGGTTGGCTATCTTGCCGGCTCTGAACAGCAGGATGATGTAGAGCATGGCTACGAACACGGCTCCCCAGATGCCCATCTCTTCGATGATGATGGCATAGATGAAGTCGGAAAAAGCCTGCGACAGGAAGTCGCGCTCCACGGAGTTGCCCGGACCCTTTCCCACAATGTTGGATGAGGCGATGGCGATGTTGGCATGTGCCACCTGGGCATCCTTGTCAAGGTCTACGTCTTCCGGTGCCACTGGCTTGGAATTCAGAAACTTGTCGATACGTGCCTTCCAGGTGTCGGCGCGGTGGAACATCTTCTCTAATGTTCCTGGAGTCTCTTTCTCTTCGTTCACGTTTTCCGTCAGGGTATTTTCCGGTTTCTGAGCCGTTTCTCCCTTGTCCTGACCTACTATCATGACGGCTGCAAAGATGAGACAGATGCCTATCACGGCTGTGCCCACCAACTTGCCTATCTGACTCATAGGTACCCTGCCTATGATCATCATGCATAAGATGGTGATACACAGAAGCATGGCGGTTGACAGGTTTTCCAGACAGATGAGGAAAACAAACATGCTGCAAGCCGTCAGAACGTATTTGAATGCTCTACGGTCGGCTCCGTTGGGTGTCTGCATGGCACTCAGAATCTGTGCCACAGCCAGCACCACCGCTCCCTTGGCTATCTCGGATGGCTGAAACTGGATGCCGATGAAGTTGATCCATCGGGATGCACCATTGGTTGACTGTCCGGCTACCAGCACCCAGACGAGCAGTCCGAGTGACGGGAGCAAGACGAAGGGAGTTACTATCTTGAAGTACTTGCACTTAACCTTGAGCATACATATCATGGTAATCAAGCCCAATCCCAGCAAGCCGATGTGTCTGAGTACAGGAGCCATGAAGTTGCCGCTCTTGTACGACAGGGAGCTGGAAGCGGAATACACCTCCACGATACTGATCATACAGAGAAAGAAGAAAACCATCCAGATTACCTTGTCTCCCTTGAATATGTTGCCTATGGTCTTATTGTTCATTTCTTTTCTATCTATTTTGAAAGTGAAGGAGTTAAGGCCAGGTGGCCCCGGTTCCTTAACTCCTTGATTTTTTTATTCTCCGATGGCTCTTGCCAATGCCTTGAACTGCTCGCCTCTGTCTTCCATGTTCTTAAACAGGTCGAAGCTGGCGCAGCATGGGCTCAGCAATACGGTGTCGCCTGGCTTTGCCAGTTCCTGGCAGGCTGCCACGCAGTCTTTCATGCTGTGGGTGTCGCGCACAGGGATGCCCAGGGCGTCGAAGTTGTCGTGCAGCTTCTGGTTGTCGGCTCCCAGATATACGATACCTGCGCATTTCTCCTTCACCAGGTCCTTGATCTGGTTGTAGTCGTTGCCCTTGTCCTTACCGCCGATGATGAGGATGGTAGGGGTGGTCATGCTTTCCAGCGCATACCAGCAGGCATCCACGTTGGTTGCCTTTGAATCGTTCACATAGTAAACGCCCTGGAACTTGCCCACCTTCTCCAGACGGTGTTCTACGCCAGGGAAATCGCTCAGACCCTTGTGCAGGGTCTCGTGGTCGATGCCCACGATGTTGCAGGCAAGACCGGCAGCCAGACTGTTGTAGATGTTGTGCTTGCCGCGCAGGCTCATGTCTGCCTGTGGCATTTCGAAGGCTGATGGGAAGTTGAGCTTATACTTGCCATCCTCGATGAAGCCCACGCATCCTTCCTCGTTGAATTCAGAAAAAGGGCAGAGGTGCGACTTGAGGTCATACTTCTCCAGTTCCTTCTTTACGATAGGGTCGTCGTTCCAGAAGATAAAGCTGTCTTCCTCTGTCTGGTTCTGGGTGATGCGCATCTTGGCATCGGTATAGTTCTGCATCTTGAACTCATAGCGGTCCAGATGGTCGGGGGTGATGTTGAGCAGGATAGCCACGTTGGCACGGAACTCATACATGTTGTCGAGCTGGAAACTGCTCAGCTCGATGACGTAGTATTTATGAGGAGTTTCTGCCACCTGCAGCGCCAGACTCTTTCCGATGTTGCCCGCCAGACCTACATCATAGCCAGCCGACTTGATGATGTGGTAAATCAGCGAGGTGGTGGTAGTCTTGCCGTTGCTGCCCGTGATGCAGATCATCTTGGCGTCGGTATAGCGGCCTGCAAACTCTATTTCGCTGATGATAGGAGTGCCCTTCGCCATCAGTTTCTGAATCATCGGTGCCTCCTTAGGGATGCCCGGGCTTTTGATGACTTCGTCGGCGTCTAAGATTTTCTCTTCTGTGTGGTGACCCTCTTCCCATTCAATGTTGTGGTCATCCATCAACTTCTTGTAGTTATCCTTGATCTTCGACATGTCTGATACGAAGACCTCGAATCCCTCCTTCTTAGCCAGCACGGCAGCACCTGCGCCGCTCTCGCCGGCTCCTAAAATTACAATTTTGCTCATTGTCTTATTCTTGTCTAATCAGGCTGATAAAAGAGCCTGTGTATTATCTAATCTTCAATGTGATGATGGTCAATGCTGCCAGGATGATGGTTACAATCCAGAAGCGGATGGTAATCTTCGACTCGTGGTAGCAGTTGCGAGGCTTCTTCCACAAGTACTTGCACTCAGGGTCCAGCTGGCTATCCTGTGTGCGGAAGTTGTCGTGGATAGGCGTGCGCTTGAAGATGCGCTGCTTGATGCCCCTGCGCTTGCCCAGCTTGTAGTAGTAAACCTGCATCATTACGCTGAGGCTCTCTACGAAGAAGATACCGCAGAGGATAGGCAGCATCAGCTCCTTGTGGATGATGATGGCACCCACGGCGATGATACCGCCGATGGTCAGCGAACCCGTGTCGCCCATGAACACCTGGGCTGGGTAGGCGTTGTACCAAAGGAAACCGATGAGCGCTCCGATGAAGGCGCAGAAGAATACCACCAGTTCCTCAGAACCAGGGATATACATGATGTTGAGGTAGGCGGCAAACTCGATGTGCGACGACACATACGCAAGTATGCCTAGCGCCACACCTATGATGGCGGAGTTTCCGGCACACATGCCGTCCATACCGTCGTTGAGGTTGGCTCCGTTTGAAACGGCTGTCACCACAAAGATGGTCATAATCACGAAGAGAATCCAACCTGCTGCCACCTTGTATTTACCGCAGAAGCTGGTAATGGTGGAGTAGTCCAGGTTGTGGCCCTTGAAGAAAGGAATCGTTGTCTTCAGCGATTTCCTTGCTTCTGCACGGTGTTTCACCACGGTCTCCTGTCCCTGGCGTTCGATGGCGAGGTTCTCGTTCATCTTCACGTCAGGCGAAGCCCAGAGCACCAGACCCACGATGAGGCCGATGCCCACCTGTCCCACAATCTTGTACTTACCCTTCAAGCCTTCCTTGTCGCGCTTGAAAATCTTGATGAAGTCGTCCATGCCACCCAGGAAACCCAGCCATACGGTGGTGATGATCATCAGGATGAGATAGATGTTGCGCAGACGTCCCAGCAAAATCACCGGAACGAGGATGGCAAGGATGATGATGACGCCACCCATAGAAGGCACGCCAATCTTCTTCACTCCAAACGGGTCGATGCTGGCATCGCGCTGGGTCTCAGTGATTTGCTTGCTTTTGAGATACTTGATGAATTTCTCGCCAAACCATGCTGAGATAACGAGTGACAATATCAATGCGAGCAGGGCTCGGAACGAGATGTAACCCCACATGTGAGAACCTGAGATGCCCCACTGCTCTAAAAATCTAAAGAGATAATATAACATTTTTCTTCTTTTTCTTTGTTTTACTTCTGTGGAATGCCGAAGATGTCGCGAATCACCTCCTTGTCGTCAAAGTGGTGCTTCACGCCCTTAATCTCCTGATAGTCCTCATGTCCCTTTCCGGCTACGAGAATCACGTCGCCTTTCTTTGCCAGCATGCAGGCTGTGCGGATGGCCTCCTTGCGGTCTACGATGCTGATCACCTTCTTCATCTGCTGGGCGTTGAGTCCGGCAAGCATGTCGTTGATGATGTCCTGTGGCTCCTCGAAGCGTGGGTTGTCGCTGGTGATGATTACCTTATCGCTCTGCTTTACAGCCTCCTGTGCCATCAGTGGGCGCTTGCCCTTGTCGCGGTTGCCGCCGGCTCCGCATACGGTGATTACTTCGCCGCCCTTGCCGTCGAGCACTTCGTGGATGGCGTTCAATACGTTCTCCAGGGCGTCTGGCGTGTGGGCATAGTCTACGATGGCGGTATAGCCTTCTGGCGACTGGATTGGCTCCAGTCGTCCGTTTACGCTGTGAAGGGTGCTCATCACTACGAGCACATCCTCTGGCTTCTTGCCGAGCATCACGGCTGCGCCATATACAGCGAGCAGGTTGCTCACGTTGAACTTACCGATAAACTGTACGCCCACTTCTCTGCCGTCAATCTCCAGATACATGCCGCCGAAGTGACATTCCAGGATTCTTGCCTTGAAGTCGGCCATAGAGCGGGTGGAGTAGGTCTTCACGGTAGCCTTGGTGTTCTGCACCATAATCATGCCGTTCTTGTCGTCGGCATTGGTGATGGCAAAGGCGGTCTTTGGCAGTCCGTCGAAGAATGCTTTCTTGGCGTTGCGATAGTTCTCAAAGGTCTTGTGATAGTCCAGATGGTCGCGGGTCAGGTTGGTAAACAATCCGCCGGCAAACTGCAGACCTCCGATACGCTTCTGTGCGATGGCGTGCGAAGAGCACTCCATGAAGGCATACTCGCAGCCAGCCTCTACCATCTTGCCCAGCAGCATGTTCAGCTCTATAGGGTCTGGAGTGGTATGGTCGGCAGGAATCGCCTCGTCCTCAATGTAGTTGCACACGGTGGAGAGCAAACCGCACTTGTGTCCGAACTTGCGGAACATATTATATAATAAGGTAGCGATGGTGGTCTTGCCATTGGTACCAGTTACGCCAACCAACTTCAGTTTTCTGGATGGGTCGCCATAGAAAAGGGTTGCCACCTTGCCTACAGCATCCTCGGTAGATGCTACCTGAATGTAAGTTACGCCCTCAACCTTCTCCTCAGGCAAGTCCTCGCACAAAACCGATTTTGCGCCCAGTTCCAATGCCTTTGGGATAAACTTGTGGCCGTCAACCTGTGTACCCTTCATGGCAACGAACAGGTGACCTTCCTTAATCTTTCGGGAATCGATGTTGATGCCCGACACCTCTACATCTGCATCGCCGATAATCTGAATCGGCTCGATGTTTTTGAGCAATTCTTGTAACTTCATATAATTGTTTTTTATAAATTTACACCTTAATTATATATAGAGATTTACACCTTATTATATATAGGGCGCTGAACTCAGCTCTGGATGCTATCTAGAGTTGAGTCCTGCTCTGGTTTAGTTGAGCTCAAGGGAGCATACGGCTCCCTTCTTGACCGGAGTTCCGGGAACCAGACTCTGCTTGGTTACCTTTCCTCTGCCCACTATCTGGGTCTTGATGCCTCGGCTCTCCATGTTGAAGATGGCGTCTCTTGCGCCCATGCCCGTCACGTCAGGCACGGTGCTCTTGCCGTATTGCTTCTCTCTGAAGAGTCGGATGCTTCGGCTTCCTGAACGTTCTGCCTTACCCCAGATAGGGTTGCCGTTGGCATAGCTGCCGCCCCAGTTGGTGTTGGTCTTGATGCCCAGGTGGGTGAGCACATAGTCGGCAGCAAGCACGTTGCCGTTCTTCACGTCAGGCACGAAGATGGAAGCTGAATCCTTGGCGTCCTTCACGTCGAGTTTCAGGCTCTGCGCCATGATGCCTTCGGCGATGTCGTGGAACACCTTTCCGCTCATGCTTCCTCCCGAAGCAGGCAAGCCCGATTTCTGGATGCAGACGATGCAGCTGTAGCGCGGATTGTCGGCAGGGAAATAGCCGGCAAAGCTGACCAGATAGTTGGTTCCGCCGTTCTTGTATCCGCCGGCACCCTTTGATACCTGTGCCGTACCCGTTTTTCCGGCAACCTTGAAGTTAGGCGAACCAGCCTTCTTTCCGAGTCCCACGCTCACCACCTGTTCCAGGATGGTCTGCAACTCCTTGATGCTCTTCTCCTTGGCTATCTGCGGGCGCATCACCTCTGGCGGGAATTCCATGATGGTTTCTCCGTTCTTCACCACCTTGCTCACGAATCTAGGGCGCATCATCTTGCCGTTGTTGGCGATGGTGTTGTAGAAGGTGAGGGTAGAGATAGGTGGCACCTGCGTCTCATATCCGATACTCATCCATGGCAGCGAAGTCTTAGCCCAGTTGTCATACTGCCCGTGGCTGTTCTTGTGCGGCATGCGGATTCTTGCCGGGGTAGCACCCATCAGCGGAATCTTCAGGTCGTCGTGCAGACCAGTGCGGTAGATGCCCTTCACGAATTTCTCCGGGTTGTTCCGGTAATGGTCGTCGATGATGCGGCTCACACCGATGTTGGAACTGTACCACAGGGTCTGGGCAAAGCTCAGCATGCCATATCCGCCCTTGCGCCAGTTGTGGTCCTTCATGTCTCTGCCGTACATCTGCCATACGCCGCAGCCCGTCTCCACGTGGTAGGTGGTATCCACCACGCCGTCGTCCAGTGCCACGAGCAGCGAGGCTGGCTTGAACACGGAACCCGGCTCCAGCAGGTCGCTCACGGCATGGTTGTGAATCTCTCTGTATTCTCCGTCGAAACATTTCTCCATGTTCACGATGGCCTTGATGTCGCCGGTAGGCACATCCATCACGATGGCTACACCCACGTTGGCGTTGATTTCCTTCAGCTCTTCGATGAGCGAACGTTCGGCAAGATCCTGCATGCTCACGTCGATGGTGGTCACGATGTCCGCTCCGTCGATAGGAGGGGTATCGGTGATGTCGAGGAACTTGTTGCGCACCTTGCGGCGGTGCACGATACCGTTGGTTCCGCGCAGGATGGAGTCGTAGCTCAGCTCCAGTCCGAAGCGGGCGGTATCCTTGGCGCCGAACATGGCTCCGATGGTACGTCCGGCAAGCGAACCGTAGGTACGGGTGCGGGCATTATATTCCTCCCAGTGGAAACCGCTCTTGTAGGGAGACATGCGGAACACCGGCAGACTCTTCACCTCGGTGAAGGTGTTGTAGTCGATGCGGCTGCTGTATATTGCCCAGTGGCGGCTCTTCTTGCCTCGTCCCTCTATGAGATGGCGCTTGAATTCCTCAGTGCTCTTCTCCGGGAATATCTTGTGCAGACCCTGGCAGATGGAATCCTGCTTCACGTCCCACAGCGAGTCGTTCTTGGCGGTAGACAATGCCTGGAAGTCCATGAATACCTTGAACTCAGGCAGCGAACTCGCCATCAGCTGACCGGCGCAGCTCAGGATGTTGCCTCGGTTAGGCTTCACGGTCACGGAATCTTTCTTCTGTCGCTCGGCAACCTTCATCCAGTAGTCGTGCTTGGCAGTCATGATGTAGAATGCCTTGCCCACGATGGCAGCCGCTATCAGGGTCATGATGATGGCGATGGCGCTGTAGCGGGGCATTACTTTCTTATGTTCAAACTTGCTCATTCTTCGGGTACGTTAATGATGTAAGGAGGCTGGGTGGCTATGTGCAGGATGCTGTCTTTGCTGTGCTTCAGCACGTCGAGCACATTGCTCTCACGACTCTTTTCTGTTATCTGGCTGCTGGTAGACAAAGCCTTGTACTTGGTGTCTTGCAGCTCTTTTTGCAGTTGGTCCAGCTCGATCAGGTCCTTCTGGATGCTGTATCGGTTGGATATGTAGATGATGACGAAAAACACGATGAGCACAAACAGCCATATCTGCTTGCGTATGATCTGGGCGGTGAGGATATCGCCACCCAGAATCTTGCGCAGGGTGAAGCTTGCCGATCCCGAAGCCTCCTCTTCAATGGCCTGCTTGGCTAAAGCAGCCTTGAGCGACTCTTCGGGTGCAGCAGCCTTGGCAGGCTCTTTTGAGGCATCTGCCTTTGCCGAGCCTTTTGGGGTAGCAGCCTTGGTTGGCTCTTCAGGAGCTGTTCCTTCCGCCTGGCTGTTGACTATCTGTTTTTCCTTTTTTTCTTCCATTTTCTTATTTCTTTTCTGCTATTCTAAGTTTAGCACTTCTGCTTCTCGGGTTTCTCTCCTGCTCGTCGGCATCAGGAATGATTACCTTGTTGTTCACGAGCTTGAACGGAGTTTCTATTCTTCCGAAGAAGTCCTGTTCTATCTTTCCTTCCGGATTGCCCGCCTTCATCATGTTCTTCACGATGCGGTCTTCCAGCGAGTGGTAGGTGATTACCGATAGTCTGCCGCCCGGCTTCAGCAGTTCGGTGGCAGATCGGAGCATCTCTTTCAGGGCATCCATCTCGTGGTTCACCTCTATGCGCAGCGCCTGGAAGAGCTTCGCCATCTCCTTCTTCTCTCGCTCGCGCTTGAAGAGGGGTTCCACGGCTGCCATGAAGTCCTTGGTGGTCTTGATGGGGCTGGTGGCTCTCGCCTTGACCAGGGCAGAGGCGATGCGGCGCGAATTCTTCAGTTCGCCGTAGAGATAGAAGATGTCGGCAAGGGCTTCTTCCTCATATTCGTTCACGATGTCGGCAGCAGTCTTTCCGGCTCTCTTGTTCATGCGCATGTCGAGCGGCGAGTCGAAGCGGAACGAGAAGCCGCGGGTCTCGTCATCGAAGTGATGGCTCGATACACCGAGGTCGGCAAGCAGACCGTCGAGTCCGTCAACGCCATAGTATCGCATCCAGTTTTTCAGGTATCTGAAGTTGGAGCAAACGAAGGTGAAGTCAGGATTCGCCACCACGTTGCGTTCGGCGTCGGCATCCTGGTCGAAGCTATACAGGTGTGCGCCCTCGCTGAGTCGGGAGAGTATCTCCCTGGAGTGCCCGCCACCGCCGAAGGTAACATCTACGTAGATGCCGCCTGGCTGGATATTCAGTCCGTCAACGCTCTCTTTCAGGAGAACGGGTACGTGGTATGTTTCTGCTGTCTTGATCATATTGTCTTTTCTTCTTTTTTCTTTATAAGTTTCTTATTTTTAACTCATTCCTCTCACGTGTATGTACCTATTTACAATACGTATGTACCTATTTAAAAGGAATTCGGGTTCAAAGGTACATAAAATTCCCCACAAACTGCTATTTTTCCGTGCTAAATTTTAAAAACGGCTATAAAAAAGTTGTTTTCCCGCCTTTTGGGCTCTGCTGAACCCGAAAGTCACGGAAACTCCGAAAACGCTGTTTTTTGTCTTGATTTCTGCACGAATGATGCTATTTTATAGGAAATTTAGGCAAAAATGATATTTTTTTGGAAAAAATGACTCGTATTTAAAAAAGAAGAACTAATTTTGCACGTACTTATAAGTTTTAATGAACATGAGTGCTTCAATTGAGAAAACGATAGATATAGAAAAGATACTGAAGAGCAAGATGGGAAGCAAGGCGAAATTTGTGCCGGGTTTCCTGGTTTCTTGGCTTAAGAAAATCATTCACGAGGACGAGGTCAACAAGTTCTTGTGGGAAAGTCGTGGCCTTTCCGGTACGGAGTGGCTCACCGAATGCGTGCGCTATCTGAAGATGGATGTAGAGATTGTGGGCTTGGAGAATCTGCCGGATAAGAACGACGGCAAACTCTATACCTTTGTGTCTAACCATCCGCTGGGCGGACAGGACGGCGTGTGCCTGGGCTCCATCATCGGAAAGCATTATGACGGCAAGTTCCGCTATCTGGTAAACGACCTTCTGCTCAATCTTCCGGGACTCAAGCCTGTAAGCATCGGCATCAACAAGACCGGCCGCCAGAGCCGTGACTTCCCCCGCATGGTGGAGGCAGGTTTCCAGAGCGACAACCACATGCTCATGTTCCCTGCGGGCCTGAACAGCCGCAAACAGCCAGACGGCAGCATCCGCGACCTGCCTTGGAAGAAGACTTTCATTTCCAAGAGCGTGGAGTATCAGCGCGACGTGGTGCCTATCCACTTTGGCGGACGCAACTCAGAGCGATTCTATCGCATCGCCCGCTTCAGCGACAAGCATCTGCCGTTCAATCTTGCCATGCTTTTCCTGGTAGACGAGATGTACAAGAACGTGGGCAAGCATTTCCGCATCGCCATCGGCAAACCTATTCCTTGGCAGACCTTCGACCATAGCAAGTCGGCCACCGAGTGGGCACAGTATGTGAAAGACAAGGTCTACGAATTATAACAAAGCATTATAATAAGCAAAGCATTATAAGCATCGTAAAGCATAATATAGATTTATAGAATATAGTTTTTATATAGAGATAGAGTAGTATGGAAGAAGAAATCATCCAACCGATTGACCGCGAGTTGCTGAAGAGCGAGTTAACTCCCGACAAGCAGCTTCGCATGACCAATAAGAGCCATAACGAGATTTACATCGTTACGGCAAATGACTCGCCAAATGTGTTGAAGGAGATTGGGCGCCTTCGTGAAATCGCTTTCCGTGAGGCTGGCGGTGGAACCGGGAAATCGATGGATCTTGACGAATTCGACTTTGGCGACAACTGCTATAAGCAGCTCATCGTCTGGAATCCGGAGGCCAACGAGATTATCGGTGGTTACCGTTATCTGCTGGGCAAGGATTGGCAGCTTGATGAAAAGGGCCAGCCAAAGCTCGCCACCAGCCACATGTTCCATTTCTCCGACAAGTTTCTGAAGGAATACATGCCTTATACCGTGGAGTTGGGCCGTTCGTTCGTTTCTCTTGAGTATCAGAATGTCCGCAAGAACAGCAAGAGCATCTTTGCCCTGGATAATCTCTGGGATGGCTTGGGTGCCCTGACTGTACTTTATCCAGAGGTGAAGTATTTCTTTGGCAAGATGACGATGTATCCATCTTACATTCGTCGTGGTCGCGACATGATTCTCTACTTCCTCAAGAAGCATTTTGATGACAAGGAGAACCTGGTGATTCCGATGAAGCCATTGAAGTTGGAGACTCCGGAGAGCGAGATGGAGAAGATTTTCACCGAGGATGACTTCCGTGCTGATTATCGCATTCTGAATCGTGAAATCAGAGAGTTGGGCTTCAACATTCCTCCATTGGTGAATGCGTATATGAACCTGAGTCCTACCATGAAGCTTTTCGGCACCGCCATCAACTATGGTTTCGGTGATGTAGAGGAGACGGGTATTCTCATAGCCGTGGATGAGATTCTGGAAGAGAAGCGTGTTCGCCACATCAACAGTTTCATAGAGGAGCATCCTGAGGCGCTGAAGATTACCAGTGGTGCCAACAAGATTTTCTACAAGGAAAAAGAATAAGAAACTTTATATATCAAGGGCGTGTAGCCTTAACTTATGTGGGTTAATGGCTATTCAGCGAATATTGCCTAGTTATGGCAGGAAGTTGCCCCTTTCCAGGGCAATATCTTGCCGTAACTAGGCATTTTTTGCTTGGTGGCTGGATGCTGTAGAAAGCATACCTTCTCTGCTGTCTGATCCTTTCTGTTGTCTTTCTCTCCAGGCGGTAGGGGTGCAATCCTCCTTCTGCTTGAAGATGCGGTAGAGATGGGTGCGGGATGAGAAGCCGCATTCGGCAGAGATGATGTCGTTGCTGAAGTCAGGACAGGCTTCCATCATCTTCTTTGCCGCCTCGAAGCGAATTTCACTCAGCCAGATTCTGAACGTAGATTGCAGAATCTTGTCGAAATACTGAGTCAGCTCATACTTCGGAATCCTAAGCTGATGAGATAAGGTCAGCATGTTCACCGTGCTGTCTTTGTATCCCATTTCTTTGCACCATTTATCCAGACATCGCTGTATAAACAGTTGCCGTTCATCAGTAAGGGCTTCCGTCATTTCATCATTCAGCTCCTCCAGTTCCAGCTTTGTTTCAGGGTCGTTTTCATCAGCCAGTCCTTTGCTGATAGCTATTTCCAGAGCAGCCTTCTTCTCCTCTTCCTTATCAAGGAGTTCTTCGGTAGGGGTATAGTTGTAGCCCAGTGCCACGAAACTGAGGATGAAGAAGAAAAAAGAAACCAGTCCGAGGGGTCCCACGATGAATAGCAGTTTGGTGTTGAGGATGGCAAACAGCGTGATCACGGCTGTAAACATGAGAATCATGACGCTGGCACGTGCGTATCTCACGTATGGCAGGATGTCAGTGGCAGCCATCGTCTCCAGCATGTTCTTTCTCTTGTTCATCTCCTTGATAATCATATAGATGCAATATACTACATCGCCTGCGTAGAGAGCCAGCATCACATAGAGCCAGCTTCCGATGTGCAGACCGTTGCAGAAGTGGACGCCTGCCAGGAAGGTGGCGAGTATGGCTGCATAGGCGCCTCCGCAAATCAGATTCATCTTTTTGCGGTTGGCGTGGGTGGCCTCTATGTTGTAGATGCCCATGGCTATGAGCGTAAAGCAGGGGGTATAGACCAGGATGTTGATGATGGCTCCCAAACCATCGTCTGTGGCTCGGAATCCATAAATCATCTGCACAAGGTATTGTATGGCAAGTCCAAGCATGGCTACGAAAATCAGCCATCTGGAACGCTCATATCGCTTGTTGAGCCATCTTACATGCAGATGGGTGAATGCCAGGATTAGGGCATTGACCACCATGAAGATGAGGCATGCAAACTGCAGCAGAAATAATGGTTTCATATTGTCTTCTAAAAATTCGTTTCATCACCTTATTATTATGATTATTTCCTGTTGGTGAATCTGATTGCAAAAGTACCACTTTTTTTGCAAATGGCAATACAATTTAACATAAAACTTTGCGAATTCTCGTAATATCTCTCTTTTTTTGATTTGCAGATGAGATGATGCGAATTTCTCGGCATGCCTAGTGCAGGGCTAACTTGCTAATCACTCAGCAGATACCACAGGTTCTGCAGGATGATAAGCGTTAATCCCAGGAACAGGTAGATATAAAACTGTTCCCGCTTGATGAAATCGGCAAGGCTGAACTCTGCCTTCCAGTGATCATCAAGATAGTTCTGGTACTCACGTATCATGGCATAGAATATGATGATGCCCGATATGAGTATGGATACTCCTAGAATGAAAATTGTGAATTCTGCTGTTGTCATTGTTTCTTGTTTTTATTTCTAATCTTTGTTTCATGCTGCAAATATAGCATTTTTTTTCGAAACTAGGTGTCGCATTCCTATGTTCATGTGTCTACTTCCTATGTTCAAGGTGTCGCATTGGTACCAATGCGACACCTGAATTAACATAAAGATACATATAAATACTTATTTTAGCGCAGTTTTAAAGTGGCTCCATTAGAGCCCAGATTTCTGTTTTTGGGGTAAATTGTCTTATTGTGTCAAAGAAAAGGCAGCAGAATTTTGGTGTTATCCTATACAATAGGCAGGCTGATGCCATTTATCTTCTGATAGATGTCTAGGGCATAGATATCCGTCATGCCGCTGATGTAATCCAATACTGCCATGATTCGCTCTTCCAGACTCTCGTTTTCTATGTCGTACTGGCTGCTTACCCGGCGCAGAAGCTGCTTGGAGTAGAAACGGGACGGGTTGACGGCGGCATCGATGAATACCTCCATCAGCGTGGCCATGATCTTGTAACCCGAAAGTTCGATGTCGAGAACGGGCTTGCTGGCATAAATCTTCTTTCTCGAAACCTGGGTACAGGTGATGTAGGCATTGCGCTCGTGCTCCGAGATGTGGTCGATGAGGGTTCCCTCGAAGGTGCCGGCAAGAATCTCTTCCTCGTGGTCGAGGAATGCCTTCACACATTCGTTCTCCAGTTTGCCTATCACGCAGGCTCTCATGTAAACCACCTGCTCGTTTTCATCGGTCAGTTCCTCGTCGATGATGCGCTGGCGAATCTTGTTTTTCGTGATTTCATCGAAGAAGCCGAGCAATAAATCGGCGGTTTCATCGAAAGAAAGAATCTTCAGCTTGTGCGAATCCTCGATGTCCATAATCTCATAACAGATGTCATCGGCTGCCTCTACCATATACACCAGCGGGTGGCGGGCGTACCTCAGCGGTTCGCCTTCGGCAGACAGACGGCGGATGCCCAATTCATCGGCAACCTTCTGGTAAGTAGCCGCTTCCGACGTAAAAAAGCCGAATTTACCGTGGTCGCCAGCCAGACTGCTGGCAAAAGGATATTTCACGATGGCGGCAAGCATCGGATAAGTCATCACAAATCCACCCTGACGGCGGCCCTTGAAGCGGTGTGTCAGAATTCTGAAGCCGTTGGCATTACCCTCGTAATGGGTGATATCATCCCAAAACTGCGATGAAACCGCCGATTTTAGGTTCTGGCCTGCTCCTTCGCTGAAGAAAGTCTGGATGGCTTTCTCGCCGGAATGGCCGAAGGGAGGATTGCCCAAGTCGTGTGCCAGACAGGCTGCGCTCACGATGGTTCCTATCTCTTCGAAGAGGGTATCCTTCAGCTCCGGACGCTTCTGGATGATGCGGCGGGAGATGTCGTTGCCCAGCGACATGCCCACACTCGATACTTCCAAGCTGTGGGTGAGGCGGTTGTGTACGAAGATGCTGCCCGGCAGCGGGAATACCTGCGTCTTGTTCTGCAGTCGGCGGAACGCCGACGAGAAGATGAGGCGGTCGTAATCGCGCTTGAATTCAGAGCGATCGTCGTGGCGTTCGGCATGCTTATGCTCCTGTCCGAAGCGCTTGTTTGATATGAGTTGTTTCCATTCCATAATCCATCTGCTATATAAGTGATTCTTACTATCCTTTCATTTCTGATGCGCAAAAATACATGAAAGTGCGCATAAATCAAAATAAAAAACAATAAATTATATCATTTTCACTTATAAAATGCGATTATTCGCCTAAAAAGCAGTATTTTTGCAGAAAATTCTAGAATTATGCTGAAAGTAAAGATTATCAATAAGGGGCATCAGCCTCTCCCTGCGTTTGCCACACCTCAGAGTGCGGGCATGGACTTGCGTGCTAACATCGACGAAGCCATCGTGCTCCATCCTATGGAGCGCCGACTGGTTCCTACGGGTCTTTTCATGGCTTTGCCAGTGGGTTACGAGGCGCAGATACGTCCACGCAGCGGTCTTGCCCTGAAGCATGGCATCACCGTGCTCAACACGCCGGGCACCATCGATGCCGACTATCGCGGCGAAATCATGGTGCTGCTCATCAACTTCTCGCAGGAAGACTTCGTCATCAACGACGGGGAGCGCATCGCCCAGATGGTGCTTGCCAAGCACGAACAGTGCGATTTCATCGAGGTTGAAGAGCTGGATGAGACCGAACGTGGCGCCGGTGGATACGGACATACTGGAGTGAAATAACATCAGAACAGAACATTAAAAAATAGAGAAAGCGAAAGGGAAAGATATCGTGAAGAGAATTTATGGAAATAAGGGCTTCTGGGTGGCTGTGGCGCTGGCAGGCGTGATGGCCTTGCCTTCGTTGGCCCGTAAGAAAAAGGTGCAGCCAGCGAAGCTGCAGACTGTTTGGGTGGATTCGCTTTCACCCAACGACCGCAAGCGATTTGAATACTTCTTTACCGAGGCGGCACGACAGCATGCGGCGGGCAACCTGACTGCTGCCTTCGATCTCTTCGAGCATGCCCGGAAGATAGACCCTCGTGCGGCTGAGGTATATTTCTACCAGTCGCTCTATTATACCCAGTTGAAGAAGGATTCCCTGGCGCTGGAGTGCATGAACAAGGCCATCGCCCTGAATCCCGACAACCTGACCTATGCAGAGCGCCTTGCCCAATATTATATAGGTATGGGACAATACGACAAGGCCATCGGTTCCTACGAGGCACTCTATGCCAAGAACCACAGCAACACCGATGCCCTCCGCATTCTGGCGCAGCTCTACCAGCAGCAGAAAAACTACCGCATGATGCTCAACACCGTGGGCAGACTGGAGACGGAGGAAGGCGAGAGCGAGCAGCTTACCCTGACCAAGATGCGCATCTACGAGATGATGAACGACCCGAAGGCGGCTTACAACGAACTGAAGACGCTGTCGGAGCAGCATCCCCTGGACATGGTGTATAAGACGATGCTCGGCAACTGGCTGATGCAGCACAACCGGCAGAAGGAGGCATTCAAGTATTTTACCGATGCCCTGAAGGAAGAGCCGGACAATGCCTACGCCCAGATGTCGCTCTACGACTACTATAATGCCACCAAGCAGGAGGAACAGGCGCACCAGATGCTCGACAAGATATTGATGAGCAGGAAGACAGATACCGAAACCAGGATTATGATGTTCCGTTCCTATATCCAGACCAACGAGAGTGAGGGAGGCGATTCTACCAAGGTGCTCGCCCTCTTCAACAAGGTGCTCAACCAGCCGGAACCATCATCAGAGGTTGCCGAGTTGAGGGCTGCCTATATGAGTTTGAAGCAGATGCCTGCCGATACGGTGAATGCGGCATTCCAGAAGGTGCTCGACATAGCACCGGACAACGTGAACGCCCGCCTGCAGCTTATCCAGAGTCTCTGGAACCAGCGCAAGTATGGCGAAGTCATTACCCAGTCGCATGCAGCCCATCAGTATAATCCCGAGGAAATGGTTTTCTACTACTTCGGAGGAATGGCGTATTATCAGAAGAACGACGAAGACCATGCACTCAACGAGTTCCGACTGGGAGTGGCACAGCTCAACGAACAGTCGAACAGGGATCTGGTTTCCGACCTCTATGCCGTGATGGGCGACATCCTGTATAAGAAAGGAAGAACAGAGGAGTCGATGGCTGCCTACGATTCCTGTCTGCAATGGAAGGACGACAACGTGATGGCGCTGAACAACTACGCCTACTATCTGAGCGAGCAGGGCAAGGACCTGCACAAGGCAGAATCGATGAGCTACAAGACCATCAAGGCTGAGCCGAACAACGGCACATATCTTGACACCTATGCCTGGATTCTGTTTATGCAGGAACGCTATGCAGATGCCAAGACTTATATCGATGCAGCGCTGAAAAACCGCGATTCCACCGAGAATAACAGTACGGTTCTTGAACATGCCGGCGATATTTACGCCATGAACGGAATCACCGATGAAGCTGTGGATTTTTGGAAGAAAGCCCATACCGACGATAACCCGTCGACTACGCTTGATTGGAAAATAAAGAACAAACAATATATCTCTGAAGAAGAATTCCAGAAAAGGATGAATCCGGCTGTAGCCGAGGTGAAGAAGCAGAAAACCACCGGCAAGGCTACGGGCAGAAAAACAAAAAGAGGTAGAAAGAAATAAGAAAGGATAAGAAGAAAATGAAAGTGATGAACAATTTGAAGATGGCAGTGGCTGCCGTGGCTCTTCTGCTGATGGCTTCTTGCGGCTCTACCAAGAAGATGGAAGGAACGGGCAAGGTGAATGCCCAGAACAGGAAGACCGAGACCAAGGCTGCGGATGCAGCAGAGGTGGCTTCGATGAAGAACCTGGCTTTCGTGCAGAAGGTTGCCGACAACCAGGTGTATGCCAAGAACATCGTGGGCAATATGACGTTTAATCTGCAGGCGGCAGGCAAGGACATCACCGTGCCTGGCAAGCTGAGCATGCGCAAGGACGAGGTAATCCGCATCCAGCTCTTTATCCCAATACTGGGTTCCGAGGTGGGCAGACTGGAGTTCACCCCAAACTATGTGCTCATCGTAGACCGCCTGCACAAGGAATACATCAAGGCAGACTATACGCAGGTGGATTTCCTCAAGAAGCAGGGCATCAACTTCTATTCGCTCCAGGCACTCTTCTGGAACCAGTTGCTCGTGCCAGGCGTGAAGAAGGTATCAGATTCCGACCTGAAGAAATTCTCGGCAAATCTCGATGAAACCGCCGAAAATGTGCCTGTTTCCATCAGATATGGCAACATGAACTACCAGTGGAAGGCGAATAGAAACAGCGGAAGAATCGCTGAAGCCAACGTTACCTATAAGGATAAAGGTAACGGCGATTCGCGACTCAACCTGAAGTATAGCGACTTCAAGAGTGTGGGCGTGAAGATGTTTCCTGCCACCCAGCGCATGACACTTACCACCATCCTGAACAACAAACCTCAGGAGGCAAAGCTCAACATTGAGATGAAGAGCGTGAAGACCGACGACAAGTGGGATGCGCAGACCGAGGTATCGGGTAAGTACAAGCAGGTATCACCTAAAGATGTACTTGGCAAACTCATGAGCATGTAATCGCATGATTGCTGGAAATAAACATAGAAATCATTCCTATTCATCATGAAGCGAATCATATTATTCATATTGGCAATGACGTTCTCGCTGGCGCCTTTTGCACAGCATCATGTGCAGAAGAAACCTGCGAAGAAGACTGCCGTTGCCTCAAACAAACAGCACAGCAGAAAAAAGCCGGCTGCCAAGGCTCCTGCCCATAGGGGCAAGCAGCATGTGCAGGTTTCTACCAAGGCTCCAACGAAGGCAGAACGCAGAGCTGCCACCTACAGCAATGCCAACATCAGGGGATTGCAGGGACAGCGTGCCAGTATCCAGAAGCGAATCAGGGAACAGGAGCAGGCGTTGCGCAAGAATCAGGCCGACGTGAAGAAGCGACTGGAAGACCTGATGGCTCTGAACGGCGAAATAGACCAGAGCCAGAAGAAGATTGATGGAATCCAGAAAGATATCCACCATATCGATGGAAACATAGGTATTCTGCAGGCGCAGTTGAAGACCCTTCAGCAGCAGTTGCAGGACAGAAAGAACAAGTATATCCGCTCTATGCGCTATATGAGCAGGCACCATACGGTGCAGGATAAGCTGATGTTTATCTTCAGCGCCAAGAACCTGACTCAGATGTATCGCCGCCTTTCGTTCATCCGCCAGTATTCTTCCTATCAGAAGGTGCAGGGACAGGCCATCCAGGCAAAGCAGAAGCAGGTGAACGAGAAGCATCGCCAGTTGAAGAACGTAAAGGGTCATAAGAACACCTTATTATATAAGGGCAAGCAGGAGAAGACGGCATTGGAAGGCAAGCAGACGCAGCAGAAGGAGATGGTGCAGGGACTGCAGAAGCAGCAGAAGACCATTCAGGCTGTCATCGCCGACCAGCGTCAGAAGGATGCGGCCATCAATGCACAGATTGACCGTCTGATTCAGCAGGAAGTGGCAAAGGCTCGTGCCCGTGCTGCTGCCGAAGCTAAGCGCAAGGCTGCTGCTGCCGCTGCAGCCAAGAAGCGTGCTGAGGAATTGGCCCGCAAGAAGGCTGCTGCCGAGGCTGCCGCAAGAGAGAATGCCCGCAGAATAGCTGAGGCGAAAGCCCGTGAGGCTGCTGCCGAGGCGGCAAGAAGAAAGGCTGCCGAGGAGGCTCGTGCTGCTGCCGAGGCTGCAAGAAAGGCACAGGAAGAAGCTGCTGCCCAGGCGGAGGCGAAGGCGAAAGCCAAGGCGCAGGCTAAGGCGCGTGCTGCAGCCGAGGCGGCACAGCGTGCTGCCGCAGAACAGGCGGCTCGTGAAGCTGCTGCCGAACAGGCAGCAAGAAAGGCTGAAGCTGACCGCAGGGCTGCCGAGCTGAAGGCGAAGGCGGATGAGGAGCGTCAGGCTCGTGAGATTGCTGCTGCCAAGAAGGAGGCGCAGGAGGCGGCAACCCTGAGCTCGGTAGACCGTATGCTGAATGGTGGATTCGAGGCAAACCGTGGTCGCCTGCCGATGCCTATCAGTGGCGGTTATCGCATTGTGAGCCATTTCGGTCAGTATAACGTGCAGGGCTTGAAGGGTGTTAGACTTGATAACAAGGGTATCAACATTCAGGGCAAGCCGGGTTGTGTGGCTCGCAGCATCTACGATGGTGAGGTGAGTGCCGTATTCGGATATGGTGGCATGTGGAACGTATTGGTTCGTCATGGTGCCTACATCTCAGTATATTGCAACCTGAAATCGGTAAGCGTTCATAAGGGACAGAAGGTAAGTACCCGCCAGGCATTGGGTGCCGTGGGTTCCGACAACATCCTCCAGTTCCAGCTTCGCAAGGAGACTGCCAAGCTCAACCCAGAGGCTTGGTTGGGAAGATAAATGCTAGAATGAACAATTTAGGTAGATAAGGAAAACCCTCTTAGATGGCAGCGCCATCTAAGAGGGTTTCGTATTTTGCAATGGCATCGCGGATTTCGCTGATGCGGATAAACTCGTTGGCAGAGTGGGAGCGGGATGATTCGCCCGGTCCTAACTTGAAGGATGGAAAGTGCATTAATGCCTGGTCGCTGAGGGTAGGACTGCCGAATGGCTTCATGCCCATGGCTACACATTTCTTAATAAGAGGATGCTCGGGGTCGATGCGTGATGACTTCAGACGGAAGCTGTGAGCCTTCACCTCGCTCTTCAGGTGCTGGCAGATAAACTTGTAAACTTCCTCGTTGTCATAGAATTCGTTGGTGCGGATATCCACAAGCATCGTGCACTTATCCGGAATCACATTGTGCTGGGTTCCTGCATTCACCACGGTGAGCGTCATCTTGGTTGGTCCAAGGAACTCGCTCACTTTTTCGAACTTGTAGTCACGAATCCAGCGCATGTCATCCAGCGCCTCGTAGATAGCGTTTACTCCTTCGTTTCTTGCCGCATGTCCGCTCTTGCCATGAGCTATCACATCCAGCACCATCAATCCCTTTTCTGCTACGGCAGGGTTCATACCGGTAGGCTCGCCCACGATGGCAAGGTCGATATGCGGAAGCAAAGGCAGGGCACGGGTGATGCCATCCTTTCCCGACACCTCTTCTTCTGCAGATGCCAGATAGATAAGATTATACTGCTGAGGCTTTGCGGTCAGCATTCTGAATATCTGGAGAAGCGAACAGAGGCCGCCACCGCAATCGTTGCTGCCCAAACCATAAAGTACGCCATCTTCAACATCCGGTGAAAACGGGTCGCGTGTCCACGAAGCCACTGGCTTCACGGTATCGATGTGAGCGTTGAGCAGCAGGGTAGGACGGCTCTCATCGTAATGAGGGTCGATAATCCAGATGTTGTTTGCCTCACGCTGAGGCTCAAAGCCATAACTGCGGATGGTCTGCTCCATGATGTCGGCAGCATCCTTTTCGTTTCTGCTTACCGATGGGGTGGCGATGAGCTTTTTCAGCAGTTCCACGGCATCGCTAACATATTCTTCTTGTAGCATCATAATCTCTCTATTATTTGATTTCGGGGCAAAGTTACGAAAAAAAGAGCAGATTATGTGGAAAAAATATCTTTTTATTTTGTGTTCTTAACAAATTCTATTATCTTTGCACACATATTTATAAATATTAGCTTATGCAGATTAATAGTCATCTTTCAGTCCTGGTTCACGACCTCGCTAAGAAGTGGGGAGAGAAGCCTGCGCTTACTTTCAGAAAGTTTGGTAGTGACCAGTGGCAATCGGTTTCGTTTAACCTTTTCTCGTTGAGAGTGAAACAAGTGAGCAATGCCCTTCTCAATCTTGGGGCTAAACCACTCGACAAAATCGCTGTCTTCTCGCAGAACTGTGTGCATTACCTGTACACCGACTTCGGTGCGTACGGTATCAGAGTTACCTCTGTACCTTTCTATGCCAACAGCAGCGAGCAGCAGATTCAATATATGATCAATGATGCGCAGATTCGCTTCCTCTTTGTTGGCGAACAGGAGCAGTATGACAAGGCTCACCGTATCTTTGCCCTCTGTCCATCCCTGGAGCGTATCATCATCTTCGATTCCAGCGTGCGCATCAGTACACACGATCCTGCTGCCCTCTATTTCAAGGACTTCCTGAAGCTGGGTGAGAATCTTCCTCGCCAGACGGAGGTAGAGGAACTCTACAAGCAGGCAAGTATGGATGATTTGACTAATATCCTCTATACCAGTGGTACAACTGGCGACAGTAAGGGTGTGATGCTGAAATACAGTCAGTATGCGGCTGCATTGAAGGCAAACAATGAGTGTGTACCAGTTACCGACAAGGATCGTGTCATTGATTTCCTTCCATTCACCCATATCTTTGAGCGTGGATGGGCCTATCTCTGCTTGAGCGAGGGTGCCCAGCTCATCATCAATACCTATCCGCAGGAGATTCAGGATAGTATGCGAGAGATGCATCCTACCTGTATGTGTAGTGTGCCACGTTTCTGGGAGAAGGTGTATATCGCCGTGAAGGCTAAGATGGACGATGCAGGTCCTATCCAGAAGAAACTTTTCTATCATGCCTTGGCTGTGGGAAAGAAGCGTAACATTGATTATATCGCCAACGGTAAGCGTCCTCCTCTGGCTCTGGAGCTGGAATATAAGATTGTCAACAAGACTATCCTGAGCATCGTGCGCAAGCAGTTGGGATTGGATAATCCTAATATCTTCCCTACAGCAGGTGCTTATGTAAGTCCTGAGGTAGAGGAGTTTGTACACGCCGTGGGTATCAATATGGTTGTGGGCTACGGTCTGACCGAGAGTCTCGCCACCGTATCTTGTGATCATCTCGACAAGAAGCACAGTCTGGGTTCTGTAGGTCGTCCTATCTCCAGCATTCAGATTAAGATAGGTGAGGATAACGAGATTCTTCTCAAGGGTCCTACCATCACTCCGGGATATTACCATCGTGATACCACCAATGCCAAGGCTTTCGATAAGGATGGATTCTTCCATACGGGAGATGCCGGCTACATGAAGGATGGCGAGCTTTACCTGACTGAGCGTATCAAGGACCTGTTCAAGACATCCAATGGTAAATACATCGCTCCGCAGCAGGTAGAGTCGTTGCTCCTGGTAGATAAGTTCATCGACCAGGTTGCCGTTATCGCCGACCAGCGTAAGTTCGTATCAGCCCTCGTTGTTCCTGAGTTCCGCCTCGTGGAGGATTGGGCGCGTGAGCATCACATCGCCTTCACCTGCCGTGAAGATTTGTGTGCCAACGAGAAGGTGCAGAAGATGCTGATGGACCGCATCAAGATTCTTCAGCAGCACCTGGCTTATTATGAGCAGATTAAGCGTATCACCCTCCTGGCTCACCACTTCTCTATGGAGTCGGGCGAGCTGACCAACACCTTGAAGATTCGCCGCCCTATCATCAACAAGAACTACAAGGCGGAGATTGACAAGATGTATGAGGAGTAATCATAAAGTTAAACGTTTATAGTTAAGAGTTAATGATTACAGCTGACCAGTTGAAGGATGTGATGGACAGAGCTGACGCTCTGCATCGCTATCTCAATATAGACCAGAAGAAAGTAGAATTTGAAGAGGAGCAGCTCCGCACCCAGGCTCCTGACTTCTGGGAAGACCCGAAGTATGCACAGGAGCAGATGAAGAAGGTGAAGGGCATACAGAAATGGCTCGATGGCTACAAGACCGTGCGTCTTTATGCCGACGAGCTGAAGCTTGCCTTCGATTTCTATAAAGACGAGATGGTGACCGAGGAGGAGGTGGATGCCGACTATGCCAAGGCCATCAAGGCCATAGAGGACCTGGAACTGAAGAACATGCTGCGCCAAAAGGAAGACCCGATGGACTGCGTGCTCAAGATTAACTCGGGTGCCGGTGGTACTGAGAGCCAGGACTGGGCTCAGATGCTGATGCGCATGTACATGCGCTGGGCTGAGGCTCACGGCTACAAGGTAACCATCACCGACCTGCAGGAAGGTGATGAGGCAGGAATCAAGAGCGTAACGATGACCATCGAGGGCGGCGAGTACGCCTATGGCTATCTGAAGAGCGAGAATGGCGTTCACCGTCTGGTGCGCGTGTCGCCTTTCAATGCCCAGGGCAAGCGAATGACCAGTTTTGCCAGTGTCTTCGTTACCCCATTGGTGGATGAAACCATTGAGGTGTATGTAGATCCTGCCAAACTCTCGTGGGATACCTTCCGTTCGAGTGGTGCCGGTGGTCAGAACGTGAACAAGGTGGAGTCGGGAGTGCGCCTCCGCTATTGGTACACAGATCCTGATACGGGTGAGGAAGAGGAAATCCTCATCGAGAACACCGAGACCCGCGACCAGCCAAAGAACCGTGCCAAGGCATTGTTGCTCCTGAAGAGTCAACTCTACGACCGCGCCATGAAGAAGCGTCTGGAAGCCAAGGCCAAGATTGAGGCTGGCAAGAAGAAGATAGAGTGGGGAAGCCAGATAAGAAGCTACGTCTTCGACGACCGCCGTGTGAAAGACCATCGTACCAACTATCAGACATCGGATGTAGATGGCGTGATGGATGGCAAGATAGACGACTTCATCAAGGCTTATCTCATGGAGTTCCCTTCAGAGAATGAGGAATAGACAATTAGCAACCTAAAAAATAATACAACTATGAGTGGAAATAAAGATTTAAGAAAAGCCAAGCATGAGGCTTATCAGAAGAAGCAAGCCGCAAAAGGTGAGACAGTAGTGAAGTGGATTTTTGGCACATTGATAGCCCTGGGCATTCTCTTTGCCATCTATGCAGCTTCTATCGCATAAATAGGAAATAAGAAATGAGTGGATTAGAAATAGAAAGAAAATTCCTCGTCAAGAAGGGCGACGCTTACAAGAGCGCCGCCTTTTCTTCTAGCCATATTCAGCAGGGCTATATTCCTGCCGAGGGGGCTACGGTGCGCGTTCGCACACGTGACGAGAAGGCTTACCTTACCATTAAGGGAAAGTCGGTGAATGGCGGAATGACCCGCTATGAGTTTGAGAAGGAGATTACGATGGACGAGGCGCAGCATCTGCTGCAGCTTTGCCAGGGTGGCGTTATCGATAAGCGCCGCTATCTGGTGAAAAGTGGTGATCATACCTTCGAGGTGGATGAGTTTTATGGCGACAATGAAGGTCTGGTAATGGCTGAGGTGGAACTGGAGAGCGAGAGCGAAGCCTATGAGAAACCCGACTTCATCGGTATGGAGGTAACGGGCGACAAGCGTTTCTATAATTCTCATCTTCTGGGAAATCCTTTCTCGCAGTGGCGTGAAACCTTGCCTGAGGAATATCGATAGAAAAAGTGAATAAACTGCCTTTTTCTTGCGAAAAAGCATGCATGAATGCATAAATATTACTAATTTTGTGTTTTTGCTTTCAAATATTTCTATTATTTCGGAAATATTTTATATTTTTGCAAAATGTTATACGAAAAGTTAATGAAATTAGTAAGAAAGAAATAGAAAATGGCAGAATCAAATAGAGGAAGTTTTGGTAGCAAGATAGGAATGATACTTGCTACAGCAGGTGGCGCCGTAGGTTTAGGTAACGTATGGCGCTTCCCTTATATGGCTGGTCAGGAAGGTGGCGCAGCCTTTATCTTGGTTTACATCGGATGCGTACTCCTGTTGGGTATCCCTTGTATGGTTTCGGAGTTTATCATCGGTCGTCATGGTGCTTCCAATACGGCACGTGCCTATACCAAGCTCGCCAACGGAACGGCCTGGAAGTGGGTGGGCTACCTGGAGGTGCTCACGGGCTTCCTGATTACCGGTTACTATGCGGTGGTTTCGGGCTGGTGCCTGCAGTATGTGTATGCCAGCATCATGGGTGAACTGCATGGCGACCCAACCTTCGTGGCGAATTACTTCAAGGAGTTTTCTGCCGATCCTATTCGTCCGGTGATGTGGACGGTGGCAATTTTCCTGATTTGTCACTTCGTAATTATCCATGGTGTGCGTGGAGGAATCGAGAAGGCATCCAAGGTGATGATGCCGCTTCTGTTCATCCTGCTCTTGATTATCGTGGTGGCTTCCTGCCTGTTGCCGGATGCGGGAAAGGGTATTGAGTTCCTGCTGAAGCCTGATTTCGGAAAGGTGGATAGGAACGTGTTCCTCAATGCCTTGGGACAGTCGTTCTATTCCATGAGCATCGGTATGGGTTGTATCTGCACGTATGCATCCTATTTCAGTCGCCAGACCAATCTCCTGAAATCGGCGATTCAGATTTCTGCCATTGATTTGATAGTAGCGGTATTGGCAGGTCTGATGATTTTCCCTGCGGCGTTCTCTGTGGGTGTTTCGCCGGATAGTGGTCCGTCGCTTATCTTCATCACCTTGCCGAATGTCTTTAACGAGGCATTTGCATCGATGCCGGTATTGGGCTGGATTATCTCGCTGATGTTCTACGTGCTTCTTTCGGTGGCTGCGTTGACATCGCTTATGTCGCTCCACGAGGTGAATACTTCTTTCTTCTATGAGGAGTTGAAGATTGACCGCAAGAAGGGTGCCGCCATCGTGACGGTGGCTTGTGCCATCATCGGCGCGTTCTGTTCACTCTCTTTGGGAGCTACGGATAAACTGTCGTTCGGCGGCAAGACTTTGTTCGATTGGTTCGACTTCGTAACGGGACAGCTGTTCCTTCCTACGGCAGGTCTTCTCACCTGTTTGTTCCTGGGCTGGTATGTTCCTAAGAAGGTGGTGCAGGATGAGTTTACCAACTGGGGAACCTTGAAGGGAAAGGTATTCCATGTCTATCTCTTCCTGATTAAGTTCGTTTGTCCTGTTCTCATCTTCCTGGTATTCCTGAACCAGTTTGGTGTATTTGGATAAGCGCCTTTCATATAAGGTGTCAGAGTAAGTTAGTCATGCGCCCTGAAAAGGGCAAAAGCATAAAAACATAAGAAACAATGGAGAGTAGAGGAAATTTCGGAAGTAAATTGGGCGTCATTCTCGCCACGGCAGGTTCTGCAGTAGGTTTGGGAAATGTTTGGCGCTTTCCTTATATGGCAGGTCAGAATGGAGGTGCTGCCTTCATCCTTATCTACCTGGTGTGCATCATCCTGCTGGGTTTGCCTGGCATGATGAGCGAGTTTATCATTGGTCGCCATTCTGCTTCCAATGCGGCACGTGCCTATAGCAACTTGGGTAAGCATCAGGCTTGGGGAACCGTGGGACTGGTGGGTGTCATCACCTCCATGATTATCCTGGGCTTCTATGCTGTGGTGGCTGGATGGTGCCTGCAATATCTGTATGCCAGCATTATGGGTGGCGTTCATGGCGACCCGGAGTATGTGAAGACCTACTTCCAGACCTTCGCCTCCGACCCTATTCGTCCTACCTTATGGGCAGTGGGCTTCATTCTGCTTACCCATGCAGTGGTGGTAAGAGGTGTCCGCAATGGAATCGAGAAGGCATCCAAGATTCTGATGCCGCTGCTTTTCATCCTGCTCGTAGTCATCGTCATTGCCTCCTGTTCCTTGCCGGGAGCTATGAAGGGTGTAGAATTCCTCTTCCATCCCGATTTTTCGAAGGTAGATGAGAATGTGCTGCTCGAAGCCTTGGGACAGGCTTTCTTCTCTCTGAGTCTGGGAACTGCCTGTCTGTGTACATACGCATCTTACTTCAGTCGCCAGACCAATCTCTTGAAATCTGCCAGTCAGATTGCGGTGATAGATACCGTGATTGCGGTATTGGCAGGCTTGATGATTTTCCCAGCAGCCTTCTCTGTGGGTGTGCAGCCAGATAGCGGTCCATCGCTTATCTTCATCACTTTGCCGAATGTGTTCCAACAGGCGTTCGGCGATATGCCGGTGGCAAGTTACATCATCTCGGTATTGTTCTATGCCCTGTTGGTATTGGCGGCATTGACTTCTACCATCTCTATGCATGAGATTGGTACGGCGATGATTTATGAGGAGCGCAAGATAACCCGTTCCAAGGGTGCGTGGATAGAGACCATCACCTGCAGCATCATAGCCGTGTTCTGTTCGCTTTCTCAGGGAGCAGTTCCGGGATTGGGCTTCTTCGGCAAGGATTTCCTTACGAATTGTGATAACTTAACGGCACAGCTGCTGATGCCATTGGCATCCATCGTCACCTGTCTCTTCCTGGGCTGGTATGTTCCGAAGAAGATTGTGCGTGATGAGTTTACCAACTGGGGTACGGTGAGTGGCAGGTTGTTCCCTGTCTTCCTCTTTATGATCCGTTTCGTCAGTCCAATCTGCATCCTGCTTATCTTCCTCCATCAGTTTGGAGTAATCTAGTGGATATGGAAAGATAAAAGCCAAATGCTTGTTCCTTGTGGGAAAGCATTTGGCTTTTGTTTTTTCTTTAAAAGCAGACATAAGGTTGGAGCCTTTCTATTTCATCGGGTGGGAAATCCTTGAGAAGTTTCAGCTCTTCCAGGCTTTTGATAGGGCCTCGTTGTCTTCGGTAATCGCAGATTTCCTTAGCCTGATAGAAATTGAGGTAGGGATGATTGCGAAGCTGGTTGAGGGTAAGCTTGTTGATGTTGAGCTGGTGGATGTGTTCGGCATCAATCTGGATGAAATTGATGGCTGCTTCCGGGAAACCGTCGATTTCTTCCAGTTGCTTGACAGAAGCGAAGCCTCCAAGTTTGTCTCTGTATCTTACGATGGTGCGGGCATAGTAGCTGCCGATGCCCGGAATCTTCATCAGTTCCGTGGTGTCGGCATTGTTGATGGCGATGTGTTCGCCCGCCTTTAACTTGTGGGGATAACTGTATTCCTTGGACTCCCTTTCATCAGACCCCCTATTATAATAAGGTGTATGTCTTCTTTCCCTGTGCTCGTATCTTTCATTTCCGTAAAACTCGGAGGCTTGCTTGAAATCATCTGCTATTCGGATGAAGGGGAGCAGGGCTTCGAAGGTTCTCTTGGTGATGCCGTAAACGCGGGCAAAGTCGGACGGACGGGAGAAGTCTCCTCCTTTTTCTCGGTATCGGTAGATGCTTCTGATTTGCCAGTTCTTCAAACCCAGACGCTTGAAGGTTGCAGAATCGGCAGTATTCGGATCGAAGGGAAAGAGTTCATGCACCTTTCCTTCTTCCTGATAATACAGGGGATGCTTGGAGGTGGCTTGTTGGATGAGAACCTGCTGTGAGGAATCACGTAGAGTGAGCGGTTGCCCGTTGGTATCTCTGGATGCGGACGCATCTTTTCTGTCATCAGAACCTCCGATGACGACCACGAGAGAAAGGCATACGATGAGAATGGCTAGCAAGGCGAAGACGGCTTGTCGGTCATTCTTGGAGAGATAAAATAGGTCTTTTATGTTCATAAGTCCCGCTTTTTGGTGAATAGTCGGGATTACTGGACTCGAACCAGCGACCTCATCGTCCCGAACGACGTGCGCTACCAACTGCGCTAAATCCCGATGTTTTGGTACTTATGGTCATAAAGACGATGCAAAGGTACACCAAAAATCGCATAAAACCAAATAAAAAAGCACTTTTTTATCTTTTTTGAAAACTTTTTCACCGAAAAATTTGGTGGAACCGATTTTTATTACTACCTTTGCACCCGCAAATGAGAAATCATCTGTAAAGAGTATGGTGCCATAGCTCAGTTGGTAGAGCAAAGGACTGAAAATCCTTGTGTCCCCGGTTCGATTCCTGGTGGTACCACTTCAAAAAGCCGAACTTCAGCAATGAAGTTCGGCTTTTTGTTTGTTATAATCCGTAAACGTTTACGTGCCTTTTTCATACGATAAAGGAACAACATTGAACTATTTTTCTTATTTTTGCATTGTAGAAAGTAAAAAGTATCTGTAATAACCTAGATATTTTATCTGATTATTTATAGAAACCTATAAGTGGATTTCAACTTAGAAACAATAATAACCAAGCTAAAACGAGATGTTTATGCAACAACAACTAAAAAGAGCAAGTATGGCACTTGCGTTGGGTTCTATTTGCATTGGCGCTTTCGCCCAGGCAACAATTAAGGGTACCGTCAAGGACTCTAATGGTGAACCTATGATTGGTGTAAGTGTAGTTCCTGATGGAGCTGCTGGTGCTGGATCAGTTACTGATCTGGATGGTAATTTTACGCTCAATGGCATCAAGCCATCTACCGTCATTAAGTTTTCTTATATAGGATATAAGGAAAAGTCGGTGAAGGTAGGTAGTCAGAACACTATTTCTGTCGTAATGGAAGAGGACAACAACTCCCTGGATGAGTTGGTTGTCATCGGTTATGGTGTCGTTAAGAAACGCGACCTCACGGGTTCCGTGGCTTCTATCAAGTCTGATGACTTGAAGAACGTGGCTTCTTCTAATGCGATGCAGGCTATGCAGGCAAAGATTCCTGGCATGGACTTGCAGCAGAGCAGTGGTGAGTCTGGTTCTGGAGTGAGCATCAATCTTCGTGGTGCCCGTTCTATGTTGGCTTCCAACAATCCATTGATCCTCGTGGATGGTGTGGCATACGGTTCTACCCTCGACATCAACCCATCCGACATTGAGTCTATGGAGGTATTGAAGGATGCATCTTCTACAGCTATCTATGGTACCCGTGGTGCCAATGGTGTCATCATCATCACCACCAAGCGTGGTAAGGCTGGCAGAACATCCGTGGGCTTCAACTTCTACAACTCTTTCAATAGCGCTACCAATGCCGCACATTCTATGTATGGCAACAAGGAGGTGCAGCGTCTGATAGACAAGCGCGCTTACCAGGATTGGGCAAAGGGCGACAAGACTTTGGATGCCTATAATACCGTACTTTCGGGTATTACTCCTGAGACAGTCTTGACAGAAAAACTCGACGATGGTACAGCTACATTGGATATCTATAATGATGGTTCTTACACCGACTGGGGCGACTTGCTCCTGAAGAACAGTACTTCTCAGAACTACGAGGTTAACGTGGCTGGTGGTAGCGAGAAGACCAACTTCAACGTTTCTCTCGGTGCGATGTACGATCGCGGTCTGATGAAGAACGACCAGATGAGCCGTTACAACGGTAAGGTGAACATCGACCATCGTATCAACAAGGTAGTAAAGGTAGGCTCAAGCTTGCTTTATACATATAAGAATTGGAACCGCCGTAACTCTGGCGTTTACAACCAGGCGTTGAAGATGACTACCATCACTCATCCTTATTTGACTGATGGCAGCATCAACTCAACTCCAAACCCATGGTATGCAGCTCACTGCTCTCCATTGCTCGATGATGTGGAGGGAGCATACCAGAACAATACCGAATCTACCCGTTTCTTCGGTAATGCCTATGTGGAGTTGAACCCTATCAAGGGCTTGAATCTCCGCTCAATGTTTGCCGTGGATAGAAGCGACTCACGAAATGGCTTGTACCAGGACTATCAGAGTCAGCAGAGATACCAGTCACCTTCTACCAGCTACATCCGTCAGATCAGAAATAACTCTACTGCGATTACATGGGATAATACCATCAACTATAATACAACAATTGCAGAGAAGCATGACTTGACAGCTTTGCTGGGACATGAGTTGACACAGACCGTAACAGAAAGTTCTACTGTAGGCGGTGATGCCGGTGCTACCCACTACTATGAGAGTGGTTTCCGTGATCTTTCCAAGATTCTCTCACCGGTGACAACTTCTACATACGTGAAGACAGCTATGTTGTCATTCTTTGGTCGTCTGAATTATTCATACGCCAGCAAGTACTTGCTTACCGCTTCTCTCCGTGCCGATGGTTCTTCTACCCTGGCAAAGGGACACAAGTGGGGTTACTTCCCATCAGTGGCAGCAGGTTGGAGATTAATCGAAGAAAACTGGCTGAAAGACCAGAAGGTATTGAGCAATCTGAAGCTCCGTGCTTCATGGGGTGTTTCCGGTAATGCGGCCATCGATGCTTATTCTACATTGGCATCCTTGAGCAGTACCACCTATTATTATTATTTAGGCAACAACGATGTGGCTGGTAAGATTCCTAGTCAGATGGGTAACTCTAACCTGACTTGGGAGAAGACATCTTCCTTCAACCTGGGTCTCGACTTCGGTTTCTTCGACGGTCGTATCAGCGGTAGCGTGGATTACTATTGGAACCATACCTACGACCTGTTGTTCTACAAGACAGCACCAGCTTCTTCTTTCCCAACCGTAATCGACAACATCGGTAAGACCAAGGGACAGGGTCTTGAGGTATCTTTGATGACAGACATCATCCGTACTAAGGACTTCGACTGGACAGCCAACTGGTCATACTCTCACTTCAAGGATGAGATTACTGAGTTGACAGGTGGTGTAGATAAGTATGTATCAGGAACCAAGGGCCTGTTTGTAGGCAACCGTGTCAATGCATTCTATGATTACAAGATACTCGGAGAGTGGGGTATTGGTGAGTTCGACCAGTATGTAGAGGACTTCAAGGCAGCTCACGACGGAAAGAAGCCAGGTTGCACAGGCACAAAGGGCTATGGTACACCAGGTTCTCCAAAGATTCTGGATGCAGATGGCGATGGAAACATCACATCTGACGACCGTGTACTCTACAACCGCGACCCTAATCATGTATTTGGTATGACCAACACCTTCAGCTACAAGGACTTCTCGCTCTCTGTGCAGTTGATGGCACGTTTGGGAGGTTACATCTCTTACGCCATGAATGAGCAGTTGAACTATGAGTCAGCAAACTGGGGTGACGCCATCGACTACTGGACACCAACCAATCCGGGCGCTAAGTTCCCTAGCCCAGGTTTGGATTCAAATGCCAGCAAGATCTGGTCATCCTACAAGAGTGCATTTACATACGAGAAGGCAGATTACTTCAAGATCAAGGATATCACCCTCTCTTACAACGTGCCAGCCAACTGGTTGCACACCGTGGGCATGAGCAAGGCTCGCATCTACTGCTCAATGAAGAACTTCATGACATGGAGCAAGATTGACAACTACGACCCAGAGCGTGGTGGTAGCATCTCGTTCCCAATGCAGAAGCAGGTAGTAGTAGGTCTTAATGTAGAATTCTAAAATCATCGAATCAATTATGAAAACAAAGATATTATTCATGGCAGCAGCCTCATCTATGATGTTGGGGCTTACCTCTTGCTCTGATTTCCTGGAAGAAGAGAACAAGGTGGGCGAAACTGCCGACTTGACATATAAAACCCCTTCTGGATTGGAAGGACTGGTTGCCAACTGCTATACCTTCGCTCGCGGATGGTATGGTAAGGAGGCTGGTTTGGGCTTGAGTGAAATGGGTACCGACCTCTTTTACTATGGCTACGACAACAAGCAGAAGAGCCTTTGCTCTTACAACTTTGGTGCTGCAGCCTTGGAGAACAACGTAGCCGACAACCCTTGTCTGGACCATTACTGGGAGTTGTTCTATAGCGCTACTGATGTTTGCAACAATGCCCTCAAGTATATCAACGAGGCTACCTTCCTGGGTGACGAGGAGAAGAACCGCAACCTGGGTGAGGCACACTTCATGCGTGCTTTCTACTATTTCCACATGGTAAACATCTGGGGTGCTATCCCTTATAATGCCGAGCCTATCACAGCTCAGAACTTCAACCCAACCCGTATGCCGGAGAATGAAGTCTATGGCAAGATTCTGGACGACCTGGATGCATCTATCGCCAACTTCGAGGCTGCCGGTTACAAGACCAAGGCAGATGGCCGTGCCAACTATTGGGCTGCCAAGGCTCTGAGAGCAAGAGTGTTGCTCTATGCTGCATCATGGTTGGGCGGACAGTTGAACCAGACCGTAAAGGGTGGCAACTACGATGGCAAGGACAAGAATGCCCTCTACACCGCAGCGCAGGCTGATGCTGAGACTGTTATCGGTGCCAGCGATTATGCCAGCCTGGATAATGACTACAAGCATGTATGGACCATGTCTAACGAGAGTTACAACACCAACAAGGAGGCTCTCTTCGGTGTAACATATTCTCAGGACATCGCTACCAATGCCAACTGTATTCCTTACCGTTACCGTCTGGAAGGCGGTAGCCCAATGCAGTACAACAGTTTGATTACCCGTACAGGTTATAGCCGTGGCGGTAGCGCCATGCTGTTGATGTTCGTATCAATGTGGAACAATGGTGCCACCGACCTGGGTGGTAATGGTCAGAAAGACTCTCAGGTGTTCTGGCGTATTGCCAAGGGCAAGACTACTATCAAGAGTAAGTTAACCGGCAAGAACGTAGAGTGCGGTGCAGCTTACTCACCTTACGGACGCGGCTTTACCCGCTACTTGCCATCTTTGCACTTGTGGAACCTGTTGGAGAAGCATAAGGCTACCGACCAGCGTTCAGAGGCAACCCTGCTCGATCATTACGATATCGCATCTCCTGATTTGGCAAAGAATGCAAAGAATTATCCATTGTTGCAGGATACAGCCATCTACTACTGTCCTATGGATGGAGATTCTCCAGAGGGTCAGGCTATGCAGGCTTGGGCTAAGGACAGATACCGCATCCAGTTTATGGCTGGTGGTGATATTCCTGTTTATACCTCTATGGATGAGGCTACAGCCAAGCCAACAGAGGCAGCTGTCAAGAACTCTAAGGTTTATGGTGACGAACGTTTCAATACATACAAGATTGCAGGCTGGTGCTCATTCCCAGGTATCAAGAAGTTCCTGGATAATGAGTATGATGAGAATTACCCAACCCACGACATCTCTAGCCGTGATGCCATCGTGATGCGTATGCCAGAGATGTATCTCATCAAGGCAGAGTGCCAGTTGGCTTTGGGCGACGGCAATGCTGCCATGGCTACCATCAACCAGCTTCGTCAGGCTCGTGCCATCGAAGGCACCGACAATACTCTGAGCGGCAACGCCACTATCGACACTATCCTTGAGGAGCGTGCCGTTGAGTTCTGCGGTGAGCAGATGCGTTGGTTCGACTTGAAGCGTACTGGTAAGCTGTATGAATATGTAGAGAAGTATAATGCTCAGGCTTCAGCCAACTTGAAGGCAGATGGCAGCAAGCATTATCTCTACCGTCCAATTCCACAGAACGAGATTGATGCCGTTCAGAACTTCACAACAGAGGTGAACAGCACCACAGGGTTCTGGCAGAATCCAGGGTATTAAGGATAGGTTAGATATAAGTTAACACACTCTATTTTTGGGCGAGCATTGTTCTTGGTGAATAGTGCTCGCCTTTCTTCCCGAAAAAATACATAAAAAGATATTCTTTGTTTTTAAAAGACATTCTTTATAAAACAAGTCTCACAAAACATATCAAAATCAGGCATTTAATATGAAAAAGTACTTAATCCTATTGGCTTGTATGCTCTCTGCCGCCGTGTATGCAGACAACAAGCAAACCTTAAAGGTAGATGGTCAGGTTATCGACAAGACCATCACGGAAATCACCTTCGATGGTGACAACGTAACACTCAGCTATGCTGACAACTCTTCTGATACGATGGATATGTCGCTCGTATCGCTTTCTTTCGTTTATGGTGAATCCACAGGTATCCATCAGGTGGATCAGCTCAAGGAGGCATTGCAGGGTAAGGTTTATAACCTCAATGGTCAGCTGGTGGGCAATTCCGTAGAGGGATTGTCTAAGGGCGTTTATATCGTGAATGGTAAGAAAGTAATCATAAAATAATGAAGGAGGAATTCAGAATGAAGAAAATGGTATTCTCTTTGGCGCTCTTATTGGGAGGTGCCGGTAGCGTGTTGGCTCAGGTAAATGCAGATAAGGTGAATCATGCTGTGGCTCGCAACAGCAAGGTGAACCAGATGTTTGTTACCACCAATGCGGGAGATGTGAAATATTACAATACTGCCGACTTGGCCAGTGTGAAGTTTGAGGGCGACAAGGCTATCATCGCTCCGAAGGATGGAAGCGATAACGATGAGTATGATGCTTCTGTCAGAGAAATCAACTTTGCCAAGCGAGTGGAGCAGGGTGAGAACGGAGGCGTGGAGAATCCTGCCGGTGTTGTGAAGATTACGGAGGCAAAGGCCTGGCTGGAGTCTGCTTATCTGAAGTGGGCACCTTTCGAGGGTGCTTCTTCTTACAATGTATATGTAGATGGCAAGAAAATTGATGCACAACTGATTCGTCAGTATGCTTCTTATTTCCGTGCCGATGTGCTCGGCTTGAAGGCGGGTTCCTATACTGTAAAGGTAGTTCCTGTGGATGCTGACGGTAAGGAGATGGCTGGGGCCAATACGGTTTCCAATCTCTTGGTAAAGAACTACAACCGTGAGGGCTTCGCTCATTTCAATTTCGAGGGAATTGGTGCTTACAACAATGATGGTACATTGAAGTCGGATGCCAAGGTGCTCTATATCACAGCAAGCACAGCCAAGACTGTTTCTACAGAAGTCATCACCGGAGCCAAGAACAAGAAGGAGACCGTGAAAGGTTTGCAGGCAATCATCGATGCTTACCAGAAGGGATATGATACCACTCCTATCGCTTTCCGTATCATTGGTAAGGTGAGTCTGGCTGACCTGGATGGAATTTCAAGTTCTGCCGAGGGCTTGCAGATTAAAGGTAAGACAGGCTATTCTACCATGAACATGACCTTCGAGGGCGTGGGTGATGATGCCACCATCTATGGGTTCGGCTTCCTGGTAAGAAATGCCAAGAGCGTGGAGTTCCGCAACTTCGCCATCATGCGTTGTCTCGACGATGCAATGTCGCTCGATACAAAGAATTCAAACATCTGGATTCACCACCTGGATCTTTTCTATGGTAGAAAGGGTAGCGCTGCCGACCAGGCTAAGGGAGATGGAACCGTAGATATCAAGGGCAATTCTAAGTATGTGACCGTGGCTTACAACCATTTCTGGGATAACGGTAAGTCTTCTATGTGTGGTATGAAGAGTGAAACAGGTGAAAACTGGATTACCTATCACCACAACTGGTTCGACCATTCTGATTCCCGCCATGCTCGTGTACGTACCATGACCGTTCACATGTACAACAACTACTATCAGCATTGTGATGTATATGGTGTAGGAGCCACGACGGGTTCTAATATCTTTATGGAGTCTAACTACTTTGATGCTGTGAAGCGTCCAATCATGAGTTCTCTACAGGGCACCGATGCCAAGGGTTCAAAAGGAACCTTCTCTGGCGAGAATGGTGGTATGATCAAGGCGTATGGCAATGTGTTTACCAACAAGCCAAGCGGCTTCAGCTATGTTACCTATGCATCCAACAATACCAGCTTCGATGCCTACGATGTAGCCAAAGCATCCGATCAGGTGCCAGCCGGTGTGAAGACTTTGGTGGGTGGTACTACCTATAATAACTTCGATACCAACTCAAGCTTGATGTATGCACATACAGCTGATAACGCAGCCGATGTGCCTGCCATCGTAGAAGGTTATTATGGCGCTGGTCGATTGAACCATGGCGACATCCACTTCGATATTCCAGATGAAACTGTAGTAACCAATGGTCATCAGCAGCCATTGCCAGCATTGGCAAGCATTCTCGATGCTTACAAGTCGGGTGTGGTAAAGGTATTTTCTCCATTATAATATAACAAAACGGACAAAAGCGGATATATTCCGTCTTTTTGTCCGTTTTTTCTTTTCATTTGTCAAGTATCTGTCTGTCACTTTGCATTCTATTTCCTACTTTTGCAACCGAAACAAATCGTTGTCACAAGCGACTCCCATCGCTATCAGCAACGAATCAATTCATTAAATCAAAATAAGAACCTGATTAATAAACAGCTAAGCAAAATGAATGCAATCTTTAGAAAGTTTAGACAGAGAAGTTTTCTTCTCGTAGCATTGTTGCTCATGGGATGTTTGCAGCTCCTGGCTCAAACCCGCACCGTCAAGGGTGTAGTGACAGATGCGCAGAATGGTGAGGCTCTTATCGGCGCCACTGTCATGGTGGAAGGTGATAAGAGTGGTACGGTTACCGACTTTGACGGTAACTTCAGTCTTCAAGTGCCTTCTTCTGCCAAGAAGGTGAAAATCTCTTATATAGGATATATCGACCAGGTGGTGGCTATATCTGATAATATGAAGGTGAATCTCGAATCGGATAGCAAGGCGCTTGCTGATGTCGTGGTCATCGGTTATGGTACGGCACGCAAGAGCGACCTGACGGGTTCCGTGGCTACGGTGAAGGCAAAGGACTTTAACAAGGGTCTTGTTTCATCTCCAGAACAGTTGATCAATGGTAAGGTTTCGGGTGTGCAGATCATGTCTAACAGTGGTTCTGCCTCAGCTGGTAGTACCATCCGTGTGCGTGGTGGTGCATCTCTGAATGCCAGCAACGACCCGCTTATCGTGCTCGATGGCGTGCCATTGGAGCAGGGTGGTATTTCTGGTAACAGCAGCAACTTCCTCAGTATGATCAACCCATCTGATATCGAGAGCATGACTGTGTTGAAGGATGCTTCCTCTACAGCCATCTATGGTTCCCGTGCCTCTAATGGTGTCATCATCATCACCACCAAGAAGGGACAGCAGGGCGGTTTGAAGGTGAACTTCAATACTACCAACAGTATGCAGACCCGTGCGCAGATGGTGGATATGCTGAGCCATGATGATTTCGTGAATGTAATCAATCAGTTTGGTACCGATAACCAGAAGTCATTGCTCGGTAATGCCAATACCGATTGGAACGATGAGGTTTATCGCACCGCTTTCGGTACTGATAACAACCTCAGCTTGAGCGGAAGCATCGGCAAGTATTTGCCTTTCCGTGTTTCTGCCGGATATTACAACCAGAGCGGTCTGGTGCGCAAGGACAATGTGGAGCGTTGGACAGGTAACGTGGTGTTGACTCCTAGCTTCTTCCAGGACCACCTGAAGTTGACCATCAACGCCAAGGGTACACTCAATAACAACTCATTCAATAATGGTGGTGCCGTTTGGGCTGCCGCAACATTCAACCCAACCATCCCGGTTTATTCCGGCAACGACAAATATGGTGGCTACAACGAGGCACTCGATGCTGATGGCGTTCCTGTGAATGCAGGTGTAAGAAACCCTCGCGGTCTGGTTGATCTGTATGATTCAAAGAGTAAGGTAAGCCGCTTCATCGGTTCGATGGATGTAGATTACAAGGTTCATTTCCTGCCAGACCTCAAGCTCCATGCTACCATTGGTGCAGATTATGCCAAGGGTGATGGTACCATCTATGTTCCTGGCTATGCAGCACAGTCATTCAACAAGGATGAGTCCTTGAGCGGTAGCGATTACAAGTATGGTCCTCAGAAGAACGAGAACCGTCTGATTACCCTCTATGCTAATTATGCAAAGTATTTCGAGGATATCAAGAGCAATGTGGACCTGACAGCTGGTTACGACTATCAGTTCTGGAAGAGCACTACACCTCTTTATTATACCAAGAGTGCGGCAGGTACAACCCTTTCTACCGTGAAGGCTTCTGATTATCGCCATGTGATGTTGTCATACTATGGTCGTGTCAACTACTCCTTCGATGGAAAGTATCTCTTGACTGCTACAGTCCGCCGCGATGCTTCTTCCCGCTTCTCTAAGGATACTCGTTGGGGTACTTTCCCATCTGTAGCTTTGGGATGGACTTTGACAGAAGAGCCTTGGTTGAAGAACCAGAAGGTACTTTCTAACTTGAAGCTTCGCGCCAGCTATGGTATTACTGGTCAGCAGGAAGGCATCGGCAACTACAACTACCTGCCGGTTTATACAGCCAGTGTAACAGGTGCCGAGGCATTTATCAACGGGCACTATATCACCACTTATCGTCCTGAGACATACGTATCAGACCTGAAGTGGGAGACTACTACTTCCTGGAACTTCGGTCTCGACTTTGGATTCCTGGATGGCCGTCTCGGTGGTGCCATCGATTTCTATACCCGTAAGACCAAGGATTTGTTGGCATCTGTTCCTCCTGCGGCAGGTTCCACCTTCTCAAAGACGATCCTTACCAACGTAGGTAATGTAGATAGCAAGGGTATTGAAGTTTCCCTGAATGCAACTCCTATCCAGACCAAGGATTGGGAATGGAATCTGAGCTATAACTTCACTTGGCAGAACATGAAGGTGAAGAATCTTTCGCTGACTCCAGGCGGAACTCAAACCAACGTGAAGGTAGGTCCATCTATCGATGCTTACCAGTTCCAGGTACTCTCAGAGGGATATGAGCCATACATGTTCTACGTATATCATCAGCTCTACGACCCAGAGTCAGGCAAGCCAATCGAAGGTGCTTATGCCGACCTCAACAATGATGGCGAAATCAATGATGCTGACCTCTACCGCTATCACTCTCCAGCTCCTAAGTATATCATGGGCTTGAGCACATCTTTGAGATACAAGCAGCTGACTCTCGGTATGAGTTTCCGTGCCAACATCGACAACTACGTATATAATGGCATGGGCATGAGTACAGGTGCCTGGGAGACAGTGAGTTACAATAACTCACAGCTCAACAACCTCAATACAAGTTTCCTGAAGACAGGCTTCAAGACCCGTCAGTATCTTTCAGATTACTACGTAGAGAATGCTTCGTTCCTGAAGCTCGACAACCTGAGCTTGAGCTACAACGTAGGTAAGATCAACAAGTGGGCTTCACTCACCGTATCTGCGATGGTACAGAATGTATTCACCATCACCGGTTACTCAGGCACAGATCCTGAGGTGCCAAATGGAATGGATAACTCATTCTATCCACGTCCTCGCACCTACTCAGTAAGCCTCGGACTTCAGTTCTAACAATCAAAATTGATAACAATGAAACTTAAGAATATATTATATAGTATGATGTTGGGAACAGCAGCGCTGACCAGTGCAACCAGCTGTGTATCCGACCTCGACCAATATCCTCATACGGAGACAACCTCCAAGGATGTTTATACCTCGCTTGCCAATTATGAGGCTGTGCTGGGTAAGATTTATACTGCCATGGTGACCAGCGGTCAGGGCAAGGGTGGCGACAACAAGGATATGGAATCCGTGTTGAATGCCGGCAGTGGCTTCGACTACATGCGTATGTTCTGGAATCTTCAGGAATGTGGTACCGATGAGGTAGCTTCCACCTGGCTTACAGGTGAGCAGACCACAGGCTTGAGCTATCTTTCCTGGGATGCCAACGATGCCTGGGTATCAGATATGTATTATCGCATCTATTACAACATCGCCCTCTGCAATGAGTTCCTCCGCAATGCCAATGGAGCCAGCTTCTCGGGCGAAGACGAGGTGAAGATAAAGGAGTATAAGGCTGAAGTCCGCTTCATGCGCGCCTTGTTCTACTTCCATGCTCTCGATCTCTATCGCAACATTCCTATGGTGACAGAGAACGATCCTGTGGGCAGCTTTATCCCTCCTCGTTATACCCCACAGCAGACTTTCGATTACATCGAGAGCGAGTTGAAGGATTGCGTAGGCGATATGCTTCCTGCATCTACCTGTCCTTACGGTCAGGCTTCTCAGGGTGCAGCCTACACCCTGCTTGCCAAGCTTTATCTGAACAGCGAGGTATTTACCGGTGTGGCTAAGTATGCCGAGTGCAAGGAGGCCTGTGAGAAGGTGATGAATATGGGCTACTCGCTGGAGTCTGATTACAGCAAGCTCTTCAATGCTGATAACGACAAGCGTACCAACGAGATTATCTTTGCTTTGCCGGTAAGCGCAGAGCATACCGTAAGCTGGGGTTCTTCCACTTACTTGGTTTGTGGACAGGTGAGTATGTCGAATGCCAACCAGAATGTTGCCGATTTCGGTGTAACCAGTGGTTGGAGCGAGTTCCGTCTTCGTCCTGAGTTCGTAGATAAGTTTACCCAGACCGATATTGATGGCAATGGCGACAAGCGTTGCAAGTTCTTCACCAATGGGCAGAGCAAGGATGTAACCAGCATGACCGATGAAGCCACCGGTTATCTCTCAGAGAAATGGAGCAACCTGAAAGATGATGGAACCATAGCATCCAATACAGCCAATGATGGTGTGGAAACCGATTTCCCTCTTTTCCGCTTGGCAGATGTTTATCTGATGTATGCTGAGTGCGTGGCTCGTACCCAGGGTGCAAGTTGGGATCCATGGCCAGAAGGAAAGACTGATGCCGCTGATCCTGAGGTCATCGCTTCCCGCAAGCAGGGAGCTATCTATTGGATCAATCTCCTCCGCGAGCGTGCAGGTAATACCGATGTATGGGCTAACAACTTTGCCAATGACGATGAGTTCCTCCAGTTCATTCTCGATGAGCGTGCCCGTGAACTTTATCATGAGGGCTATCGCCGCACCGACCTGATTCGCTTCGGCGAGTTTACCACCAGCAAGTATATCTGGCAGTGGAAGGGTGGCACCCATGATGGACAGGCTGTTGACAGCAAGTACAACATCTATCCAATCCCTAACACCGAGCTTACCGCCAATCCAAATCTTCATAACGACAACTATTAATAGGATAAAAGAATGAAAAAGATATTTAGAAACCTGATGATGCTTCTCTGCGCACTCACCGCCCTGGTGAGTTGCGACGAGAGTGGCGACAAGATATATCTGGATGGCTTCAAGGCATCCGATCTGATGGCATCGGCCAGCGATGTGGTCCTGTCTGTTGACAATACGAAGGACATCGTGCTCTCGATGGCTTGGCAGAATCCTACCTTGCTTTCGAGCGACGAGACCAAGCCTGCGGGCAACGGCGTGTTGAAAACCTATCTGCAGGCATCACCTTCTGAGTGCTTTGCTACGGTAAAGGAGTATTCCGTAACCGATCTCTCCAAGGCTTTCACCGGTGCTGATCTCAACACCCTTGCCAAGGATCTGGGAACGACTCCGGGTCAGAGTGCGCCTCTCTATTTCCGCATCAAGAGTCAGATGGGCAGCAATCTCGATGCTGCTTACAGCAATGTGTGCCAGGTGAACGTTACACCTTATATTATACACATGGACAAGATGACCATCTGGAATAAGGATAAGGACAAGGTGCTGACCTATCTCTATTCTCCAAACGAGGATGGCATCTACGCAGGCTATATGACTGCTTCTCTCTGGCTTAACTTCTGGGGTAAGGAGAATGATGGAACCATTTGGGGTAACGTAGGACAGGATGGTCATGTATATGAAATGGATAATACAGAGTCGGCATGGAACTTCTGGTTCCCTGGTCAGACAGGTATTTATTATACAGTGGTAGATACAAAGGCTAAGGAATTCAAGCCAACCTACATCAAGGCGATGCAGTTGAATGGTGAGGACATGACCTATGATGCTCCTAGCTATGCCTGGACCAAGGTGATTATAACCACAGCAGATAATACACCAATCAGTATTGTTGCTACTGGTGCAGAGTACAGCAAGGCTACAGCTACAGACGATGCTGCTGCCGTAGTCAAGACCATGAACTATACGCTGGCTGATGGCAAGATGACCGACTCAGAGAATGCTGGCAGCGTGAACATCGCCAAGGCGGGTACTTATACCGTTACCGTAAAGGTGGGCGAGAACAGCGAACTGACTTACTCTATCGAATCTGGCAACCAAAGTGCTCCAGAGCCAGAGGCAAGCAATACCCTCTGTATGTTCAGCAAGGACGGTAACACCCTTCTTGCCGTGATGAGCAAGGTGAGCGATGGTGTTTATACTTGCAAATATAAGCCTTCTGCTTGGGAAAATTTCTATTTTATTTATGTAGGTGAAAACAAGGATGACAAGCAGACTCGGTATGGTTGCGAGCCTGTGGATGGAAAACTGTTTAACCTCGCTACAGAAAATTCATGGAATCTATGGTTTAAGGATGATGTGACAGGAGAGGAAATGACAGTTACAGCCGATCTCAACACCATGACATGGAAGTATGAATAGTTTAATGAATATTCTGTGCAACCGATTGCACAGAATATTCATCATGAGTAACTTTCTTTATTGTAAACGAATCATTTATTTGATTATCTTTGCATTATAATAATAACTTAAAAGCAGAATAACAATGAATCATATTTTAGGAAAAGCCATATTGCTGGCTTCAGCACTCTTGTTCTCTATCACGGGCACGAGTTGCAGCAATGATGATAATACCACTCCCGAAAAGGAGAAGACATACGATATGAGTGGCTTCGCCAAGGGAGCCGATGTAAGTTGGGTCACCGAGATGGAGCAGAACGGAAAGAAGTTCTATAACGCCAATGGCAAGGCTACTGAGTGCATGGCGCTTCTCCGCGACCTCGGCATGAACTCCATCCGCCTTCGTGTATGGGTAAACCCTGATGGTGGATGGAACGGAAAGAATGATGTGGTGGCGAAGGCATGGCGAGCTCAGCAGCTCGGTATGCGCCTGATGATTGACTTCCACTACTCTGATACTTGGGCAGACCCCTCCAAGCAGGGCGTTCCTGCTGCCTGGAAGAAATATGACTTCAATCAGATGAAGCAGGCGGTTGCCGATCATACCAAGGATGTATTGAATGCTTTGAAGGAAAGAGGCGTCAACGTAGAGTGGGTGCAGGTGGGTAACGAAACCACCGACGGCATGCTCTGGAATGATGTGGAGGGCGATGCTGCCCTGAAGGTAACAGGCCGTGCCTCTAAGAACATGGCTAACTTTGCCGCTTACATCAATGCCGGTTATGATGCCGTCAAGGCGGTTTATCCGGAGGCTAAGGTGATTGTGCATCTCGATAAGGGAAACAATCTGAGCCAATATACCTGGATGTTTGATGGCTTGAAGCAGAATGGAGCCAAGTGGGATGTCATCGGTATGTCGCTCTATCCAGACTGGATTACCGACAAGACGTGGGAGCAGGTATCTGATGATTGCCTCAGCAACATCAAGACCCTTTCCGGCAAATACAACTGCGATGTCATCATCTCAGAGATTGGTATGGTGTGGAATTCTGAGAATGCCGCTCCATTCCTCAAGAAGATGGTGGATGGCTGCAAGGCAATCTCTACCTGCGAGGGCGTGTTCTACTGGGAGCCTGAGTGCAACAGCGGCTGGAACGGCTACGACAAGGGAGCCTTCGACAACAGCGGCAAGCCAACCGCAGCACTCGATGCCTTCAAGTAATCGGGCAAGTTAGCTTTCTTCGCTTCCTCTGGGAGCGATAGAAGCGAATTTTAAAATGGAATATTGTACTAACTTAGAAGAAAAAGATATGATCAAGAGAAGCATTACTTTCGTGTCTCTCGCCCTGGCGCTCTCTACCATGTGCCAGGCGCAGAGCAGAAAAGTCATTAATTTGCCATCGTGGGATTTCTCCCGCGATGGCAAATCGTGGTCTCAGGTAGCCGTGCCTCACGACTGGGCTATCGCGGGTCCTTTCGATAAGAAATGGGACCTGCAGATGGTGGCTATCGAGCAGAATGGCGAAAAGGAGAAGACCGAGAAGTCGGGACGCTCAGGAGCTCTCCCTTGGATTGGAGAGGGTATGTATAAGATGAATCTTCAGTTGCCGAAGGGCTACAAGCGTGCCGTCCTCGTATTTGACGGTGCGATGAGTCAGCCTGTGGTGAGCGTGAATGGCAAGGAGGCTGGCAGATGGGCTTACGGCTACAATGCCTTCCGCATCGACATCACACCTTACGTGCAGTTTGGCGGAAAGAAGAATCTCGTAGAGGTTCATCTCAACAATGTAGAGGAAAGCAGCCGATGGTATCCAGGTGGCGGTCTCTACCGTCCGGTTTCCGTGGAACTTTACGGCAACGAGAACTTCTCTACCTGGGATACCTTCGTCCGTACCCTGAAGGCAGATAAGCAGGAAGCCGAAGTAGAGGTGAACGCCTTGCTGGAAGGAAAGATTGGTAAGTCGGGCAAGACAGTCATCGCCTTGTTGGATGAGGCTGGTACCAAGGTAGCCGAGCAGACCATTAAGGGGGCAACCCCTGAAATCAAGACTACCTTGAAGGTGGCGAATCCTCAGCTTTGGTCGCCGGAATCTCCTTATCTCTATCAGGTGAAGTTAACCCGATATGAAGGAAAGAAGGTGGCTGATGTCCAGACGCTGAAGACCGGTATCCGTACCATCTCGGTATCCAAGAACAATGGTTTCCAGCTCAATGGCATTACCCGCAAGATCAAGGGTGTCTGCCTGCACCACGACCTCGGTCCGTTGGGAGCTGCTGAAAACAAGGCGGCACTCATCCGCCAGATCAAGACGATGAAGGAGATGGGCTGCGATGCCATCCGTACAGCCCACAACATGCCTTCTACCATGCAGATGGAAATCTGCGACTCTCTCGGTATGATGGTAATGGCTGAGAGCTTCGATATGTGGATTTATCCTAAGTGCAAGAATGGTTACGCCAAGTTCTTCAAGGAGTGGAGCGACAGGGATATCACCAATCTGGTGAAGCACCACCGCAACCATCCTAGCATCATTATGTGGAGCATCGGCAACGAGATTCCTGAGCAGTGGAGCAAGGAGGGTGTGGAGATTTCCAAGCATCTGCAGGATATCTGTCATCAGTACGATCCATCCCGCCCTGTAACCCAGGGTATGGATAGGGCTGAGGCTGCCCTGAAGAGTGGATTTGCCCAGGTGATGGACGTTCCGGGCTTCAACTATCGCGTACATAAATATTATAAGAATATCGAGCAGTTGCCTCAGGGCTTCCTCCTGGGTTCAGAGACAGCATCCACCGTCAGCTCCCGTGGCGTGTATAAGTTTCCGGTTCAGGTGCGTGCCAGCAACAACAATCCATACGCTGATGGCCAGTGCTCCAGCTATGACACGGAGTATTGCTCCTGGAGTAATCTTCCGGATGATGACTGGAAGATGCAGGATGATTACAGTTGGGTAATCGGAGAATTCGTGTGGACGGGCTATGACTATCTGGGCGAGCCGACTCCATACGATACCTACTGGCCAAGCCGCAGCAGCTACTTCGGTATCTGCGACCTTGCCGGACTTCCAAAGGATCGGTATTATATGTATCGTGCCCGCTGGAACGAGCATCAGCATACCACCCATCTTCTTCCTCACTGGAACTGGAAGGGTAGAGAAGGACAGGTTACCCCTGTATATTGCTACACCGATGGTGTGGAAGGCGAGCTTTTCGTGAATGGCAAGAGCCAGGGCAGAGTGCGCAAGGACAAGTCAAGCCGACTCGACCGCTATCGCCTCCGCTGGAACAACGTGAAGTATGAACCGGGCGAGATTCGCGTGGTTACCTACAACCAGTATGGCGACAAGGTAGGCGAAGACGTGAAGCGTACAGCCGGAGAACCAGCACAGATGAAGTTCAGCGTGGAAACTCCAGATCATGAGCCTATCGCCTGCATGGTAGAAGGCTGCACCGATGAGCACAATGTGCTGCTGAATGCCGATGGAAAAGACCTCGCTTTTGTTACCGTGAGCCTTCTGGATAAGGATGGCAACGAGTGCCCGCTCGCTGATGATGAGCTTACCTTCGAGGTAACAGGTGCCGGAACCTTCAAGGCAGCCTGCAATGGCGATGCCACATCGCTCGAACCATTCACTCAGCCACACATGCGTCTCTTCTCAGGCAAACTCGTGATTCTTGTACAGAGCAAGGCACAGAAGGGCGACATCATCCTCACCGTGAAGGATGGCAAGCGCAACATCGAGAAGACATTGAAGTTGCAGGCAATGTAATTGCTGCCTTTTATTAAGGATATTAATACAGTTTATAAAATATGTTGAATCCCCTAGGAGTAGAAGTTCTTGCTCCTAGGGGAATTTTTCGTTCAGCGACGTTGAATGTACGTTCAGCGACGTTGAATGTGCGTTCAACGACGTTGAATGTGTATTCAGCGACGTTGAACGGAATTTTTTATTAGACTTGAAAACTTTTTCTCCAGGTTTATTTGTATTTTTCCCAAAGAAAGTTTGGCATTATCATGAATAATGTGTAATTTTGCAGCCATGAACAAGACAACTACAACTATAAACCGAATGAGTATGGCGATAGCTATGCTCTTCGTTACCTTAGCGCTTCATGCGCAAAGATTCGTCAACACCACCCTTGATGGTGCTCAGACGGTTAGTGCGATTACTCAGGATGCCAATGGCATCATCTGGCTTGGAACCGATAACGGACTCTACAGTTATGACGGCTATCATGACTATCGCCATTTTGCTCCCCACACCTTTAATCATGTACGCATCAATGCACTCGGTTTCGAGGGCAGCATGCTTTATATGGCTACGGCCAATGGACTACTGCAGTTTGATGCAAAGGAGGAAACCTATGTTTCTACCCCAGCCGTAGAGGCTTATGGAGATGAAAGCAGGAAGAAGATGCAGAAGGAACTGCGCGTGCTTGATATGAAGGGCAGGAAGGATGCCTTTGGCAACGATGTGTATGCCATCCTGCATACACAGAAGGGACTTCTGGTGGGTTCCCTCTCTGGACTCCGACTCAACAATCGTCCTATTCTGTTTACTCCCGGCGCACAGCCTCTAGTCAATGCCTTGGCATACGATGCCATTCGTCATTGCTATTGGATAGGAACCGAGGGAGCCTTGTATTGCGCTGACCGCAGCTTGCAGAATTTTTCGAAGATAGAAGCACTGAACGGAAACTCCGTGAAATGTATTGATGAAGACCAGGATGGCAACCTTTATATCGGTACCGACGATGGCCTTTATCGCATGGCGATGAACAATAGTCTGGAGCATTTCGTTCACGACTCCCGCAATGAGGCTACCATCCCCAACAACATCGTATGGGCTTGCTATGTAGATAAATGGCAGAATGTGTGGATTGGTACCGACAACGGACTTTCACGTCTCTCTACCCATACCTTCTATCGCTTCACATCGCTCGATAAGATTACCTTCTCCGGCGAGGGAAGCTTCCTGCATGCCATCCTCCAGACCCGTAATGGCGAATGGTGGATGGGTGGTACCAATGGCTTGATTCATTATACCGAGGGCGTGCGTGCCCAGGGTGCCGTATCTGATTATCAGAATGTGGTATGGTATAAGCAGAACAATCCTGCGGCTCCTTTAGCCCACAACCGTGTGCGCAAGATTTATGAAGATCAGGATGGTGATGTGTGGGTCTGCACAGACCACGGCATCAACCTTTATGATAGGGCGACCAGACAATTGCTCAATTTCATCGTCTATGATAAGACCGGCAAATATTCCACCGCCTGGGCCTACGATATCCTTCAGGATAGAAAGGGCAGAATCTGGATGGCGTCCTATCAGGGCGGCATCTTCGTGATGGAGAAGCAGCGCCTGGTGGCAGCCATCGCCCATGCAGCTTCGGGCACGGCTACCTGCGTGGCAGACTATCATTTTTCCGACAAGGGACAGAATGCCCTCTCGGGCTTGCATATCGGACAGATGGTGCTCGATGGCAAGGGAATGATCTGGGCTTCTTCCCATGACCATCTCGACCGCATCGACCCTTACACCATGCGCGTGGCCCATATCGGAGGCAACGACGCCATCAACTATCTCATGGCTTCCGGCAACGGCAACGTGTGGGTAGGATATAACGCCAGCGTCAAGTGCTACATGGTGAACCTGCCTATGAAGGGCAAGGAGGTGGATAGCAAGGAATGGAAGATTGGCGACAAGGTGGTTTCCATGTGTGATGTGGAAGGAAACATCTGGGTGGCTGCCGGAAACGCATGCTGCGTGCTGGATCCTCAGGGCAACAGCTTCCGCTTCATCATCCCGATGGTTACTCCTAACAATATCTATTATTCCAAGCTGAACCACGAGGTGGTGATGGGTGGCAACGATGGCTTCGTCTCTATCCGTGCCGACCTCGACATGCCGAAGAACGATAAGGCGCAGCTGCTGCTGGCTGGCATTGTGGTGAATGGCAGACAGACCCAGGAGGCGTTGCTCGACGAGAGCATCAAGGGTACGCCGGGCGTATCGCCTGTTGGTTTGAAGACCTTGGTGTTGAAAAGTGATGAGAACAGTTTCACCCTTCAGCTCTCCGACCTTCCTTTTGCCGACCATCCTACAGCCGTCTATGCTTATCGACTGGAGGGCAGCGACCACGAGTGGCACTATCTGGACAAGGGCAATCTCGATATTTCATACAATGGCTTGTCGTATGGCGATTACCATCTGTCCGTTCATGTGCTGGATGGCGAGGGCAATATCGGCGACGAGGTTTATACGCTCGATATCTCCGTGCTTCCACCTTGGTATCTCACCATTTGGTGCAAGCTGTTCTATCTTACCCTGCTGATTGTCTTCCTCGCCTGGATCATCAACTCTCATTTCGTGAAGAAGCAGTTGCAGGAGGCTGAGAAGCAGAAGGCTGAGATTCTGGAGCAGGTGAAGGCACGTATGGAGTTCTATGCCAACCTTGCCGACGACCTGAAGTCGGCAGTGGAGCATCGTTCTTTCGAAGAGGTATCCCATGTGGTAAGTTCTACGCTCGATGTGGATGTTTCGTCGGATGATGCTCCGGGTGCCATGGTTGTTCAGATGGTTAATGGACCTCAGCCGGAAGTTATAGAGTTGGATGAAATGGATCAGCGCCTGCTTGATCAGATTAAGCAGGCGATAGATGAAAATATGGTGGATTCCAACTTCAACGTAACGATGCTTCAGGAGAAGATGGGCATGGGCAACAAGCAGCTCTATCGCAAGGTGAAGGCGCTCACGGGTCAGACGCCTGTAGAACTGATTCGTGACATGCGATTGCGCAAGGCTGCTAAACTGCTGAAGGCAGGCAAGTTCAGTGTTTCCGAGGTGATGTACACCGTGGGCTTCTCCAACAGCAGCTACTTCTCGAAGTGCTTCTCCAAGTTGTTCGGCATGTCGCCTTCGGAATATATGAAGAGATAGAAAGATTCATTCAAGTTCAAACGAAATGTTGCCAATATTAACGATTACCGGTTCCGACAGCACCGGCGGTTCGGGTGTGCAGGCGGATATCAAGACGATATTCGAATTGGGAGGTTATGCCGTTTCGGCGATAACCAGCATCACCGTGCAGAACACCCTGGGCATCCAAGAGTTCTTCGATATTCCTGCCGAAATCGTCTCCGGTCAGATAGAAGCCATCATGAACGATATGCAGCCCCGCATTGTGAAGGTGGGAATGATTCGTAAGGTAGAGACGCTGAATGTGCTCATTGATGCCCTGACCAAGTATCGTCCCGACCACATCATCTACGCCCCTTCCATCTGGTCGAGTCAGGGCGATGCGCTGATGACCGAGGATGTGGTGAGCCAGATTAAATACCGTCTGCTGCCCCTCTGTTCGGTAGTCGTGGCGAGAAAGAAGGAGAGCGATATCATCCTTCAGAACTCCCGGCTCCTGGAACTTGCCGAGAAGCAGGGACTCCGGATCTATCGCCTCGATAATGCCAATTCGCATGGTCTCATCAACCGATTCTCTTCTGCCCTTGCCATCTATCTGAACCAGGGCAAGAAGATGGAGGAGGCGTTGGCGATGGCGCAGGATTTCATCAATATAGAACTGGTACGAGAGAGCAATCTGCAGGGCAGGAGTTCTGAACTTTACAACCAGTTTATTTCGCAGGTGAACAACTTCTGCCGCACCTATAGCGATGTGCATTTCTATGCCGACCAGCTGAATGTGAGTGGCCGCTATCTGGCGCAGGTTACCCGCCGCATTTCCGGCAAGACGCCGAAGGCAATCATCGATGAATACATCGTGAAGGAGATAGAGCGCGAGCTTTCTACCACCACGCATACGGTGCAGGAGATAGCCAACACCTTCGGCTTCTCATCCCAGGCTCATCTCACCAAGTTCTTCAAGAAGATGAGAGGGGTAACGCCTTCTGCTTTCAGGCAGAAAGGCTGAAAGCATACGCAGGCTGCTAATTTGTTTCCTAAATGAAACTCCTAGTTTCGTGGGTCGAGACATGGAGTTTCCCTTAAGGGAACAAAAAGCTAGCTTTAGACCTTAATATTCCTAAGATATAATGTATACTCTTGAAAAACAGCATTATTTTGAATTTGTATAGAACTTGTATTTTAGACCATATTTAGTCCTATTATTGAAAAATATTTTGTATTTTTGCACCCAGAATGTAATTATACTAAATATGAGAAGAAGTATTTCGTTTGCAATATTGTGTTTTATGATGCTTTCGGTGTTGGTATCATGTCATCAAAGTCATAAGAGAGAGTTAGACTTAGCTTATACGTTGGCAGAGTCTAAGCCAGATAGTGCTTTGGCCTTTTTGAACCATATCAATCAAGGTAAACTCTCAGATAAAGATATGGCGAAGTATGCCCTCATTTATTATATGGCACAAGATAAGTCGGGCTTGGATGTGGATAATGATTCCTTGATTCGCATAGCGTATGATTGGTATGGGGACCATCAAGCCGATTCTCTTTATGCTTCATCCTTGTATTATATGGGAAAATACTTTTTGCTGAATGATAGCATGGAGCAGGCTAAGGCATGTTTGGAAAAGTCTTATTCCATATCAAATAGCCTTCATAATCTGAACTTAAAATGCTTGGCATTGGATAAGCTGATTGAAGTAGAAGAACAGTTGGCACCTGATACAGCATTGAAATATGCAAAGGCTTTGGTGAAGATGTATGATTCGATGCCAAATGTAACTATATATAATAAGGTGGTAGCCCGTTTGAAGTTAGGAGAAAACTTCTTTTACGTTGATAGTTTGAACCAGGCTTTGGAAGAAGAAAAGAAGGCATATAGGATTGCGGCATCTGTAGGCGATAATAACTTATTGTCTTATGTAAGACAAAATCTAGCGAGTACATTTGAGGAAATGGGAGAAAAGGATAGTTGCCTGTTTTATGCTCGGCAAGCTTATGACTTGAATGGTAATGATAGATTTTCCTGTCAGCTGATGTTGGCTTCAGCTTATATTTCTGTAGATTCTATAAAGCAAGCTTTTACAATATTGAAACAAACAGCTCCCAAAACGCCAGAAGACCATTATTCTGTGTTTTATTTACAAAGTCAAGTAGCTGTAAAAGCCCAGGATTATAAGACGGCTAAAACTTTCAGTGATTCTGCATGTTCTTGTTTGCAAGAAATGTACCGGACAGCATCCAAAGCCAAGAATTCCTATTATACTTCTTTTTTGAAGAAAGAAAGTGAAAGGGCAAAAATGCAAGGAAAGACGGAAATGCAGCGATGGGTATTTGGATTGTTTTTACTTTTGGGCTTGATTGTTATTTCTTTTGTTTTGTATGCTTATTGGTCGTATCGAAAACTGTCATTAGCTCGCATGGTTCATGAACAGGAAATATTCAGCCAAAAGCAGCAAATGATAGAGAAGTTGCATCAAGAAGAACTTTTGCATAGGGATGTACAATTGTCTGTGATGCGTAATTATTTATTAAAGAAGATTGAGGTAGTTGAAAAGTTAACCCACATTGCAGCTACCCGTTATGTAACTCCCTGATTTCCAATATCCGGAT
>ERZ1026874.69-NODE-69-length-67131-cov-37.260824_pt1 | contig 67131 bp, 84 predicted proteins | sample MGYA00380167_ERZ1026874 | MGnify/ENA primary metagenome ERZ1026874 (study PRJEB33269, sample SAMEA4719803) | human gut metagenome | biome: human-associated habitat; feature: organic feature; material: feces | place: Cameroon | collected 2013-10 ...
AGAACCGCGACCGTGTGTTCTGCCTCTCCATGCGCCGTGACGTAGCCTTCGACTATCAGTTTCCCGAGCCCTTCGAGCTGCGCACCCGACTGGAAGACGTACTCGAAGAAGAAGTGTCCGACCGCTATTTCCTCAAGGACGATGCCGTGAGCAAGTTCCTCAAGGCAAACGACTCCGACAACGCCCTCTTCGTTCAGTTTGACTTGCCACCGACACACGAGGCAGCGATGTTTCTAAAGACGCTGTTGCAGGTGTGGATGGAGAAACAGAATGACGGATGGAGTAAGGGCATCGAGTGGAACGAGAAAGAACTGAACTTTCAGCGTTCTTCCGTGAAAACGCTCTACGAAGAGTTCAAAAAAGACCATCTTTACATGGACTTCCACGTTTGGCTTGGCTTTGAGAAATTATTCATAGAGAATAAGGTAAGGAAGAAGGATGGAGTGTAAGCTGACCCACGTCGCACCTCCATTCCGTCTGAATGGGGGTAGCGGACAGATGGTGAATGTGACCGACGGATGTTGTGCGGCAACCATAACCACACGCTACGAGGCTATCGGACCTACCAACATCCTCACGCTCGCCCACTATCCAATGACAGTAGTATTGTATGAGTTTGAATAATGGTTTTTATAAAAGCATTAAACCCTGATAGTGTCTCTACCTCTCCCGCGTTATGTCGATGCGTTAAGTCGCAGTACCAACGCAATTCTTTGGTGAATTTCATTAAGCCAACGGGAGGCAGGGCAGCAACGGCAGTAATAGTAGAATATGATTGAAAAGATTGGTAACATTTATTACGACAAGTGGAAGTCCGGTTTTGATGGCAACATCTGCGGCACTAAAGGAATATACCCCACCCTGACCTTGTCAACACAAACGGGGAAGTACTGATTGAATATGCTTAGCAACCCTCGTCCCATCGTCCTCGGCTCCTACAGCTCCTCGCAGAACGGCATCATCGTGTCACCACACGGCATAGCCCTGTGCATAGCTGGGGGAGGTAAAGGTCACGACGTGGATAAACCGAAAATATTGATAGAGTATGATTAATCGTTCCGTCCTCGTCCACTACCGCACCGAGGAAGCCAAAGCCTTCCGTCGTGAGCATGGCGACCGGGGAGGGTGTAAATACGGCGATAAGCATCACCGTCCCAGTTCGTGGCCGTGGAGCAATTCGATAACAACAGTAACAAAAGACAACCTCTTATGCTACACTTTCGCATAGCAGCCTTCCGAGGCCGTGACCCCGACAATCCGTCCGACCGCAAGCATCCCTCCAACGGACGCTTCTGTCAGAGAATGGAGATAAACGTTGGAGGTACAACTAACACTCTCACCTCAGTTGGCAAAGACAACATGGTATTTATAACGTATGATTAAACAAATCCCTTTCGTGCAACGCACATCACAGCTCTGCCCTCGTCGGGGGTACTCCACGGCATTGTCCGCCCGCTACGACGGATGGGCAGGACTCTACGACGAGCACGGACAGCACACTATTGTATTGATAGAATATGAATAACAGAAAAAGTAAAATCCGTATGGTATGGCGTGACGACGACTCTATCCGCTTTTACCAAGACACTCCCGACAAGCGAGGGGTGAGCGAGTTGATGATAAACAATGTGGGGGGGGTAGCATACACGATAATATCGGGAAATGTGGCAAATGTCCTCATTCCGCTATAAGAGTATGAATATGACTGACAAGTATTACATCGGATGGGTACGTTCCGGCAAGGACGGCAAGGGCCTCGTAAAGAGTCGACCGCGCAAGCGGATAGCCAATGCCGTGACGACAATGGTCGGGAGAGGTATTGCCGACCCTCGCGACGGACTGGGAAACACCACACCGCATATAGTATATGAGTATAAGTAAAATATAACAAAACTATAAAACATAGAGACTATGAAAGCAGAATCTAACACCACCTTTGTTCCTTGTGATGCTATCACAGCCCCAGTTGATGACAACGCCCCTGCGGCTTTCGACGTTTTTGTCAAGTGGCACCGTCAGATGGATTGGTCTGCGCATGTGCGAAAACCTCTTGATATTGACGTGCTTGGCAAAATGCAGCAGATGCGCGACCATTGCGACAAATTGGAAAGAGAGAAAAGGAGTAAATGAAGACGTATATAAGAGATGCTGAAGAATGACACCATCCGCACCCTCGTAGTCGGTATGATGCCGACTTCTTTGCGTGACAATATATTCGAGAATAGATGTAGAGTTTATTCTACAAAGGGTTTAAGCCCTTCTTGTCTTACGCATACAGGCGGTAACCAAGAGATAAAAGTATTTGTGGAGCTGTGAGTAACACCACCCCATATATAGTATATAAATTTGAATAAGATATGAAGTTCAGAATTATTCCAATGGAGGCCTATAATGGTTGCATCCCAGTGACCGTTTATATGGTTCAGAAATTTGTCGATCACGTCCCTTTCGGCAAATGGGTAAATATCAAAGGTTTTTCCGACAAAGAAAAGGCAGTGGCGTTAATGTCGCTGTTGTATAATATGTAATAAAAACTATAGAAACAATGAAAACAGAAGAAATCAACCCTGGCGACATCCTTTACGAAAAAGAGCGAAATTTGTTGGTGAAGGTGGCGCGAGTAGATGAATATGGAGTTGTGAAATTTTCGGCATATACTGATATGGAAAGAATATTCAAGACAGTACCTCCACCCTATCGCATAGGCACACACACCGCCGATGCCTATATTCCGGCTACTGACGTGCAGCGCAAGTATATGGAGAGAAATCTGGCAGTATGCAAGTATGTAAATCTGCCTAAGAACAACCGTATGGAGACGCTTGCTTACATCATCGCCGATTTGAAGGCAGAGAACGTGGAGCTTGAGCAGCGCGTGCATCAGCTCATGGACGACTACAACGACGTGGTACGCCAGTTGAACGAAACGGAGAAGCAGCATGACGGAAAAACGCCAAAGCAGAGTTCTTTCGACATGAACCAGTTGCGTTATCATTGTGACACGGTGGAAATGAAGAACAAGGAATTGGAGCGTTTTGCAAAGGCTATTCATTCCTTTGTGAAGGACAAAAAACTCTATATGGCAAAGGCGACGAACTGCCCGTACTATCAAGACGGTCCTCACGTATGCTCCACATTCTGTCTGGAATGTAAATCATGCCTGGGCATCATTGAAGGTCTTGGTGTTATTTGCGAGAAAAAGTTTGCAGCTGCAAAGGTCCTATTTATCGATGTCGATGACTGACACCGCACGCACCCTCGTAGTCGGCTTGATGCAGACACCACCCTACGACCGTATGTTTGAGAGTATGCGTCGGGTATATTCCGCTCGAGGCTTATGCCCTGCTTGTCTCACACACGGAGGAGGCAACCAAGAGATAAAAGTATTAATAGAACTATAAAAAAGATTGAACATGAGAGATTTTGTGATAAAGGCATTGCGAAACTACGGTTACCGCTTTCTTGAGAATCAGAGCGGTTGCTACACTTTTGGCAAACCGCTTGGCTACGGCATACTTCGTGCGGATGTGCGCGAGGGTGAAAACTCCGTAAGTGTCATGCTGATTGTTAAGGGAAACGTGAAGGACGGCAAACGCCCTAATCTGATATGGCAGCGGACGAGCCTGGACTTTCTGGAAGAACATGAAAAACAGAAGATGTACGAGGCGTTCGTGCAAGCCATTGCCGACTGTGAGGCAGACATCTTCTCTAAAACGTCTGTGGCTTGGTTGCAAAACCGAGACGTGAGATACGACTTCGAGGAGAATGTCCATATCGAGTAAAAGGAATAATCTACCTTTGCACAAGCATACGAAGAAAAAGGGACGGTCACAGTCGTCTGACTAAACAAAACTGCGTAACATTTCATCTATGATACAACATCAACACTGGGAAGATTCAATCCGAATACTCGTCACCGACGAGCAGCATCATGGCAGCATACAGGTGTTTATTCCTCACCGCACCGAAGACAAGCCTTTGGATGGCGCAGCTGATGCTCTCATCTACTCGCTGTGGGTGGACGAAGCTCACCGTGGCCATGAGGTGGCAAAACACTTGATGGAGGCAGCCGAAAGGGAGCTGAAGCGTTGCGGCATAGCGAACGTCGCAATATCGTGGGACGGACGCGACTCTCCCCTATGGGTGTTGCATTGGTACGAAAGGTAGGGTTACGAAGAAGAGGCGTTAGGACATCAATGCAGCACGCTTCTCAAACGGCTGTAAGGTGCACATTTTTTTTATTAATGAATTTATAGAGAACAATGAACATATTTATATCTACTTTTTTAGGCTGGGCATTCTTTCTTGGTGCCGTCTTCGGTTGGACATTCTTCCTCGCCTTTGTCGTTTGGCGTGTGCGGATAATGCACAAGGAACGTCTTGCAAAGAAAAGTCAGCGAAAGAGCGAGGAGAAGCGGAAGACCGACTCTGACGACATGCCTGTGCTCCTCACTCCGAAAGAGCGTCGCGAATACATGCTCAACCACATCGAGGACGGACGTTTTTACGCAATCTCGTCGCTCCGTGACTCTGACACCACCATTGTGTGCGCAAAGCGATATGATGCCGAAGAACAAAGGCTGTATTGCTATGCTTACCTTTTGATAAGCGAACGTGGTGTGTATAATGTGTATAATCTGCACATTAGTGACCCTCGCGGTATATTTATATTACGTGATTTTGTTGGCAACAAGCCCCTGCGCATCGACTTCGACTGTAATCCTCACCTCTTTGTCTTTGAAGAAGAGAACATTTCTCCGTATATCACAGATAGAGACTACAACGACTTCGTGCAAAGCTTGCAAAAGGCCGGGTGCGATTGGAAGATTGAGAAGGGCGAAGATAACGGACTGGGCTCTTACAAATATCTCTTGAAAGAAAACAATAACATAATAACAAATACAACAAGCAAATGAAAACAAAAAACATTATTACGGCATCCATACTACTTGTAGTTGCCATTGTTATCGGCTCGCTGGTAGCCACCTACTTCAGTTACAACAACCGTGAGATTGCGCTTCGCCAGCAAGCCGAAGCGCAGCGTGGAAAGATTGAGGGCGTTCACGACAAGATGTGGAAAATCATTCAGCAGAAGGCGCAGGTCACCGACGAGTACAAGCAGACCTTCGAGAAGATTTATCCGCAGCTTATTGCCGGACGCTATCAGAACGACAAGGGCACGATGATGAAGTGGATAAAGGAAAGCAACCCCAACTTTGATGTATCGCTCTACCGCGACCTCATACAGGCCATTGAGATACAGCGTACCGAGTTTCAGACCTCTCAGGAACGTATGCTTGACATCATCCGTGAGCACGAAACGCTCACTCGCACCTATCCTGCCCGATGGTTTGTGTCGAACACCATGCCTATCGAGTATAAGGTTATTTCGTCGTCGCGCTCCAAGGAAGTGATGACGGAAGGCGAAGACAACGACGTGGATCTGTTCGGCAAGAAAGAGTAAAGGCTTATGGAACTACTCGTTTTTCTCATCCCCTTCTTTGTGTCGGCTGTGTTGCTACTGTTCTTCCGCAAGCAAACAACATGGTGGGAACATGCCATACTTATCATCCCCTCGCTCCTTGTGGGTGCAGCGATGATATGGGCGTTTGAGCGCGTAGAGTCGAGCGACACAGAATACTTGGGCAGCTACGTCACGAAGATACGCTATTACGAGCCGTGGAATGAGCTTGTGAGGAAGACTCGCTCCTATACCGACTCGAAAGGGCATCGGCACACTCGAACCTACTATGTCACGGAGAATCATCCCGAACGTTGGACCTATTACGACCATTCGGGACGTGAGCGAAACTGTTCCAATGAAGACTTTTCGGCTATGAAGCGTCGCTTGTCGGTGGCTTCGGTGTTCGTGGATATGCACCGCCACTATTACACTCGTGATGGCGATGCGTATGAATACCGATGGAACGGTCAACCCGCTACGCTCTATTCCGTTACTCGTGAACATGAATACGAGAACAAGGTGAAGGCTTCGCGCTCGGTGTTTAAGTTTGAAGACATCAGCGAGAAGGAGGCTCGCCGACTTGGTTTGCACGACTATCCCAAGATACGACTTTGCGACCAATGCCCTATCATCGGAGCAAAGTTCTCTGCGCGTCAGGAACGAGCCATCCGCGTGCTCAACGCCCGATATGGGCCGAAAAAGGAGTTTCGCATCTATCTGCTATTCTATCGCAACAAGTCGCTATCCATTGCCGACCGACAACGCTCCTATTGGCAGGGAGGCAACAAGAACGAGCTTGTGGTGTGCGTAGGTCTTGACAGCCGTAACCGCGTGGTGTGGAGCGATGCCTTCTCTTGGTGTGACTCGCCCGTGCTTGCCGTGAAGAGCCGCGACTGGTTTATGTCCCACCGACTTGATCTCTGCGCCTTCACCTCGTACATCGAACCGATTGTGCAGAAGGAGTGGAAACGCAAGGAGTTTTCCGACTTCAAGTATCTTTCGGTAGAACTGAGCGACAAGGAGTATTGGGCCATTATTATCATCATGCTCTTGCTCAACATCGGATTGAGCGTATGGGTAGTGAGGAATGGTTTTAGAAATTAGTAATAACAAAATAGAGAACAATGGAAACAATCTTATTGAAACACTTCCTGTGCATGATGTGCGTGATAGGAGTAGTAACCCTTATCGCCGGCCTCTTTTGGCTGTGGCGCGAGTTCTTTCGTACCTGGAGAGAGAAGAAGGCAAAGCAAAAGGAGGGATGCCAACAACAGAAAAGAACTACATGCCTGCCGGAGCCGCCTATGCTTCTCTCTCCGAAAGAGCGTCGCGAATATATGCTCAACCATATCGAGGACGGACGTTTTTATGCAATCTCCTCGCTCTGTCGCTCTGACACCACCATTGTATGCGCCAAGCGATACGATGCCGAAAAAGCACAGCTATATTGCTATGCCTACCTTTGGATAAGCGGAAATGGGCATTATAATCTACACGTCATCGACCCTCGCGACACGTCCCAGTCATGCAAATTTCTTGGTGGCAAGTCACTTCGCATTGACTTTGACATCAACCCTCGCTGCGTTGTCTTTGAAGAAGAAAATATTTCACTGTATATCGAAGATAGAGAGTATAACACTTTCGTGCAGAGCTTGCAGACGGCTGGATTCGACTGGAAGATTGAGAAGGGCAAGGAGAACGTATTGGGATCTTACAAATATTTCTTGAAAGAAACAAGAACAAAATAATAAGCAAAGAAATATGGATTCAAATGTAATGTCAATTTTGGGCACTCTGATGTCGGAGATTGCCGAAGTAAAAGCGGTTGTCACGGGACATTGCCACAGCCTGGACGACTTGAGCTATCAAGTGACGCAAGTGAACGATAAGTTCGAGGAGTTGAAAAAACAGCCATGCGCAAGCCACAAGTCTGGTTCGCTCGACAATAATGCTGAAAAGAAACCTTCTCAGGTTGATAAGTCACGAAAGATTGACCCGAAACATTTCTATGAACTGACTTATCCCGACGACTCGGAGCGACAGAAAGAGAAGACTATCTGTTGTGCCCGAAGTCTGGACGGAGACATGCTTGAATGTTATGCGCTCATGCTGATTGACAAGAACGGCAAATGCGAAATGTACGTTGCAGATGCCGACTATCCCGATGGTGGCTGCTTGCCTTCTACCGGTTTTTTCAACAAGCTATCGGGACATGTGGGCGTAACCCTACAAAACGACTACAATCTGATCCCGTTCGTCGATGGTGACGATTTTGAGCAGTTTTACCATTGCATGACAAAGCTCGGCTATGACTTTACTTTCAATCGAGAAGTAACACCTCTTGGCAACGAAAGCTTTGACTTGGATGGAGACATCAAGAAACGAGATAAGAACAAATAATATAAACAACAATTAAACAAAACAATTATGAATATCATTTTTTCAACACTCATCGTGATCATCCTGCTGTTCACCATCTTTGCAGCATGGATAGACAAGTTCAACGCAAAGCACAAGGAGGCGTTCATTGAGGAAACTCTCGACCGTAAGGAGGCGTTCATTGAGAAATCTATCGACAAGGTTTCATCGCTCCTTACTTCCAAAATCGCCGTGGTGATGGAACAGTACAAGGTAGGTCCGTGGTATCTTGTGGTATATACTCAGGAAGCCAACCACCCTATATGGATCTCTAACAACAATATCCGCAGCGTACACCCCGACCCGAAGAACCGCAAAATCATTATCAAGCAGTTCTGTAATGAGGATATGGTGATTGAGAACGTGGAGAACTACGAGTTGTGCTCGGCCAACGAAATGTGCGACTACGACATGTAGACGGGCGCAACTAACAATATACTTTGACTGGATGTTTCATTCGCAAATTTTACTTTAGGCATGGTCCTGTTGTCCGTGAGGATAGCAGGACTTTTTGTTTATTCCCTTCCCGAGCATGTCCGCCCCTTCTCCCCGTCTTTCCCTATATTTGCATCATAAAAACATTCAACAAAACATATATTCTTCACAATGACAACAGTTAGCAACTTAAGCGAGCTCCAACAGCGTAGTGAGGAGCTTCAGTCGCAAGGCTACGAGGCAGTTCTGCCTGGCGCGTTCTGTGCGCCCAAGCAGGGAGGCAGCAACGTGTTTTCGTGGGGCGAGTACGTTCACCAGAAGCTCACGGCTTCGGCCACCATGACCGGAGCGGAAGGCAATGCGGCAAGACGGGAGATTTCTGCCGTGTTCGGATCGTCGGGTGGCGAGAACAAAGCCGTGCCCGAAGGTGTGGGTACACCAGGACTGGGATTTATGGAGTGGGGAGTGGGCAACCAACTGCCCAACCTCGTGTATCTGCTCTCCAAGATGTCGCCCTTCACAGCAGCAGGAGTGGATTTCGTGAAAAAAATTCTCGTGGGTCGCGGACCATGCGCCAAGTATCACTATACGCAGTATGTCGGTGGCAATATCACCGAGAAGTCTATCCCCTACCCTTCGGCTGGCACCTTGCTCCGCGGACAGATAGCCGACCTCAAGGCTAAGGAAAAGCAAATGCCAGATTCGGATAATCAATCTTCACAATCGGATAGCCAATTCTCAAAATCGGTTAATCAACTCTCACAATCGGCGAACAATTCTGATAGTGAAGACAGCGAAGAGATGAAGTCGCTCAAGGCTGCATTGAAAGAATGGGAGGACACAAACGAGGAGTTGCAGGCATTCATCGAGAACAACGACCTCCACAAGACCTACCTTGAGATGGCAGGCGATATGTCGCTCATGTCGCAATGCTTCTGCGAGCTGCAGCTTAACCAACGCCAGTTGGACGAGAACAAGCGCCCTGTGCCCACATCACGGTGGGATCCGAAGATTGTAGGCATAAAACCTCGCTCGGTGTTCACCACCCGACTGGAGCGAATGGACAGACAGTATCGCATCAACTATGCCTACCTCTCCAATCAATGGCTCGACTCCACACAGACGCTCACCGAAACCGATCGTCGCATTGCTGCCGTGCCTTATCTCGCTGCCGACACAGCCGTCTCCGACCTCAACCGCCGCTTGCGTGAGGCTCGTGAGAAGCAAGTGAGCCGCAAGAACCGCCCAACACGCTTCATCATGTCGCCACGCGACTTCGGCGGGCCTTACTATGCCGATGCCCTTTGGCACAGCATCTTTGCCGGAAGCATCTTTGAGTATGCCTTCACCATCGTTGACGACCGTCTCACTCGCAAGCGCAACAGCAATATCATCGGTCGTGTGATTTACATTCATCAGGAATATCTCAAGCACCTCTACACCCAGCAGGGCGAGAACAAGAGCAAGACGATGGCACAGATACAGCAGGAGGTGTTCACCGACATCAACCGCTGGCTGTCTAATCCCGACAACGCAGGTCAGGCTCTTATCTCTGCCGTGTTCACCGGATTAGATGGCAAGGAGCATAAGGCGTGGGAGATTGTGGAGATTGAGAGCAAGGCCAACTCGCAAGCGCAAGCCGAGAAGACCGAGCTCCAGGAAATATCATCCATCATCTTCTTTGCCATGGGTTTGGACTCGAAACTCATAGGCAACACCCCAGGCGACGCTACATCATCGGGCGGCACCGACCTTCGCGAGCGTTTCCTCGTAAAGCAAATCCAATTTGCGCCATTGCAGCAGCTCATGCTCCGACCGTTGGAGGTGATAAGCAAGTTCAATAAGTGGGACCCGCACCTGGTGTGGCAGATTGACCGCGAAGTGCTCACCACGCTGGATAACTCGAAAACAGGGGTTACGAAGCAGGAATAGTAACGAATAAATGATATAGAGAATGATAGAACTGAATAAGATATATAATGAAGACTGCCTCGAAGGAATGAAACGGATTCCAGACGGGAGCGTGGATTGCATTGTGTGCGATTTGCCGTATGAAGTTCTGAATAAAGGCAATGAAAAGGCACGATGGGATAACATTATCCCGATGGAGCCTCTATTCAAAGAATACTGGCGAATAGCAAAAACTAACGCTCCTATTATTCTCTTCGGTCAAGGAATGTTTACGGCACAGCTAATGATGGCACAACCTGACACATGGCGATATAATCTAATTTGGCAAAAAGACCGACCAACAGGATTTCTCAATGCGAAGCGAATGCCTATGCGGAGCCATGAGGATATTGCTGTGTTCTATCGTGCGCTACCTACATACAATCCGCAGATGAGACAAGGTTTCCCCACTCACTCACGAGGGCATAAACACGGAAAAGCAAAGGGTAATGTCTGTTATGGAAACTATAATATTGAGACCTGCTCAAAAGAAGCATCAACTGAGAAATATCCTATATCTGTATTGTTCTTCGACAAAGAAAAGAATCTTGATATGCACCCCACTCAAAAGCCCGTAGCTCTTATTCAGTACCTCATTCGCACTTACTCCAACGAGGGCGACACCATCTTAGACAACTGTATGGGTAGCGGCACCACCGCCATTGCAGCCATCCGCGAGAAGCGTAACTTCATCGGCTTCGAGCTCAACAAGGAGTATTACGACAAGGCTTGCAAACGCATCAAGTTGGAGCAAGCGCAGCTCAAGCTGTTCTGATCCAGAAAAACTATATAAAGTGATTCTTATGGCAAAGATTGTCTATTTTGGCACGAATGGTAGTAGCGGTCATACAGCAATAGGTATTGACGCTAATCTGAAAAACGATGAATACAACAAGTGGTGTGAGTGTGACAATGACGGTTGGATAAATAAACTGTATAGCGAGCCTGAAAAGCGCACTCGTTATGTCCGTCATTACGATTTGATATATACGGCTTATTCTATTCCAACGTCGCTTGACGACCATCGCTTAGGTTCTCATACCAATTTGTTTTGGGAAGGCTATCATTCGGAGCAGGAGATGGAAGAGTTTATCAAAAAAAACAGTTTCTTGAAAAAACAGTTTGGAATGTAAAAGACTTGAATAATTCAAAATTGAGTAATTCCTAATCGGCTTGATGACAATTCAAAACTCAAAACTCAAAATTCGCATAGCGTATGATTTTATCAACAACCAAGGAGCTTCGGCTCCACATTCCCAGCAACGCCATCGACGAGATAAGTTCTCTTCAAGGCATACTCGACAACAGCGAGAAAGATTTTCTGCGCGACAAGTTGGGCGACTCGCTCTACAACCGATTGTGCGAGTACTATCAGACCGTTTCGCCCGACGACTTCTATATGGCAGTCTGTAACGGCGAGAACACTCAGCACCCCTGGATGCAACTCCTGCTTATGGCACAGCGCATGGTGACATACGATGCCATGTCGCGCTTCGTCTATACACAGGCTCTCTCTATCAACGGCACTGGCATCAACGTGGCTTCAAGCGACGATTACGGCACGGCATCCAAAGACCTCCTCGATAAGGGAGTGCAAGGCTACAAGCGCGAGGCAATGGTGTCGCTCAACCAAATGCTCGTGATGCTCGAAGGTTGGGCTAAGAAGATGGCTACACCCGCACCCATCGCCGATGCCGACACCATCGAGCAACCCACCGAACCAAAGGACGAGGAGCACAAAGCCATTGAAGAGATAAGCCTATTGTGGCAGGAGAGTCAATACTATTACCTCCACCACGACCTCCTCATTGCCACATGTGCCGACCTTCAGCACTACATCGATATCTACGAGAGCCGTGAGAAGTTCATCCGTCTTCTGCCCGACCTCCACTTCATTCAAGACGAATACATCAGTGAGGCTATTGGCGAGGACACGGTGCAGCGTCTGCTCCACACCGACGACCCTGCCGACAAGCCACTCCTTCGCAAGGTACGTCGTCTGATGGTGGCCCACCTCGAAGAGCGCACAACAATTCTCACTATTGACAAGGCACGCCGAGCCGCTGCCCACAACGAGGCCATCTCCCTACATTCCTCGGTGCTCCGGCTCATGGAAATGCGCAAGGCAGCGGCCGCTGCCAACAACACCCCAGACAAGCCCTCAACCAACACCACCGACTCAACAAGCAAAGGCTACGAGAACAACCAACCTGACAGCAAGATATTCGTGTCGCCATTGCTGTATTAAAGTTATTCGTCGGCAAAACAAAAAATAACTATGGAAGAAATAATTTGTATTCTAACCCCTGCCCTCTCCGCTCGTATGCTCACTTCCGACCAGCGTGAAGCCTTCGAGCGTGGTCTTACTCTTCTTGAGCAGAATCCACGGGCAATGTCGTTCGTTAAGGAGAGCCGACGGTTCCGCGACTACCATCGTCGTGTGCGTCAGCTCCTCACCTATCTGCAAACCATGCAGACCTCTCGCACGGAGATAAAGCGTCACGTCGGTCGTCCCACCCGTGAGGAACAGGCACTCTATGCCGAGCAGCAGAAGGAGAAGGCTCTTGAGGAAGCGCGTCGCTCGCTCTTCCCCGACTTGCAGCCCGATCTCACCTTGCAGCCTCTCACCTACGGCGGCATCGTGGCCAACCCCAACGGCGAGACCATTGCGTCCACTATGCCCAACCTCATGCAGCTCCGACCGTTCCTCTCCGAACGTCTGCAAGAGCAGGTCAACACCGTGCGCTCTTTGCGCAACGAGATGGCAGCAAAGGCAGAGCAAGCCAAGACCATGGCCGAAGCCAACGAGAAGGCTGGCCGACCTATCTACACCGAAGAAGAGATTGCCCTCCTCGCCACCCGTGCCGTGAAGATAGAAAGCGAAATCCTGCCTCGCATCTACATCAACGTTGACCGCGAAATTGGCGAGGCTTACCTTCGCCTATCCCCACGCACCGGCGATCCCGAATACATCGCCCGCATAGAAAAGGCGTGCAACGTGCCACCGCAGAACCTACGCGCCCAGTTCCGTCCTTTCTACGACAAGGCACTCTCCCGTGACCCTCTCTTCGCCCAGTCGGTAGCCGACAAGATAGCCAACGACCGCCCTGAGGTGAAAGCCGCTCGCGACGCAGCAGCCAAGCACAAAGCCGAAGCCGACGCTCTCATCAAGTATATCATGCGCAAGGACAAGCCATCCACTAAAGCTCGTGCAAAAGGCCTTACCGACCGCATCGCCCAACTCCGCAAAGATTACGCCGACATCGTGACCGAGGACGAACTGAAAGGCTACGAGGCAATTCTCCTTAAAGTTAAGGAAGAAGTGGAAAGTGAAGAACGAAGAGTGAAGAACGAAGAATCCAATAGCTAAGGATAAATCATAATTCAAAAATTGATAATTCAAAATCGCGAAGCTACAATTCAAATTTCAAAACTCAGAACTCAAAATTCCATCCATGACCTCATTCGATCAACTCAAACAAATCTGCACCCATGCCTGCCACGACCGCCACGCTTGTGCCGAAGGCTATCGTGCCATGCTTGCCACCGAAAATATCAGTCAGCTCATGTCTGTGTGGCGTGCGAATTGGGAAGACCTCGTTGAGAGTAAATACGCCGACATCATCAACGAACTGCTTCCTGCTCTCTACCCCTCACTAAAGGAAGAAATGAACGCAGCTGGCATCTACGTCAACGAATGTCCGCAGCCTGCCCCCGAGTACGTCCTTGTTATTGTTACCGACTATGACCACATCGTTGAGATAAACGACTACGCCAAGTGTTACGTCATTGGAAAGGCATGGGTTCGAGCATGGGACCACGCCCAGGTGTATAGCGAGAAGAACGATAGAGCTATCATAAATCTCTACGATTACTCCTACGGTCACGTCAGCAAAGGAAAGGCTATTGCTTTCGGCCACTCACACCTATGGACCTCCACTAACGCCTCGCTTAATGGCAGCGTGACTTGCGAAGCCCACGGTGGCGAGATCCGCGTCAGCAGTTATCTGAAGATTGAAGCCTACGGCGATACCAAGGTGTTTAGCAAAACCGACCGCAATATCACACTTTACGGCAATGCCAAATTTGTCGTATAACAACAAAGGCTGAGTAAGACCCATTAAAAAACAACCAACATGAACAGCAAACTATCCCTTCTTGCCGACGGCAATCCGCTCGCCATAAAAGAAGACACATCCATCAGCATAGAGTTGAAGAATCCTCTCTTCAACGACACCGAGATGTTCTCCTTACCCATAGAGCTGCCCATCGAAGGCAACCGACATGTCTTAAAGAACGTGGATGATGTCAGCAGCGACATCCGCCCCGTGAGCTACGAGCACACACAAATGCAGATCATCGCTGAGGGTGTGCCTCTCGCTTCGGGCGCATCTATTATCCAGGAAGACGAACAACTGGAAGACTCACTCGCGCTCAACGTCGATGCAAGCACACAATCTTTTGCCGACCTCATAAGCGACCTCAAGTGCAACGAAGTGCCTATTCCTTCTAAATACAAAGACCAGCTCCTTATAGGCGAGAAGATCGACGATGTGAGCGTGAGCGTCAACTATAAGACCGAGGTAGAGATTAAATACCAGGGCAAGAAAGGCAACAAGAAATATGGTTCGGTGGGCGACGACTATACTACAGAGTCCACCTTTTCCCCTCAAGCCCTTGGTTTCTCTTATCCTGCCCAATGCAAAGAGACCGGCAACTTGCACGAAGCTGTATTGTTGAAGACCTATACTTATCCAAACGGCAATAGCGTTAAGATACCAGATGTGCAGACTTCTTACATCAACGTGAGTGACGCTTACCCTCAGAAACTTTTCTGCAACGCTCGTGTGTGTTATGCTCACCACGATTTGAACGACGACGGCACTACGTCCGACAAGATTGTACAGTATTCCACACAACGCAAGGGTGAAGACCCAAACAATAAAAATCGAGAACAGGAAATGTATGAAGACCGCGGACCTATATGGGTATTGGATGCCAATCGTCCACAATCGGGCATTTGTTTCTACATGCTCTTCTTTCTCGATTGTTTGTTTGAATATCTCGGCGTGCAGTTCGACAAGTCGGCATTGGAGAATATTGGCGACATGAAGCGTCTTTGTTTCTTCACTACGAAATGTGCCTACGACACAAAACCTCTTTACGCACGGTCGTACTACACAAAGGAAGACGAAGCCGTGAAAGCCGGACTGAAGCAGGAAGGTGATGTGAAGGAGGGCTTCTTTCAGAAGCAAGCCAATAGCGAGAAGGACGTAAAGAATCTTTTTGAAGACGTAAACAAATGGCTCGACTCTCGGGGTTGTGGCGGCACCTTGAAACTCGACAATCCGAAGGACAAGAATGTACAGGAGGTGAAGTATCGTAAGGTGACGTATAAGATTGTGGAGAAACCGCACAATGGACCTTTCTATAATGGAGGTGTATTCAAAGATACAGAGGTTGTTACCGTTGTTGATGATTGGGAAACCGTTACGGTAGGCAAGGATAATGTGGCGAGTATCACCTGCAAGAGCACCATCAAGTCGGCTCAGATGAGCGCAAGCATCTTCCGTATGTATGCCAACGAGAAGAACTTTCCCGACGAGTCTGTGTCGGACGTTATTGATTCTCTTGAGCAACAGTTTGGTATTAAGTTTCATTACGACTACGAGCAGAAAAAAGTCACGGCTTATCTCATTCGCGACGTATTCCGTAAGCAGAACCCTACGCCTCGCGATTTCCACGCCCAGGTGCTCAAAATGCTCCCCATCACGGAGAAGATAACTGGTGTTCGTGCCGGATATGCAGCCGAGAGCGAGGCTAAGGAGCAACGCGACAACGTGAAGAACCAGGTGAAGGACTTCAATACCGACTACGACTATATCGAATACCCTAAGAACTCTACCGTAACGAGTCTTACCTACAAGGACATCATTCATAAAGTCTATAACGGACAGATGAACGTGTTTGTTGACCTTCAAACTGGCAACAAGTATCGTGTAAAGATTGACAAGAATTTTACTGATGCAAGCAATATGGAGCCTCGCTTGTTTGAGGTGGCTGCTATGAAGGGTGTGGAGATAGGCGATTGTTCTACTCTTAACGAAGACTTCATTCAGGAGTTTAAGTCAAGCTTTGTTCCCGTAGGTATGGTGGATGCCAACTATCGTATGGCTCTATCGTCAAGCACGGGTAGTACTTGCGCTTCCGATAATCCTAAACAGCCCAACGAAGTGGGCAAGCAATATGATGGCTACGAGTTTGGTGAAGTAAATAGCTCTTACGCCAAAACTCAGATGGCAGCTCTCATTGACGAGGATATGGAGCATGAGTTTGTCAAGCAGTACGTCAAGAACACTATGTCGTCAATGGTAGCTGATTTCTACGTCACCGAAGAGCTTTGCTTGCGTGAGAGCTACGATCCGTCTTCCACCGACGATGGCAACTCGCCCCTTCAGTCATACGACTGGGGCTTGTCTATCGCTATTATGCGTGGTGGTGGTGTGGATTCCACTCACGAATCCTACGAATATAACTATGACGGATTCGGCAACTCAAAGTGGCGCACAAAAGCTGGCGACTATGCCCTTACAACCGACTCCATCGACCCCTACGGCAATGAGTATGATTACAACGGTGTAGACAATGAGGAACGTTTCTCACTGAAGCCTCGTGCTTGGGTGCAGCCAGAATGGGCAGACGCTCCGCTTGTGGTGAACACCCCGTCGGTCAAGAACCGTGGCTACGTAGACGTTTTCCTCGTCGATTACATCTATTTTCTCCTACATCGCAAGAAGTATTACGTCAAGTGCCTCGCCTCCGTAGCACAGGTAGCTGACATTCAGAATCACTGGAAAGAGTGGTGGAATATCGACGGCAAAAAATGCTTGATTGACAAAGTTAATACTACCGTATCAGCAAAGGTAGGAATAGGAGAAGTAGAGCTTGAAGTTTTCGCTATATAATATAAATGTAAGACACATGGCTTTAACTTCTATAAATTCTTTAAATTCTATAAATTCTAAATTCAATGGCAGCAAATCTTTTATTGGTTGACGGTTCAATATTCAACGGCAATCCTATAACATTCGCCGTTACTCCTCTTACGCTTGGTGGTACACCCTCGTTTCATCGTATGGTGTTTGAGGTGAAGTGTGGCGTGAGTGGCGGTAACTACGAGACAATACGTATGACCGAGCCAGTCTTGACAGAAAACGGCAAAGCCGTACAGATAGACATATCGTCTGCCCTACGTTCTTTCCGCGACTCCTACGAGTATTCGCCCGAACCTGGTGTAATGCCCGTAGTGAAGTTTAATGTGTCGGCATACGACGAGTATATGCTTAACGGCGAAGTGAAGAAGTCGGAGCCTGTTTCTTATCTTTCCGGTCTGAATCCTGGCATGAATGTAAGGCAGACTATCTTCGGAGGCTTTTCCGATTACGACCGCTTGACGGGAGGGCAGGATATGAAGGTAAGCCGACTAACACGCAAGCCTAACACAACACCTCAGTTGGTATGCGTAGGCGAGCAACTTATTTATACCGAGGATTATAGTCCAGCAGTAAGTCTTCCTACGCCCACTTGGGCAGCTCCCGAAGCCAAGGCTTTCAACATCGTTACTGAAGGCGCACAGACCGTAGGGGGACAGCAGCTCTACGCCCTACCTGCATCTGAAGCCACACGTCGCACAGAGTTTCGCTTCATCAACTCGTTCGGTGTGCTTGAGAGCATCAGCATACCCAAGAGTTATGCACAGGAAGTAGACATCAAAGCCACTAACTACATCGTGACACGCAAGGAAACTTTGCACTCCTTCTCTCGGTCGGCAGTACGCAAGCAGGGCAACATGGAAGGTTGGAACTACATGACCGACCCGTTGGATGAAGCATGGCTCGCTTGGTATCTCCACGAACTGCTAATGTCCGAACACGTATGGCTGAAGATTAACGGCAAGTTCCTGCCATGTACCATTGAGTCGGAAGAGACCATAAAGTATGCCGACGATACCAAGGACGATATATACAGCGTATCATTCACAGCACGACTCAGTTTCTGCGGTAGCACAAAGATATAAGTCTTTTAGTTTTCATCTCTATATTTCTTACGACCTCAAGAGACACCATGCTCTTGGGGTCGTTTGCGTTAGGGTATGTCCGCATCATGCTAACGTTTTTCTCTAAATTCGCAATAGAAAATCAACATAATATATGACACAAGCGACAACCAAAGACTATTGGATTTCGCCTTCGGCATTGCATATTGAACTAAATGCCCTTGGCTATCCCGACTATATTCAGGCATCGTGTGTAAGCGGTGCCAAGATACTTGTGTACGTCAAGGATATTATCGGCTTCGATGCCGGACACAACTACCGACGCTGGTCTTTGCAGGCTGCTCCAACGGTATTCAATACCCACACCGAAAAATACGTTTATGTCGCCATTCCTCGCGATATGACGCTCACGGCTTCGGCATGGATAGTGTTCCCGTCCGAACAGATAGACATCTACGGCAAGAATGAAAAAGAAGAGCAGATAGGCGACGAGAAGTACTACTACATATTTCTGCAAGGTATCATCACTTCGTCAGGCGATAATGGCACGGTGCAGCGCGATTGGAAGGAAGGCGGCAGAATTGTATATGGCTACTTGTCCTCAGACGAAGCTATCAGCGCCATCCCCAACGAAAGCGAGTGGTATAACTATTCTTCGGTAGATGGTATCGTGACCTTCCTCAAGGACATCACTATGAAGGCAGGCACCAAATTCCGTCAACTCTTCGCGAAGACCCTCACTATCATGTCCGGAGGTAAAATAGCCTTTGAGAATCAAGGTGAGGTGAATGGAGTGGCCATTGATTCAACTTCACTCGACTCTGTAGATAAAATTGTTACCCCAAACTATCTTGCGAGTCAGGCTTTGTCTAAAATTAATGACGATATTGCGCAGGGAATAATCCGCTTTATGCAAGGCTTGAAGCTGGGCAACGGTGTGAAAGGCATTGACGCCAATGGAAATGCGGTGCTGGGGGACGTGCAGATGGTGGATGCTGTACTGCGACGTATCGTGTCGCTTGGCTACAACGGGGCTACACAGCAGGGTTTCGGCATCGTTGACCGTGGCGACGGCAAGTTCAGGCTTGACATCAATGACCTTCAAGTGTGGGGCAAGGCTGTATTTCAGGAGCTGGAGGTGAGGAAGCTGTCGTATGCCGGGGGTAATGTGTACCTGAGCGGTTCGGGGAGCAAGATATTCAAAACCGAGGAGCTGTATGCCGAGGCTGGCAAGTTGAGGGGCTGGCGCTGCTGGCTGTTGGCTGACGACGGCACTACGGCGACGCAGAACATGTGGCGTGTGGGTGACCAGGCTCGCTGTCAGACATTCGGACTGGCTAACAAGCAGAAGCCAACTCGCTCATGGTGGCGACTGGTGACTGCCGTGAGTGAGGAGAATGTGGCGCTGACAGACGAGCTGGGCAACGAGCTGTATGACGGCAAGAAGTTCGCGTGGATTGAGATTGCGAAGGACAACTGCGAGCTGGGCAGCGACGTGCCCATGGCTGGCGACACAATAGTGCTTGACGGCAACCAGAACCCTAACGAGCGTGAGCGTCAGGGTGTCATGATTTTGGAGACTACTGGTGCGAACACGCCTCGCATCGTGGCGTATAAGGGTGTTGTGGGATATACGCATGAGGGCTGTGAGGTGTTTTATCTTTCGCCTCAGGGCAGTAGAATTGTATCTACGTCGTTCGAGTGGGTGTCGCCGACGGGTGACATTATCCATATTGTCAATTATAGAGGCGAGTGGCAGAGTGGCGTGAGCTACGGCTATTATGACCAGGTGAGCCACGGCAACGGTGTGTGGCTGTGTACTAACATCAACGGCAGCACTACGGAGCCTAAGGAGGGCAATGCCGACTGGCAGCTGGTGATGAAGGCAGAGAAGGGAGAGAAGGGCGACGACGGTGTGGCTTATCAGGTGATGATAACGAGCGACACTGGCACGGTGATGATAAACGGATCGGGGAAAATGACGCTCAACGCTACGCTTCTGTGTAACGGCGAAGACATCAGTGACACTGTTGGCAACAGTGCATGGTTATGGTGGCGAAAGTCGGCCGACGCTGAAGACGATGCTGTATGGAATAAGCTGCATGAGAGCGTGGGGCGCTCGTGTCTTATCACACGTGATGATGTGGACAGACAGGCGCAATTCGGGTGTCGTGTGTACATATCAGACTCAAAGACTATTAATAGTAAATAATATAACTTTAATTCAAAAATAAGATTATGGCAAAAGTATTGGCTAATGGTCAGATTACTATCGTTGACCTCAATGACGGCAAGGCCGTTCAGTGTTTCACTCAGTGCTCTAAGGGCGAGACTCAGATTTATACTCCCGACACGGGTGTGTACACTCCGAACTATTCGGCAAGTACGCCTAACGTTATCACAGCCCGTGTCTACGTGACGGGCAGTGCTACAGACCAGGCTCCGACCTCGGCTTGTACGGGATGGTCGTGGAAGGTGGATGGTACGGCAGCAACCCCGGTAAGCGGCAAGTCGTATCAGCTTAGCCTCACAAGCAACATCGCCAAGAACGGCAGCGTGAAGAACATCGAATGGTCGTGCAAATACACTGACCCAGAGACTAAGGCTACGACTACGTGCATCGGCTACAAGACGATTTCGCTGGCGAAGAGTGGCGGTGCGCTCCAGACTGTGCAGATTGAGACTCCCGACGGCAACACGTTCGACTCGACCAACAACACGAAGCAGCTGCGTGCCGTGGCGAAGTTCTTCCGTGGCAACGTGCAGGACACTTCTCTGACTTCTATGACTTGGGAGGTGCTGAATATCAGTGCCGGCACATGGAGTGCTGTGGCTTCGGGCAGCGTGAGCACTTCGGGTGGCGTGAGCACTCTGAACGTGAGTGCCAATGACGTGCTTAACTTCCAGACCTTCCGCTGTACTGTCAAGGATGATGGTGATACCGCCAGCGCTATCGTCACGTTCTTCGATGCGAGCGACCCATACGTTGTGGAGGTGTACTCGCTGACGGGCGACAAGATTGTGAACGGTGCCCAGTCTACCGAGCTTTTCGCCCGTGTGTGGAAAGACGGCAAGGTGGTGGAGGATGGTGCTACGGTGAAGGCTGACAGCGACCATGCTTCAAACTTCACGTACAAGTGGACGAAGTACAATGCCAGCGGTGTTGCTACCAACTGGAACGGTACGTCAAGTCCAGTAAGTGCTTCGACCAAGCCTTACGTCACCGTGGCTAACGCTGACGTGAGCGGCAGAGGTACATTTACTTGTGAGGTGTCTAAATAAGGGCACCTCACCCTTATTTTTTCTGTAAACTAAAAGATGAAAGTGTATGGCAACATTATTGGCGAGGGGTCAGATAACGATAGCGGCGATAAGGGATGGTAAGGACGGGGCTGACGGCAAACCGGGCAAGGATGGGGCTCAAGGCCCGCAGGGTGAGAAGGGCGAGAAGGGTGACACTGGCTTCAGTTTCGCTAATGGCAAGTCGATGTTCAAAGATTTGCTGTTTGATGAAGGGTATAATGGTTGTAGAGTTTACAACAATCTTAATAACGGCAACGTAAAGTTAAGCATCATTTCTAAATCGTCAGACAATCCTTATAGTATCGCTAAGAAAGAGCTTAAAATAGAGACTACGGGGGCTGCTACGCCTGGTCATGGCGGTGTAGTGCAGACAATAATGTCACGGGCGAACGCTGTGTTCGTACGCCGTGTTATTGCAAAAATTCCTAAAGGTTACACATTGGATAATGAACAAAACTCAATGGGTACTGGTAGAATGTGGAAATGGTTGACCCCTAAAGTTGGCACTGGTGTCTTTACAGAATACATGTATATGTATCAGTGTGGTGCGAGTGGGTCTTTTTCCTCTGGAGGTTTTATGTATCTGTATGGTGGTGCAACTGCCACCGCCGACAAACCAGTGGTGTGGTATATAGCATCATGTGAGACTTATGATATGACTGCTGGCAGCTCTGCACAGATAAAGTCTACTGAGGTGATGTATGCTACATCTACTTCGGGCACTTCTGCTCCAACGAGTGGTTGGCAGAAGAATATCCCTACTGTTGCATCGGGTTCGTTCTTGTGGTCAAGGTTTACGGTTACATATATGGATGGCAGTAATGCTGTGTCATATAACGTGAGCAAGATGGGTGACCGTGGCACACCTGGCAAGGATGCAGTGTCGGCTTCGTTCTCGCCTGCTGCTCTGACTTTCTCGGCTAAGACTGAGGGCAACGGCAATGCTACGGCTGACACGACGAGTGGCAACATTGCGACTATCACGATGCTTGAGGGCAGCAGTAAGGTGACGGGTACTTACTCTATCACTTCGACTGTGGGTTGCACGGCTACAATATCGGGCAGCACTGTGACGGTGAAGAACGTGGCTCATGACACTATTGACGGCAGGGCTATCAGCAGGACTTCAGCAAACGTGACGGTGAAGTGCGTGTATAACGGCAAGACGTGCTATGTGGACCTGCCTATTAGCGTGAGCGTGAGCGCTGTGTGGGGTGGCTTGGTGACTTCGCAAAAGGGCCTGGAGTCGAAGTACACTGAGATAAGCAACAAGTACAACGCCCTGCCGCTGAAGACGCAGGACGAACTGACGCAGTATACTTCGACCATCAAGCAGAGCGCAAGAAATATATCCCTAAAAGTAGGCGAGACCGTAGTGGGCAGGCACAATCTGCTTACGGGCAGCGCATTCGAGAAGAAAACCGATTACTGGCAAGGCAACGATGCGTATACGCCCTATATCTCTGTGCTTAACAACTATAAGGGTTATAATTCAGCTGTGATAGAAGGTAAAAGCGGAACTAATCGTGGTGTTGACTTTATTCTTGTTAAAGTAAACGCAGCGAGAAAGAATGTCGTTAGTGCAATGCTAAAATGCAGCGGAACGGTAAGCGATAGAGAATTTTATGCGTACATCTTACAACGCGATGGCAGTATGGCCGACTTAAACAAGAACCTTTCTATACCGTTATCGGCAGCTAAGAACATGATAGCTAACGAATGGATGCTTGCTGCCGAGACATTGACCCTTGACGCTAACACAGCGTACATAGATTGCGTTTTCCTCTATTACGGCACAAAGACAGCCTATATAGCCTGTCCACAGATAGCCGAAGGCGAGGAATATGCGGGATACACACTCTCGGAACAAGACAGAGGGTACATAGGCGGAAACTTGTTAATCAACACCGATACCCTTGTTAAGCCAGACACCTTATCTATATACAACTCTGACCCTCTTGTTGTAGACAGTACGCATACATCCTTGGTGCAAGAAGGTAATGCGAACAAGTATGGCAGCTATGCTACATTGTATACCGACGCGACATCTGCCGAAGTAAACACAATACGGTGGAACTTGAAGGGAATGAACCTGATTAAACAGGGACAGATGTATATGTTGTCGTTTGTTGCTAAGGGTACGGGCAAGGTCTGTGCATTTCTTTATAATGACGGTACACCTCTTGTATCTACTGAGGCAAGCGGATTTACATCGAGCAATCAAAGTGCTGATGGAAATGCGTTAATAACGTTAACATCATCCTGGCAGCGATATTTTGTTTTTTGGCGCATTGTGGGTGATAAGTTGCCTATATACGTTTTGTTCCGTGCGATGAAGGGCAGTAAGTTGTATCTATCGCAGCCTAAGTTAGAGTATGGAGCTACCGTGACTGAATACCGAGCCGAGAAAACTGGCTACGTTGAAGACAAGTCGATTGCTGGCAGTCTGCTCGATGCTGGCATTGACATAACAAGCCGACAGATAATGCTGACCGCTGATAAAACATTGTTTCGAACTACCAAAGGTACTAAGATAGCTGTGTTCGACGAGAGCGGTATCAACGCACAACTTGTTAGGGCGCAGCGCCTACAAACCAAAGGTAAGAACGGAGCAGAGGTGCAAATTGAGAACGGCATGGTGCAAATCTTCGGCGCAGCTGGTGTGGCTAATATCCGTTTCGGCCTTGATGATAATGGATATGCCACACTTGGGTATTACGACAACCACGGCAACCTGCTGTACGACCTTGGTCCGAAGGGAATTGTTAAACTTGACGTGTCAGACTCTACCATGACCCGTACCGCCTTTATCAATCTTGACGCGGCTGGACTTGTATCTCCTTACACGGAGAAGAAGGATGGCTATCTGTGGATAACAGCCGATAATAACAACAAGTTCTTTGGCTTGCAGGCTAAGCCTAACGTCTATGTTAGAGTAAACCTTGGCGTATCGAAGAGTGTGGAGCTGTATCTGTATCGTGCTCCACGTTTAAATGGAGAGATAATGGCAGATGAGAAGTATGGCATGACTAAGACTCAGACGGAGAAGGCGGACGGGTGCTACTTTACAAGTAGTCAGATACAGAAAGTTGGCAGTAATTTTACCAATCTCGCCAAAGGCACTTATCTCCCATGGGATGCTAAGACTCAAGACAACACTAAATTAAGGCCAATTGGTGTTAAGTCGGTGCCTAAGTTGTCGGTTGGCGGTTTTATGACGCTTGGTACATCAGCTTTAGCAAGTACGTCGCAGCTAAAGGTTCTTAGCACTGTGTATGGTGGCGGTGTGTATGTGTTCCCTGATAATGGATTCGGAAATGTGGAAATAGATTAAAAAGTTGGACTTTATAAAACAAATAAACTATGGCAGAAAAAACAGAGAAAAGGATTAAGGTGCTGCTTACACCGGCTGGCTCGGAATGGGTGGCGGATAAGGAGTACAAGAGACTTGACTACATCTCGGACGGTAAGGCGGTATGGGTGTGTATCAAGGTGGACGCTGTTACGGGTGTGAACGTGGGGCATGCTCTTACGGAGACCGCATGGTGGAACAAGTGTATCGACCTTAGCGAGGCGGAGAATCTTGCGGCTGCTGCGACGGCTGCTGCCAACGCTGCTGCGACTACCGCCAACAATGCGGCTCAGGCGGCAGAGGATGCCAAGACGGAGGCGGAGGCGGCTGTCTCCGAGGCAAACAAGGCTACGGAAGCTGCCAATACCGCTACATCGGCGGCACAGGTTGCCACTTCTGCGGCAAACGACGCTACCGCTGCTGCCGAGAAGGTGAACGCTGTGCTTGGCGACGACAACGTACTGAAGGTGACGGACAGAAATGGAGTCGAGAAATCGTTGGAGCTGATGTCGCAGGCTGCGGCAACAGAGATGGCGAAGCAGGTGAAGCAGAACACTGCGGATATAGCCGAACTGAAGGAGGGTGTGAAGGACTATTATGTAGGTGAGAACGACGAGGTGACGGGCGACCCTCGCTTCAAGAACTGCAAGGGCAACAAGGAGTTCTTGGGCGAATGGCATCCGTTCCTCATCGACCATACCGACAACACTGGCGAGGCTACACACCCTGTAGGTCAGTTGATGGATAATAATCATTTCCGCTTTGTGTCGGGTGCGTTTGCTCCTACCGTTGGTATCACAGAGGAAATGCGTGCTGCGTGTGATGTACAACTCTATACCGATGCCGAGCACACCACCCCATTGACACTGAAAAATGGAGTTGTCGTTACTGATAAGACCGGTGCACATCCTTACGATGCTACTGAGGTGTACAACTCGCTTGGTTTGGTAGACTTGTACGACGGCGAGGGTAACAAGGTGCGTCAGTTGTTGCCTTGGGAGACTACCGAAACTAAGTATTCGGTGATGATTGGTCGCTACGATACTCTCTACCCAGTAGACCGTCAGACTGGCGAGAGCGGCAAGGTATTGTCGGGTATATTCAAGCGTCAGGTGCGCTATGACGGCATTGACTCGGGTAAATATCCACTGTTGGGCACGGCTCTGGCTCCATGCCCAGTGACAACTGTAGGCAACAAGACTCGCAACTTCTTCTATGCCTATGCGGTGGGAGATAGTAACACTACTAACGGACCAAGCGGAGCTGGCGAAAGTATGTGCTCGATGTACGTAAACGATGGCAGAACATATCCTCGTATATCGGATATGACTCAGGTGAGCAACATGCAAAAGGCACGAGCCAACAATGCTGATGTCAATGCGTCACTGCCCTTTGCCGAGGGTGGTTATCATGGTGTCAACACCTTTATACTGTGTATGGAACTGCTGTATGGCACAAAGTACTTGCACAACAATAATCTGTTCGGTTCGGGCATATCAAGCAATGACGCTTGCAACTCGGAGAATACATGGCTCGGCAATGGCGGTGTGCGATGCAAGGAACAGGGAACGTCAGAATGGACATATCGCAGATTTGGCGATAGCACACCGTTTGGACATAACGAAAAGTTGGAAAAGAATAACTTTTCATGGTTCGTGAATTATTATCGCCCAAAGGAGCAGTGCATGGAGAGCCAGATGGCAGCATCGTGGGCAGCAGAGTTTGGAATTGCTGAGAACACCGAGTATGAGGCGTATGGCGCAACTTACAGATATAAGAATATAACGGGCGTAAAGGGCTTGAATGACGGTGTAATGAACTGTAAGGTGTATCGTAAGAAGATTGGCACTTGTAAGGGATACAAAGACGCTAACACACTTGCTACATACGATCTTGAGCTAAGTCTTAGAATGAGCCTCATGCACGGTATGAACGTCAGTGGTGATGTCTTCGCCTATTGGGGCGGTGGTTGTGAGATGGTGGGCACTAACAAGGTACAAACCGATGGCAACTACAACACCGAGCAGTTGACGAAGAACTATATAGACTTCTATCTCGAGCCCAACCAGTCGAAGTGGGTGAATGAGTCTGGTGTTAGCAAGAACAATCTTGGCACATTCGGCTTCGAGGCGGTGTATGGTAAGATAGGTACTTTCGGCCCCCCTATTCTGTCGGATGGTTATTGTAAGAATAGACTTGGACATACTCCGTACAAGATTGCCGATGGAGGAAATATCAGTAGTTGGCAATGCTTCTACTCGTGGGCATTTCCATATTGGAGTTCTACTCTCAACCAGCGCGTGCGCATAGCCGTCCGTTTGCGTGGCTATGCGGACTATTCGTACTGTTCCGCGCGGTCTCTCGCTGCTAACTACTCGGCTGCGGCTACGCACGTGTATTATGGCGGTTCTGCCCAGTGTCGCATCGTGCAATAGGCGCAGCCGGGTGCAACCCAGTGCAACGTTGGGCACCCGGTGCAACCGGGGCCCTCTTGCTAAGGGAAAAGTGAAGAGGGAAGATTGAAAAATCCAAATGTTAAAAGAAATTATAGAAAATGGAGAAAGACCAGAAGATATTTCCTCAAAACCAGGACAAGCTCGGCATGAGGGCCGAAGCCTCTGAAGCCTGCATGAGAGGTGATGCCATCCTTATAGAGGATGGCTAAAGAGGTTGGTGTTCCCGAGCCGTCCGTTTGCGTGGCAATGCGAACAATTCGAAATGTTCCGCGCGGTATCTCAATGCTAACAACTCGGCTGCGGATACGAACGTGAATAATGGCGGTTCTGCCCAACGTCGGGCATCATAAAAGATGCAGAACTAATAACACGGGAGCACCACTCTCGCTCAGGAGAAGCAGAGAATATCAAAGACAAGGGATGTGAGCGTAGCACGATGACTGTACGTGATGCAGCGGACGTGACCGAGAGACATCCTGACGGACAGACAGTTCCGTCAACTTTTTAGCCCGACACTGATTATTAACAGCGGAGCAATCCGCACAAAACATATTATTAACGTGCATAGACCCAACTACATACCCTTCGTTGCTGACGACTTCAAGAGAGCCGTTGAAAGTGCTGCTAAGGGCAGAAAGAAACGTCCTGAAGTAAAGGAGGCATTGAAGGATGTAGACGGGCTATGCGCAAGTATTAAACAACGTCTCAAAGATGGAAGTTGGCGTAAAGACATCGAGTATCGTAAACTGACCAAGGTGAACAACAACAAGAAGGTGAGGCATATAGACGCTCCTTCGTTCAGAACTTTAGTTTACGAACATTTGCTAAAGAACAAACTGGAGCCGATATATCTTAGGCGCGACCCGCTGGTGTCGCTCAACTGCAAAGAAGGTTGCGGCATAACTCCGTCGGCTAAGCATAAGGAACTGAAAAGCAACTATGTGTTGCCAAGAGTGAAGCACCTGTTTTACGATCTGCGCGAAATGAACTGGATTGTGACAGCCGACCAACGACAATGCTATATGCACGTGAAGCCGAGCGTGTTCCGTAAGGAGCTGAAATATCTTATTGGCGGCAAGTGGCTGATAGACTTTGCCGTAGAGCTGTGCTTTGTTGACGGACAGCTGCCAGTAGGCACACCGACGAGTCCGCTTGCTCATCATATACTGATGCTGCGCTTTCATGAATGGCTATGTCAAAACACCGAATGGCGTTTGTGCTATGCCGACAACTGCATGGTGGCTTGCCGAACAAGGGAGGAAGCGCAACGGATGAAGTGGAGGATAAGACAGTATTGGTGGTATGAGCTGAAGATGAGGGCGAAGCGTGGCGACACAAGGGTAATGAATATCAACGACAAACGAGGTGTTGACTTCTGCGGCTACAGAGTAATACGCAATGCTGGCAAGCACGTTGCCGACACGAACAAAGGCTATTGCCTTATACGCAAAGACACGTTGCTAAGGGCGAGAAAATGCGACAGCAATGAGTCGTGGGGCAGTTACTTCGGGCTGATGCGACATACTGACGGATTCGGAGAGATGGTAAAAATTGAGAGAGAAATGAAGCTACGAGAACTGACAAATAAGATTCGCATAGACCGCAAAATGGACGCTCCGAATATCAAGCCACTGGAGTTGGCGCGTAGCGGACAGACATTCACTGTCTTTGACTACGAGATACGCAAGAGCGAGAAATCGGGCGACCCCAACTGGATAAAGATGCTGATAGGTATGCCAGAAGTGACCGACGACGGAGAACTGACGGGCAAGACTGTAGCAAGGGAGGTGCACGGTGGCATGATGGGCATTGTGGCGTGGATGGTGAAAGCCGAGAAGGAATACGGCAAGAAGAATCTGTTGCCTCTTGAGGATGTTCGTATCGTGGACGAATGCGGATATATATTTGAAGGCTCGACAAATCAGATGGAGTACATTGAAAAGTAAAAAGGTAAAAGAGTAAAAAGGTAAAAAATCTTAAAAATTAAAGATTATGGAGAAATATTATTTTAATGAGGCACAGCCTCGCGTGACAGTTGGGGATGGTGTTGTGCTGTTGCTTATCAACGGTCAGGAGAAGACGCAAATAGAACGTCCGGAAACTTTTAGTTCTGACTTGAAAGATATGTGGGCTGTGGTGGAACGTAAGGTGTGGGTGTATGACGGTGTGCGCCTGGAGACGGGCGGCATGACTTCGGAGGCTGCGCTTACTGCTGCGGCACAGAAGATGGTGCTTGCGGAGATAGAGAAGCACGACACATCATCTGCCGTTAACGGCTTTATCCTCAACGGACAGCGCGTGTGGCTGGACAAGGCTACTCGTGTAGGTCTGATGAACTCTACTTCGATAGCTAAGGCGATGGGACAGCCTACTACTACGCTGTGGCTTGGCGATGCGAAGTTGGTGGTGGAGTGCGACAAGGCGATACAGTTGCTGTCGGCGCTGGAGATGTATGCCCTGAAGTGTTTTAATGTGACGGCTGCGCACAAGAAGGCGGTAGCGGAAATGAGCACTGTTGAGGAGGTGCTTGGGTATGACTATACCGCAGGCTATCCCAAGATGTTGGAAATGAGAATTTAAGTGAAAAACGAAAAGGGAAAAGTGAAAAATCCGATAGTTAAGAGAGCACATGGATTTTTCACTCTTCACTTTTAACTTTTAACTTCAAGAATATGGTAGTATTGAGTTTTATTGCGGCATTGCTGATGTATGCTATGCTGTGTTTAGTGATAGATAATAAAAAGGAGACACCTGAGATGATGAGCAGTATCTACTACATGCTTGGCAATAGAGGTTGGGTGTTTCAGTTGGTGATGATACTGTTCGGCATGCTGATGATGATATGCTTGCTCGACAGCGGATTGGGTGAGCAATGCCTGGCGTTCCTCGCTTGTGCCGGACTGATGTTCGTGGGAGCTGCGCCAAGGTTTCTGGAGCAAGGCGAGAGAGCGGTGCATAAAGGTGCTGCTATCGTGTCGGCTGTGGCGAGCGTAGGCTGGTGCTTGACGGTGGACTGGAGAATGGCGCTTGCCTTCTTGACTTGGTACGGCGTGTATTTTGTAGGTATAAACAAGGACAGCAAGCCTTGGTTAACGGCTGAGTTTACGGCGATATTGTTGGTTATGGTGACGTATTGGTGTAATGTATTTGTGTAACATGTAAAAAATAGAGATTATGGCATATATAGATACTATAGATGTGCTGAGCTTGCCCACAACGGACAAGGTGCAGACGGGTGACACGTTGCTCTTGATACGCCCTAAAGCGGATGGCACACAAGAATGCTATCGTGTCGAGGGTAAGGACTTCAGAGGCGAGGACGCTTATGACGTGGCCAAGGCGGGAGGATATACTGGCACGAGAGGCGAATGGGAGGAGCAGATAAGGCGTGTAAGCAAAGTGGATATTGGATTTGAATCCGATAATGGCGAACTTGTTATTAGTTATTAAAACAGATCGATATGAAAAAGATAGTAAGAGGTAACGATTTTACGATGAGAGTGCCGGTAAGGAAGATTGTGGGCGGAGAGGCGGAGAAGTTCCCCTTGCCTGCTTGCGAGGAGGTGGAGGTGAACCTTGTCAATGCTTTCCGCCGTAGAAGAATGGCGCATACGATAGGCGTGGAGGACGACTCGCTGCTTGAGGTGAGGGTGCAAAGCTCGGAGATGGCTCTGGGTGCGTATGCCCTTGAGGTGAAGGGCAAGCTGTTCGGCTGTTCGTGGCGAAGCAACGAATATGAGCAGATAATGCTTGTTGACAACAATGCCCAGGGTGACACGGTGTTTGAGCCACAGGAGGGAGAGGACTCGGTGGAAATGGACACGGCTGTCGTGGTGCTGCCTCCTACCGTAGAACTTGGCAACCTGATAACGGGGGCACACGAGGCTATCGAGAAGGCGAATGCGGCTACGGACAGAGCCAACGCTTCGGCAGACAAGGCTGACAAGGCTGCTGCGGATGCTAAGAGCACGGCTGATACTGCAGCTGCCGAAGCGAAGGCTACAGCTGACGCTGCTGCTGCGGAAGCTAAGAAAACGGCTAACGACGCTGCCGAACTGGCTGTGACTATTGCCAATAATGCCGCAAGCAAGGCTGAACAGAGAACGACTGTTGCCATAGGCGAAATGACTAAGCAGACGGACTCTACGCTTGCTGATGTTAAGCAACAGACAACAGACGCTATTGCTGATGTTACGCAACAGACAACAGACGCTATTGCTGACGTTACGCAACAGACAACGGACGCTATTGCTGACGTAAAACAGCAGACGACGGATGCTATTGCGAAGAACGACAAGGCAACGGCTGATGCTGTGGCTAAGACGAATAAGGCAACGACCGATGCTGTGGCTAAAGCTGACAAGGCTACGGCTGACGCTGTAAAGGCTAAAGCGGATGCGGACACGGCTGCGGACAGGGCAAACAAGGCTGCAGAGAGATGCGAGAGCGTGAGCGTAGATTTTGATGTGGAAAGAGGAGAATTGGTGATTGTAAGCGAATAGTGAAAAGGAAAAAATCCAATAGCTTTTAAGAGTAAAAAAGTAAAAGGGTAAAAAAGTAAAAGGGTTTTATTATGAAAGCAAGTGACATTTTGATTGACAAACTGAAGCAGTTTGAGGGGTATCGGGCTAAGGCGTACCGATGCCCTGCTGGAGTGTGGACGTGTGGGTATGGGCATACTAAGGGCGTTACGGCTCGCACGGCGTGCGACAAAGCGAAGGCTCTTGCATGGCTAAGGTCTGACCTTGCGCCTATCGAGAGTTTTCTTTCTGCCATTCCAGAGGTGGCGAAGACGCAAGGACGCTTTGACGCATGTGCTGACTTCTGCTTTAATCTTGGTACGGGTGCGTTCCGTGGGTCTACGCTCTTTAAACTGATACAGAAGAAGGCTTCGGTGGCTGCTATCCAGGCGGAGTTCTTGAAGTGGATTTACGCAGGTGGCAGACCGATGGAAGGACTGAAAATGAGAAGACGATGGGAAGCCGCCCGTTGGGCGGAGTAAAGAGTGAAGAATTTAAGTGAAAAACGAAGAGTGAAGAGTGAAGAATCCAATAGTTATGTAAAAGTGAAGAGTGAAGAACGAAGAGTGAAGAATCCAATAGTTAAAAGAGCGCAAAATCCTCGCAAGAAGCAAAAGCACATGGATTTTTCACTCTTCACTTTTCACTCTTCACTTTTCACTTTTCACTTAACCTCGCTCTTCACTTTAAAAATCCAATAGTTATGGAGAATGTTATTACGAAGATTGTGAATAAGGTGGGTAGCGATAAGGTGATGCACGTTGAGACGTGTGCGCTTATAGCTGTTGTGGCGAAACGATGCTCGGGCAGTGTGGCGATAGGTGCTGCTGTTGCCTTGGGTGTAGGACTGCTTAAGGAGCTGTATGATGTGGCTACGGGAGAGGAGTTTGACATGAAGGACGTGGCGGCAGATGCTGTGGGAGCGGTAATTGGAGCAAGCATTTAAAGGTAAAAAAATAAAAGAGTAAAAGAGTAAAAGAGTAAAAAGAAGGCTGCTGTCCTCACGGATAGCAGCCTTTAAGTTTTTAACATTTTAAATACTTTACAGAATATGTATTATTCTAATAAAATACTTTTGCAAAGGTACAACAAAAAGGCGAGACTACAAAAGTGGTTCGCCTTTTTGTTTCGCTCTTGTTGCTTATTCGCCAGGTACAGTGAAGTCTATCCACTTCAAGTTTGGGAAGTATTGCTTATAGTTGTCTTTGGTGATGTCCTGCTCCCAGTCGGTGCCGTCCATATACTCTATGCAGATACTGACGGGCAAGGCGTGCACCTTCTCCACTCCGATGTAGGTTGCGTTAGCCACACGCTTATACTTCTTATTCGTGTCGAAAGGACCGGTTGCCGACACCTTGCGTAACTGAAGGTTGGGTGTCATGCCTACTGACACGTCGCCCACCTCGTTTACGGCACACCACTCCACCTTGACGTACTTCACCTTCTTCTCTCCGTCGCACGTAAACCCGATGTGCAGTGCTTTGGAAGTGTAGAGGATGGTAGGTTTCAACTTAAAGGTTGAGAACACCACTTGTGCATTTGCTGTATGGGCAACGAGCATCATTACCAACAGCATCATCATTCTAAAGATTTTCTTCATACTTTTATATTTTTATACGTTAGTACTTTCGTAGATTAATATTTTTTATCCCCATTCTCACTATGTCCGTTAAAAACAGACAGGCAAGACCTATCGTTCCGACCGTCACAGTCATCCCTATGCAAACACCGAGGTGCAGCAGACTCGCACCACCTTCAAGAAGAAGTCGCAGTTTGCCGCTTCTTGGTGGAAGCAGAACCTCCCGTCCGACAAGTCGGCGAAGGGCACGGAGGCTTACCTCGCCGTGATGAAGGCGTACAAGGCGCAGCACAAGATTGGCAACCCCTACAGCTACATGCGCTCCCTCGTGACCGACGACCTCAAGGTGATGCTCGCTGGCAACGACATCACGGGTGGCGTGAAGCCCGGCGGCTCCACCACTGAGGGTGGCGGCAGCGGCACAACCGGTGGCGAGCTTGACGGATAATCCGTAGCTTCGCTAAGGCTATCATTTCCCACGGTGAGCACACGAGGCTTTCCGTGGAATTTTTCTTGATTACATCTTATTCTGCCTCTACCGTTGTGCTTATCTTTGCACCACACGAGGGGCAAATTGTTTGCATTTTAATTTTGTTAGGCAATACTCGTTGCTGCCACTGGTCTTCTTCTGGGAACAATTCGGTTATCTTTACGCCTAATGCGTCGGCTATCTCATAGAGGTTGCTCAACGACGGATTGCCGTTGATGCGCGAACTAAGCGACGGAGCCGCAATCGACCGTGTGTTGTTGTCTTTGTCTGTTCGTGTGATTTTTGCAGCGAGTTCATTAAGGGTGACACCCTTTTGCTGCATTATTTCTGCGATACGCAGATTATTTTTTTTGTTTGCTTGTGCCATGTTCTTTAACATCAATAGAATCTATGCAAAGTTACATTAAAATATAATCGTTTGCAAATATTTTAGAATAGATTTTAATACGAATAGTATATTTCCTAATTTTTGTTTGGTTAATTTAGATTATTTCCTTATCTTTGCAGCGCAATTCTTTATTAAGGGTGCATTAAATTAGTAAACAATATTAAAAAATGTATGGAGAAATACGAGTTGTCCGCAGCGAAACAAAATGCCGTAAGGAATATTTTGTATGATAAGATTTCCTTGGACCGTAGCTGCCTTACTGATGTCGAGCGTACCCATCTGCTCCTTGCGTCTTGTGCCTATACCGTTGACCCGAAATCTTTGATTCCTTCAAAACGTTTACATGGCATTATGGACGTTTTGCACTTTAACGGCCATCGTTTCCGTGCTCATCGTATGCGCTATTTTTACGAGCTGATAAAGAGCATTGCCGCTGAAGGCAAAACTATTTATCCGGAACGATTGCAAACGCTTGAAGTTGCAGAACTTGTCAAAAAAGGCTTAAACGAAGACCCGAGCGTGCATGCTATTTCCGACGAGATAAACGAGTATAAGAGCCAGGTTGATATAATGAAGAAAAGATATTCAGACTTGGTTGAAGAGCTGATAGAAGTACAACGCAAGGAATCTGACGAATACTTTGCAAACAAGAAACCTTATGTACAAAGACATGACCGTAGATTTGACTTTGAAGCGAGAAACCAGCCTTACACGAATGAGGAGTTTATAGAAAAGCTCCGTGCGGTGTATGGCGATGATTTTGATTATTCAGAGGTAAATTATGTGAATAATAGAACTGTAATAAAGCTTAGATGCAACAAACATGGTGATGTGTTTGAACGCTTACCATTGAATCTGTTGAAAGGATGGGGATGCCCTTTTTGCAATAAAGAGCAAGGCAAGACGTGGGCAAATACGGTAGCTTGCACATACGACCCGCAGCTACGCAGTGTGCGTTGGACTACAAAACGTTTTATTGCGGAGTCGAAAGCTCGTTTTGGCGATGATGTCTTTGATTATTCGCAATGCGTTTATGAGAACAACGACACCCCCGTTACTCTTATACACAAACAAAGCGGAAATGTTTTTTCGGTCTTGCCCTATGAACATTTGCGACATGATGAATATTACAATGGAGAGCGCCGCTATTATCAAGGCACTACGGATGCAGAAAAAATCCACTTCATCGTTAAACGTATTCGGGAGAACGTAAACAATAAAGTTTATGTACCGATGCAGCATATCGAAGATTCGCGAAAAACCATCAAGTGTATATGCCCTGTTCACGGTATATTTTATACCAATCTGACGCGTATCTATAATGGTGTGTGCTGTCCTGAATGTCAAAAGCCGGCAGGCGAAAGTATTGGAGAGCGTAATGTCCGCAAATATCTTACGAGCAAAGGAATAGTATTTTTGCAGGAATACCGTATTGAGGATAACAAATATTTTGAGAATAATGCGCGTGTCGATTTTTATCTGCCCGAACATAATATTTTTATAGAGTTCCAAGGCGAGCAGCATTATGGTATAGGCAATGAGGAGGTGTCGCATGGACGAAAGACATTCAAAGAGCAAAAGAAACGTGACGATAGTTTGCGAAAATACGCTTTCGACAAACGTATTGAACTAATCGAAGTTCCGTTCTTTTTTCGTAATCACGTTAAGGATTATTTGGATAGGTATTTTGTTGTCTGACAGCATGAGGTAGGGCAGAACCTTCTACCCTACCCCATTCTTCTCCTCGGCATACCGCGGAATATTGGTAACGAGAAACGCGGTGGCGCAGTTGGGACATACCAACACCTTGTGTGCGTCTTGAGGTGTCTGTGCGAACAGCGGACCCAAGCGTTCGCGCTCGGCATACTCCTTCAGCTTCTCAAAGCTCACCTTCGGCTCTTCGATGATTGTGCCGTCGGGAGCCATGCGATAGAAGAAGTCGCGAGGGTCAACGTCTATTGCCCAGGCTATCTTGTAGAGGGTGGAGAGCGTAGGGTTGCCCGATGTCATTTGCGACACGGCAGCCTTGGTCACGCCCAGGCGTTCTGCCACTTGCTGAGTGGTGAACCCCTTGCGATGAACGGTCTCCATAATGTTCAGTTCCGTAACGGGAGCGTATGGCTGTACCACCTTGCGCCCGTCTTTCTTTATCTCGATGTCTACCATATATATTGTGTTTTGTGTTGTTTATAACGCAAAGTTAAGGTATTTTGTTTTTATGCGCAGGACATTGTGCGTATTTCGTTTGTTCCGTGTAAGTTTAGTCTATTGACATGGCGTTTTTAGTATAGATTGATGTTGTTTTAACATACTAAAAATGAGCGTTTTAATGTGTTTAATCCCCAAAATAACCGTTGTAATTTGGGTTTCCTCAAAAGTGGCAGAATGATAGCTGCTACCCTAAAACCTATGTAAATTTTTAAGGATTAGAGCAAAGGTGTTGATTTGAACGGCTCAACATCACGATGCAGGGCCCACCGCGCTGTAACCCCTTGGTTTAGTGTCGGTTAGTCAAATCTTACCATATATTCGGACGCACAGCTCAGGGCGTGAGGCATACCAGACGGGGCGAGGGTGCGGCGGTTGGGTGGGCGGTGGTGTGGTTTCGTAATGATGAAGAAAAAAAATAAGACAATACGAATAAAAGTACTAAAATATTTTGTTAGTACAAATAAAAGTACTACCTTTGCAGTGTTCAAATAAAATAAATATAAATATGAAACAATTAAGATTAACAGAGGTAGAACGCGAGCTAATAGAGGCAGGGCGCAACTACAAAAGGAGTTACCCGAACGGCGCAACGGAATTGCGCTACTATGTCGAGAGGCTTTTTACTGAATGGCTGGACGAGTAACACGAAAAAAAAGAGGGTGCCCACTTCGGCACCCTCCCAGAAAGAAAATATAACTTTTAATATATACTATTATGGCAATAATGATTTTGAAACAGACACAGGCGGAGACAATGAAAGCGCAGCTTTCAGATCTTTTAATCTCTATATCTTGGGCAGACTTGGCGAAACGTTATTTTAACCGCTCCGGCTCTTGGCTTTATCATAAGTTGGACGGCATCGACGGAAACAAAAAGCCTACAGCATTTACAGAGGAGGAACGCGAACAGTTGCGCGGCGCTCTCGTTGACTTGAGCGACAGAATACGCCGAGCAGCCGACCGCATACAATAAAGCCCCGGCTTTGTATATTTAGCCGTATTTGAACACAAGCCGCCGCAGGGCTGCGGCGCATCATTCCCGACAAGGTTTGCACCCTGTCGGGATTTTTTTTACTGCTTTGCTCCTTCTTCACGCTCAAGACGCTCGACGATGGCGCGGAGCTGCTGCACGGTGTCGGCTGTGTAGATCTCACAGCCTACACGCACAACACCCACCAGGCCACCACCGCCACCGCCTGAACGCTGCGCCCTGGCTTGCTTCAGTTCCTCCACAACGGAAGGAGGGGCGAGCAGCTGCCACGGCTCTACCTCTAAGGCGGCGGCGATGCGCTCTAAGGTGGGGAACGAGGGGCGCGAGATAGAAGCAGAAACACTGGCTTGAGAAACCCCCATTTTGTTTGCAATTTCTTGTTGTGTGATTCCCTTTTGGGATAACATTTCTTTTATATATGATTGCATAAGATTATATTTATATTTTGATAGTACAAAGATACATATATATATATAATATAAGGATATTCTAATACTAATATATGTTAATTATATGGATTTTCTTATATTTTATTTTGTGATATAGGGTTTTCTTTATATCTTTGCAAGCGTAAACAAGAAACAAAACAAATAAATACAAGATTATGACAAAAGAAATAACAATCGTTTTTGCAGATGATAATCTGAAGAACAAGCAAACAAGAATCGCCGCCAATTTCGGCGCGGTAGTCTTTGAATCTGTTAGCGTGACAATCGAGCGCGAGGGATACGACAAAGAATTTTTGGACTTTGTTTTGTACTGTGACGACCTCCGCGGAGGATTCAGCAACGGCAAAACATTTATTAATATTCCAGATACTAAAATTGTTAGTATTAGTATTAACGAGAAATAAATACTAAGATTATGACAAACCACAACCCCATAATAACAAACGCCCTCCCCTCTTGGGTATTCATTCAGCGCACAACATCGGGCGACTATCGCCACGAAATCCGCCGCGTTCCTTCGGGCTTCATGCTCTTTCTGAACGTGTGCGAGGCGACGGGCGGCGGCTTTTCAACATCCGCCGTATATCCTACATATTACGCAGCCCTCGAAGCTCTGGGACTCTTCCGCCCTACTGCTAAGCTTGCGGAGCGCATCAACGGAGCAGGAAGCCCTGAAAATTATTAATAATAATAAAATACAAACAGCATGGATTTTAACGAACTTACAACGATTTCGGGGGCGGTTGTCTTCATCAAACGCCCCGCCCCCTGGAACTGGCAAGCAATAGACGATAAGGGCGTAATTTGCGCCGCTCCTACAAAAAGAGAGTGCCAGTTGACAGTTAGATGTTTGCGCAAGTATGGCCGCTATTCTACCACCTTGCTAAATTCAATGCGTAAAGGCTTCCCGCAATGAGGACACACAAGGCGCACGCCTTGCCCCGCCCCTTGCGGTGTGCTGGCTGCGACTTCTTCAGGGCTGGCAAAAAGTTGCCAAAGAGGAACGCCGAGGGCTTCGGCCATTCTCTGCAATGTTTCCAAACTTGGCGCGGTCTTGTTATTTATAATATTACTTGCCGTTACTCGCGAAATGCCGACAGCTTCCGCCAGTTCCTTTGCAGTCTTGCCGCTTGCTTTTAGATGCTCTTTTATATTGAGTATTAACGTACTTTCTTTGTATGCCATAATATATAATATTTTGTTGTGCAAAGGTACGAAATTTAAGGCAAATAAAAACATGTAAAATACAAGTGTAGGGCAATATTTTACTAAATAGTGTTAAATGTTAGGTTTATTATTCTTTTTATTTGGAATATGTAAAATATTACCTTACCTTTGCACTTGAAAACAAATAACAATAACAAATAAATACAAATGATTATGAAGTACTTTAACGACATTACAACCCCCGAAGAGATAAAAAAGCAGTTCCGCGCCCTCTCCATCAAGTTGCACCCCGACCGCCCGACAGGCAACGCCGAGGAGTTCAAGGCCATGATGGCAGAGTATAACAACATAATGTGCAACTTTGAGCACGCCAAGGAGCGCGCCCAGGCAGAAGCCGAGGCACGCCGACAGGCTGAGGAATACGCCAAGGCAGAGGCAAAGCGCAAGGCAGAGGAAGAGGAGGCAGCACGCAAGGCAGCCGAGGCAATGCGCCCTGTTATTGCCCAGTGGTCCGCCATCCTGGAGCGTGTGCCAGAAAAGAAAAGATACAGCAAGCCATCGGCAGCATACAGCGCAGCAGTAAAGCGCAACATTAAGGCCGTATTTGCAAAGTATTTCCCCGGCGTGAAAGTGTCGGTAACACTCACTAACAAGGCATGGAGCGAGAAAGCACAAATAACATGGACCGACGGCCCGACCGTGGAGGACGTGGAGAAGGTGGCAGAATTTCGCCATTTTGTAAGCTCTGAGCACGTTTGCGACCCTTACGCCGACTACGGCGACGACGTGGAAATAACATATAACAAGGCATGGCGCAAGGCGTTCGGCGAGATTGAGGCGCAGCGCTTCGAGTTCGTGCGCGACTTCTCAGAGTTCGGCAAGGCTGAAGTATTGGAGAAGATCCGCGAGATACTGCCCCAGTTCGTAGGCGTTGACGACCGCCGAGGCACGGCGAAGGTATCAGAGCAGGACACCGCCGCCCTGGTTTATTTCTTCGGCTTTGTATATAAATACAACGGCCATTATAAAGACCTGAGCGAGGAGGAGCGCAAGAAAGCCGTTGCTTTCGACTGCGACCACCTGCACGCCCGCCGCGAATGTGAGATACTGAAAAGCTCTAACTACTGCGGAGGCGGAACCCCTATTAACGACGTTATAAAGTTGTTCCGCCAGTATTACACCGTTAGCGCATCGGCAAGCCAGAAGGCAAAGGAAGAGGCAGACGCGCCAAAGTTCGCACCCGTACACAATGCCACATATAAAGCCATCGTTAAGGCGTTAGGCGGCAATTTCTTTGCAGCCTCCAACGACGGCCAGGAATGGAGCCAGCGCAAGCCGATAACACCGACAGAAGCCGCCGAACTCCTTGCAAAGGGCGTGCGCGTGGATTTGGTGAAGGCTTGGGAGGGCTACGACAATAGCACATGTATTTCGGGCGTTAATGCCGGAGGCTGGAAGACCCAGGAGAAGCGCGCGGCAAAGTTCGCCGCCGTAGGTTTTACGGCTCCAATCATTGGACAGTATAAAGAAGTATATTTTTCCGCCGTATCTGCCGAAGTATTGGCAGAGCTGCGCAAGGATGCCGAGAGCGTGGAAGAGCAGCGCAAGGCATGGGAAGCCGCACAGCGTGAGGGCAAGACCGCACGCAAGGCGAAAGCAGAGCCAAAGGCAAAGGCAGAGACAACCGACACAACAGACAACACCGAGGCACCCGCCGAGGGTCTGGAACTGGTGGAGATACCGGGCGGTGTGGCTGTTGTAGGTGGATATTACGACACCCTGCGCAACCGCAAGGCGATAAAAGCGCACGGCGCACGATGGAATAAGGAGGCGAAGCAGTGGCAAGCCACAGACCCCGAAGCCGTGGCACGTCTGCGCGAGTGGTTCGGACTGGCTGAGCCCGAAGCCGAAGAGCAGGAGCAGCACACACACACCACCGAGAGCGAGCAGACCGAGCAGCCGAAAGAACAGCCCGGACAGCCGACCGCCGAGGAGGTGGAGCGCGTGACACGTTTTGCCGCCCTTTTCGCGGATGTTATCCGCACCTTTGAAGAGGTAGCCACAGCAGCACAGAAAGAGGCGCAGAGGGCAAAAGAAACGGCAACCAAGCAAGCCGAGGCGGAGCAGCTACGCGCCGATATTGCCAAGATGTCGGCACAGGTGGCGGCAATGTCCGAACAGCTGCGCACAATGGCCGAACGCCTTGCAACCATCGAGGCAGAAGCCAACGCCGAGAGCCACACCGACAGCACAACCGCCGACAACACAGCCGACAACGAACCACAGCCCGAGACGGAAGCCCAGGAACGCCCCGAAAGGGGCGAGGGTAAGCCCGACCCCCTCGGCATGCTGAGAGCAGCCGCCGAGGATGTGGCACGGCTGACAGCAGCCAACGACCACACCGCCGCACTGCTTGCCCGGCTGTATGTGCTCGCCGCCGTCGGTCTGCGTGTGCGCCCTCTCATCCAGAGAGCAAAGGCAATAGAAGCCGCACAGCAGCGCGGACACCTCACGCCCGACGAAGCAGCCGACCGCCAACGGATAAGCCAAGAGGCGGAACGCCGCGCGGCTCTGTTGCTTACCGCTGAAGAGTTCCGCACCCTGTACGGATACGACCCCAAGACCGACCGAAAGGCAGCATAACAGCCATAAAGGAGGCAGGGCGGCACGCCATGAGCCGCCGCCCTACTCCACACACGAGAGATAAAAACCCCTTATTATAGAACAGTAAAAATATCACGGAAAAATGGAAAATCAAGAAAACCGCCTTTTAACTTCCGACCTGTTGGAAGCCCTGGCAAGTTATCCCCTATACACTCAGGAGCACAAGCACCTGCCCGACCTTATAGCGGTGGCACTGCTGCGCATCGGCTCTATACGTTGGTATATCTTGGAAGGCAACGCCGAGGGCGACCGCTTCACGTTCTTCACGCTCGTTTGCGGCATGGGCGAGGATGCCGAATTAGGCTATACCGACGCCGGAGAGCTGGCAGATATTGCCGTGGATGCCTCACGTTATGGGCTGCCCGGCGTATTGCTGACGGTGGAGCAGGTGAAGGACTTCAAGCCCTGCCGCCTGGCTGACATCAACGACGAGGACGTAAAGCGGTATTGCGACCGCTTCACGCCTGACGAGGAAGCAGAGGAAGCAGAGGAAGCGGCCCGCCTTTAATACTTTACAGAAACACACAACTTTTTAATACTTTACAGAATCGTATTTATTTGTTTTCGGCTGTTGGCGGTCCGTGTGAGGATAGCCAACGGCAACAACGCCCGCCGCGGATGGCGCGAAGCGCAAGGGGTTCGACTCCCCTGCGGGCGACCATATATTTAAATAACTTCATTATAAACCCTATAAAAAATTAAGGATTATGAAAGCAACAGTAACAACAACACCGACCGCGCCCCAGGTGAGCGCGTCGGACGTGGCAAGATCCTTGGGCAGATGCGCAGCCCTCTGCCTTGTGTATGTTTTGCAGACCATCGCCAAGTCGTTAGACCTGGCACAGGGTGCAGCCCTCGGCGTGTGCCAGTGGCTCAACACTCGCCACAACTTCACCGACGAGGAAGACCCCGTAATTATGACGGGTTGGCAGTATCTCGGATTCGGCGTGGTGGTAATGTTCGTGGCAATGATAGTGTGCATCAAGTGGTAACACACGCCTCGTTATAGAGTGTGCGAAAAATCAGAGTTTTTCAATTTTTAATCAAGACAATATGATTCTACAATTAACAAAACAGAGTACCGACCAGGAGATAAAGGCGTACTTTGAGGAAGTATTAAGAATGTCGAGAGACAGCGAGGAATTTCCCGTTAATCTCGATGATGTGTGGCCGTTAGTATTCGGCAGAAAACAAGAGGCAGTAAGAGCCTTGAAGAATGACAAACTATTTGTTGAAAACATTGATTTTCAACCGTTGCGCAAAGATGCGCAGCGGTCTGATAACGGCCAGTTCAACGGTTGCGACAAAGTAACCTACATGCTCTCCGTCCCCTGTCTTGAGTTCTTCATCGCCCGTAAGGTTCGCCCAGTGTTCGAGGTCTACCGTCAGGTGTTCCACAAGGTTGCAAGCGGTGAGCTGCCTTTGCGTATGCCTAACTGTATACCAGGCAACACCGAGGGAACGCTGGCACCGTTGGCGCATTTCCATGCCAACATCATGGAGAGATACGCCCGCGTGGTGAACGACAGTAAGGGTCAGAAGGAAATCACGGAACTCATGGAGGATTGCGAGGAGTATTACACGCTCTACCGCCTGAAGGTGGCTAACCTGCCCTACATCGAAGCTGTTAGTAACATTGAGGGCAAAGAGTCGTTGCAAGAGCGACCTCTATACACGCCTATCACGGCAAAGGGCATCGTAAGCGTAACGTCGCAGCATGTGACAGTAATCAACAAGTAACAAGACATCAATATTAATATAAAAGCCAAACAACAATGGAAAAGACAGTTATAACAATAGATATGGACAAGACAAGCCTCCGTGAGGCAATGACACGCATCATTGAGTACATCACCCTTACACCTCCCGATCCCGACGAGTTCGGCAGCAAGGAACGCATAGAGTACAATTTAGGACTTGACGCGCTGTTCACCTGCTTGCGCCAGACTTACTAAACACCTTCAGCGAGGAAATACCCCTATAATATATAATACAACCCTTAAAAAACGACAGAAAATTATGGCAAGAATAATTATACTGAGTACCTGCGACGCATGGAAGTCGTGCAGTTCATTCCGACTTTATGGAACATGGGCGACTACGAAAGCGGGTTGCCGCCGACTGTTCAGGAAAATTTATGAACTTATCGAAGATGGCACGTTTGCGTATGAAGACGAGACACTATCTGTGAGCGATCAGTTGGCGAAGTTCAAGGAGGACGAAAAAGGCTGCACTACAGAATTTATTTATGATATTCAGACTAAACTGAAATATGGAAACCTGCAGTGGTCTGTGCTTAGATAAACACCCTTATAACACAACCTCTTTTTAAAAAAACGACAGAAAATTATGAAATTCAAAACAGTAGAAACAATATTGATGGCTGCACAGAGCAACTTGCAGCACGGAGTAATTAAGACACACAACAATGACGTGTGCTTCTGTTTCGTGAACGGCGACAGCGGCGAGGACGACATCATCGGTTTTAACAGCGACACTGAGGTTATCTCGGTGCTGGGTAAGGCTTGCAACAGCTATATCGACTGCGAATCAATAGAGACCATTGAAGTGTACAAACAATAGCCCTATCCCATCCCGCGCCCGGCACCGCCTTTGCGAAGGTTCGACTCCTTCGGCGGGATCTTGCATAATCATAATCTAAGTATTTTTTTGTTTTCCTGCTGCTGCGGTCTGTGAGGATAGCGGCAGCGCAACGCCCACCACGGCAAGGCGTGGCACCAGGTTCGAGCTCCTGGATGGGCGACGAGATCATCATCGAATGAAACAAATGAGACGAATACATCACCAGATGACAATAAAAAACATCAGATGACGTAGACACAACAGAAATGTTCGTTAAATTCGATTCATTCGATGATAAAAGGCAAAAACAATAAAGATACATTTTATTCTGAATAAAATGACTTTTTATTTGGTAGTTCCAAATATAATTACTACCTTTGCTTCAGATAAAAGAAACAAACATTATTAATCATTAAAATCGGGCGGCAACCGTTAAGCGGCAGAATTATTATGAAGACTTACAAAAAACAGCAGTTCATCGAGGAGTTTGGCGACAAGAAGGCATCTATAGCATTTATGAAGCCTTTTGGCGTTAATACTGTTACTAACATTACAGACGTTGAGGACATCTGGAAACTTATAGATATGTTCCCTTGCGAAGCAGTATTCGATGTTTATTCATTCTCGGCTGGCCTCTCCAACGATAAGGTATTACAGGAAACCTTTAAAAAGGACGTCGGATACTACGGAGAAAAGAGTCTTTATGATTATCGCAATCTCGAAGACAATGGCAACGACATTTTTGTTGTGCTTATCTGTGACTACTATAGCCTTCAGAAGGGTATCGTTGCAAGTCAATATCCTTATAAGGTGACTGCGGAAATGATACGTCGTGCTCTGGGTAAGTCATACAGCGAGATGCTTGACCTCCGCGAAAAGCAAGTGCGTGGCATCATTCAGCGCGTAGAGACTCCTTATTATAGGGGTCGCGCGGATTTCACCACACGTCAGGAGGCTAAGGAAGTTGTTGCCAAGAAAGTAAAGGAATATCAGTCGTACATTCGTGGCGTTCTGAGCAGATGCAAGGAGATTGACACGAAGGGTCTATCGCTTGAAGAAGGTGTAAAGATGTGGCTCAAGTATCAGAAGCAGCTGAAGAAGGAGCAGGAGAAAGAGCAGAAGGCGAGAGAAAAAGCCGAGGAGAAGGCTCGCAAGGTGTACGAGGCAGAGCAGAAGCGTGTAAGTATGATGATTGACGGCTACAACTCGGTACTTGGATTTATTGTCTCAAATTTGCGCACGGGTGAAAATACCGGAAGAATCTGTGGTCGCATTGCCGACGAGAACAATATCGTCTGCGACGAAGAACGAGATTTTGACGGCTATTCTCGTCGCTGTCAGTTCGCAATGATACGCCGTTTCTTCACCCTGAACATCAAGAAGGGCTTCAGAGTTCGTAATGTAGGCGGTCTGATTACCTTCTATAAGGGCGAGTTCAACCGCCAAGGAATGAAGGTAGACTGGATAGAGCAGGGACGCGCTATAGCCGACATCACTAAGCATACGGGCTACCTTATAAGAGGTGAGCATATCGAGGCTAAGAGTCTGCGTGAGGCTGTCCGCATCAACGAGGAGCACCGAGCCATGAAGCTGGCTCGCATATTGAGCAAGCGCAAGAGAGCTGAGAGACGCGAGGAAGAGAAGCAGAATGGCAGCTTGAAGATCACCTTCGCCGACTCATTGAATGCTGGCAACTGTCGCCCTGGTACTCAGGAGTTCAAGAACAAGTACGAGGGAGCCATAGGCCATAAGGCAGCCTCTATCTCAATAGCCGACCTCCGTAAGTATGCCAAGCAGTTCGGTGTGGAGTATTATGCAGAACAGGCCATCGAGTATGCACTTAATCATTAACCCTTGCGTATGTACGAGATTATAGACGTTGCGCGAGATTACCTCTTTGTTCGCATCCGTCTGCGCAATGTGCAGACGGGTGAGACAAGGGACTGGGAGTATTGGGACGACCTGGAGGAGTGGCTTTGCGAGGAATACGGAGTGAAGAACTTGAAGGGCGTTGTTTTGAAAGAGTTGCCTCGTTATGGAGGCTGGGTTTAATCACAAAAATACAGACAACATGGAAAAAGACCAAATAATTTATGACAAGCGTAAGGCCATGGGCGAGAGCATCTGCAAGTTGCGCACCGCCCAGGGCTGGGAGCAGGAGCAGCTCGCCCAGATTGCGGGCATCACCACCGCGAACGTCCGCAGTGTTGAAGCCGGCAAGTATGCCGTTAATATTGACGTGCTCAACAAGATTGCAGGAGCACTGGGCGCGGAACTGAAAATGATTGAAAAGTAAAAAAGTAAAAAGAAATATTATGGCAAAAGAAAGATTTGAGTTGACATCGGGCAAGAATCTGATGTGGACGGTGAAGGACAATGAGAGTGGCATCGCGATTGAGTTTCGCGAAGGTTTGTTTAACGAGAGCCAGGAGGTAAAACTCCCTGCCGACTTCGTTTTTGCCGATGCGCCTGGAATGGCACGTATCATGCGCGAGATAGGCGACTGGATGGCAGAGAACCACGTGGAGGTGGCTCTTAGTGACTGGCGTTCTCGTCGCTCGGCTATCTGGAAGTTGAGCAATGAAAAATACTGGCTGGCCATGGCTGCCGCAACCAACAGCCTTATGTTGTCGGATATGGACGCAGAACACGCGGCTTGTATGTTGTGCGCCGAGGTGTGCGACTGGGCAGATTTCGAGAAGAGTGTGGACATGACGGAAGCCGAGGAGGAGAATCTGAGGGGAGTGTTGTCGGAGTTGACAGACGCAGAAGCCTGGGAAGTGTTCAAGATCCTGCACGTCTACTGGAATTATCGCACGGAATACATAGACATGTTCCAATGGGCAATGGATGTAACCTGGTGGCCGGCATGGTTGCCCAACGAGCTTAAGATGCAAGACGAGGGTGAGGAAGACGATATTATAGACGAGGGTTAAAACGAAGGAAAAATGGAAATTATCAAGACTGAAAATACAAGAGCCGGTCGTCCGGCTATGGAAGGCAAGACACGGCGATATATCGTTGCCGACGATGTGCATGAGTGGATCCTCCAGCACGGAGGCGGACAGTATATCACGGACACCATGCGCTGTGTGCGTGTTACGAACGGAGGCAAAGGTGCTGTAACAGATTATGCGATGTGCATTCTTCGCGCTGCCACGTGCTTCGATTTTGAGGTAGACCTTACCGAGTCTTATGCTGACTTAGGATTGAAGGCCCGCGACATGATATTGTCGAAGGTAAAAGAGCCTGAGACATATCATGTGTACAAGGAAGGAACGTGGAAAGATGGCGTTTTCTGTAACAACATTGGCTCCCTTGCTATCAGTTCACCGTCAGAATGCCCTGAAGACGAAAACAAGCGACGTTATTACAGGCCGTCGGGAAACTTCGGGGATTATAAGCGCATTCCTTACAAGCGGGTGAAGGCAGGAGACTATTGTCTGGTTAATAGGTACATCGACGACAAAGCACGGGTCGTAGGCGTATTGGCGCAAGTAGAGAAGTGAAAATAAATAATAACATTTTAAATACTTTATAGAATATGACTAAGATTAAGGATTTTGACGATTATCGTGCGTTGGTGGACGTAGTTAAGATGCACGACTATAGATACTTCGGGCTGAACTGTCCGACCATCAGCGACGAGGAATATGACGCTATGTACTTTGCCTTGCAGGCGTACGAAGAGCAGCACGCGGACGAGGTATTGCCCGACTCGCCTACTCAGCAGTGTTATAGCGAGAACGGTAACGGAAAGCGCACGGTGGCACGTCGCACGGCTTGCCTCTCCATGAAGAAGCTGCATGATGCCAAGGCGGTGGTGAAATATCTGAGAGCACAGCAACGAGCGACCAATATCAGCTCTAAGGGCACGGTGGCGGATGTAGAGTGGAAGTTTGACGGCGAGACCGTGAGCTTAGTATATCGTCAGGGAGTATTGGCAGAAGCCACCTACGGACACGGCAAGGAGTTGTTTGGCAACGACTGTCTGGACCATATCAAGCATGTGCAGGGCGTACCTGACCAGATGGCAGTATGGAAAGAGTACGATCGCGTGGAGGTGCGCGGTGAGGTTATTATCTCGCTTGAGGAGTTTGCCCGTTATAGTAAGGCTGGCAAATCACCTCGTTCTACGAGCAATGGCATCATGGCAAAGAAGGTGGCTGTGACTGACGAGTGCAAGCGATTGGAGTTTCGTCCGTTCCGTCTTATTATGGACGGTGTTGTAAGGCACAAGGAGGCTATGCAGGCTCTTGAGCGTAACGGCTTCAAGACTTCTGGCTTCGTGTCGGCTCTCAATCTTGAAAAGCCGGATGCCGAGCTGGAGCAGGACATCGAGAACATCGTGTGTGCTGCCGAGGTGGAGCGCGAGTCGCTGCCCTACCCTACCGACGGACTCGTATTCAAGTTTGACAATTATGACTATTACGACCGCATAGGACAGACCGACCATGATGCAAAATACAACTGCGCGTTTAAGTTCCGTCCCGTATTCAAGGCCGTTACTACATATCGCGGACACCATACCACGGTAGGCGAGAAGACTGGCAAGATAACATACGTAGCCGACTTTGACGAAGTGGAAATGAACGGACATCGTTTTTCTCATGCCAACTGTGGCAGCGAGAAGACCTTCAACCAGAAAGCCCTTGTGCCAGGTTGCAAGATTGAGGTTAGCCTGCACGGCGATGTTATCGTGTGTGTGGATGGAAAGGTGGAGGAACCTTGCGTTATAGAGACGGAGATTAATCAGAGTCCGGAGCAGGAAGCAGAACCGGAACCTATACCCCAGCCGGAATCTACACCCCAGCCAAAGCCCAAGCGCAAGCGTAACTATCCGCAGGTAGGCGAGCCGACGCTGCGAGAGGAACGCGAGGACACGTCGGCGAGGGAAGACAAAGGCGTGAGCGTGAAGACGGTGTTGGCGGGTGTGCTGGCAGTGCTGATGGCTGTGTCAACGGGAGTCGTGATGCTGGCGTTCGCGGGAGCTGCGGTGTTCTTCCTGCCGATGCTGGGAGGACTGACAAAGGAATAACTTTAAAGATTACATATTATGACATACGAAGAAACAAAACAATATGGAGCACACTCCATTATATATACTACTTTTTATGGATGCGGTCATTATATTGTGAACGACCGTGAGAAGAACGACGTGACAGACAACGAGTTTTTCACAGAGGAAGAAGCTCAACAGCGTATTGAAAATTTGAAGCAGCAGGGATATATCTCTGATGAAGAATATCAGAAGTCTCCTCGCCCAAATACCAATACTTATGAGTTATGGTTGGATGCAGATGAGTATCTTGATGATTTGATTGCAGAAGAAGAATAAATGGTATCATCAATAATATTTACACATTATTAATATTTTAAACTTTATAGAATTATGGTAGAAACAGAGAAATTTTCAAAGAGTCAGATTGCAACATTGAAGCACATTCAGAAGAAAGGTTTTGCGGGTTATCGACGTGTAGACGGAAAGCCAGCGTGTCCGGAACTGGAGGAGCTTGTGGAAGCAGGGTATCTTGAGACGTGGTTTCAGAGTATGTTCGGCGAGGACGTGTACGAGCTGACGGAGAAGGGCGAAAACCTGGTAAGGTCGCTTGTAGGGTAAAATCCGATGAAACGGTTGAATCCGATGTTAAAGAAAGGTCGGGTTCATCCGTTTCTTTTGATGACTAAATCAATTTAATAACGAAAACCTAACGATTATGAAAACTAACTTGAAGATGATGGCTGCTATTGCAGCCGTGGGCATGACGATTGTATCATGCAGTAGCGGCAACGAGAATTTAGTGGAGAACGTGAAGCCGGGGAAGGCACATGTAAAGGTGATGTGCGGCATGGGCGTGAGTGTGTCGCCGATGGGTGCACCAATGCGCACACCGATAAGCCGTGCTGCGCTGTCGGCCAACGGCAAGACATTGATGAATCTTTATATTCTCGACTACCCACCCCATCGGTGTTGATAGCCCATCCTCTTTACAGACTGCCTACGAGATTAGAGGCTGCGCAGGTACTGAAGTATGCCGATTTGCCCGAAGGCTACTGGCTGAGCAAGCAGCGCATTGTGTGCGTGGATAGTCAGCCTGGCAGTTATTACACGTTTGTACCGCATGGCACGGTTACGAAGGCAGGAACGAAGACGAAGTACTGCATTCTGCCCATCCGCACGGAGAGAACGAGCGAAGAGGAGCATGTGGGCATAACGGTAAATGACGAATGGAACTGATAATGAGGAGAGTGGATTTACATAAACACATAAAACCACAATTCCATAAAAACATAAATCCACATTTGTGGTTTTATACGAACACACAAACACATCCACACATAAACGCATAAACACACAAATACACAAACCAATAAACCAATACATAAATCAAGCAACCAACAAATCAATACACATACAAATAAATAAATAAATACATCAATAAAGCAATGAATAAATAAAGTAACAAACAAAGAAATAAATAAACAAATAAATCAACAAATAAACAAATAAATGTGCGTGGATGTTTGGATATATAGGTTTTAATTCTTAAATTTGCAACGTGTTACAGAAGTGATGTTTTCTGCATACATTAATAGATATTATTAACATTTAAATACTTTACATAATATGGAAAGGCTAAGAGAAGTTCTCGCTTTTGTAAATCACAAAGGCGGTGTAGGCAAGACAACAACAGTACAGAGCCTGGCAGCAGGTTTGCGTCGTTTTGGTAAGGGAAAGTTCGGCGAAGATGCCGACGGACGCAAGCGTTTGCCGCGTGTGCTAATCATCGACCTTGACCCGCAAGCATGTGCCTCGTACCTCTTCGGATGGAGTGAGACTTTGAATGTAGGCAAGCCTACCGTTTACGACGCATTGGTACAACAAAGCAATCTGCCCGTCTATCAGGTACGCGAGGGCATTTACCTTGCTCCGGCATCTTCACAACTTATATCCATCGAACCGTTCCTTAATCAGCGTGCCGTGCCTCGCAAGGTGCTTTGCAAGTTGCTTGCCAAACCACTGAACGAGTTAGCAGGCACCGAGCTGGCAGATGAAGGCGTGAATACCATCGTGGATGCCTTCGACTATGTGCTGATAGACTGTCCTCCAGCCATGTCGTTGCTCACGTACAACGCCCTGACAGCAGCCACAAGCGTAGTTTTGCCCGTTCAGCTCGAAGTGCTGGCAACAAAAGGTATCGCCGAAATCATCAACGCCATCGAGGAAACTCGCGAGGATCTTAATCCCGACCTTGACATTCGCGGTTTGCTAATGGTTATGAGCAACGACCAGACTAACGCCACAAAGGAGTTTAAGGCGTATCTTGACGATAAGTATCAAGACTATATGTTTGACGCTTACACACGCCGCGACACCAAGATGGTGGAAGCCCAGGCTATGCGAGAAGACATCTTTGCTTATGCACCATATTGTAGGGTAGGGCAGGACTATGAGCGTTTTACCAAGGAGATTATCAACAGTTTCACTTTTTAATATTATTATAGGGTATGGCAAGAGAAATGACGAAGAAGACGAGACGTTTCAGCCTTGAGGAGTCTGACGCTATTGAGGAGAACGAGCGCATATTGGAATCTGGCAGTCAGCAGCGTAAGGAGAACAGGGAGAACAAGGAGAGTGGGGAAGCGGCAGCGAGTGCTGCCACTGCTCCGTCCGCAGAATTTCCGGCAACAGAAAAACCTACTGTTTCTACAGCAGCAGTAGTAGCTGAGACACCAACAACTACAACTCCTGCAGCAGATCAACCGACAACCACATCATTCAGCAACGGTGTTGCAATGAACATGCGTAAGCCGAGGGGCAAGAAGACCGAGAACGGCATCACCATATATGTGCCGATGGAGTATTACGAGCGTATCGCCCTGATGAAAATGCGCACGGGTGTACCTATCAAGGATTTGGCGTTACAGGCAGTGATTGAGTTTCTGGACAGGAACAAGTAAGGTGAAATTCTACTAAATCTTTTTACCAAGTCACTACAAAAGTGTGCTGTTTTGGTTTTATAATACCTACGGATTTGTTTACCAAAACCTACGGATTTGTTTACTTAAACCTACGGATTTGTTTACCAACTCCTACGTTTTTGTTTACCTTACTGTAGGTAACTGACTGATAATCAATACGCTCAAAATCCCTTAATATAATATAATTATAAACTATAGATTTTTCGTTTTTGAAAGAATAAAATAATAGTTTATGTTATATTATATTAAGAGAATTTTGAGGAGTTGAAAATCAACGAGTTAGAGCATACGAAGTAAACAAAAACGTAGGAGTTGGTAAACAAATCCGTAGGTGTTGGTACATAAAAACGTAGGTTTAAGTACATAAAAACGTAGGTTATGGCAAAGAAAGCGAAAAAAGAAGATAAAGAAGGAAAACTTCAGCTTGCCTTGAACGAATTGCGCTGGATAAATACACCTGTCAATTATACATCATACGCTAAAAGCTATTCTCTCATACAACAGGACGTTATGTTGTTGGTAAGTGGACGACTGCAAAAACATTTTGCCAAGTTCTTGAACGAACATCGTTATTTAAGCAAGGAACGGCCGAATGGAGGCATCCCGAAAGAAGACCTGTTGAAGATGGGACCGATATGTTTGCGTCTGGCTGATTTCGGAATAGACAGCAGCCATTATGACGAGTCGGTAAAGGTGATAAATCAAATGAAGAAGATAGAGTTTCATCTGCCACGTTTCGATCCAGAGACAGGACTTAGAAAAGGTGAGGACTACATGCCAATCTTCAGTAAGATATTTATCCCGAAGAACTTCACATCACGAGAAGGAGAAGATTTAAACTATTCGGGAGACGGAGATACAAAGATAGACGAGGACGGACAGGAAGTACGCAAGTTTCGACGTGACGGATATATTGAGGTCACGATAAATATAGAGGTTGCAAAAGCCGTGTTTGACATGACGGACGGATATTTCAATCATCTTGAACGAATAGCCTATTTCTGCAATTCGGCTTACACATCGCGTCTTTATCTCCTGTTGATGAAGTATGCAAGCAAAGGTCAGATGCACCCAGTAATAGATTATCGAGAGCTGAAGGAAGCGTTGGGTATGTTTAAGGTTGATGTGGAAAAGAGTGAACAACCCGCAAAGGTTGTTACTACTGAGAAATATCAGAAGTTCTCACAGTTCCGCAAACAGGTGTTGGATGTGGCACGTGGCGACATGGAGCGACTATGTGAGGAAAACAAGATAGAGATAATGCTGGCGTGCATCGACCCCGACAAAAAAGGCTATGAACCTATTTATAGGGGTAGCGCAAAACGAGGCAATCCTGAAAAGATAAAGTTTCATATCAAGCGCACACCGTTGGGCTTGGCGAGAGAATTGGAGTTGCATCGTGGTTCGTCAGAAAAACGATTGTGCGCCAAGCTGATGTCTCTATATCCTACGCTCGACGAAGATCGGCTCAAGACTTTTTTGGCCGATGTTCCCGAAGACCTTTGGAACGACTTTAAGGCGTATGTCTATAATGGCGTGCCCCAGGCAGTGGAGCAGCCGCATAGTTGGAGTGGTAGGATGGAGGACTTCGTGTTCTATATCATGGTGCAGTGGATAAAACAGCATAGTGCGAAGTCGGAACCGCGACAGCAGACTTTTGACTTTGCCGATGTAGAAGAAGTAAAATCGAAGCCTGGAGAAAAGGAGTGGCAGATGTATTTGCGCTTGCTTGATAAAGGTCTTGCTTCTGACTTAGCAAAGGTTAGGTTTATGTCGTTTAAGGACGGTGTAGTATTTTTGGAAGTGAAGAGCAAAGCTCAAATAGAAATGATAGAAGAGCATTTTAATGATATTGCCGTTTTGAATCATACGCAGAAATGCGCTGTAAAGATATTCGGTAAGAAACTATCCCTTGGCTATAAGATTGTAAAATAATAAAAATTTAACACCGCTTACCTATTCCCATTGGGTAGGCGGTGTTTTATTATGTCCTGTTTGTGTCAGCGACTTTTTCTAACTTTGTAGGCGTAAATCAACAAGACATAAATATGGGAAAAATCAGAAACATTACGTTATTGCTTGTGGCTGTAATTATGCTCATGGGTTGTGCTGCCTCACGGAAGACTGAAGGTAGCAGGAGTGAGGAACGACGAGACAGCACGGTGGCCATCGTTAAGGGTAGTGTGACAAAATCGGAAACGAGGACGGACAGCAGCACCGTTACAGTCACGGACGAGAACCATACGTTCGGCACCATGACCGACAAGGGCAGCAACGAGGAAAACATCACCGAGCGAGTGACCGAGAGCACGGATGCCCAGGGCAACAAGACCACCACCACCGACCGAACCATACACCGCAAGGGCGACTATGAGCGCAATGCCACATACGAGGCACGACTGAAGCACCAGGAAGAGATAATGACGCGGATGCAGCACACGATAGACAGCTTAGTGTTGAGCAACAAGCTGAACGTTGGCACCCACTGGGCGAAGAAGGACAGCACGAATGTGACGAAGGAAAAGAACACGAAAGATATAAAGTTTGCGCCAGGATGGTGGAAGCTTACTCTGAATGTTTTCTGTGTTTCTTCTCTCGTTCTTATTTTTTGTATCTTGCCTTATAGTAAAAAGAATAAAAGATAAAACACTATGAGCAGAAAGGAACCAGACATTATAGAAGTCACCACGAAGCCGGAAGTCGCTCTTCAAGACTTTGTTATCCCTGCTAAGATTGAAGCCTTCTGCGAGAAATACAAGCCTCTCGACCATTGGCGTGAAGACTGCGACATGTTTACCGATTATCAGCTTCGCACGTACTTCAAGGCAGTGGTGTGTCCGCTTGGCGACCCGTTGTCGATATATCTTCAAGAGTTAGCAGCGAGAGGATTCAAGATGAAGGACGACGAGTGTGGAGAGCCAGTCATCTACGCTGCGCTACGATGAATTTTGAATTAGGAGTTAGGAGTTAGGAGTTAGGAATTGGTCGCCTTTGGCGATTTTGAATTATTTAGTTTTGAATTTACAACCATAAAAAATTATAGACATGAAGAAACCTCATTATTTTTACAAGATTACGGCTACATCTAATGTTGGCCGAGACATTCAGGCGTTTATGCTCCGTTGTCAGGATGCCGAAGAAAAGGCGCGTGAATGGGTAGAAAGACAGTGCGCGAGTGGTTATTACGAGTCGCCTGACGGCATGGCAGGTGGAGTGGGAGCCGTAGAGTTTGCCGACACCACTGCGCGTGACGGATGGGACAGAAAGGAGACACCCGATGGACGCGTGTTGTTTTTCCCTATGGAAGGCACAGACTTGGAAAAGGAAATGGCAGCACTGCCAGTTGTGAGCGAAACCGAGCTGATAAGCATACTCACTTTGCAGCCGCGGCGCAGTCCGAAAGATAATACGCCCATGCCTATGAGCTTCGGCAACAGCACCCCCATCGTGTTCTTGCATCACGGCTTCTGGTATATGGATGTGCCGTATGTAAGTGCCGATATGACGCTAATGAATATAGAAGAGAAAGAGTTTTACCGTCGCAGAATGGCGGCCATAAACGAACAGAAATAAGCAGTAAGTTGTAGATAGCAAGTGATTAATAATTAGGTTAGTTTTAGGTTTTAAATTAGTTTTGGCGTTACCCGTCCGTGATGGATAGGTAACGCTTTTGTTTTATATGTCAGTCGCGTGTGGGGCGGTCGGCAACCATATAGCCATCATTAATGCCCATGTTCGTATTGTCGTTGCGCTTTGCTTCGTTGAGCATACGAGTGAGATTAGCTATCTGTTTTTGTTGCTCGGCAATCACATCGAGTAGACGATGCTGCTGTTCTATGTGCCTATTCTCTAATGCCACGATAGCCGCAAGGTTAGAGTCACTGATATTGTCAGTTGTAGGTAGACTTGTATTCTTTTTATCGGCGTTTTCGTTGTTGGCAGTAGGCTTTGCAGCCTCTTGCGTATCATTCGCTTTACTTGGCTTCATAACAACGCCAGGCACTACTGATGGGGTAATGCGTACATCGAGAGGGTTGAGCATAGAACGCTCTCCGTGCTGCCGTTCATCCGTGCCACTTGCGTAGCCTTGTATAGGTTCAAGAATATCGTTAGGCGTAGGCATACCAGGCACAACAGCGCCCTCTGTGCCAGCATCGACATCACGGAAGAAAGCAGATAGAGGAATTTGGAACGTGTTACAGAGTCGGAGCATACTGATAACGGGCATCGGTCCCTCGCATCTCACCCATGCCTTAAAACGATTGTTAGACTTGGCACCGAGAGCTTGCAGAATCTCGCCTTTTGGTATCTCGGGGTTGGCTTCGAGCCATTCGTTTAAAAAAGAGAAATTGTACTGGTACTTCATAATGATAAGTGTTAATGTGAAATCTTTAAACATTAAAAAATATGAAACTATTGATTTAACCAATAGTAAGGGTTGGCGGTTTCAATTTTAAGAATTATATTTGCATCAAATTTAAGAAATAAGAATTAGATGACAAAGGAAATCGTTGAAAAAATCACAAAATCATACACACCATTACAGACAGATGGCATGTCGGTTGAAGACAAGAAGTCTCTGTATATGACTTTGGCAAAGAAAGGCTTTACTCTCGCCACTTTTTATCTCCGTTTCTTTCAGAAGGGATTTTCTGAATGGGAGATAGAAGGCATCGATGAGTGTAAACGTCAATTCTTACTATTGACTGATGTGTCGCAGCCATTGTTAGAATATGTGGACGAGGAAAATCCTCAGATGGTGAAGGGCGACAAGGGGTATCTATATACCTTGGCGCAGAGCAACGAGCCTGGTATATTCTATTCTTGTTTAAAACGAGTGAACGCCGGTATGTGCAACAAGTTCATCGCTTACATGAACGAGCGAGGAATGAGTGCGGCAACAGTGATAAAGCGTTTTACCACCGACAACTGGAAACCGTGGGAGAAGGAAGGCATACGAAAACTTCTTACTTCTTATACAACTAACAAATAATTATAAATACACTAAAAAATGCTTGATATTACGCTTGATTTTGAAACTTGTTCACTGACTCCTACCGCGGCTGTCATGTCGATTGGTGCCGTGGCGTGGCAGCGAGATAACGAGAAGTCTCCTTTTTATGATCTGAAAGATGGTAGTACACAGGATCCTTCAAGTGTATTCTCTTGCCACATCGACCTTCGTAGTATGTTTGTCAACAACTTCACTTTCGACGGCAAGACTGCAGAATGGTGGGGTGCAAAGAGTGATAAAGCTAAGGCCTCGTTGTTAAGTAATGACAGCTATGAGTTGCCTTGCCGACCTATCGAAGTGGCTGTAAAGGACCTCTTTGAGTGGATAGAAGATTTCAAAAAAGAACATGGCAATCAGGACGTGTGCCTTTGGGCGCAAGGTTCGGATTTTGACATTGCTATCTTGCGTAATATCTGCTATAAGTTGAATATCAACATACCTGTACATTACACCTTCTTCCGTGACCACCGCACATTTATTTACGAGGCAGCTCGACTGATATGTAATGCGCGTGGTGTGTTCTATCGTCCGAGCGAGGTATACGACCTTGTGGAAGACTATAAGGACGTGGAGAGGGGTGCGGAGCATGACCCCGTGTTTGATTGCAAGCGCAGCATATATTCAACGTGGCAGATGATGAAGAAATTGACTCATCTGAAATATCCGGAGGAATAATGCCTAACCACGAGTATCTGAACTATCCCTATATTCCCAACCGCCAGAACAAAAAGCAAGGACGGCCTACGCATCGGGAAAATCTGCACCGCATAGCCTATACCGAAATAGTGCGCGATTATGACAGCGACAACAAGGTGCTGCTCTTTCACGCTCCATTCGCCTTAGTGAAGGATGTGTGTCAGAAGTTGTTCACGATGATGCAGGGCAATGTAGGGAATATAATAGTAAGAAATGAGCATTCCTGCCGAGTGAAAAACGGTAAATGCTATTGGCGTGTGGCTGTGGAGATAATCGGTCTCAAAGAGAGCTTCATTTCGTTCAAGGATTTCGTGCTGATGCTGATTAGTTGTATGAAGAGCTTGGCTAACTGCACCGTCCGGCACTTCCGCACGGAGACGTTTCTGAATTTATAAATAACAAATGTAAAAGTAAAAAGAAAATAGGAAAGACCTTGGCGGCGATGATGGGAACGGCAACGTCCCGTAGTATTTGGGCACCAGTCGTATATGGAGTTGAACGCCTCGGAGCGACTGCTTTGTTGAGTACCAGGGAACATCACCGTCGGTCTTTCTTTTTTAACAATAATAGCAATCATGTTCTATCATCCTATCATAAATCGCCTCGCCAACATCGACCTGCACCTTCTCGTGAAGCCCGCAAACGAGCAGCGCATCGAGGGTCAGACCGCGTGCTTCTGTCCTATCTGCAAGAAGGGACAGGACGCGGATGCCGATGTCAAGCAGACACCTCACTTCATTATCTATGAGAATGAACGAGGTGGACTGTATTCGGGCGAGGGCGTTGATGACAACCGATTGGCAGAACATGGTGCCGTAAAATGGAAATGCACCCGCACTGGTAAGACCGGCTACGGAGCCATCGAGCTGTATGCAGTCAAGATGAACCTTCCGATGCACGGATATAGTCTTCAGCGCATCTGCCAAAGACTCGTAAGGGACGTGTATGGCGATACCGACGAGGTGCGCCGTGCCTTCCCAGAGGTGTTTGCTCGCATGGACTACCGTACTCAGGCGCAGCAGACCATCGAGACGTTCTCTTTTATGCCGAAGACCGACTTCTCGCCACAAGAGCTTGCAGCCCTTGGGTGTGAGGTGACGCTCGATAAAGGATTGCCTCGTTTCGGCTTTGGCTGTACGTTTACACCTGACATGCTCAACAAGGACTTCCGCATATACTCCCTGCTGAGCGTGACGCTGCCCGACGTGATACGCGACGGACAGCATGTGAGCGAGATAATCCATGGCACACCCTGGAATCCGCTGTTCGTATGCTTCGCCTCGCAAGAGATAGGTCCGCAAAATTCATACGGATGTTTCTTCCGTCCGGCAATGGCAGGGAGTGACCCGATAGTGTTCTCTACCGCCGAGGAGCATAGCGTGAGGAAGGTGAGTAAGTGGCTCATGGGCGACAATGTGTTTGTATATGCGATGGATCAGCGCAAGAGCGACAACACAGCCGTTCATGCGGCCATTGCAAAGTACGACCCCGAAGAGAAATATACTGAGACCAAGGAGGTGTGGGAAGAGAATGAGACCAAGGACGGAGTACCGAAAGGTACGTTCAAAAAGGTGGATGAAAAAATCCCCACCGCCGAGATAAAGGCTCGCAACATCGTTTTTTGCCGCACACCCGAAGACGCATTGAGCGTGTATTATGCTATGCGTTCCTTGCGCCTTGACAAGGCAGAAGACCAGCACTTCCAAAATTACTGTTGGTATCATGTGGCCTTCTCCATTGGACGGAGAAGCTTTTGGTATATTGAGCGTGGCGAGTGGAAGCTGGAGAAACTCGACTTTAAAGCCGGGCAATATCAGAAATTAAACCGCTTTGCCGAGCACGTCATTATCCTATACCCCAACGACATAGCCTCACAGCGCGACTGTGGAGCTATATGCACCAAGTTTAGTTTATTGTATTATGCAATGCTGCCCGAAGGTTTCCGCTCACGTTATTGCCGACGCTGGCAATGGCTGTTCGGATGTTCACCAAGGTCGGTGCGCGACTATCTGTTGACATATACCATGAACGCTGAAGAAAACTTTCAGTTTGATCATGACCTTCGCCTTCCGCTTTACTCCCGATTGCGTGGAGCAAGAAACACGGAGCCATTTGAGATAGAATATCCGCGTGACCCTCGAAGTGGAAAACTAAAGCCGCCTACCTGCAAGGTGTCGCCCACAAGATTATGGCTCTTTATGACTTGTCACGGTTATTATCGTATGATAGACCCGGAGAGCACCGACCTCGTGGGCCAATATATCCACCTGAACAAATGTTTTGTGGAGTATATCGACGCAAAGAGCATAATGCAAGCTGCAAAAACTCTATTGATGGACTATGTGGAACAGGCTTGGCGGCACAACGACAATGAGCGACGTATGATGTCCGATTGCGCAAACATGATAGACAAGACGTTTAACGAGAAGTCTGCGGGAGGTTTGCAGAGTATGGTGATAAACTTTGCTGATGCGTTCGATGCCAAGACAGAGTATTTCTACTTCAATAATGTGGCATTGAAGATAACGCCCGACAGCATCCGCACGGTGTCTTACGACGACATCAACTTCTTCATCCCCTCGCTCGCCAAGAAGCCGTATGACTTCACGATGCGAGTGTTCGATCCTCCTTTCGTTATTAAGGAAAACGAGGAATATCAGAGTAGGCTTCGGTCTATTGATACCAAAGAGGCAATGAGAAATGAGGACGGTTCGCCGGTGTTCTCTCTATCAGAAATCAAGCAGATGCGTTCCGACCTTATGGAGTGGGCGCAGACCTACCGATGGCTGGTAGAGTGGCGCAGCAAGCGCGAGCAAGACCTATGGCCCATACTTCGCGTGGTGCGCGGTTGTTCAAACGTGCTTTGGCAAGAAGAATTGGAAGCCCAGCGCAATAAGAAGTCGCTTACGCCTGATGCAATAGCTATACAAAATGCACACTTTGCCAATATGCTTTCCGGTATCGGGCGTTTGTGCTATCGTTCATGGGATGGTATGCAGAATATCTGCCCTTACTTTCTTGAGGATAAGATTCCTGACGAGAAGCAGGCGAGTGGCGGTAGTGGTAAATCGGTAATGGTAAATCTTGTGGTGGATGCAGCCGTAAACGTGCTGCCTATAGATATGAAGTCGTTTAAGGATATTGAAAGCGCAAAAAACTGCCTTACCGACATTCTGAAATATCCAGGCAAGTACAGAACGGTACATTGGGAAGACCGACCTAAAGGTTTCCCCTTGCAATACTTCTATGTGAAGGTGACACGAGGCACTAATGTAGAGCGCAAGTATGGCGATCCTATCTCCCTGAAAATGGAAGAATCGCCCTTGCACGTCATTACATCCAATTACCCATTGTCGGATGATGAAGGCTCTACCGTAGGTCGATTCCCCTTGGTTAGTTTTTCAGATCGCTTCTCACGAGGCAACTCTATGAAAAACGAGCCGCCACGATCGCCTTCGGACGTGATGAAGAACTTCACGCTTGACCCTGCAAAGCTCACCGACACCGACCGCAACCAGACCATCTATCTCTGCGCCTTAGCAGTGCAGTTCCTGATGCGCTATCACACTTTTGCCATTGCACCTCAAGGCAATGTGCGTCGCCGTCAGATGGTGCAGAAGCTCACCGAGAGCATTGTCCGCTACTTCGAGTGGTTCTTCTCTCGCAATGAGGTGTATGGTGTGCCGATATGCACCGATGATATGTTCAACGAGTTTATGCGCGACTGGGCGGATGCTTCAGAAGGTAAGAGTAAGGAGTATAGCCGAGCCACCTTCAAGAAGAAGATATACGACTATTGCGAGAATATGTCTATCACTTGCAACCCGAAGCACCTCTTCGAGAACGAGAGCGATAAGCAGCGAAAGTGCTTCAAGCTACAGGCGTGGGTGACGCAGGAATACTTCACTGGTCGTGAGTGGGAAAACGACAACACCATTGAGCCGAAGTTCATCCGCTACATGCAAACGTCAAAGCACGTGTTCTTCTTCTACCGCCCTGGCAAGGACGCAATACCAAAGGATTACCGAGAGCTCAAGCGCATAGCAAAAGCCTTTGCCGAACAGCCCGACCCGCTGCCATACCGCGACGATGACGGCAATATCGTACAGCTCACCGATGAGGAGAAAGAACGTTGGGAGAACAACAAGACACGCAAGCAGGGTAGGCGCATGGCTTCCCCTGCAGCTACAACACCCACGGCTGTTGCGCCGGATGTTAAGGAAGAGGATATGCCGTTTTAATTAGATTGAAAGTATAACTTAAACATTTATAGAGTATGAAGAAAATAATGCTTAGAAAGGATTATCAGACTAAGGTAGTGCCAGTAGCAGAAGCAGTAGGCCATTATTTGGCGGAGCCAGCAAACCGAGTTTGGAACGAGACCTTTATTGACGAGGACACTCAGCAGAACGTCGTTATAGAGCGTGCTGAGAATATTGCGCATCGAGGATGTATGGTTACTGACAAAGTTCTCGAAGAATTGAAAAATAATAAAATCGAGGAGGTAGTGATAACGGACGTTCCGCATCGTGCTAAGGAGTCAACTTTGTTCAATAGGATTATGCCAATCAAGGTGATGGTGCGCAATGGTTTGGGAGATAACGCCGTACTTATTGTGCGCAGCGATTCTTTGCGAGGAGCACAAAATCTTGCAGCCGATTACGCAGAGGGTGCTGTAAACGAAATTTTTAAGACGGAGGGTGCCGAGTCAATATATGTCGCTAAGTCGGAGATAATAGAAGGTATTCATTTTATCGGTCGCACAAAAGAAGACATTGAACAGGAGGAAGCTGAACTCGAAAAAGATGCAGATGCTCCTGTAAAAGAGCCGTTCAAGGTTAAGGCTTCGTTCATTGATACCGAGATGTATGAGCCAGAGAATACCAGGTCGAAAGCTGGCGTACATACAAAGGATATGTTCGTGGTATGGGCTTATGATGTGGTAACAGCCAAGAACATCGTGTTCGATTATATCAAACACTATTATCGCACGATACTGAACGAGCGCGAGACTCTTCGCGTGATTGGAGCCACACAGTTCTATGCACATACCTATGTCCCTGCTGAGTACTGCAATGAGTATATCGAGCAGGAAAAGTTGAAGTTGGCTGTGGAGGAGTAGGCGTATATGTTTAATCTTTAACAAAGATAGATTATGAAATTATACCGTTACATGTCTTCTGTTGAGATAGCTAAGTTGTTTCATAGAGAGACATTAAAGAATACTACCGACCACAGTAAGAAACGTGGTACGGCAAGCACGGCAAAGGGATTCTGTTTTGGAATTGGTGGCATGGAACAGGCTAAAAAGGATTTTCGCCGATTGAAGGGGATTGTCTGTCCTGATGCTCTGTTGGTATTCACTCCTAAAATTTCTGAAAAGTTTACACCATGTAAAGGTCGCTATATAGATTATGATAAGATTGATGCAGAAGGAAAATCTATCATAGACTATCCAATAGGGAAAGAACCCTGCAAGTACCTCGAAGAATATTGCACCGAGAGTTATTCTGTTGATGACATTGAACAAATAGAGTATTTTGAAGTGCTACGCCCTTCTTTTTCTAAAGTAGAATGTAAATAAAACAATACGATATGCGAACATTCACCCCCCCAGATGCGAAAACTGCATTTCTTACGACCACATAAAATGTAGTTGCAGGGAGCAGAGTTCCCCGCTGTTCGGCGGAAATATAAGTCCGCTGCATCTCGCTTGTTGTAGTTTTATCGGGCTTTCAAAGGTGTATGCGCCGAAGAACCGTGTGAAGAAATGGTACAAGGTGCGCACGATGGACGATATGAGCGACAGCAAGGCGAGATTATATTAAACGGTAAACATAAATAAACAAATAAAAACAACAAACAAAATGGCAAGTTACAACGGCAACATCGATCTGCTCTCGTTAAACGGAGCGCAGGTGTTCAAGGGTATTGACAAGAACAACCCCGAACGAGTGTACGTCTGCATCCCGGCAGACTTGAACGAAATCAAAGTGGAGCAGCATCCGCAGAAGCCCGACCGCACACTGGCTAAGATGCGTGTGAATATCTGGCCACTGAACGAGAACTACAAAAACACCGTGCGTCGTTCGGCAATGGAGCGTGGCGACACAAACGTTACTGTTCCCACACACGAAATGCAGATGTCTTTCTCTGTAGATTTCGTCAAGGTAGCGGTAAAGAAATACCCTAAGCTCGTGGAGCAGGTGAAGGAGGCAAACAAGGAACGTGACCCTGACATCGTGAGCCAAGACCCAACCGACGAGAACACCTACCTCTTTAAGGCTATCCGTCAGCGTCTGAACAAGCGACTGGCTATGCTCTACCAGCCACAGCCCACACAGCAGCCGTCGCCTTATGCTACACCGAATGTAGGCGTAGCAGGTGCAGCCACCGGCTATGTGGCACCGGCAGAATCAAGTGGCGTAGACCTTGGCGGTTATAATCCGGCGGAAGACGAGGATTTGCCGTTCTAAAGAATATCGAAACAACAGAAAACTCAAAACTTATGAAACTTCAAGCTCAATCATCCCGCGCCCTCCACTCTGCCCTCAACAAGTCGGCAAAGTGTATCGGCTCCAAGAATACAATAGCCATTCTCGACAATGTGCTGTTGACACGTAACGAAGGCGGTCAGTTCTTCCTTACATCATCCACCACCGAAGCGCAGCTCACTATCCCTGCACCACTCACTCTGTGTGGCGGCAAGTTCGACAAGCCGATAGTGTTGCCCATCAAGATGCTCAGTTCGCTGTTAGGTACTTTGCCCGACTGTGTTGTCACAATCGAAGTGGTAGATGACGGTCAGACGTTCACCGTAGAGTATTGCACCGGTAGTGGCGATAGCGTTAAGTCGGGCAAGGCAAGTATGGTGTATTTCTCAGGCGAGGACTATCCGCAGATGGTGCTGCCCAATAGTGAAAAATCGACAATCATCAGTCTGCCCGGTCAGTTGTTCCGTTCCGTGATAGATACCGCCGATAAGTTCGTGCAGATAGGCGAGCTTCGCCCTACGCTATCCAGTCTGTGTGTAGACATTGCCGACGACCGTTCGGAAGTAATTTTTGCAGCCACCGACGGACACATCCTTACCAAGATTACGCACAATAACGACCCGCAGAAGGGAGGCAGCGACTTCTTCCGTAAAGGCGAACCTTGCAAGACGCTTATCCACCGCAACTACTTCCGCACATTGTCCGCCTTCGATGGATGCGAAGACATCAGCATCGAGAACGACGGGCACACCATACGCTTCTCGTCGGGCGACACCGAACTTATCTGCAAACACATGGAAGGCAGATACCCTAATTACGTCAGCGTGATTCCGAAGTCAAACCCCTACTATGTTGTGTTCAACAAGAAGGAAATGATAGACATCCTGCGTCGCGTCAGTCTGTTCTCAAGCAGCGCAAGTAATCTGGTAAAGATAGAGAAGAACGGCATGTTCATCAACGTGTCGGCAAGCGATGTAGACTTTGCCATGTCGGGCGAAGACCAGGTGTTCATATCCAACTCGGAATGTCCCGACAAGTTCTTCATCGGACTAAAATCTACTGCCGTTCAAGTCTGCATCAACTCAATCCCTTCAGACACCATACGTATGCAGTTGCTTGATTCTACGCACGCCGTAGTGCTCACCGCCGATACCCCCGCGCCTAAAGTAATGACGCTTGTGATGCCGATGGTGCTTGATGATTAATTAATAACTAATAATTAATAATTAAATGGACGATACTCTACTATTCATACCGCCTTGCTGCGTAGACAATAAGCTGCCCAAGGCTGTCAACCAGGCACCACACCGTCAGCTTACGTTCTACACGCATGGCGACGTGACGGTGGAGAAATTCTACAAGGCAGTGAGCCACCTCGTGATTGACCCTCACGTTATGGTGCTCACTATGCCTTGCCCCAAACTGGAGACATTTCTTCTCCTGGAGCAATGCTTTGAGCGAGGATGGATAACCCACCTCGTACTATCCACCCTCTACTCATGCGACTCGCTGTTGCATAAGCATCTGGGCGAATATGCCGACCGCATCATTTTCGCACAGAGCGACAACGTGAGTTATTACAGTAGTCACATGGTGCTCTACAACAAAGACCGCGCCCTGACACTCAATGGGCCGATGTTCGACCGTCCGCAAACCGAGAAGGCTCTCGTGTCCTACACCCTCGTGTTCCATCCCTCACATCTGCTTAACTCTACAAGCGATTGGGGTAACTCACTACGCAACATCCTCTTCCCCGACGTTCTGCGTCAGCGCAAGAAACTGTTTGCCGGAGGCGTGAAACTGATAAAGGATAAGGAAATAGACAGGTTCATACACCTTGAGTTTCCGCCATTTAAAGAAGAATAACAATGAGACAACCCACACAATCATACACCGAGCTTCGCCGATATATGGAGAAATGGCAGTGGAATGACCCTCGCACGGGATGCCGGGTCACGGGTTTTAATCCGCCGCAGACAGCCAGGAACGTGCAGCGTATGCCGTTCTACATCAAGTTTCTCACCAAGACGGGACACGTAGACATCGGTACATGCGTATGCCTCGCCGTAGACATCGACCGCCATCAGCGCAAGGTGCAGTTCGTCGAGAGTGGTGAAATAAGGGTTGTCAACGATATACTTGTGCTGGAAGTAGACGGCACGAGATTTATTACGCATTAATACATACAATTTGTTTTTTCTTTATTATGTTATTTGAAGGATTTTAAATTCATGGCTAAAAGGTTTAGTGAAACCATATAAGTGTTAAAAGAACTTTTTGTTCAAGATTATTATTATTCGGCTTGTTCGTGAGAATATGCCGTATGCGTTTTTTGTAAAACTATTATGAGATTTTTTAGTTCTTCGGTCCGTGAGGATAGAGGAATTTTTCAACAGAATTATAAACTTAAAACAATATATATATGTGGAATCCATTTAAAAGAAACAAGCAAAATAAGTTGCAAGAGTT